>ERZ808286.160-NODE-160-length-51291-cov-4.236494_pt1 | contig 51291 bp, 36 predicted proteins | sample MGYA00521276_ERZ808286 | MGnify/ENA primary metagenome ERZ808286 (study PRJEB31516, sample SAMN03275607) | gut metagenome | biome: mammalia-associated habitat; material: feces | host: Papio cynocephalus | place: Kenya | collected 2012-08-01 ... | reverse complement strand
TACGTTTAAAGGATGGTTTACAGCAATGAGTGGTGGAACACAGGTTAAAGACACAGCTGTTGTAAGTTCTACGAAGGATCATACAATTTATGCACAGTGGTCGCCAAATGTTTACAAAGTAACATTTGACAAGCAGAGTGGAACGGGAGGAACGACTAATATTTGGTATAAATATGAGCAGTCATCACCTTACTATTATTATACAAATGAAGCTTGTACCTCTGGACTTGCTAATTACAAGATCACTGTTCCGACTAGAACAGGATACACCTTTAAAGGATATTTCACATCAACAGGTGGATCTGGAACACAATATGTAGATGCAAGCGGAACATGTATTAATAACATGTATCAAACAACAGGAAATAAAACCCTCTATGCGAAATGGACGGCAATTAGCTATCAAGTAAAATACAATGCTAACGGCGGATCTGGCTCAATGGCGAACTCATCTCACACATATGATGTAGCGAAGAAATTAACGAAAAACACGTTCACAAGGACAGGCTACACCTTTGCAGGTTGGGCGACATCCGCGTCAGGAAATAAAGTACATAATGACGAGGCAAGCGTAAAGAACTTGTCAGCAACCAATGGCGCAGTCGTAAACCTTTATGCAAAGTGGACGGCGAATACCTACAAAGTGACAATTAATCCAAATGGGGGAAAATATAAAGAATCTACGTCAAATTCCTCGGTTAGCGGAAACTATGGGACATCCACAACTATTAGCGACCCGACAAGAACGGGATATACGTTCGCGGGGTGGATCGCTACAAAAACGATAAACAGCAAGGAATGGATGCAAATTCTTTATCACAACAATCTTTCTGGAACACAACTTTTCTCATCTTCGGACAATCTAGCGACAAAGGTCAGAAATGATACTTACAGGAACGCACAATTCTCCACAATGTCAAAACTTAACCTTACTACGTTTGAATTCTTACTTCAATATGACCATTTAGGAACTAAATACAATCAGTGGAAGCAGACGTCAAACCCTGCGACGAGTGGGACTGTCACAGGATATTCTGCTGTTCATATTGATTGGAATTCAAACACAAGTTCAACAACATTTCAGGGGATTGCCAAATCTTCATCCGCATCGACATTTATCGACGGATCAATTGGCATTACAAGTTGGTTTTATGCACTTGGATGTTATAATAAGTGGAGCGAAGGAATCCCAGGCCCAAAAACTCCTGAAAAGAACTGTGCTTATCTATGGCTGAACACAAGCGGAATCAGACCAACGGAGGTATTTAGCAATAACGATGCACTTGGGGATTCAAACACATACTACTTCAAGAATGAAAGTGTAACCCTCAAAGCCCTTTGGATACCAAATACCTATCAAGTAAAATACAACGCCAATGGTGGAGCGGGCACAATGAATAATTCCACCCACACATATGACGCAGCGAAGAATTTAACAGCAAATGCCTTTACGAGAACAGGTTATACTTTTGCAGGCTGGGCGACCTCTGCAACAGGAGCAGTTGCACACGCTAACCAAGCAAGCGTAAAGAACTTAACTTCAACGAATGGAGGGGTTGTAAATCTTTATGCACAGTGGACTGCGAATGAATATCCAATAACTTATAACGGAATTCTTCCAGTTTTACCTGCTGCATACTCTAATCAGACAAGAATAAAGACAAATGGTTGCACGGTTACAAGGCCTACATCAGGGTCGGGAGAATATAAGTGGGAGATAACAGCTGTGGATACAACTTATCCAAAGGGAAGAGTTTATTTTAACGGTTTTTCTCCATATATGGTCAACGGCGAAAGATATCGCTTAACTGTTGATATTAAATCGAGCAGAGAATTAAGCGTAGTAGATATGAGGATTGAGGCGGGAAATTATCTAATAAAAGAAATCAGTATATCAACAACTTATGAGACAAGAATGATAGATTTTACATATGATAAAAATGTTCAATGGAAATCGTTAACATTTGATGCCCCTTATGAAGTTGGAGACATTCTATATGTAAAAAATATCAGGCTTTCCAAATTGGCGACATACGATCAAATTTGCGACAACAATCCAATAGTAAGCAAGACGGGCTATACATTCAACGGATATTATACGAGTGAAACAGGCGGTTCACAGCTTATAGGAGCAGACGGAAAGATTAAAACACTTTCTGGGTATACAGATTCAAATAGAAAATATGTAAAAGCCTCAGACACAACAGTTTATCCTCAGTGGACGGCGAATACATATACAGCATCAGTATATAATTATCAACCTCTGAATGGTGGAGGAACATGGTCAAATACAGCACGAACAGAAGAAGGTATAACTATTACTCCAAGTTCAGACGGAGCAAGTATGACTTTAAATGGTTCAATGACAAATGCAAATATTACGATTGGCCTTCTACGTGGATTGAGAGTTAAAGCTGGAGAGAGATATGCGTTTAAAGTAAGTACCCTCGACGGATCGTTTGAAAGATTGGGAACGGGAGCTTGTTTAGCATTCGAATTTAAACGTGGAGATAGAACTAACTTGTCTGGTGCCCGTGTTTATCAAAGCCTTGGAAGATTACCAGCAGTTGGTGAAACTTGGATTTCAGGAGTTGTAACAATCTCAGAGCAAAATCAGCAAGAAATTGAAACTTGTAGTTTCTGGATTTGGAAAGGTTCAGCTGCCAACTCTGACGGAAAATGGGGATATAAATTTACAAATTGTAAAGTGAGTATTCAACTTATTAAGCTTAATACTTTGAATTCAATTACACAAACATATGGCTCCAAAACAAAAATACCTTCTACTCCTACGTTAGCGGGATTTAGTTTCAAGGGTTGGTGTTTAAATGGAAGTCAATTAACCGATGGAAGCGGAAATGTGAAAAATAATGTTAGTGGATATACGGATGCAAAAGGGAATTGGATTCATGCAGGTAATGTAAATATTTACTCTGATTGGACTCCAATAACATACACTGCAACATTTAATGCAAATGGGGGAAGTGTTTCTCCTTCTTCAAGAAAATATACTTATGGAGCTTTCTATGAAACTCTTCCAACGCCAACAAGAACGGGTTATACATTCAATGGCTGGTATGGAAACATAGATGGATATACGATACTTGACTATATTCAATCTACGGGAACTCAATATATTGATACCGGAGTTTATACTACAAGCGACATTAAGGTGTTTGCAGATTTCCAATATACAGATGTAACGACTCGTCAACAACGACCTTTTGGACATACATTTGACACAGATACTTCAAATAATGTATCATTTGGGGTATATATAAATGGAGATGCAAAATGGGCTTTTGCTTATAAAGATGGCATAGGAAATTGGACGGCATCTACTGTTTCAGCGACTACAGGAAGAACAAGTATTACGCTGGATGGACTAGAAAAAAAGTTTAGTATTCGCGGACCAGCAACATATGATTATAATATCACGACTACTATTACAAGACAATCTAATTCTTCTTTATCAATATTTGCAGATAATCGAGCAGGTAATCCAGATAATTTCTCGAAAATGAAACTATATGCTTTTAAGGTTTGGAAGAACCGTACTTTGATTCGTGATTATATTCCTGTAAAAAGAAATTCAGACGGAGTAATTGGATTATTTGATTTAACTAGTGGAACTTTCTATACAAATGCCGGAACTGGTTCATTCACAGCTGGAACAACTTCATCATCCGGAACAGTGAAATATGATTATGTTTATAAATACCTTGCATCGGATAAAACTCTATCAGCAAAATGGGTTGGAAATGTTGTAACTGTAAATCTTGATAAAAATGGGGCTTCAGGAGGGACATCAACTATTTATTTAAGAAGAGGTGTTAATAAACTCTATTCGAATGCGGCTTGTACAAATCAAATAACTAGAATAACGATGCCTACGCCTCCAACAGGTTATTCACTTGTAGGATACTGGGGGGAAAATCCGATAGGAGGAAAATATGAATCTGGTTATACTGATGAAAAAGGAAATCCTCTCTCTTACTTAGTAAATGGATTCTATTATTTGGTACAATATTTTGAGCATTATCCACAAGATGCCAATTTGACATTGACGCTTAAACTTCAACGACGTACTTTTAAACTTGGTGTGCTTGGACTTTATGGCCAGTATAAGTTCAACGAAGGAGATAATTCGCTACTTCTACATTCTTATAATGAAGATAAAGATAAGACATGGACAATTGAAAATTCAGGCGCAGTCGCGAGATGGACAAGTTTGGGGACGGCAGATCAATCGGGACCAATTATTCAAAATTTACAAAATTATATGCTTCAAAATCAAGAATATACCCTGGAGTTTGATGTTACTGGAACGCCTGGGAAAACAGTTACATTAGAATTTGAGGCAGGAGAGATGTTTAACCCAAGCACATCAAAGTATGAGAGGCCTAATAAGACGGTAACATTAAGTTCTAGTCTGACAAAGGTTAGTATGACCTTCGAATTTAAATATGACTCAAACTTAAATCCAAATAGTTATCATGCATTAACTGCATATACCAATTGGAGTAAAAATCAATTTATAAGCTTTACAAATTTTGCTATTTATCAGACGGTTTCATATGGAAACAAAGTTCCTCTACAATCACCAACTGGAAAAGATTCTTCTTACCACATAAACGCAACAAGCAGCGGCGGTGAAACGAATATTCATCGATGGGACTCTTCTGAGCATTATTTGGAGAAAAATTTAAAATGGAACGGACAGCAAATAACTGATGCAAATGGAGAATGGATCTATTTGGATGATTTATGGATCCACTGGGCATAAATAATAGCCCCGACTAAAAAACATATTGACTTTTCTAGGTCAATATGTTTTTTCTCACTTTTTTGTTTGAATAAGGGTGGGGGATTGAAAGCTTGAAATAATTTAAATCAAAAACTTGCGACGGGAGAAAACAAGTTGACTTTGACGAATAAAATTTGTATAATAGTAAACGATTATAGGAGAAGATATGATAGTAGATATTGAGAAAGAACAAGTTAAGAATTTGAAAAACGACTTTACATTTATAAAGGAGTGTCTTTGACCCAGAAGGTTGCAAAGAAAAATTAGAGGAGTATAAAAAATTGCAGGCAGAACCTGACTTTTACAGCGATCAGGCGAGAGTCAGTGAAATTGGAAAAAAATACAAGCAAGCGGAAGGGAAAATTGAGCTTGTTAAAAACTTAGAAAATGAATTTGGGGATATTGATACACTCATTGAGTTTTGCGAAATGGGCGAAGATGAGATGTATGAGGATTTAAAAACAAGAATTGTTGATTTGACAGCAAAAATGGAAGAGATTAAAATTCAGACTTTGCTTAAGGGCAAGTATGACAATAACAATGCGATTGTAAACATTCACGCAGGGGCAGGTGGAACAGAAGCTCAAGACTGGGCAGATATGCTCACGAGAATGTATACAATGTATGCCAACAAAGAGGGTTTTGACTTTAAAGTCCTTGATATTTTGCCGGGAGATGACGCTGGAATTAAGAATATAACCTTCCTCATTTCAGGTGAAAACGCATATGGATTTTTGAAAGCTGAAAAGGGCGTTCACAGACTTGTTAGAATTTCACCTTTTGATGCAAACTCACGCAGACACACAAGCTTTGCAAGTGTTGAAGTTATGCCAGAGATTGATGAAGCACCGGAAATTCAAATCCGTCCTGAGGACTTGAAGGTTGACACATATAGGTCAAGTGGAGCGGGCGGACAGCACGTAAACAAAACTGAGTCAGCTATAAGAATCACACACGTTCCAACAGGAATTGTAGTTTCTTGCCAGACTGAGAGATCTCAGATTCAAAACAGGGAAACGGCGATGAAGATGCTGTATTCAAAGCTAGTTGAAAAGCAAGAAGCGGAAGAAATGGAAAAACTTGCAAACATCAAGGGAGAGATTAAGAAGATAGAATGGGGCAGCCAGATAAGATCCTATGTTTTCTGTCCTTACACTCTTGTCAAAGACCACAGAACGGGCTATGAAACTAGCAATGTTCAGGCAGTTATGGACGGCGATATCCAACCTTTCATAAACGATTACTTAAGAAAATCTTCATAGGAGGAAATATGTCATATATTAAAATTGCAAAAGAGAAATTTGATAATTTAAGACGCAAAAAAGACGTCGTTATTTTGTCAATTGAGTCTTCCTGCGATGAAACGGCGATCGCCATTGTTAAAAATGGAAGAGAAGTTTTAGCGAACAAAGTTTCCTCTCAAATTGAGATTCACAGAAGATTCGGTGGAGTTGTCCCAGAAGTTGCTTCAAGAAATCATATCACAGCAATTTCAAATCTTTACTTAGAAGCTCTTGAAGAAGCACATATGAAGGCGGAGGATCTTGATGCTATTGCTGTGACATATGGCGCTGGACTTATGGGTGCACTCCTTGTTGGAGTTAACTTTGCAAAAGGACTGGCATATTCACTTCAGCTTCCACTCATTGCAGTTAGTCACATTCACGGGCATATTTCGGCAAACTATATTTCGCACAAAGAGTTGAATCCGCCTTTCATCTGCCTCATGGTTAGCGGTGGACACACCGCAATCCTCAAAATTAGTGACTACAACAAACAAAAACTTCTTGGCACGACAGTTGACGACGCAGTTGGGGAGTGCTTTGATAAAGTCGCAAGAGTTTTGGGATTACCTTATCCGGGTGGACCTGAAATTGACAAGCTCGCAAAAGAGGGAGAAAATAACATTAAATTTATCGTTTCAAACTCACTTCACAAGAGCTTGAACTTCAGTTTTAGTGGAATTAAGACATCTGTTATCAACTATATCCACAATAAGGATCAAAAGAAAGAGGAATATTCAAAGGCGGACGTTGCAAGGAGCTTTGAAGAGTGTGTGACGGACGAGCTCTGCGATAAAGTTATCAAAGCAGCACTTCTTTCTGGCCTTAAAAAGATTGTTATTGCTGGCGGCGTTGGAGCGAACTCTATGCTTAGAGCAAAACTTGATGAGAGATGCAAGAAAGAGGGAATAGAAATTTATTATCCAGTGCTTAAGTACTGCACGGACAATGCTGCAATGATTGGCTCTGCTGCTTACTATTATGCGAAGGACAAAAAAGGATTTGCCGAACTTGATTTAACAGCAAAACCTAATGTAGATTTATAGGAGAAAAATATGGAATTATTGGCACCTGCTGGAAACTATGAAAAATTTAAAATGGCGATGTATTATGGTGCGGACGCCGTTTATTTGGCTGGCAAAACTTTCGGACTAAGAGCTTTTGCGGGCAATTTTTCCAACGAAGAAATTAAATCTGCTTGCACAGAAGCACACTCTTTGGGGAAGAAAGTTTACGTGACAATAAATATTATTGCAAAAGATGAAGACTTTGTTGGGCTTGACGAATATTTGAAAGTTTTGCAGGATGCGAAAGTAGACGGCGTTATCGTTGCGGATATCGGGCTCATTTACTACATTCGTCAGAATGCTCCAAGCTTAGATGTTCATGTTAGCACACAAGCAAATGTAATCAATTCAATGTCTGCTAAGTTCTTTGCCGACATGGGAGTGAAGAGAATCGTTTTAGCGAGAGAGCTCACTATTGAGCAAATTAAAAATATTCGCAAAAATTTAGATCCAAAAGTTGAGATCGAGGCGTTTGTTCATGGCGCAATGTGTATCTCATATTCAGGCCGCTGTCTTCTTTCAAACTACCTCACAGGAAGGGACGCAAATCACGGCGAGTGCGTGCAATGCTGCCGCTGGAAATACATGATTAGGGAAGTTTCAAGAGAGAATGAAAACGAAGTTCAAGAGGACGAACGTGGAACATATATTTTCAACTCAAAAGATATGAATTTAGTTAGACATCTCCAAGAGCTCAAAGATGCGGGAGTTGACAGTTTAAAGATTGAGGGAAGAATGAAATCTGCTTACTACGTTGCAACTGTTGTAAATGCATACAGAAAAGCTATCGATATGCTTCCTAGTGCACCAAGTGAAGATATTATCACGGAGCTTGAAAAAACAAGTCACAGAAGATACACAACGGGCTTTATGTTTGGAGCAGACGACAAGGAATTTTTGGAAGACTCAATGCCTGTTCAAACAAGTGAGTTTGTCGGAGTTGTGCTTGGATGCAAGGCCGATAGATTAATCGTTGAACAGCGAAATAATTTCAAGGTCGGTGCGGAGCTTGAAGTGTTAAGCCCAAACAGCGATGTTTTCAAGAAAAGAATTGTTGTTGAGGATCTCAGAAATGAAAACGGCGAAAGCATAAGTGTTGCAAATGTCGCAAAACAAGTTGTTTCATTTAAAGCTAACGGGCTTATTTTACATCCAGGAGATATTTTAAGAAGATAATTAAAAAACGGGCGTATGCTCGTTTTTTTTATTTAAAACAAATAGCTATTTTTTGCACTTTTAATTAAAAATTCGGTATATGGAGGTTTTATTTAATATTAAATTTAATTATTTTGCAAATATGTTTTATTTATTAAAAATATTAACAGTTAGCAATAAAATATTTTTCAATTTTTTTATTCGAAAAAATTAATAAAACGAGTGATTTTTGCAATAAAAACTAGAAAAAGTAACGAGCTTTCTTTCACCCTCCATTTATAGATCCTTTTCGACATTTTTCTAGGGCGATATCGTTTTGATAAATCCCTTTTATTTTGTACACTTTTTATAACGTTCAAATAGAACAGAAAAAGGAGAAAATATGGGGAATCAAGTTTTAAAAAGATTAGCTGTAAGAGCGAGAAATAGGCTTATCAATAGAGATAACACAGCGGGACTAAACAAGGATAAAAAGAATGTTTACGCTGCAAATGTTAAATTCAAAATCATATCTAATGATGACATCGAATTTAACGATAGGGCAAATTCACTTGGGGAGGAGGATTTACTTAATCCATTTAGCAAATTAATGGACAATGAATACTTTTTAAAACTTAATCCACAAAGCAGGGAAAAATATCTCTTGGACACTATTGAGAAATATGCTAAGTTTAGAAAAAAGCTAGACGGAAACAAGGAGAAGATAAGGGCTTTAAGTTAAAATTTACATAAAGAAAGTAGTAATTATGATTTACTATTTTTTTTTAATATGTTAAAATAAATACATGAGTAGTTATGATTTATCAACATTGAATGAAGAGCAAATGAAGCCCCTTTTGCAGACTGAAGGAGCTGTTTTAGTTACGGCTGGAGCCGGAAGCGGAAAAACTAGACTTTTGACACACAGAATTGTGTATATTATGGAAAAAGGCGTCAGCCCATACAACATTCTTGCAATTACTTTTACAAACAAAGCTACAAATGAAATGAAGGAAAGAATTAGCAATATGACAACGGGAGCTGAGGATATTTGGATTTCCACATTTCACGCAATGTGCGCGAGAATACTTAGAAGAGATATAGACAAAATGGGCTATAATCCAGCTTTTTCAATTTATTCAGAGACTGACTCCGATAAGGTGAAAAAAGATGTTTTGGCGGAACTTGGAGAAGATGACGATAAGATCAAAAAGAGCTTGTCGATGCACCTTTCCAACTGGAAGAACGGAATTTTATCTTTGGAAGAATATGCAAGCAATGAAGAGGATGAAGAGTTTGAAACTATCTTAAAAGCTATGAGAAGATATGAGGAAATTTTGAAAGCCAACAATGCGCTTGACTTTGATGATCTGCTTATCAAAACTTACACACTTTTTAAAACTCATCCCGAAGTTTTAAGTTACTATGCAAACAGATTTAAATATATTCTTGTGGACGAGTTTCAAGACACTAATATCGTGCAATATGAATTATTAAAACAGCTTGCAAGTGTGCATAAGAACATATTTGCAGTTGGAGATGAGGATCAGTGTATTTATTCTTGGAGAGGAGCTAATTTCAAAAACATCTTCAACTTCAAAAGAGATTTTAATGATGTGAAAATATTTAAGCTTGAGAGAAATTACAGAAGCACTCCGGATATATTGAATTTAGCAAATTGTTTGATTAAAAATAACACCACTAGACTTGAGAAAAGACTTTGGACAGAGAAGAGTGCGGGCGAAGTGCCAGTGCTTTATCCAGCTTACGACGAGAGGGATGAAGCAGACTATGTTGCTAGAATGATAGTTCAGCTTATGGGTAAGGGATATAAGCCAAACGACTTTGCGATTCTCATGAGAGTTAACGCTCTTTCTCGAAGTTTTGAAGAATCCTTGCTAAGCTATAATATAGCTCATAAAATTTATGGCGGATTTAAGTTTTTTGAAAGGTCAGAAATTAAAAATGTAATAGCATATTTGAGGCTATTTGTAAATCCAAAGGATGATGTGTCTTTGGAGAGAATAATCAACTTCCCAAGAAGGGGGATTGGTGACGGCGGAGTCGGAAAAATAAAGTATATTGCGGGAAATAGAAGACTGCTTGAAACGATACTTTCTGACGACATGAAAAGCGAAAGTGCTCTTTATAAAAAACTTCAACTTTTCATTGACACCTACAATAATTTAAAGGAAATGCAGAATACGCTTGGATTAACAGAGTTTGTTAAAAAAGTTTTAACAGGATTTGATATAAGATCTGCTTTTAATCCTAAATTAAATGAAGAGCTCGACAAGCTTATGAACATAGACAGTTTTGTTGCATCAGTGAAAGAGTTTGAGGATAAAAATGAAAATGCAACACTATCCGATTATCTTGAGAGCATCACGCTTATTGCTGACACGGACAACGTTGGAGAAGAAGGATCTGTCACAATTGCAACTGTTCACGCTGTCAAAGGCTTGGAGTTTAAAGTAGTTTTCGTTGTGGGAGCTGAAGAGGGAATTTTCCCTGGTGCAAGGGCGCTCGGAAAGAATGCCGATTTGGAAGAAGAAAGGCGTCTTATGTACGTTGCTGTCACACGTGCCGAAGAACGTTTATATGTGACATATTGCGGGAAAAGATATATTTACGGTCAAACGAGATTTGAACTTCCAAGTAGATTTATAAAAGAGCTTGGACTTGTGAAAAAAGAAAAAATAAAACAGCAAGCGACTGAAACTTTCATACCTAGAACCTCAATGATGGGGCTATTTAGAACAAATGCAGTGGAAAAGGAAGAAAAGTCTAAAAAAGACGTTTCAATTTACAAAGTAGGACAGAGAGTGCGTCATCCTAAATATGACGAAGGAGTCATAAGGGATATAACCAGCGACGGGCTAGTTGCTGATATCGAATTTGAAGGCTTTGGAATTAAAAGTTTAATGCTAGAATTAGCTCCATTGGAGATAATAGATTAAAGGAGAAAATATGGATAAAAGAAAGAGAATGGAAGAGCTCATAAAAGAGATTGAAATTCACAATAGAAACTACTATGAATTAGACAACCCAACCATATCCGATGTCGAATATGATAAACTCTATTATGAACTTGTAGATTTAGAGAAAGAGCTTAATTTAGTTCTTCCAAATTCTCCAACGCAAAGAGTTGGGGGAGATGTTTTATCCGGATTTAAAAAGAAGGTCCATGAAGTCAGACTGTATAGTTTAAACAAGGTTAGATCGACTGAAGAATTAGATAAGTGGATTCACGATATGAAGGAATATGCACCAGATACGATATTTACATTGGAATATAAGTTTGATGGATTGCAATTAGTTATAGAATATGAGGATGGAAAATATAAATCCGCAACAACAAGAGGGAATGGAATGGTCGGAGAGGATGTCACCGCTCAAGTTAAGACTATAAGATCCTTGCCGCTTGAAATTCCATTCAAAGGAAAGCTCATTGTTCAAGGCGAAGGAATGATGACGCAAAGCGCTCTGAAAAAATATAACGAAAAGGCAAAAGAACCTCTTAAAAATGCAAGAAATGGAGTTGCTGGAGCTATTAGAAATTTAGACCCAAAGGAAACGGCAAAAAGGAGATTAGATTTCTTCTGCTACTCAATTCTTAAGTGCGATGGAAAGGAATTTAACTCGCAGATAGAAATGCACAATTTCCTAAAGGAAAATGGTTTTAATGTTGGGGACTATTTCAAAACTTTTTCCACAATTGAAGAAGCAGAAAAGGAAATTGAGAGAATAGACAAAATCAAGGGCAAACTTGATATCATGATTGACGGAATGGTCTTAAAAATGAACAACGTCAAAGAGCGTGCCACTGTCGGATATACAAATAAATTTCCAAAATGGGCTATAGCATATAAGTTTGAAGCGCAGGAGCTCACAACCACTTTGAATAACGTCGTTTGGCAAGTTGGTCGAACGGGAAAAATTACTCCAATTGCAGAAGTTGAACCTATTGAACTAGCAGGGGCTATTATCAAAAGAGCAACATTAAATAACATTGAAGATATCGAAAGAAAGAAAGTTTCAATCGGTAGCCGTGTTTTTATCAGAAGAAGTAATGAAGTCATCCCAGAAATTTTGGGGCTTGCTGAAGAGGGCAAGAATGCTAAGCCAATTGTTGAGCCAAAGACCTGCCCATGCTGTGGAAGTGAACTTGTGAAAAAAGGACCACTCATATTCTGTCCAAATTTCTATGATTGCAAAGATCAAGTTGTTCAAAGGCTTACACATTTTGCATCAAGAGATGGAATGAATATTGACGGACTCTCAGAAAAAACAATTGAGCTTTTATATGAAAAACTCGGCATATGCGACGTTTCTATGTTTTATAAGCTAGAAAAAGACGATTTACTTAAACTTGATAGATTTGGAGAATTAAGAGCAGAAAACCTAATTAATGCTATTCAAAAGTCAAAGAAAGTTGAATTTTTTAGATTTATCTTCTCTCTTGGAATCTTGGAAGTTGGAATCAAGACGGCAAGAGATTTATCAAAGAATTTTGAAAGCATCGACGACTTAATTCACGCAAGATATCGCAGACTCAATCAAATTGTAGATATTGGAGATGTAATCACGAGAAATATACTTGAATTCTTTGCAAATGACAACAATATCGCCGAAATTCTGTGTTTATTTGATGCGGGTGTAGAAATTATCTATCCAGAAAAGAAACCGCAAATAGAAACGATTTTTACAGGTAAAAAAGTTGTTATTACTGGAAAAATTGAGGGTTACAGCAGAGAAGGAATGTCGGACAAAATAATGGAACTTGGGGGGAATGTTGCATCTTCTGTTTCCCCAAAAACAGACTTCCTAATTGTTGGAGCTGACCCCGGTTCAAAGCTCACAAAGGCTAAAGCATTTGGCGTTAGAATAATTGAAGAAAAAGAATTAAAGGAAATTCTGAAACAGTATTGACAAGCATCCTTTTATCGGTTAAAATAAGAGAAAACAAAGATAAAAGGAAGATATAAAAATGATACCAGTACCACAACTTAAAAGAAAATTAAAAGAGTTAGAAGTCGAAGAAGAATATATGATGGATAATGAAAACACTATATTGCCAATTTGCACAATGGAAGCATTTGGAATGGATTCTTTGCCAGATTCAGTTCAAATTTCAAACAGAGTTGACGATATTGAAGACGAAAACGGCTTTGACGAAGATGAATATATCATGAAAGAGGATATCAAGAGAGTAGTTCTCAATTACTTATCAAGAAAGGATGATTTTTCTGGAATGTGTATAGTTCTTTCATATGGATTCCTTGATGGGCAAAGAAGAAGCATTGAAGAGATTGCAACTCTTCTTAATAGCACAAAAGACCAAGTTGTTACAGCTCAAAAGAGATGGATCAAAGAAGCTCATGACGACGTTGTAAAGGGACGTTCACCATTAATTGAGTATTCAATCGTTTCACAAAACCTTGGAACAAAGTTTACTGGAAAATATAATGAAAAACCTTTCTATGATTCGTATGGCGAATTTGTAATGAGCTATGTTGATTGCACTAGAGTAAAAGCTTACTCTGTTTTAGAATATCCAAATGCTTCTGAAATTGATCGTAAATTTGCTCTCAGTGAACTTTCATCTGCTGAAATTTTAGAAAATATAGTTCGCTCTGCTGAATATGATACAACTCTTAGTAACGAAAATATCAAATTGTAATCAAACTCGTGGGCACACAAGTTAGGGCATATATAGGGGAGATAATAAAAAACTTCTTGAAAAGGAAATAAAAACCTTGACAAGAAGTTTTATTTTATATATAATAAACGCGTATGTTCGGTTGTCGTGGACATATTGCTTTTAGGAGCATAAACAAACAGCAGGTGGCATGCTTGTGTTACACCGATTCGCATACTTGCGGAGTTTTTGAAATTTTGTTCGAAAATCGTGTTGTTCATGTTTAATGAAAGTGAATTTATATGGGCTCGCCCATTAGGAATTTAAGACAGAAAACAAAACCCTATGCAACTTAGAGTATTTTTTGTTGTATAGGTCAAAACATTAGTCGATACGTTTTGCAAAAAAATCTCAGCATGTGCTGATTAAAAGGAAGTATAAAATGCCTACAATTAACCAATTAGTTCGTCAAGGAAGAAAAACATTTGATGACAAATCTAAAGCTCCATTGCTCGATGAATGTCCTCAAAAGAGAGGAGTATGCTTGTCAGTTAGAACAGCTACGCCTAAAAAACCTAACTCAGCTTTACGTAAAGTTGCCAGAGTTAAACTTTCAAACGGGACAGAAGGAACTTGCTACATTCCAGGAGAAGGACACAACCTTCAAGAACACAGCGTAGTTCTTGTACGTGGCGGAAGAATTAAGGACTTGCCTGGTGTAAGATACCACATTATCAGAGGAACACTTGATACAGCTGGTGTTGCAAAGAGAAAGCAGTCTAGATCTAAGTATGGTGCTAAGCGCCCTAAGAAATAAACTCATTATAGCGGGCACATAGCTGTGTCAGAAATAATCCAACATAGCAGCCCTTAGACATTGTTAAACATCGCAAGTTTTTTAGTTACATACGTCTATGTATGCGCCTTGCAAAACTTACTCGTTTGCCTCGTCTAATGACCACTCTGTTGAATTATTGAATAAGACTGGATTATGGAGTAAGTAGCTCCTGTCGTGAAATCCGCGTCTTGTACTATAGAGCTCGAATGAAAATGAGTTAATATAAACTAACTTAATGAGTTTGGCGGGATTATGGAATTAAATTCCTGTCGTGAATTCTAGTTAAGCTCAGAGTTAAAAACAACTTAGACTACACATCAATTTATGCACATATGAATTGATTTTGAAAATTTAAAAATCTTATCAGTGCAACAAAGCTGATAATTAAGAGGAGAATAAAATAATATGCCAAGAAGAAATAGTGCGGTTAAGAAACCTGTTCTTCCTGATCCAATTTATAAGAGTGAAACAGTAACAAAACTTATCAACCAAGTTATGTTAGATGGTAAGAAAGGAATTGCTCAAAAGATCGTTTATAATGCATTTGACATTATCAACAAAAAAACAGGAATGGAAGCTATCGAAGTTTTCAACAAAGCTCTCGAAAACGTAAAACCTGTTCTTGAAACAAAGGGAAGAAGAGTTGGTGGTGCTAACTACCAAGTACCTATGGAAATTCGTCCAGAACGTCGTCAAACACTTGCTATCCGTTGGTTAGTAGCTTTCGCAAGAAAGAGAAGTGGTGAACGTGGAATGGAAGCTAAGCTTGCAGCTGAAATTATCGACGCATCAAACGAAACTGGAGCATCAATTAAGAGACGTGATGAATTACACAGAATGGCTGAAGCTAACAAGGCTTTCGCTCACTTTAAATGGTAATCAAAACAAGCAATATGCTTAATGTTTGATTAAAAAAATAAAAAAAAGATTAAAATTACGATAAAGAAATTTATCTAGAAAGGAGAAAATTATGGCTAACGACCTTAGACTAACTAGAAACGTTGGTATTATGGCCCACATTGATGCTGGAAAGACAACAACTACTGAAAGAATTTTGTTCTACACTGGTAAAACACATAAAATCGGTGAAGTTCACGACGGTAGTGCAACAATGGACTGGATGGCTCAAGAACAAGAAAGAGGTATCACAATTACTTCTGCTTGTACAACTTGTACATGGAAAGGTCATAAGATTAACATCATTGATACCCCAGGACACGTAGACTTCACAGTAGAAGTTGAGCGTTCACTAAAGGTTCTTGATGGTGCTGTTCTTGTACTTAGTGCTCGTGATAAGGTACAACCTCAAACTGAAACAGTTTGGCGTCAAGCTACAAAATACAAAGTTCCTGTAATTATTTACGTAAACAAAATGGATAGAGACGCAGCTGACTTCTTCGCTTGCGTAGAATCAATTGAAAAGAGATTAAAGACAAAGGCTCTTGCTATTCAAATGCCTATCGGAGAAGCTGATACATTCAGAGGAATTATCGACTTGCTCACAATGAAGGCTGAAGTTTACAAAGATGATATGGGACAAGTTATTGAAATTACTGATATCCCTGCAGAATTTAAAGATAAAGCACAACAACTTCATGATGAAATGGTAGAAAAAATCGTTGAAACAGACGATGCTCTTTTAGAAAGATATTTTGAAGGAGAGGAAATCTCAATCGACGAATTAAAGAAAGCTATTAGGAAAGCAACAATTTCTAAAGCTCTTACACCTGTTCTTTGCGGATCATCTTATAAGAACAAAGGTGTTCAAATGCTTTTGGATGCTATGGTAGAATATTTACCATCACCACTTGATATCGATCATATCACAGGAATTAACCCTGAAACTGGTGAAACAGAAACAAGAGCTCCAAGCGAAGATGCTCCATTTGCTGGTCTTGCATTCAAGATTATGACAGACCCATTCGTAGGAGGATTAACATTCTTCCGTGTATACAGTGGTGTACTCAAAGCTGGAACATACGTTTACAACTCAGTAAACGGAAAAACAGAACGTGTTGGACGTCTTATTCGTATGCACGCTAACACACGTCAAGAAATTACAGAAGTAGGAGCTGGAGATATCGCAGCTATCGTTGGACTTAAGGATACAATCACAGGCCACACTCTTTGTGATGAAAAACATCCTATCCAATTGGAAAGCATGGACTTCCCAGAACCTGTTATCCAACTTGCTATCGAACCAAAAACAAAGGATATGCAAGAAAAAATGGCTCTCGCACTTGCAAAACTTATGAGAGAAGACCCTTCATTCAGAGTTTCAACAAACCAAGAAACAGGTCAAACTCTTATTGCAGGAATGGGAGAACTTCACCTTGAAATTATCGTAGATAGATTACTTAGAGAATTCAAAGTAGAAGCTAATATCGGACAACCTCAAGTTTCTTACAGAGAAACAATCAAGAAAGCTGTTAAGAACGTTGAAGGTAAATTCATTCGTCAGTCTGGTGGTAAGGGACAATATGGTCACTGCGTGATCGATATGGAACCATTGCCAGCTGGTAGCGGATATGAATTCGTTGATAAGACAGTTGGTGGATCTATTCCAAAAGAATATATTCAACCTGTTAACAACGGAATTGATGAAGCTAGAAAGAATGGTGTTGTAGCAGGATACGAGACAGTTGACTTTAGAGTAACAGTTACTGACGGATCATACCACGAAGTAGACTCATCTGAAATGGCATTTAAGATTGCCGGATCTATGGCATTCCAGAACGCTTGCAAGCTCGCTGATCCAGTACTACTCGAACCTATTATGAAAGTTTCAGTAGAAGTTCCTGACGACTACCTTGGAACAGTTATGGGTAACTTAACATCTCGTCGTGGTGTACTTACAGGAAACGAGTCTGCTAACGGAGTTCAAATCGTTAACGCTGAAGTTCCACTTGCTGAAATGTTCGGATATGCAACTGACCTTCGTTCACAAACACAAGGAAGAGGAACATATGTTATGGAACCTCTTAAATATCAAGAAGTTCCTCGCTCAATCGCTGAAAAAGTTAAAGGCGAAAGAGCTAAAAAAGACTAATTGTATTTGACCGGGGAGGGGCAACCCTCTCTTGGAAAAATAATTTTTGAAAAAGTGTGTTAAATCACTTTGAAAAATTAAAAAAGTATGCTAAAATACAAGAGTAAAACTAAAAAAGGAGATTTTTAAAAAATGGCAAAAGAACAATTTGACAGAAGCAAAGAACACGTTAACATTGGTACTATTGGACACGTAGACCATGGTAAAACAACATTAACAGCTGCTATCTGCCGTGCTTCAGCTATGAAAGGATTAGCTGACGCTATGAAATATGATGAAATCGATAAGGCACCAGAAGAGAAAGCTAGAGGAATCACAATTAACACAGCTCACGTTGAATATCAAACAGCTAAACGTCACTATGCTCACGTTGACTGCCCAGGACACGCTGACTACGTTAAGAACATGATTACTGGAGCTGCTCAAATGGACGGAGCTATCTTAGTAGTTGCTGCTACTGATGGACCAATGCCTCAAACAAGAGAACACATCCTTCTTGCTAGACAGGTTGGTGTTCCATATATCGTTGTATTCTTGAACAAGGTTGATCAAGTAGACGATCCTGAATTACTTGAACTTGTAGAAATGGAAGTTAGAGACCTTCTTACAGAATACGGATTCCCTGGTGACAAGACACCTATTATTAAGGGATCAGCTCTTAAAGCTAACGAAGCTTGCGACAGAGGAGATGTAAACAGCCCAGACCTTAACTGTATTTGGGAATTACTTGACGCTGTTGACAACTATATCCCAGCTCCAAAGAGAGATACAGACAAACCTTTCTTAATGCCAATCGAAGACGTTTTCACAATCACAGGTCGTGGAACAGTTGCAACTGGTAGAGTAGAAAGAGGTGTTGTTCGTATGAACGATACAGTTGAAATCGTTGGTATGGGAACACAAAGACAAACAGTTATTACTGGTGTAGAAATGTTTAGAAAACTTCTTGACGAAGCTAGAGCCGGAGATAACGTAGGTCTTCTTCTTAGAGGAATTCAAAGAACAGATATCGAAAGAGGACAAGTTCTTTGCAAACCAGGTTCAATTCACCCACACACAAAATTCACTGCTCAAGTTTACGTATTGAAGAAAGAAGAGGGTGGACGTCACACACCATTCTTTAATGGATATAGACCACAATTCTACTTCAGAACAACAGACGTTACTGGAACAATCGAATTAGAGAAAGGCGTTGAAATGGTTATGCCTGGTGATAACGTTAAGATGGAAATCACTCTTATCACACCAATTGCTATCGAAGAAGGACTTCGTTTCGCTATCCGTGAAGGCGGAAGAACAGTTGGATCAGGTGTTGTTTCAACAATCATCGAATAATTTTAGAAAAAGAAAGCGATTCGCGTCGTTTCTGTCACTTTTCCCAGACAGTCATTTACGGGGTTGTAAACTCCTGCCTGGGAGAAATGCCGAGCCTAGCGACTCGCCTTTTTTTTCTAAAATTAAAATAACTAGCGCGAGCCAATGGCTCTTGCTCAGTTTATCGCCGCATAAATCAATTCTTTTTCAGTATTTTCTCCGTTTCAGAACCTCCGATGAGTGAACTCTACCGGGAACCTGAAACAAAGAAACTACAAGAAAAATCTTTTGATTTCTGCTGTCATAATTCTATGAAAAAGGATAATTTTCGTATTATCCTTTTTTTGTTTAAAATACATTCAATTTAAAAGCACCGAGCCTAGCGACTCGCCTTTTTTTTCTAAAATTAAAATAACTAGCGCGAGCCTCAAAAGTTTGCATAGCTTTGTTTCTAGCATTCAGTTCAGACAGTTACATAGGTCACTATGCGCCTGCCTGAACTGACTGCAGAGCCTGATTTTAGAAAAAAATTAAGCGATTCACATTGTTTCTGCTGTCCCCCTCTGAAAATCATTTAGAGAACTAAACTCATTCCAGAGGAGAACAGCGAGCCTCGTGACTCACTCGATTTTTTATCTAAAATTTTTATATGTGTTTTTATAAAAATCAATCGCAGAGATATGGCAGCAGAAATCAAGAGATTTTTCTTGTAGTTTCTTTGTTTCAGGTTCTCGATAGAGGTTCCTCATCGGCGGTTCTGAAACAGAGAAAATACTGAAAAAGAATTGATTTGTGCGGTTATGCGAAGCAAGGGGCCATTAGCCCCGCGCTAGCAAAAAGTTTACAACCCCGTAAATGACTGTCTGGGATAGACAGCAGTAAACAACGCATAGCGAAGCTTTTATGGATTATACATTGGGGGGTTGTTTTTTTCAACCCTCTTCCTCACATTCATCGTCTCAGCTTCCGTCACTATTTGAGGTGGAATGAATTTTACTTTATTTTCTGGAAGAGTTATTCCTTCGGAAACTTCTTCAGTCCCTTCCATAATTATTCCTTCTTGAGGATAGTAAAAGTCATGACGCACTTCTTTTTCACTAAGGAGCTCACCATCTTTCAAATATTGAACGTAGGCTTTGGATTCGTAGCCTTCTTGAGGATACTTAACACGATAGTACTCACCCTTATAAACGATGTAGTTTGAATATTCTTCGTTCGTGTCTGGAACAATTTTATCCCCATTGTGTGGCAGGATTTTCACAAGTTCTGCGCGAGTTCTAATTTCCTCGCCGTCCGCAAGTTTGTTCCCATAAATTTCAACTATGATTTCAGTGTCCGTTCCATATGTTTTGATGTAAATTGGGCTATCCATATTGTTTACAAACACCATGTCAGAAACTCCTTCCGAAACCATGGCGTCTAGCGAAAGAGGCACATAAGATGCTGGAAGTGAATGATGAGATGCTTCAACAACGTCAATTCCTGAAAGAAGCAGTGCGTTGTAAAGCGTCGTTGATGCTTGGCACACTCCCCCGCCTACGCCTTCCACGTACGCCCCATTTAAGATAATGTTTGCTTTTTTAAATCCATTTTCTTCCGTCCTTGGGCCAGTCGTTTCGTTGAAAGAAACTTTTTGCCCTGGTGCAACAACCATTCCATTGAAACTACTAAGCGCACGCTTAACATTGTTTTTTCTGTTGTTTGTTGACTTTGAATAATTAGTTGAAAATTTGCTTCTTAGTCCAAGCTTAGATAAAATTGCCTCTTTATCAACCTCCGTGACTAGCTCCGTCGTTGGGATTTCTACTTGCGCAGTTTTGCTTGTCGCTAACTGCTCATCAATCTCTTGGATAAGCTTTTCCTTGTCAACTTTTATATCATTTTTTGCTGGAATTAGATCAAACTTTTGTTCGCTGTCAGGATTGAAAACAACCTCCGCCGGCGCGCTATCCTGTTCAATTTCTGCCACGACATCATCTATTTTACTTTCGATGCCACCAAGCACCGATTTATATGACACATTGAAGGCAAGCCCTTCTTTTTTTACTTTGTTTTTTATCTTTCTTTTCTCAAAAAAGTTTCCTGACTGACCATACTCAATTGCTTCATGCACTTTTTTATCAATATCTGTTGCTATTTCAAAATCAGAGCCTGCAAAAGTCCAATTCTTGTCTTTATAACTTAAATTCAAAGATATCTCATCTCGCACATTAAGCAGATTGTATGCCACAACGTTCTCGGCCTGCCTTTCTGTCAGTCCTGAAACGTCAATTCCATTTATCGTGGTGTTATCCATAAACGTTTTGTTTGAATTAAAATTATCAATAAATGCAAATTGACTAACAAGTAACGTTGCCACAGAAAAAACGCCCACTCCAAATAGCCAGAGCACCACGCTCTTTTTACCTTTTTTCTTTTTAGTTTTTTCTTCTTCTTTCATATCTTAACCTCGAACTTATTATGCGAAAAAAGAAGAAAAATATGTAATTTTACTAGCGAAATGGTGTTGCCTCTTTTGAAGAATAAAAAAAGAAGCATTATTTCTCAATAATACTTCATTTTCTTTTCAATTTCTTTCAGAATTGTTTCTTTGTCATTGCTATATTTCCCTTCAAATATATCACTTAGCACCATATTTAAAACAACATCATAACTCTTTTTTGGAAGACTTGGGAAATTGTTTGCGATATCTCTATAAGATATTTTTAAATCTGCAATTCTTACAACAACTTTGTGTGAAATTATGTATTTGTAGAAAAAGTTGTATCTTGCAGCAAGTCCCTTTGATTTTAAATTCAAAATTTCCAAAATACGCTCGAAATTATCAAAGTATTTTGAGAAATATAACTTGTTTGGTATCCTATTTAATGCATCGTAGTATCCAGAAATGATGTTTACAATTTCTTCCTTTTTCTTCTTGTTGATTTGCAACTGATCAAGCACTTTGTTTAAGAAATATGATATGCTTGCTGGCTTTTCTGCGTCAATTACATCAATTAAAAGACCCAAATATTTTGTAATTTCTTTCTTAACCATGTTTGGTCTTAATTTTTCAAACCTTACACCAAAGAATTTCCATGCTCTAAGTTTATTCAAGGTCTTAATAGCTTTCAGATATGCGTTTTTATCGCAAACTCCCACAAAAGAAGAATCACAAATTTTGATTAGCTCTCTTGAAATGCTAACGCCTGAAATATTTGCAAGGTTTGAAATATTTTTGACTGCAGCGTTAAACGTATCTTTGCTGATTTTAAAGTTGAGCTCGGCAGCAATTCTCACCATTCTCAAAATTCTTATTCCGTCATCTGCAAGCACTTCATTTGGATTTTTGACACATCTGATTGTCCTTTTCGATATATCTCTTATTCCATTGCAAAAATCAAAGAACTGCTCTGTTTTAATGTTGTAATAAATTGCGTTAACGCTAAAATCTCTTCTTAGGGCGTCCTCTTCGATAGAATCTATAAATTCAACTGTCCTTGGCTGTCTTTTTCCTCCAGCATCGTAAACTTCTCTGCGAAGAGTGGCATAGTCAAAAGACTTCCCGTTACACAAAATCTTTGCTGTTCCCAAGCTAGAGTTTTTAAACTTAAGCTCATATTCTGTCCCCTCAAAATACTTTTCAAGCTCATCAAGGGTAAGCGCTGAACATAAATCTATATCATCATTGTCGATATTCATAAGGTGGTTTCTCACCTTTCCGCCGACAACATATAAATCAGCTGGCAATCTACCAGCTAACTCCTCCAAATGCTTTGGTAACTGTAACTTTTCAATCTCGTTCATGTTTATAGCATAGACTATTTTGCTTTCGTTGTCAACTTTTTATTTATTAATTTTGATTTTATATAATATTTTTTATTTAATATGTAATATTATTTATTTGACAATAATGTCCATTTATTCTATAATTACAAAGACGAGTTAAATCGAAATTTTGGAGAAAAAATGACTAGGAAAAAGAATATTACCGTTGAAATTGTGCGATATTCCCCCGAAGCTGAGCAAGGATTATCGAATGAGCAAGTAAACGAAAGAAAAGAACATCAATTGACGAACAATTCAAAGATAAAATCCTCAAAGACGTATCTTTCAATTTTTGCAAAAAATATTTTCACATATTTTAACCTTATTTGGGCTGTGATTGCCATCGCTCTTCTATGTGTGAAAGCTTATCAAAACTTACTATTCTTAATCGTCATTGTTCTCAATACAACAATCGCTATTGTTCAGGAAATTAAAGCTAAACGAACAGTTGAAAAGCTATCCATGGAGACAGCTCAAACTGTTAAAATAATAAGAAATTCAGAGCAAATATGCACTACTCCAGATGACATTGTTTTGGACGACATTTTGATTTTAGAAAATGGGGATCAAATCCCAGCTGACTGTATTATTTTGAAAGGAAATGTTGAAGTAAATGAAAGTTTGCTCACAGGAGAGTCTGTTCCCGTAAAAAAGAGCAAAAACGCAAACCTATTTTCAGGAAGCTTCCTTATTTCAGGAAAATGCTATGCTCGTGTGGACAAGGTTGGAAAAGATAACTACATCCAAACACTCGCTTCAAAAGCAAAGCAATTTAAAGCACCAAAATCTAACCTTTTCAAGGACTTAAACAAGCTAATAAAATACATCGGAATTGCAATGATTCCACTTGGAGTCGCAACAGCTGTCAAAGAGTGGTTTGCGAGCTACGACGTCACAACTGTTGTAACACAAACTAGCGGAGCTATCACAGGAATGATCCCTGCTGGAATGTTCCTTCTTATCACTATTGCACTATCTGTCGGAGTTGTCAAGCTTGCCAAAAAGAAAACCCTTGTCAAGGATATCTATTCAATTGAAATGCTGGCAAGAACAGATGTTTTATGTTTGGACAAGACTGGGACAATTACTGACGGAACAATGAATGTCAATGAATTTATAAACCTTTCTAAGAAGAGCGATGAAGAAGTTTCAAACATTATCGCAAATATAAATTCAGCACAAAATTCCTCAAATTTAACCTCTGCTGCTCTCATAAAACAGTTTGCAACAGCACAAAATTTAAAGGTTGACAATGTTGTAGAGTTCTCATCTGCTAGAAAGTTCTCTGTAACGAGCTTTACAAATGGAAAAACCTATTATCTTGGAGCTCCAACTTTCGTCAATGCAAAAATGAGCAAGGAGCAAAAAGAGATTCTTAATCAAAAAATGCAAGACGGATATCGCGTGCTTGCAGTTACCGAATCATCAAGCAAATACAATGAGAAAGACGGGCCAAAATCGGAAGAACTTCTTGCCTTTATAGTAATCGAAGACCACATCCGCGAAGAGGCAAAGGGCACAATCGACTGGTTCAAGAAAAACAACGTTGCAATTAAAATTATCTCCGGAGACGATCCACTAACTGTATCGAAAATTGCTCAAAGAGTGGACGTTGAAGGCTACGATAAGTATATTTCTCTCGAGGATGTAAGTCTTGAAGATGTTGAAAAATTAGCTGAAAAATACACAGTTTTTGGAAGAGTTTCACCTGAACAAAAATATGTTTTAGTTAAGACTTTGAAAAAACGTGGACACGTAGTTGCCATGACCGGCGACGGTGTTAATGACACACTAGCATTGAAAGAAGCAGACTGCTCTATCGCTATGGCTGAAGGAAGCGAAGTAGCTAGAAACATATCAAAGCTTGTACTTTTGGACTCAAATTTTGCCTCACTTCCAGCCGTTGTTAAGGAAGGCAGACAAGTTATCAACAACGTGCAGAAATCTTCTACACTCTTCCTTATGAAGACTCTATTTACAATCCTTCTTTGTGTGGCTACACTCATACTCAATAGAAGCTATCCATTCCAACCAAAGAACCTATTCCTAGTTGAATTATTTGTAATTGGAATTCCATCATTCCTGCTAACATTTGAACCGAACACGAAGCTTATTCAAGGAAATTTCATTCCGCAAGTTCTCAAAAAGTCCATTCCTCGAATGGCTGTGATGTTCATTGGTGTCTTAATCTCAATGTTCGCGCTTTCGTCTACAACTATGATTGAGGCTGAAACGCTCCAAGTATTCACAATTACTTTCGTTGCTTTCTTAAATTTAATTTGGCTCTGCATCCCAATGACATGGTACAGAGGCATAATCGTAGCATTATCCGGCGGACTAATCTGCGGATCAATTCTATTGCTCCCTGAAATGTTCGGCGTTGCAACAATTTCTCAAATGAGCGTATTTGATCCCCTAGTTTGGATTACATTCGGCTCGATTCTAGCTGGCGTAATTGTTGTGATAGTTCTCTATGAACTTATTCTCTTCCTTATAAGAAAAAATAAAGAAAAAGTCAAAGCTGTCGAGACAAAAGCCTTGCAAGAAAGCTCTAAAACAGAAACAGAAGATGTTCAAGGTAGCTTAAAAGAAGAAGTAGAAAAAACTGAGGATTTAGAAAACAAAAAATAAAGAATAAAAAACAAAAAAAATAACGGGATTTCCGTTATTTTTTTTCGTTCAATTTACTTATCTAAGTTTGTGTAAAACTCGTTCAATTTGTAGGTATTTCCCTTTAATTTTACTTGTGCGTAATAATTTCTTGAACCTTCTGTGTATCTTAGATACATAGACATGTCCTGTATTTTATTTTCGCTTGAAAGAGCAAATGTTACTTGAGTAAAATTAATTGAATTGTTTGAGTTATAAATTGAGTAATATGTCTTTCCGTCCTTTTTAACTAATGTAACAGGATTCTCTTTGAAAAGGAATGTTACATAGTTTCCAGAAGTAACTTCTGAAGGCAAACTTGTTACACTTTTGTCCTCAATAATTTCATAGTCTTGCAAGTTGTTTGAGAATAATCCAGTCAAAACTGATACTTTAAATGCATTGTCAAACTCACTCATGAACTGACCATATTCTTCATCATTTTTTTCATATTGAATTGATGATGAACTGTTAAAGTAGAAACTTGTTGGATTGTTTACAACTGTTGGTCTTAAATCAACAGTAATACACGCCATGAGTATAATTGCCAAAGCAATTAAGAATACAATTCCAAGAGAAATGGAAGAAATAATTATCTTTTTTCTCTTATTCTTCTCTGCAATTTGTTCAGCGTATGTTTTTTCAATTATTTTTTCCGTCATTTGCATCCTCTCCTTCTTTCTTTTCTTTTGGTTTTCTCACTCTCTTAGTTTTTTGCTCTTCTTTTTTCTCTTCCTTAACCTCAGCTACTTGCTTTTCGTCTGCTTTTGTTTCCGTTTTAACTTTGTTTCTTGCCATAATTTCTTTTTCTTTGAGGTTTAATTCATTGATAAGGAGCTCATATTCTTCCTTAGTGATAATCTTTGCATCAAGGAGTCTTTGTCCTTCAAGGACCTTATTTCTTAAGGCGAAAAGTTCTTCTTTTTGCTTGTTTTCCTCAATAGCTTTTGCCTCTTTCTCTTTTTGAGTCTTTTCTTTTTCAGTTAGATATGCGATTATCTCATCTTTAGACTTTCCAGCAATAAGCATATCAATCTCTTCTTTGTAAATTGTCTCTCTTTCAAGAAGCAATCCAGCCATTTCGTGTAACAATTTCATATTGTCCTGTAAAATTGCCTTTGCTCTCTTGTAGTTTTGAGCAAGGATTGAACGAACTTCTTGGTCTGCATCTGCAATGATTCTTTCTGAGAAAGCATTTCTTGTTTGATAATCTCTTCCAATGAAGACTTGGCTGTCACTATCTAGAGAAATAAATCCAAGTTTTTGGCTCATTCCCCAATCAAACACCATTTTGTGAGCCATGCTTGTTGCATGTTGGATATCACTTGAAGCCCCTGTTGTTATATCTTTCAAGATAAGCTCTTCAGCGATTCTTCCACCCATGCACATTGCAATTTCATCCATCAATTTGCCATATGTTACATAGTTGTTGTCGTTTTCTGGACGAGATAATGTGTATCCACCAGCGCTTCCTCTTGGAATAATTGAAACTTCTTGAACTTCTTCGCAGTTTTCAAGCATTTTTCCAAGGATTGCATGTCCTGATTCGTGATAAGCAGTCAGTTTTCTCTCAGCTGGAGTAACAAGTCTACTCTTCTTTTGAGGTCCCATGATTACTTTGTTGATTCCTTCTGTAATATCGGTCATAGTAATCTTTGGTCTTCCCTCACGTGCTGCTAAGATTGCTGATTCATTAAGCATATTTTCAATATCTGCACCTGTAAATCCTGTTGTAAGTCTTGCAAGTGTCTTAAAGTCTACGCTTTCATCCAAAGGCTTGTTCCTAGCGTGAATCCTCAAAATTCCTTCTCTTCCCTTGACATCTGGAACATGAACATAGATTTGTCTGTCGAATCTGCCTGGTCTAAGAAGAGCTGGGTCTAAAACGTCACTTCTATTTGTTGCTGCGAGCACGATTATTCCCTCGTTAGGTTCAAATCCGTCCATTTCTACAAGCAATTGATTAAGAGTTTGCTCTCTCTCGTCATTTCCTCCGCCAAGCCCAGCACCTCTTTGACGACCAACTGCGTCGATTTCGTCGATAAATACAATACATGGCTTGCTCTTCTTTGCTTGTTCAAATAAATCTCTTACTCTTGAAGCACCAACTCCGACGAACATTTCAACGAAGTCTGATCCGCTGATTGAGATAAATGGAACGTTGCTTTCGCCGGCTACAGCTTTTGCAAGCAATGTCTTTCCTGTTCCTGGTTGGCCTACAAGTAAAACTCCCTTAGGGATTCTTGCTCCCAAAGCAGTGAATTTCTTTGGATTCTTCAAAAATTCAACAATTTCTTGTAATTCAGCTTTTTCTTCGTCAGCTCCAGCAATATCATCAAACTTAACTTTTGTGGCATTTGTCAATCTTCCTTTGCTCTTTCCGAATGACATTGCACTCTTATTTCCGCCAGCCATTGCTCTAATCATGAAGTACAACGCAGCGAAAGTAATTAGTGTGAAGATAATCATTGGGAGATATTCTCTCACCCAAGATGTTCTTACATTTGCAACGTCATATGAGATGTTTGCTTCTTCAAGTTGATTTTCCAAAGCGATAAGTTCTTCTGCTGTTGTGTATTCAAAGTAATAATCTGAAACATTTGGGAATTTCTTTTCATTCTTTGAGTCTTCAATTAAAACATATGCATATCCATTTTTGAAATAAACTTTCACGGCCTTTTGAGTTTCAACCTCTTCTGTATTTGGATTATCATAAGTTCCAGCAACTAACGCTGAGAAATCGCTCTTGTCAATTCGCATTCCTGGGCTTGTAGTATCCACGAAAAGTAGGCAAATAAGCAAGATAGCAAGTACAAGCACAATGATGTACGAAAACTTAAATTTATTTTTGTTCTCTTCCAAAACAATAACCTCCTAAATCTGTTTTATTATACTTCAATATTTTATTCTATGAGTTCAAAATAGAAAATATATGTATATAATAAGTCTTAATACATCGTTATTTTATCACAATTTAAAAATACTTGCAACAAATTAAGAGGTATATTTTTGTGTTTTTTAGTCGCCTAATAAGTCGATTTGTATATCAAAAATCACTTTTTCCAAAAAATCGTCCTTATTTTGAAGCGTATCTAAAAACTTTTTGAATTTTCTACGCTCATCTCTGTAAAATTTGTCGTATAAATCTATCACGTCAACTTTATATTCAACTATCCTATCAATCGAGCTTTTTATTTCGCTTTTAATACTTTCTTTGATTAACTCTTTTTCCTCATTTGAAAGTTTATTTACTTCAATGTGTTTTTCTTTTCCGTCATCCAATTCCTGCTTGTCGATATTGACTACTAAATTCAGCTTATATATTGGCTGATTATCTTCCATTGTCACTTTTTGATTGATACTCTTGTTGTCCATATGATAGACTTTGACTTTTCCATCTTGCTGTGTTTTAATATATCCCTCTGTGATATTTTTTTGAAACCAGTTTAACCCAGTTACTTCTTGAGGTGTCATCTTATACACCATTTGGCCATCTTTAAACAGTCTAATTTCACCTGTGTTTTTAATAATCTTTCTGCTCGTTTTAGACTCGCTTTCGGAGTCTCCGCCACCCTGCTGATTTTCCTGCGAAGCCTCCTCTTCATTAAGCTGTAATGTTCCAATGAACGAGCTTTTCATATCGCTATAATATCCGCTGAAAAACACCTCGATTGTAGGCTTGTTAAAATAGATATATTTTGAATCGTAAATCATTAGCTCAGTAATAACATTGCTTGGATTTTCGTTCTTCTCGTGAACCTTTGTTAAAAACTCTTTTGCACTCCCTTCTGTGCCCACAAGAACGGAGCTAAAAGCAAGAGTTTTTTCCTTCACAAAATAGTCTAAAATTTCAACAATATCATCCTGCGCTTCGCTGCCTATTAGAAGGTTTTCTGTGTGATAAAATTCAACAACTTTTCCAAGGCTCAATTCCATTTTTCTAAGTGCCTCGCTGAGACTATCTGCTTCCTCGCTAACAACGTCATAGACCTCAACAAACTCCTTGCTTGCGGTGGGGGTAAAAGATAGGAACGTAACAGAAAATTTATCATCAACTTTATCAACGCCAACTGTTGTTATGATTGCATTTCTGTCGCTCTCTGCAGACTTAGATAAATTCTCTGGAAAGAACATTAAAACTGCAATGAAAAATAACAAAAACACGGAATATGGCTTGATTTTTGATAAAAATCTTTTCATGAACTCTCCTCCTTTTTACGTTTTCCAATTAAGAAAATCGTGCAAATTATAGGAAGAATATATTGTAAAAATAGCGCCATGTATATCCCCCAAGTAGTAGCGGAAAAAATTACTATATCAATAGTTTTAAAGACAGTTGCATAGAGAGTTAAAAAGACTACACTAACAATAAATATACTAAGTTTAAGTGGTGCCTTTGGGATTAATTTTTTAACCAAATCGCAAAGCATATACCCATAAATACAACCTTGACATAACGTCAAAAACATGACCGTTGTAACAGCTATAATATCTAGTCTTCCGATGCTAAAAATTTCTGGCGAAAGAAGAATAATATCTGAAATAGAATTTGAATGCAAAAATCCTGTGTTTGGGAACAGCGAAAGAAATATGAATGTTCCAAAAAGTATTATTCCCATGGTCGATAAAACATAAAGCAAAATTGTTTTTTTTGACTTGTCATCGTACTTGATTTTATCCATGATTAAAAACAAAATTAAGATGTCTCCAAACGAGAACAAATACTTGTAACACGCTGTGAAATAGTTGTGAAAACTTGTATCAAAAAGAATGAGTGGTTCATTGAAATTAAAGAAGGAAATAAGAAGACAAATGAGGCATCCTAAAATAATTGGATAATAGAAAAATTCAAATGTCCTTGCAAGTCCTTTAAATCCTCCAGAAATAACGATTGCAAAAATTGAAATACTGATAACCATAAAAATAAGTTTTTCATCGTTATGATAAATCTGATTTTTAAAATACACACCAGTGACATTAAAATTTAGCAAAAGTTCTAAGAAGAAATAGACTAAAAGCACGATGTATATCAAAATTGCAATCGGCTTTGTGAGCTTATGTGAAAGAATTTCAAAAAAACTTTCATTTCTATATCTATTTTTAAGCGCAAAAAAGATGAAAAGTACTGCTATATCGAGGCAGAACATCGTAAGAAAAACTAATAAAGCATCCCCCCTAGCATATTGAAAAAGCAAGGAAGGAAGAGCCAGTATTTTATTTGCAAAAATTACAATACTCGCAATAATTGCTGTTTGTCTAGTAGTTATACAATCTTTCATTTCTGCCTCGTCTTATTTTTAATATCAAACGACATCGGTCGATGTTTCATTTCTACAAGTGATTTTTTTATCATTGCATCTTTTAAATCCGCCTCTACTCTTGGGCTATATGGAGCAAGATATGGAGCACCATAGGAATCTATTCTGTTTAAATAGTTTACAAGATAGAAAATTCCCGCAACAACGCCATATAGTCCAAAACATCCACCTAGAAAAATGAAAAGAACCTGCAAAATTGTAATTTGAGGTGCCTGCTCGGGCAATGTGTAGACTGCAATTTTTGACAGTGCTATCACAATAACTCCCGGAGGTGAGATAAGGCCAGCATTAACACCGGTATCTCCTAAAATTAGAGCCCCCACAATAGATGTTGCAAGACCTAAGTAGCTTGGAAGACGCAAACTGACCTCGTACAAAATTTGAAACAGCAAGGTTATAAACAAAATCTCAATAAAGGGCGTAAATGGGATCGCCTGCGTTGTATCCGCAATTGTAATCAAAAACTTTGTTGGAATAACGTTGTAATGAAAAAGCCTAAGCGCCAAATATGCTCCCGATGCCACAACTGAAAGAATATACCCAAACAAACGGATTATTCTTATGTAAGTCGCATAGTGGTTGCTTGTATAATAGTCATTGCTGTTTTGCATATCCTCAAAGAAAATAAATGGAAGTGTCAAAACAATTGGTGAGCCGTCTACAAGTATCGCAACTCTGCCCTCCAAAATTTTAGCTGCCACAATATCCGGCTTTTCGGCGTTTCCAATCTGTTTAAATAAAGATTTTGGATAGTGTTCTAAATATTTTCCTATGTAATAGGCGTCGATAACTCCATCTATGTCAATCTTTTTCAGCTTTTTCTCTATTTCACTGACAACGTCCTTGCTTGCAACACCGTCAAGATATGTGACACAGACTTTTGTTTGAGAATATCTCCCAACTGTAAAATCCTTCATAACAAGCTTTTCGGAGTAAAAACGCCTTCTAAGTAATGTAATATTTGTCTTAATATCCTCTGTAAAGCCCTCTCTAGGACCTCTGATAACAGGAGATGTCGGAGGTTCTGTCGGCATACGCATGATAAACTCTTCTATGTCAGCACTGACAAATTTATTTTCATTTCCAAGCAAAATCACGACGTTGCCGTTTAATACTTTAGATAAAACATCCTTTTCTTTTATTTCTTCAACAACATTGTTGATTATAATTCTATTTACTAATTTTTCGGCAGTAATTTCTCCCTCATATTCCTTGATTGGCTTATAGATGTTATCGCTAAAAAGAGTTTCATTTGTCATACTTTTTATGAAAATCATCCCTATTTTTTGACCATTTTTATCAAAAATGCGAGAAGCTACGTCCTGACTGTTATGTAGTTTCTTCTTTATCTCTTCAATTTTCTTTTCTACATCAAAAAACATACTACCTCTTTTTCGTAGTATGTTTATTTTATTTTTAATTATCCACTAAATCACGTCAATATATGTTACTTTTCCCGTATACTTATTATATATATCGCTTGGAAGTGGTCTAACGCCTATTTTTGTCTCCCCGTTATATACATAGTCGATATTGCAAGTTATTCTTCTTCCGCTAACCTCAAATTGTGTTATTGTATATGCTTTCTCTCCCAAATACAGCTTGAAACAATTAAATAAGTCTTGTACTGTAATTGTCAAAGTTGCAGTTGATTTTGTAAAGTTCATTGTTATAATAGGAAGAATTTCATGCACAATCGTTACATCTTTTAACTTATTGGAACTTATACTTGTGAGATAATTCTCGTTAGACGAACCAGCAAAAACAAATATTTCGCTTAATCCCCCAGTTAGTTTATCCAATGCGTAAGTCGTTTCCGTCGTTCTTACTTTAAGTATTTCGTCTTTATGGCTATAACAGATTTCATAAAATTCTGCGTCATTAATTTTATCCCATGTAAGTATTCCATTCTCAATCTTCACCTGTGGAGCTGCGAGATACTTAACTGCTTTCCATTCCACTTCTTTTGAATAAAAGCTATTTCCACCCTCAAGTTCTCCGTTAACTGCTACAGAAACCATATAGGTCTTCCCGACTTCTACCCCAACACTAATTACGCTCTCATCATATTCTAGGAGATTTTGGTCGGATTTAATGTAATATTCCGTTCCACCCTCTTTAAATTTGAATGTATAGCCATATCCCTTTGAAGCTTGAGTTGTAGAAAATGTAACATGCCCGTTTTCAACGCTTATCTTAACTTCATCTGGAGATGAGTCTTTAAGATTCAAAACGCACATCAAAACAATGCTCACGACAGTAATTGTCCCAAGCAAAACCGCTAACAATATTTTAATCCACTTTTTGTCTTTCATTTTCATATATAGTATATATCAAAAAAATTTTTTTTCAAAATAAAATATCGTTTTTTTTGCATTTTGATATTGACAAAATAAATCAAGTATGATAGAATATCGGCAGAGTATGGAGGAAGAAAAAATGATAGATTTCAATCAATTAAGTTCATTAACACTTACATCTTTAATTTTGGCTATTACTTTCACAGTTTTAGCAGTAGCAGGAATCTTCTTTGTAATCTATAAGAAAGATACCTTGAAAAACGCTTGGGGCAAATTCACTTGCCTTGGAGCATTACCTTTTGTTGCATTAGCAATGTGGTTACTTGCTGGACTCAGCATCACAAAAACTTTTGCCAACGAAGAAGCTTTGGCAATCATCATCTCAATGGTTGTTGCAGCTGCAGTTGTTGCAATTGTATACTTTGTAGCAAAAGCAATCGAAACATCTCCAAAGAGAGCTGAAAGAAAGGCTGTTAAAGAAGATGAAAAAAGCAAGGAAGAATTAGTTGAAGACCTTGCAAAAGTTGAAGAAGATTTATCTAATTTAAAAGGGATCATCGATGACGTTATCGAAGAGCCAGCTGAAGAAAAAGTTGAAGAAGTAGCTGAAACACCTGCGCAAGAAGTTGTTGAAGAAAAAAAAGAAGTTGCAGAAGAAGTTGCTCCTGAAACAGCTGAAGAAACAACAGAGGAAGTTGCTACAGAAGCAACAGAAGAAACTACTGAAGAAGCAGCTGCACCTGTAGAAGAGCAAAACGAAAAGCAAGTTACTTTTGATGACATCATTGCTGAATTAGTAAAAGAAAACACAAACACAGTTGAAACGGGAAAACATGAAGAAGCTCCAGTTGAAGCTCCAGTTAAAGCTCCAGTTGAGGAAGCTGCTGTAAAAACTCCAGCTGAAGAACCTGTTGTAGAAGCAGAAGTTGTTGTAGAAGAAGTTAAAGAAGAGCCAAAGGCTGAAGAAGCTGCTCCAGTTGTTGAAGAAGTTAAACCTGCTCCAAAGAAAAGAGGCAGAAAACCAAAGAACAAAGAAGCTGAAGCTACAGAAGTTAAAGCTAAACCAGCTGCTGAAGAAAAGAAAGAAACTCCAGCTGAAGAAGAATCAGATTTTATCAAATCATTGAACGAAATCCTTGGTCAATTAGAAAACGGATCAAAGAATTAATTTAAAAAAATAAAAGCTCAATCTCAGATTGAGTTTTTTTATTTGATTAAAAGATAAAAAATCTGTGTTTATGAAAACTTTTCTTAATCAAAATTTCTATTCTACTTCTCTTCTTCCCTTTTCTATTTTCTAACAAAAAAATAATGCTAAACAAAAAGCAGATAAGACAAAGAAAAAAGAGGCAATTTAAAACCTCTTTTTATTTTTCATTAAGCATTTCTTCCTGGGACTTTGATGTCTTGTTCTTTGTCAACACTTGTGAATGTTTGCTTTGTTGTACATGAGGTTACTGCATTAAATCCAGCTGCCTTCCCGCTCAACTTCTCTATTCTTGTCACTGAGTACATCTTTCCAGTTTTGATATTAATCTTATAGACCATTTCTAATCCAGTGTAATTGATATCTGTCATCTGGCCAGTTGATCCAAAAAATTCTTTAACATTTTTTGAAAGATTCTTTACATCATAGATAACCTTAATTTCTCTGTAATTTCCAGATGTTTTGTCAGAATAAATTGTATCTTTTTTTGTTGTCTTAACTGGAAAGCTATCGCCATAAAGAACTAACCACTTATTCATTCCATCGGCATATGACATCTCGTTATATTGTAAAGATGATGCATCATAGGTCATTGCGTCTTTATTGTAATTTGCTGTTGAACCATCAATAAATTTATCATTGTCTTTATCTGTGTAGTAGAATTGGAAGAAATTTTGTGTTTGATCTGCTCCAATTTCTGAATAAGTGCTCCATAGATAAGTTTCTTGTAAAGATTTGTTTCCGCTTCTTGTGATCTTCCCTTTACTGTACTGAGGGACTGTAATCTTAGCACCAACAGCATCTGCTGTATTCAAGCAAGTTTGTGTATATGTGCTGCTATATCCTTTCCCGCTATACAATAGCTTAACTGAATAATCAATAAGATCAATAGCTTTATAATATTCAAATCCGTCGTCTTCATCTTCGTCGTCGCTATCATCTGGATCTTCTGGGTCAATTGGATCGTCGATTGGGTCATCAATTGGATCTTCAATCCCTGGGTCATCAATCTGACCTTGGTTAGTCGAATTTCCTCCGCCTACAATTAACGGAAAAGCAACGCAACAGGATACTATTGCGATTAAACCTACTACAATTATATTATATCTGAGTTTTTTAAACTTCATTTAATTATTCCTCTAAAATTCACAGATATTATAACACACATTTCTCCCATTGTCAACCATTTATTATGCATAATTATACATTTTTATAAATATTGTTACAAATTTTGCATATTATTACATAATATTCAAAAATCCTCGAAAATATGTCCGTTATACAAAAAGAATATTTGTGTATAGGCCTTTAAAAAGAAAGCTATATCTTCGTTTTTTTCAGATAAACAAAATACTTGGGACTGCTATTTCTAAAAAAACACCCTACTATAAAAGTAGGATGCTCTCTTTATTTACAAATGATGTTCACAATTCTTCCAGGAACTACAATTTCTTTTACAATCTGTTTTCCAGCAAGAAGAGAAGAAATTTTGTCGTTTTTCTTTACTTCTTCAAGAACTTTTGCATTATCCCAAGTAGTGCCGATGTCCATTCTTGTGATTATCTTGCTGTTAACTTGAATAGCCATTTCTACGCTATCTCTAGCAAGATACTTCTCGTCATATGTTGGCCACTTTGCATAAGCGATTGATTCTTTATGTCCCAAAACTGTTGACCAAATCTCTTCTGTGATAAATGGTGCAACTGGGTTAAGAAGTTTAATAAAGTTTTCTGCATATTCTCTTGGGAATACATCTTCTTTATATACAGCATTGATAAAGATCATCATCTGGCTTATTGCTGTGTTGAAGTTAAGAGTTTCATAGTCAGTTGTAACCTTCTTAACTGTTTCATGATATACTCTATCCAAGTTTGCATTTGGCTTGTCTTGGATTTTGTTTTCGTCGTTATATAATCTCCAAACTCTGTCCAAGAAACGCTTTGAGCCGTCTATGTTCTTCGTGTTCCAAGGCTTTGCATCTTGCAATGCACCCATAAACATTTCATAAAGTCTGAGTGTGTCTGCTCCAAATTCAGCTACAATGTCATCAGGATTAATGACATTTCCTCTGCTCTTACTCATTTTCTCGTTGTTTTCGCCAAGGATCATGCCTTGATGAACTAATTTTTTAACTGGCTCCGCATATGGAACAAGTCCTTTATCATAGAGATAATTATTGTAGAATCTTGAATACAACAAGTGTCCAACTGCGTGCTCTGCCCCGCCGATATATAGGTCAACTGGCATCCAGTGTTTCATAAGTTCATAGTCGCAGAATGTTTCGTCGTTATTTGGATCGATATATCTTAAGAAGTACCAGCTTGATGCAGCAGCGCCCGGCATTGTTGTTGTTTCTCTCTTCCCTTTCATGCCGTCAATTGTTACGTTGACCCAATCTTGATTGTTGTCAAGAGGAGCCTTGCCGTTTTTAGCTTTGTAATCATCTAGAGCTGGAAGGATAAGTGGAAGATCTTTGTCGTCAACAAGTTTTATCGTGCCATCTTCCATATGTATAACTGGAATTGGCTCTCCCCAATATCTCTGACGAGCGAAGATCCAATCTCTAAGTCTATAGTTGACTGTTCTCTTTGCTACTCCGAGTTTAACAAGCTTGTCAGTAATAGCAACCTTTGCCTGTTCAACAGTGAGGCCTGTAAATTCCTCAGAATTCATGAGCTTGCAGCCTTTTCCAAGATAATCCTGCTTTTCAAAAGCACACTTTGAAACATCTCTTCCTTCAATCACTTGAATCATTGGAATGTTGTGTTGGAGAGCAAACTCAAAATCTCTCTGATCGTGCGTTGGAACTGCCATAACAGCGCCTGTTCCATAGGAAGCGATGACAAAGTCAGCGATGTAAACATCGACTTCTCTGCCATTCACAGGGTTAATTGCTTTGATTCCTTCAAGCTTAACTCCTGTCTTTCCTTTATTTAATTCCCCTCTTTCAAGGTCAGATTTCTTTGCCGTTTCGTCAATATATTTTTTTACTTCTGTCCAGTTTTTGATCTTAGATTTCATGCTTGAAACAATATCGCTTTCTGGAGCAAGCACCATGAATGTAATTCCATAAATTGTTTCAATACATGTTGTAAAAATTCTAAATTTTTGTCCAAAGTTTGTCTTAAACTCTACTTCGACACCCTCGCTTCTGCCAATCCAGTGTTTTTGCATTTCAACTGTTGATTGAGGCCAGTCTAAGCCATCTAGTCCCTTCAATAGTTTGTCTGCATATCTTGGAGTGTCCATTGCCCATTGTTTAAGGTTCTTTCTTACAACTGGGAAGCCTCCTCTTTCACTCTTTCCATCAATAATTTCATCGTTTGAAAGAACTGTTCCTAGTTCTTCGCACCAGTTAACTGGCATGTCTTTATATTTTGCGAGTCCGTCTTCATACATACGTTTGAAAATCCACTGTGTCCACTTATAATATGAAGGATCGCAAGTTGATATCATCCTATCCCAATCATATGAAAAGCCGAGCATTTTGAGCTGTCTTGTGAAATTTTCAATACATTGCTCTGTGAATTTTCCAGGGTGATTTCCTGTCTTAATAGCATACTGCTCTGCAGGAAGCCCGAAACTGTCATAGCCCATTGGATGCAAAACGTTGTATCCCTGCATCCTCTTCATTCTTGCAACTATATCTGACGCAGTATATCCTTCTGGGTGACCGATATGAAGTCCTTGTCCGGAAGGATAAGGGAACATATCTAAAACATAATACTTAGGTTTAGAAAAATCTCTTATATCTGTCTTAAAAGTCTTATTATCTTCCCAATATTTACACCATTTTGCTTCTACTTCTTTAAAATTAAACTCTGACATTATTTTCTCCTTAAATTATGCTCCCAGTTTATCATTTTAATCTGTAAAAGTCAATCTAATACATCTATTTTTCAATCAATTCTTCAAAGGTGCAATCGAGTGCTTTTGTTATCTTATAAATATTGCTTAGCGTTGGCTCTTTTACGCCATTCACCCAATATGTAATAGCTGTCGGCGTCGTTTCAATTGCCCTAGCAAGATCCGATTGACTCATTCCCTTTTCACTTAGCATTAATTTTAAATTCTTGGAAAACTCAGCTAAACACATATTTTTATCCTCCTAAACGATTATATCATAATTCTAAAAAATTTGTTGTATTTTTTCGCAAAATCACTTGACATGGCGCTATTTTTTATATATAATAAACAACGTAAAATAAAGTCTTTCCATAGACAGCAAGTGCGAAAGCATAACTTACTAACGTAAACTTGCCGAGGATAAGGTGTATATATAGATTCTTCCAATCTCTATGCCTTTCCTTATGGCGTAGAGATTTTATTTTGCTTGAAACACAAAATTATAAAAAGGAGACAAAGATGAGTGCAAATTTAGAAGCAAAGAAAGTTGTTGTCGAAGAAATTAAAGATAAAATTTCTAAGGCAAAGACAGTTGCTTTTGTGGATTATCGCGGTTTAACAGTTGCAGAAGATACTGCAATGCGTGCTGAGTTCAGAAAGAATGGCTGTGATTACAAAGTTTACAAAAACAGACTTGTTCTTCGTGCTTTGAACGAACTTGGATACACAGGTTGCGAAAGCATTTTCGAAGGAACAAACGCTGTTGCATTTAGTTATAACGATGAAGTTTCAGCTTGCAAAATCCTTGCTGACACAATCGAAAAAACAAAGAAGATGGAAATCAAAGGTGGAGTTACTGACGGAGCTGTTGTTGATGCAGAAATGATCAAAACACTTGCTAGCATCCCATCAAAAGAAGTTCTTCTTACAAAACTTGTATACTTACTACAGAGCCCTGTTCGTGGACTTGCAGTATGCTTAGATCAAGTTGCGAAAGCAAAAGCATAATAATTAAAATAATAAACGAAATAAAAAAATTAAAAAAACAATCAAATGGAGGATAAAAAAATGTTTGATAAAGAAAAATTCTTAGAAGAAATCGAAAACATGACAGTCGTTGAATTAAACGAAGTTGTTAAAGCTATTGAAGAAAAATTTGGAGTTTCAGCTGCTGCTGCTACAGTTGTTGCTGGACCTGCTGCAGGAGCTGCTGCCGCTGCAGAAGAAAAATCAGAATTTAACGTTGTTCTTAAGGAAGTTGGAGCAAACAAAATTGCTGTTATCAAAATCGTTAGAGAAATCACAGGTCTTGGACTTGGAGAAGCTAAAGCTCTTGTTGATGGAGCACCTAAGACAGTTAAAGAAGCTGTTCCTACAAAAGAAGCTAAAGAAATGGAAGCTAAGCTTAAAGAAGCTGGCGCTGTTGTTGAACTTAAATAATTTAAATTTTACTAATAATAATTTGTGTTTCAAAAAAAGCAAGGATCTCTTCCTTGCTTTTTGTTTTTTTATTTGAAAAATTGGCGAACTGCTGCGTTTGCTACTGTTCAGCCCAGACAGTCATTTAGAGAGCTAAACTCCTGCCTGTGCTGAACAGTGAGCCTTGCATTTCATCCAATTTTTCAAATAAAACAATTTGCCGCACGAAACCTCAGGCTGCATCAGCTTTAACCTTTCTGCTGGCATATAGCTGCGATTTAGGATAGTCCATGTACTATCCTTTTTTATTTGTACTAACTTCGCTTGATATAAATAAAATAATAACTTCTTCCACGGGCAGCCATTGACACTTTTCGTTGGTTATTTTATGAACGAAAGTAATATATTCGTAATACGAAGGATATTTGATAGTCTTCAAGTCGAGACTTGCGGCGTACCGGTGTCAATTGACGCTTACTGCGTTTAGATAAAGCTTGTGCAAAGCTCTTGTCTTTGCAACAAACAGCTGTTTTAAATCAAGCTTTTCGCTGTCGTCGAAACTATCTTCGTCGAAGATTATCACTCCGTCGAACTCGAGTCCCTTCGCCGTTTGCACTGTGAGAAGTACAACTTGTAATTCATCGTAGTTGGAGTTCTTTTCGTCGAGAATTTGAAGGTTGCAATCACTGAGGAGCATACTTGCTCTCGCAAGCTCACGCTTATCCTTGCAGATAACTGCTATCGTCTTGTATCCTTTTTCTCGCATCTCTTTTATTTCCTGAAGCACTACATCTCTTGGAATTCCCTTTCTTCTTTCGACCTCTTCGCCGTGTCTTACAACATTGCTTGCTTTGGTCATTCCAAGTTTTTCCAATGTCTTATTCGCCTCTTCCATAATTTCTATCGACGTTCTGTAGCTCTTGTTGAGTGGAAGCTGCGACGAGTTCTCGAAGATGCCAGCTATTTCATCCCAGCTATCTATTGATTGATAGGAGTATAATCCTTGCGCGAGGTCGCCGAAGATTGAGAAATAGGCATTTGGGAATATCTGTCTTAAAACGTAGTAAGCAAAGTAGGAATTGTCCTGTGCTTCATCGATAAAGACGTGTTTTATATTGTCATATTCTCTTATATCTTCTAATTTGTATTGTAAATATATTAGCGGGAACATGTCCTCATAAGAAATCACTCCTCTGTTTAAGTTTTCAAGTGTTTCCTCTTTGAGCGTGACACTCCACTTGTAATTCGTGTATTTTTCTATATGTTTTAGGAGGTTCACATATAGCTTCAGAGGTGTCAGTCCACTTGGCATGAACTTTCTTAAGTACTTCGATAGTCCTTGCCTTTGCAGAGTTCTCATTATGAAAAGCCTTGTGGCAAACGGAACATCCTCATCTTTTAAATTCTGTTCTATCTTATCTGTGAGCTCTGTGTTTATCTTCATGTCGAAGACTACTTTTCCAACCCACGCGTCGAACGAAGGATATAGCCATTTCAGTCGAACTGCCTTGAAGTAATCGTACATTTGCTCTTTGCCAAGGACTTTTATTCCTTCAATCTTCAGATCTTTGCAGAAGATGTCTTTATATAGGTCCTCAAGATAGGAATCAATTACTTCTATAAACTCCTTTGAGCCTTTGAACCTTAAGTAGTCGGGATTTACTCTTCTCTCCTCAAGTTTTTCATACTGTTCATGCTTTGCAAGTACATTCCTTCTTATTTTCGTGTATTCTTTGAAAATGTTTTCCAAGCTGTAGCTGTAGGCTTGATCGGCATCGAGGTCAATTAGTAGATTTGAGATGTAGCTCATAAAGACCTGATTTGGCGAGATTATCATAAAATCCTTCGCTTTAATGTATTTTTTGTAGTTGTACATTAAGTACGAAAGTCTATGCAACGCAACTGTTGTCTTTCCTGATCCCGCAACTCCCTGCACAATTGTGTTTTTGTTGAGCGGGAATCTTATAATCTCGTTTTGCTCCTGCTGGATAGTCGAAACAATGTTCTTTAGTCGATTATCTGCCGATTCTGTTAGATATGGCTTTAGAAATTCGTCTGTTGAAACAGTGTTTTGAAAGTCATATAACTCTAGGACTTTGTTGTCCTCAATTCTGATCTGTCTTTTTAGTGACAGCGTTCCGTCGATCCTCTTCTTTAAATCAATGAGAGGGTTTTCATAGAACATCGAAGTTTCATATGAAGCTTTGCCTAGCGGTGCGTTATAATATAAATCCGCTATCGGAGCTCTCCAGTCAATCAGCTTCGTGCTCTTTAGGTCGACATATCCTATCTTTCCGATATATACATCTGTCACCTCATCGCTGTCATCTTCTTGAAAGATGATCCTCGCGAAGTATGGTGCATCCTGATTTCGATTGTAATTTCGAATCAGCTCCTCATACATTTCCATGATTCCACTCGGCGCACCGTCGTGGTTTTCGGGATCTCTGTCCCAGCTTTTCCAAGCAATCTCATAAAGTCGCAAAACTTCTTTATGATTATCTTCTAATTGTCTTTTAATTATCGGATATTGCTCCTGCTCATACTTGAGCGCTTCTTCTTTTGACAATACTACACCTCCTTTTCTTAGTTTTTGTATGTCAATGCTTACGCAGCGTCACCCCAAATCGTCGGAAAATGCAAAAAAAGCCTATTCCTCCCGTGTGGGGGATATGACTTTCAGCCTAAAATTGTCAAAGCATAAATGATTTTAAATTACCTTCTTGCAAGGCTATGTTCAACAAATTTATCATAATAAAAAATAAAAGTCAACTATTTTTTCTATATTTTTTTAATTTTTTAGAAAAATTAGCTAACTTTTATATTTTTTTACTTACAAATACATATTGCCGTGGCAATTGTTTCGCTGTGAGAAAGAGAAATTTCAATTTCGCTGCACCCTATTTCTTCGAATTTTTTTTGTGCTACTCCACTTAGTTTCACGTATGGACGACCTGACTCTTCATGCATAAGCTCAATTTCTTTCATTGTGACGCCGCTATCTTTCCCAAGACCAAGGGCCTTCATAACGGCCTCTTTTACACACCAAAGCGCAGCAGTTCTTTGTCTTAGTCCATTTTCACATTTATAGTTTCTAATATACTTTTCTTCCCTTTCGCAAGCTATCCTTTTTATAAACTTGTCCTCTATAGAGACTCTTTCAAGCTCAATCGTATCAATCCCAACTCTCATCTTCAGCCTCCTTTATGACTTCCCTTACAACCTTTGAAATTACATCATATCCAAAGCCTTTGCTTACAAGGTGATTTGAAAGTTTATTCCTTGTTTTCTCATCAATGACCTTGTTTTTTAAGTACTTTTTAGCTAGCCTCTTGCAGGATTCAATTTCCTCATCTTCTTCAATAAGGTCTGCAAGCTTTTCATCTATAATCCGCTTGTCCACGCCCTTAGATATAAGCTCATACTTAATTTTTTTCTTTCCCTTACTAAATGAGTATGTCTTAATGTAACTTTCTGCAAAAAATTCGTCATTGATGTATCCATACTCTTTGAGTTTCTCAACAGATCGATCGATGCACTCCTCCGGATAACCTTTTTGCATAAGGAAGTCACGAATACCTTTTTCTGTTTTCATGCTCTTTTCTAATACTGACAGAGCTCTATCGAATGAGGCATAATCTCCATTTTCAATCTTTAATCTCTGCAACTCGTCATGTGAAAGTTCCTGTCCTGTTTTGAGTTTATTCTTTGCAAGGATTTCCGCTTCAAACGCACCAACGAACTCCTCGTCAATATATAACGAGTATCTATTCCCCTTCCCAATTTTTTTGATTTCTGTTATTATCATAAATATATTATATCATTCCAACCTTTTTTTGTAAAATAAAAAATTACATTTAACTAGATTATTTAAACTCAATGATTTTAAATTAATAATTTAGAATGTACTAGCCAAAAAAGAAAGCAGAGCGAGGCTCGACGGTCGGCCTTTGATAAATATTTTAGAAAAAAAAGATAATTTCAAGATTATCTTCTTTCAATGTAATATGGCAGCAGAAAGGAAAATATTTTTCTTGGATTTTGGCATTTTAAGGTTCCCAATAGAGGTTCCTCATTGTGGTTCTTAAAAGGACAAAAGGCTGAAAAAGAATTTCTTTATGCGGGTATGCTAAGCAAGCCCATAAGGGCGCGCTAGCCTGTCAATTTAGTAAAGCGGAAGCGACTTTTGTGTACGCCCTAACTAACCCCCCAGCTCCAAGTTTTATCCCTCCGAAGTAGCGAACTATGAAAACGCACACATCCTTGCTTTTAGTTTTTTGTATGACAGATAAAATTGGTCTTCCTGCAGTGCCAGAAGGTTCTCCGTCATCTACAGCTTTTTCACTGAAAGGCGATGAAATACTATAAGCATAACAAATATGTGTTGCTTTTTTGTATTCCTTTCTTAGTAGCTCCAAGCCTTCTTTGATTTTCTCTTCTGTAGCTTCAGTTATGAGAAAGCCATAGAATTTGGACTTTTTTTCGATATACTCGTTTTCTTTTGCAAACATTATTTTACAACCACTTTAATAAAGTTCTTCTTCCCTTTTTTCAAAAGGATTGAGCTATTTTCAAGATCTGCTTCTGATATAACTTGTGCGAAGTTTGTCACCTTGTTGCCTCCAGCTGTCACTCCTCCGCCTTCAATCATACGTCTTGCTTCACTCTTTGAAGAGCAAAGTTTTGTAATAACAAGAAGGTCGCAGATATTTCTTCCGCCAGCAAACTCATCTTTTGAGATAACAAACTCAGGCGCATCATCTCCGCCATGCGTGAATAAGTTTTCAGACATCTTTTCTGCTAAGGTTGCGTCCTCTTCCCCTCTTACAAATTTAGTAATTTCAAATGACAATCTCTTCTTGGCTTTAACGATATCTTCAGCAATAATTCTGTTAATTTCATCCATTGGAAGATCTGTAAACAGTGCGAACATCATCTTAACGCACGCGTCTGGTGTTTGATATACTCCTTGATAGAAGTCGTAGGCAGAAATCTTATCTTTGTCAATCCAAATAGCTCCTCTTTCAGTCTTTCCCATCTTTTTCCCTTCTGGTGTTAAAAGAAGTGGGTTTGTTGCACCGATTAAGCTGATATTTGTTCCATTTACAAAATTTAATTTTCTCTGAAGTTCAACTCCAGCGACGATATTTGCCCACTGATCTCCTCCGCCATATTCAAGAGTACAGCCATACTCTCTATTAAGGTGAATGAAGTCGTAGGCTTGCATTGGCATATATCCCATTTCGAAGAATGTGAGTCCGCCACTTTCCAATCTGTTGTCATAGATTTCACTTGAAAGCATTTTATTAACATTGAAATGTACTCCAAAATCCCTCATGAAATCGATATATGTGAGTTTATCGAACCAATCTTTGTTGTTTACAATAATTGCGGGGTTTTCTCCCTCAAAATCCAAGAAAACTTTCAATGTCTTCTTTATATTTTCAATGTTTTGATCTATTTGCTCTTTTGTGAGCATTTTTCTCATTTCTGACTTTCCACTAGGATCACCGATTGATGCAGTAGCTCCACCCATTAAAAGTATAACCTTGTGTCCCGCTTTTTGAAATCTTCTCAAAATGCAATATGGAACGCAGTGTCCTATATGCAAGCTGTCAGCTGTTGGATCTGTTCCCTCATACAAAACTAAAGGCTCGCCACTTTCCAATCTTTCTTGAAGAGCTTTCTCATCAGTACATTGATATAAAAGGCCTCTTTCTTTTAAAACTTTGTATAGATTTTTGTCAGTCATTTTATTCCTCCTATAAAAAACACGCTTTGCCTATTTTTAGGACGAAGCGTGTGTTCGTGGTACCACCTAAATTTATGTCTTTCGACACCTTATTGAGCACTTTCGTGTGCAAACGCAAAACTTGAAACAAGTGTAATTTCAATTATTTTTTCGTTTGTCTCACACCTCCCGACAACTCTCTGTAGCCTAAAATAACCTACTATTCTTATTCCGCCATTCTGATTATGTGAATATTTTACTTTTTATTTTCTAATTTGTCAAGCGTTTTTAGAATTTCCCTTGATACTCTGCTTTCTTGCCAAGTTCTTCCTCAATTCTTAGAAGCTGATTGTACTTTGCAACTCTATCTGTTCTCGATGGAGCTCCAGTCTTAATCTGCTTGCAATTTAAAGCTACAACAAGATCTGCGATTGTTGTGTCTTCTGTTTCACCACTTCTGTGAGAAATAATTGCTGTATATCCGTTCTTTTTAGCAAGGTTAACAGCGTTGATTGTTTCAGTGAGAGATCCAATTTGATTGAGTTTAATAAGGATTGAATTTGCAACGCCCATTTCAATTCCCTTTTCTAATCTTTCAACATTTGTTACAAAAAGGTCATCTCCAACAAGTTGAATGTTTTTGCCAAGTCTTTCTGTTAGTAATTTCCAACCTTCCCAATCTTCTTCAGCAAGTCCGTCCTCGATTGAAACGATAGGATATTTCTTAACAAGTCTTTCATAGTACTTGACTAACTGCTTTGTTGTATATACTTCTCCTGTCTTCCAGAATAAGTATTTCCCTGGCATCCCTGCCTTTTCTGCTTCGCCATACATTTCTGAAGCGGCAACATCAAGCGCAATTGCAACGTCCTCTCCTGGCTTATATCCAGCGATTTTAATTGCCTCAACTATAACTTTTAGTCCCTCTTCGTCACTTTCAAGTTTTGGAGCAAATCCACCCTCGTCGCCGACAGCTGTAGCGAGACCTTTGCTCTTTAAATATTTCTTCAAGTTGTGGAATACTTCTGTGCACATGCGAAGTGCTTCCGTCCAAGATTTTGCTCCAACTGGAATAATCATATATTCTTGGCAGTTTAAGTTGCTGTCCGCATGCTTTCCACCATTGAGAATATTCATCATTGGACGTGGCATAAACCACTGTTTATCTCCCTTGTTTCCAAGACTACGAAGATATTTATATAGAGGACTTCCTTCTGCAATAGCTGCTGCTTTTGCACATGCAAGAGAAACTCCAAGCACTGCATTTGCGCCTAGTCTTGCCTTGTTGTTTGTTCCATCAAGAGCAATCATAAGATTGTCAATATTTTCTTGATTATATACATTTTCGCCAACTAATTTTTTAGCGATAATTTTATTTACATTGTCCACCGCTTTGTGAACTGATTTTCCAAGATACTCACTTCCTCCATCTCTTAGTTCAACTGCTTCAAATGAACCTGTTGAAGCTCCAGAAGGAACACTTGCTCGTCCCATAACACCATTTTCAAGAGTTACATCAACCTCGACTGTAGGGTTTCCTCTTGAGTCTAAAATCTGTCTAGCAAATACTTTCTTAATTTTTAAATTTTTCATATTATTCACCTCTTCATAGAGTATAGCAAATCATAAAAAAAACACAAAACAAAATGTTTACTTTTACAAGCATTTATGTTAAAATATTTGCAGAAAAAAGGTGTTACATATGAAGATAAGAAAGAGCTGGTATGAGCTTCTCAAAAAAGATTTTGAAAGTGACTCATTCAAAAAACTACAAGAATTTTTAGCAGATGAAAACTCCCGCTATACCATCTATCCTAGCGAGGAAAACATTTTCTCCGCTCTTAATGCTGTCCCTTTTGACGAAGTTAAGGTCGTGATCATTGGACAAGACCCATATCATGAACCAGGGCAAGCCCACGGACTTGCCTTCTCCGTTCAAGGGAACACGGCAATCCCTCCTTCTCTTGTAAACATCTATAAGGAGATTGAAAGTGACCTTGGAATTAAATGTGAAAAAAGTGGGGATCTAACTCGCTGGGCAAAACAAGGAGTTCTCCTATTAAATACAACATTGACTGTAAGACGCGGGCAAGCTAACTCACACAGAGGACATGGCTGGGAAGAAATAACCGGCAGAATAATTGACCTGCTTTCAAAAAGAGAAAAACCTCTTGTATTTCTTCTTTGGGGGTCAAATGCACAAGCTTTCGCAGATAGAATTGCACCTCAGCACTTAGTACTAAAAGCACCGCATCCAAGTCCCCTTTCTGCATATAGAGGCTTTTTCGGATGCAAACATTTTTCGAAGTGCAATGATTTTTTAAAACAAAACAATCAAACTGAAATAGATTGGCATTAAACCTAAAAAAATATATAAAAAACGAGCGTATTGCCCGTTTTTTGTTGTTTTATGATTAGTTATTCTCTGCAATATACTTTATCGCTTCTGTGGCGGCTAACGCGCCCATTCCACTTGCTACAACTATTTGCTTTAAAGAGCCGCTAACGATGTCGCCGCACGCGAAGACTCCGTTTGCGCTTGTTTTTACATTGTCAGTTGTAAGGATATATCCCTTCTCGTCAAGCTTTATTTTTCCCTTAAGCATAGCAGTGTCAGGAACTCTCCCCACCGCAACAAATACGCCTTCGACTTTGCACTTCTTTGTTTTTTCTCCCTCAATGTATTCCAAGCCTCTCACTCTATCTTTTCCGTCAATCTTTGTTATTCTAACCCCCTTGTGGATTATGAGATTTTTTATATTTTTTAAGTTTTCCTCTTTATATACATTTAATTTCGTTCTTTCTTTCATAAATAGATGAACATTCTTACACAAGGAAGAAAGATACATTGCGTTCGAAACGGCTGAGTCGCCAGATCCTACAACTGCAACATCCTGTCCTTTATAGAAGTTTCCGTCGCACATTGCACAATAGCTCACGCCCTTGCCGAATAATCTTTTTTCACCTTCAACATTGAGTTCTTTTGAAGTTGACCCAAGAGCAAAAATCACAGCGCGAGTCTCATAAGTATTGTTCTTACACTCAACTTTCTTAACTTTTCCGCGAAGGCTGAATTTCATAGCTTCGTCATATATAAATTCAACGCCAAGATAGCCTGCATGCTTGTAAAAATCCATTGACAAAGCGGCTCCACTGATTTTTCCAAATCCCGGATAATTTTCAATCTCCCCAATAAGTGCGACTTGCCCGCCTGGAACGAGTTTTTCTATAACTGCTACATTTTTATTTGCTCTCTTTGCGTAGATTGCTGCTGTTATTCCAGCTGGCCCGCCTCCGATAATCAAAATGTCAAACATATTGCCTCCATATAATTTATTTTATCACATATGCTCTAAAAATAAAAATAAATTTGAGCTTGAAAAAAGCATATACACAACTATATGCTTTTTTAGTTATTAATCTTCAAACTTATCAATTGTTTGTTTCAAGTTTTCGATATCTGCTTTCAATTCTGCATTCTGCTTCGTCAAAATAGCTGACATTTTTTCAAGAACAGGCATTCTATCTTTGTTGCTAGCCATAACTTCTCTGCAGTGTTGAACTGATAATTTTAATCCCTCAAGAAGATCTAACTCCTCTGAAAGTTTCTTTGCCTTTTCTGAATCGATATCGGCATAATTGTCAACTTTGTAGAGAGCGACTTTTTGTTTAGCAACTTGAGTTTCTTTGATTCTAAGTTTGTTTTCTTCTCTTTCAAGGTTATTCTTGACTTTAACAAGTGGCTTATATTCTTTGTTGCAAGCTCTTAATTCTTTTTCATTTTCATGAAGAGCTTTTTCCTTCTCTTCCAAACGTTTAACATAATCAGCTTTTGATCCTACTGGAGCAACTTTTGCATCCTCTTCTTGTTGTTTGCTCTTTGCTTGCAATTCTTTGATAAGTGTTGCATATCTTTGCTTTTCCTCTTCAAGAGCTTTTCTCATATCGACAAGTTGATCTTTCTCGACAGGAGTTTCCTCTTCAGCAACTTCTTCCTCGATTACGTCTTCAGACTCTTCATTTTTAGGCTCAGTCTCTTCTGCTTGCTCTTCTACAACTGGTCCCTCTTCCTTAGTTTCCCCTACTGCTGGAGCTTCGGTCTCTTCTTCTTTTTCTTCTTCGGACTCTTCTTCGTCTTCGTCCTCTTCTTGTGAAAGTTGAAGTCTTCTAAGAATTTCAGCCTTTCTTCTTTCGAGTGCTTCTCTAGCTTCTCTTAATCTCTTTTCATCTTCTGTTTCGATTTCTTCATCTGTTTCGTCCTCTTCTACAGGTGAAACAACTTCCTCTTTCTTTTCCTCTTTTGCAGGTTGCTCTGGAGCATCAAATTCATAAGCTTCAAACATAGCCCCTGTTTTTTCATCTTTAAAAACAGGTTTTTGAGGAGATGGTTTACTTTCTTCATTCTGCTCTTTTTCTGCCTTTTCATCCTCTTCTGCAAGAGCTAAAATTTGAGCAACTTTCGGCTCTCTTTTAACCTCCTCTGCAGCTTCAGGTGAAAGAGTTTTAAGATCTTCTTTGAACTTTGCAACATCCTTCTTTCTCTTAGCTTTAATCTTTCTCTCATCTCCATTTGGATCAATGATTGACATCAAAAGATCACCAACGAAGAAGATCAAAAATCCGCCAGCGATTATTATTCCCAAAATGATAATTACATTAAGAATTATTGTGCTCATAGTACACTTCCTTTTTAACGACTCGTTTATTTACTTTTTTATTATAAACATTTATAAATGTTTTGTCAAGACTAATTCACTAATGAAGAGAAAAAAAGCTAAAACTTTTACTTAAAACTGGTTATATGCTTGTTTTTTTAGTAATTTAATAGTCTCTTCCACTCATTTAATCAAAAACAATATTGACTTTTTTTCAAGTATGTGTTACTATAAAAGCGGAGGAAACAAAAGATGAAGACCTTTTCAAACAATCTTATCAACCAATTTAATAAATATCTACAAGAAATTACTGAACTCGATCAATTTGATGATCCAGACAAGCTTAGCGATAATGAGTTCGCAATATATAAAGCAAAGATTAAAGATTTAGACAGCAGAATTGCTAGTTCATTAAAAGAATCTCCAGAACTTGGAGAAATTGTAACTAATACACATAATAACCTTGGAATGCTTTGCGCAATGTATGAACTAGAAAATTCAGTTTTAGTTGCACTTGACAATCGTAAAGCGGCAAAGCAAGTTAATGACCTAGGATACAACATGGGATATCTTGCAGCAATGTATGGACTAGAAAAAGCGAAAGACAAAGCTATTAAATTAGAGAAAGATCCAATGACCGCAAAACAGCTTGCAAAAGTTTATCTAATTAATGAATTTTTAACTAATAGAAACAGTTCAACATGTAGAAACTTATAATAAGTTGACACTTTAACTAGCAAAAAACACATCACTTTTCTGATGTGTTTTTTCTTTCCTCCCCACTTTTTTTTACTCAAAAACCCAGCATATTGCGGGAAATTTGATTAACCAACAAAAAATTTTTCCATTTTTGAAACACGTTTTAGCCAAGTAGGCATGTCTGTGTGGAAGGCTCCGCCAAAACAAAAAAAGCCTTTCGGCTTATTTGTTTTGCATTTAATGATATTGGCGTTCCGCCAATGATATTGACGCTTGGTCAATGATATCACTCGTTTCATTCGCAATGATATTATTCGCTTCGCTCATAATGATATGAAATTAAGCCTTAACTTTTGCGACAGCAAAAATTTCATTCAACTTGTTGAATTGCATTGCGTAGCAATATCACTGAACCGTAAAGTTCAATTTCATTGCAAAGAAAAAAGGACTTTAACGTCCTTTTTATCTTTGCTTGGTGGAGACGGAGGGGGCGACGCGTTAAGAAAAGTTGCCAGTGGCAAGTTTTT
>ERZ808286.157-NODE-157-length-52095-cov-7.324885_pt1 | contig 52095 bp, 43 predicted proteins | sample MGYA00521276_ERZ808286 | MGnify/ENA primary metagenome ERZ808286 (study PRJEB31516, sample SAMN03275607) | gut metagenome | biome: mammalia-associated habitat; material: feces | host: Papio cynocephalus | place: Kenya | collected 2012-08-01 ... | reverse complement strand
ATCATAATCCTAAAACAGATAAGCCTAAAAATGTCGATACGTTGCGTTTAAGAAAAGAAATGGCAGAAAAGAATGGCATTAATTCTTTTGTAGTAATTGACTTTTCTACTAATTTCAGTAGAATTTCAGGGTGTGGGTTTATAGAAATGCTTTTGCGTTCCTTTGACCCAGTTGCTCTTGTAGTTGGTGAGGATTTTCGTTTTGGTCATCCTTCTTCAGCTCAGGGTGCAAAAGACCTCGATTCTTTATTCCTTCAATATGGAAAGAGGGTGGAGGTAGTTATCAAAAAATCAATTCTTACTGAGGGTGGAGAAAAGATCTCGTCAACTCTTGTAAGAAGGGTGATAGAAAAAGGTGAGGTTGAATGTATTTCTTCACTCATCGGCCGAGATTATAGAGTAGATATAATGGATAAACCATTTGAACTAAATTCTGTAGGCTTGGTTATGCTAAAATCTTCCATCCAACAACTTCTGCCGCCACCGGGAGTTTATGGAACGAAGTTAGCTTTTAAAGATGGTTCTTTAATTGTTGTTGATTGCATGATAGGTGATTCTAAAGTTGTAATTGATAAGAAAGGACTGATGGAAAAAGTAGACGACGTGGGAAAGTTGAAGCAATTAGATTCAATCTATTTTTTGGAGAAGAAAAATGGTATCAAGTGAAACAAAAAAGCAGATCATCGAGAAGTTCGGTGGAAACACAGCAAACACAGGAGATGCAAAGGTTCAGGTTGCTCTCTTAACAGCAAGAATTAACGACTTACAGAATCACTTTAAGGCTAACCCTAAAGATCATGCTTCTAGACGAGGTCTATTAATGCTTGTTGGTCAGAGAAGAAGACTTCTTGCATACATTAAGAATAGAGATATTGATGAGTACAGATCATTAATCGCTGAACTCGGAATCAGAAAATAAAATTATAATAAGCCAGAGTTTAACCTCTGGCTTAAAATGTCTATAAAAGAACAAAAAAAGAAAGAAAGAAGGTTTATTAATGTCAAATTTAACAACAGTAAAAGTAAACGTAGGTGGTATTGACTTAGAGTTTGAAAGTGGAAAAATTGGCAAGCAGGCAAATGGATGTGTATTTGCTCGTTACGCTGGTTCAGTTGTTATTGCAACTGTTTGTTGTGGTGAAGCTCCAAGTGAACCAATTGACTACGTACCAGTATCTGTTGAGTACAATGAAAAGTACTATGCTGCTGGAAAGATTCCTGGAGGATTCTTAAAGAGAGAATCAAAACCAAAAGATAAAGAGATTCTTGTTTCAAGACTTATCGACAGACCAATGCGCCCTCTCTTTGATAAGGCTTTTGGTAGAGAAATTCAGATTGTTCCAACAGTTGTTTCTTCTGATATGGTTCATACACCAGATGTTGTTGCTATTAACGCTGCTTCTTGTGCTGTAACTATTTCAGATATTCCATTCTATGGTCCTATTGCTGCTGTAAGAGTTGCAAAGATTGGATCTGAATTTGTTATTAACCCAACATTCCAGCAACTTGGCCAGGCTGCGCTAGATATAGTTGTTGCTGGTACACATGATGGTATTACAATGGTTGAAGGTGGAGCTCACGAAGTAAGCGAAGATGATATGCTACAGGCTATCAGCTGTGCTCAGCCTGTTATTAGCCAGATTTGTGAAGCTCAAGTAAAGATGAGAGAGCTTTGTGGAAAAGAAAAGCTTCCTCTCATGGAAATTAAAGAAGAAGATACATCTTGGATGAACGAGATGAAAGAGTATGCTTATCCACTAGAAAAGGAAGCTTCTTTTGTTAAGGGTAAGATGAATAGAGGTAATGCTCTTAGTGCAGTTCATGCTCAAGTTAAAGAAAAGTTTGCATCTTTAATTGATGAAGAAGATGGAAGAATGGCTCAGACAGATAAGATGTTTGAGGATATGGAATATGAAATTCTTCGTTCTTCAATTCTTAATGATGGCGTCAGAACAGATGGTAGAAAGGTAACAGAAATTAGACCAATTACATGTGAAGTTTCTGTTCTTCCTTGTACACATGGTTCTGCTTTATTTACAAGAGGTGAGACACAGTCTCTTGCTGTAACTACTCTTGGTACAGTTAATGATGAGCAGCTCTTCGATAATATTGATGGAGAAAAGACATATTCTAACTTTATGCTTCATTATAACTTCCCTCCATATTCTGTTGGTGAATGTGGACGTTTAACAACAGGAAGAAGAGAGATCGGACATGGACACCTTGCTCAGCGTGCTCTTGAAGCTGTTGTACCTAAGAAGGATGTCTTCCCATACACAGTTAGAGTTGTTTCTGAAATCATGGAATCTAATGGTTCATCATCAATGGCTAGTGTTTGTGGCGGTTGTCTATCATTAATGGATGCAGGTGTTCCTATTAGTAAGCCTGTTGCAGGTATTGCTATGGGTCTTATCACAGAAGGTGCTGATTACTCTAAGTATGTAATACTTTCTGATATTCTTGGTGAAGAAGATCACTTAGGTGACATGGACTTCAAGGTAGCAGGTACTAAGGATGGTATTACAGCTTTCCAGATGGATATTAAGATTGCAGGTGTTACACCTGAAATCATGAGAAAGGCTCTTAACCAGGCTAAAGAAGGGAGAATGCATATTCTTTCTATCATGGCAGATACTCTTCCTGGTCCAAGAAGTGAAGTAAGTGAACTTGCTCCAAAGATCCTTTCTGTTAAGGTTCCTGAAGATAAGATTGGTGCTGTCATTGGTACAGGTGGAAAGACTATTCGTTCTGTTGCTGAGCAGAGTGGTGCAGAGATTAACATTGATGATGATGGAAACGTAATGATTTATGGTAAGAATAATGCATGTGCTCAGGAAGCTAAGCGCCTTGTTCTCTCTATCATCGAAGAACCAGAAGAAGGAAAGATTTACCATGGTGTAGTTAAGAGAATTGTTGACTTTGGCGCATTCATTGAAATTCTTCCAGGAAAAGAAGGTCTATGCCATATCTCTAAGCTAAGCAGAAGCAGAGTTAAGAATGTCTCTGATGTTCTTTCTGTTGGACAGGAAGTTGATGTTAAGCTTACTGAAATTGATAGAATGGGCAGATTAAACCTCTCTTATATCGATGCTCAGCCAAATAGCGAAAGCGAGGAGGAGACTCCAAAAGAGACAACTGATGGCGAAAGCAAAAAAGATGATAGTAAGAAAAACGATAGAAAGAGAGAGCATAGAGGTTTCAAGAAGGATAGATTCCATAAGAACGAAAAGAAGGAAAACAAGGAAAACGAATGAGCATTTGTCTTCGTTTTAAAAAGAAAGATAATAGCGTGAGCCTACCTGAGTATAAGACGGTAGGCTCTGCTGGTGCTGATATAAAAGCACATCTTTCTTCTCCTATTACAATTTTTCCTTTAGAAAGAAAAACGATACCAACAGGTCTTTTTCCAGAGATACCTGTTGGTTATGAAATTCAAATTCGTCCTCGTTCTGGTCTTGCTTTTAACAGTGGTATTACTGTTTTAAATACTCCAGGTACAATCGATAGTGATTATAGAGGCGAAATAAAGATTTGTCTTATTAATCTTTCTAATGACTCTTTTACTGTAAATGATGGTGACAGAATTGCCCAAATGGTTGTAGCACCTGTTATTCAATCTACATTTTCAGAGGTAGATGAGATTACTTCAACAGAGAGAGGCGAGGGAGGATTTGGTTCCACCGGAGTGTAAGATGGCTCACTCTGATTCTTTACTATTAAATAAATATATAACAAAGGAATTTTTGAAGAACTTTTTAGTTTCATTCTTCTTTTTCTTTGCAATTTTCTTTGTTAATTCAATTCTTCTTTTAGTACAAAAGATTCTTTTGAAAAACATCTCATTTGCTGTGATGATTGAGATGGTTTTGCTTTATATGCCACAGTTTTTGGTCTATACATTTCCATTTGCAACACTAACTAGTTCATCTATGGTTCTTGGTGATATGTCATCAAGCAATGAGCTATTAGCACTTCGTAGCTTAGGTATTGAACGAAAGAAGGTATATTTACCTTTAATTGTTCTCTCTATAATTCTTTCAATCTGCACATTTCTGATTTCAGATATTCTTCAACCTTATACAAGCGTTATCTACAGAGATAAACTATCATCTCTTATGGCAGAAATGCCAACAATGGAGATAGAGAGTAATAGTACAAATAGCATTGGCAATATTGTTTTATCTAATGGAAAAGCCGATGGTACAACAATTGAAGATATAGTCTTATTCACAAAAGATGAAAAAGACTACGATAAAACTGTAATAAGTAAGAGTGGCGAGTTAGAGCTAATTGATAACTACAACTACGTTTATTCACTTCGTCTTAGTGAGCCTGAGCTCCTTATTTCTGATATTCGTGATAGCTCTAATTATGCTTTTTCTAAAGCTGAGAGCGCAGTCTTTTATTTAGATTTTTCTTCTCAAATTCCGTCTCTTACATCAACAAGCCCCGTTAACCTTACGAGTCTTGAACTTATTGATACAATCAAAGAAAGAAATATAGTCCAAGCTGAAGATAGAGAAGACTATTACATTGATAAAGAAAGTATTCTCTTAAATCTTTCTAGTATTATAGAAAGAGGCATTGTTGAAGAGAATGAAGTAGATGACATTAATATGGTGAAGGATAGATTAGCGACAATAGGAAAATTGCCAGTTAATTTTTATGGCCAGTATTATAAGAGTGAGTTAAGCAAAAAAGTAACTCTTTCTTTAGGCTGCTTTGTTCTTACGCTATTAACTCTTCCATTATCTACAGTTAGAGTAAAGCATGGTAAGCTAACTGGCTTTGCCATTGCAATTTTAATTGCCGTTGCCTATTGGTATATGATATTTGCAGTCCAACTTCTTATCTTCGATATATCATTTGATCCTTATATTTTAATTCTTTTACCAGATATTTTTATTGCTTTGCTTGCAATTATTCTGCTTTATAGAAATAGGAGAGCATAGAGTGAAGGTTCTTGATAAATACATTATCTCTTCTATTATGAAAACAGCATTAATTGCTACAGTTGTATTTTCTTTAATTCTTGCTGGTGTAGAGCTTTTTGGTAAGATGGATAGCATTCTTACGGGTGGTGTTGGCTTTCTTGATGTGCTCTCTTATGCTTTTTTATGCATACCTCAGTATTTTATAATGGTATTTTCAATCTCGCTTCTATTTAGCACCACCTATTTCCAATCTTCCTTAAGTGCTAATAATGAGCGAATTGCATTATTGAATGCAGGACTATCTAAATGGAGATTGTTTAAGCCAATCTTCTTTTTAGCTATAGTGTTAACTATTTTCTCTTTCTTACTTTCTGAATCTTTTATTAAGGATCTAGATGCAAAGAGAGAGACGCTGAGTGAAAACTTATTCGGACTCTCTTCAACTCAAGATAGCAGAAACATTGTTCTTAATAGCGATAATGGATATGTTGTCTACACTAATCGTTATACAGATTACGATAAGAGGATTATTTCTCCTATTATTATAAAAGAAGAAAATGGCAATTTACTCATAAGAATTAGCGGCAGAAGTGGGTATTACGAGAACAATCATTGGATTATTGATGATGCAAACGTCTATAGATATGAAGATGGTGTAATAAGTAATACGTATTATTCAAGCTATGAATTAGATGATTTAAACTTAGAGCCTGATTTTTTTAAGTCTAATAACATAAATGTGGAAACAATGGATATTCAAAGAGCCTTCGAATATTTAAAAAAGCTTAAACAAACAGATAGAGAGGTTTGGCAAGAAAAGGCAACAGACTACTATAGAAGTCTTTTTAAAGCTCTATCTGTATTTGTGCTTTTATGTATAACAGGAGCATTGGATTATAACTTAAAAAAGAACGTTTTGCTTTTTTCAATTATACAATCATTATCGATTGCTATTGTATATTATGTTTCAGACATGGTATTTTCAATATGTTCACATCAGGGAGCTATTATGCCATTTATGGCTGTTTTGCTTCCTGTTATAACAACAGTTTTCGTTGCTTTAATTATTAATTATATAGGGAAAAAAATTTAGATGGGAATTTATACTGAACTTATTAGAAGTACAGAATGCAAAGCCAGAATTGGTGTTGTACATCTTCCACATGGAGATGTTTCAACTCCTGCCTTTATGCCTGTTGGAACTAATGGAACTGTGAAAGGTATCTATCACGATACAATTAGAGAGATGGGATATAAACTGATTTTAGCTAATACATATCATTTGTATCTAAGACCAGGCTTGGAGGTTTTAGAGAGCTATGGCGGCTTACATAATTTTTCATCTTGGGATAAAAATATCTTAACAGATAGCGGTGGCTTTCAGGTTTTCTCTCTTTCTGGTTTAAGAAAAATAAAAGAAGAGGGCGTTACATTCCAAAGCCATATTGATGGATCCAAGCATATCTTTACACCAGAGAAGGTTGTTAACATTCAACGTGTTATTGGTTCAGATATAGCAATGTGCTTAGATGTTTGTACTCCACCTAAAATTGAATATAAAGATGCAAAAGAAGCTTGGAGAATTACTAAGCTTTGGGCTGAAAGATCTCTAGAGGAAAGAAAGAGGTTAGGTGAGAGCTTCAAAGGAAATCTCTTTGGAATCGTACAGGGTAACTTCTTTGAAGATCTAAGACGCGAAAGTGCAATGACACTAAGTGATATGGATTTCCCTGGAATAGCAATTGGTGGCTTAAGCGTTGGGGAGAGCAAGGAAGAGTTTAGAGATATGCTAAGCTATACAGCGGAATATGTAACAGAAGAAAAACCAAGATACGTTATGGGAATTGGTAGCCCTGATTATATTCTCGACTGTGTTGAAAACGGCATTGATCTATTTGATTGCGTTCTTGCTACTCGTATTGCACGTAACGGTGCAGCTTTCACAGATGATGGCTTAGTTACACTTAAGAAAGCTATTCACACATTTGATGAGAGACCTTTGCAAGATGGATGTACATGTACATGTTGTAGAGAGTATTCACGAGGCTACTTACATCACTTAATTAAATGCAATGAAATGCTCGGTGGCATGCTTATAACAGAGCATAATCTCCATTATCTATATAGCTTTGTCGAGAGAATTAAAGAAGCAATTAGAGAAGATAGATTCTTAGAATTTAAGAAGAATTATTTGAAGAGGTTTTATTATAAATAATTATTGATATTGTAAAGAATAAATATAAATGCCTAGGAATCCTAGGCATTTTGTTTATTTATCGATCTACACTTACTTTTTCTATTTTCTGAATAAGATAGGTTGTACTTAGACTTCCATTCTTAAATTCAACAGTGTCACCAACGACATGGTTAATCAAGCTCTGTCCAATTGGTGCGTTGATATCGATAATGTTGTTGTCTGGGTCAGATTCCCAACGTCCAAAGAATGTAAAAGTCTTTGTCTCGTTAGTGTTTTTATCTAAGAGTGTAACCTTTGTTCCAAAGCCAACACGACCAGCGACAACATCATTATCTGTCATAATCTTAACGGAGCTAAGCTCATTAGCAAGCTTCTCAAATTCTCTATCAAGGAAAATCTTATGATCCTTTGCATATTGATACTCAGAATTTTCTCTTAAGTCTCCTAACTCACGAGCTGTTTTAATTTCATGGAGTGTGAAAGGAATCTGATTCTCTTTAATATCTATAAGCTCTGCTTGCTTTCTATCGAAAGAAGCTTTAGTACACATGAAGCCTCTCATAACACTAATTTCATGCTTTTCTTCCTTAACTTCCTTTTCTCCAAAATCGAAATTTGGGAATCGAGCAAGAATTAGACTCTTAAAGCCTTCCTTTTCTTCTTCAGTTAGTCCTGCATTCCAAACAAGGTGAGAAGAGAGTTTTTTAATATCTTCTTCGCTTGCGCTCTTAAGATACTGCGAAAGATTCTTGAGTCCAATTAAATCGTCTCTAAGAGCCTTTCTCTGTCTATCTTCTGCGTAAGATGAATACAAGAATGATAGGGCATTAAGTTCTGTAAGAATAAATTCATCCTGACTAATCTTGCAATTCTTTAGGTCATTCTTTGTGACGCCATTTTCAACAAAGAAGCAGAAAGCAATAAGATTGTTCTTATAGTCTGATAGTGTACGAGCCATATACTCACTGAACTTCTTTGCATTTACTTGATTCATCTTTCTCATCAACTCTTTAGTTGGGTTGACAGGGAAGATTAGCTCTAATGTGTCATATGCTTTCTTATCTACATCACAAAGCATGTCTACATAAGCCTTCTTACTGTTTTTGCAGCTTAAGCCTTCATAGACACTCTTTTTTTCTGTAATAGAAAGAGGAGAGTAGAGCTCTGTAAATGAAAGATCAGATTGGATTGGAACTCCTTTTTCTCCCATGCTTTCTACAACAAGTAAAGCTTCAATTCTAGTTGCAATAGAGTTCTTCTCATCTTTTAGATAATCAGCAAAATATCTAACCATCTCAAGAATTGAATCTGATGCAAAATCAATTGAATCATCATCGCTTGCTTCAAGTAGGCAAGATACCTTCTTAGAGAAATCTTTGTAGCCAATAAATGTTTCATAGAGTCTCTCTTCTCTTGTTGAAGGATAATCTCTTAAATGGAAAGTATTCTTATTGATGATATCAATATAAGGATTAATAAGAGCCATTTGCTTTATGCTCTTACTTACGCTGTCCCATTCCTTTTCGTTTAGTACAGATGGAACAAGTTCCTCTTTCATCTCTTTAATCTGTGCAGATTTGCCAGGAGATGAGATAAGCATAGTAACTAAAAGCCAATCATAGCCTCCATCTGAGAATATCTTTTCTCTGATTACTTCAACTTTCTTTCCTTTCTTAATTGCCCTTATATCTTGGTTAGAGAGTGCAGTTAAGGATTGCATAGCATTTTGAATATTAATCTTTACTTCGTCACCAGGACGAGTTGAGAACTTAACAGTTAATAGTCCTGCAGGGCTAACATCTGTAATGAGTCCTACTTTCTTTGTTGCATTCTGCAAAACATATGTATTCTTTGAATAAGCAATGTTTTTCAAGAAATCATCTAAAGCTTTAACAGGATCTATATTTGCTTTAGTTACATCAAAATGCTTTGAACAATCTTCGTATCTTGAGCTCTTAGAGTATCTTTCTTTAAGAACTTGGCTTAGCTTTTCTCTTATTTCGGCATCGGCACTATCAATAGATAGAATTGTACGACATACAGATATAATATTTTCAATATTCTTTCTTCTGATAAGAGATGTAGTCTCTTCAGTAAAGCTTTCCTTTTCTTTATATAGGTAACTAAGTAGCATCTTAGCTAAATCTAAAGCTAATTCACTCTTATTTAGTTTAGCTAGATAAGTTGAATAGAAAGAGAAATCGCTAGTGTTGTTACTAAGAAGCTTGCTAAAGTTATTTTTAATCTTTGTATTGTCAGGAGAAACTAAGAGTCTGTTAAGCGAACGCTGATAGAAGTTTTTAGCATTCTTTTTATCTGCATTCTTTTCATAGTTATCTGCAACAAGCGTGATGATATCTGTATCATTACTGTTGCATCTAACATAACGCTCGTAGTACTCCCATTTCTTCTTTTCATCGCCATTGCTCTCAGCTATCTCGCCTAAAACTAGTAGAGGAGTTGGGCTTTCTGAGGTATTAAGAATTGTTGTAGCAATAAATGCTGCACATTCATAATTTCTCTTATCATGGAAGATATTCATTAGGTTATTCAATCTAATTTGAGCTTCATGCGGATTTAATAAAAGATTAATTCTTCCTGCAACAAAGCTGAGAACAATACTATCTGGATTATCGTATTCCATTGCAATTGCTTCTTGTCTTAAGTTCTCTTTTGTCTCAACTTTCTTCATTGCAAGGATTGAAGAATCTATATCTTCTAATGATGCAACCTTATAAGAATAATATGGGTTTTTTCCTAAATTCTTTTCTTCTTGTAATAGTGTTTTTAAATCTATCATTCTATCCACCATTTTTCCTTTAAAACCTTAGACAAAAAATAAACCCGGGCAGGAAAACTGCTCGGTACTTTTTTAATCTGTATTAATAATATAACACAAATTTTTTTTAGTGCAAATAAATTTCAATTTGAGTAAAAGTGAAATGGATGATAACTATCTAGATTATTAAATATTTTGTGGATTATAATTTATTTTATGAGTGTAAAACAGTTATCTATTTCTCCTTCAATTCTTGCATCTGATTTTGCTCATGCATCTGATGCATTGAAACAAATAAGTGATTCTGGTTGTGATTATGTTCACTTGGATGTAATGGATGGTCATTTTGTTCCTCAAATTACATTTGGCAGTAAATTCATAAAAGATCTAAAAAAAGAAAGTGATTTGGTCTTTGATACTCATCTAATGATTGATAAGCCAGAAGAGAAAATTGAGTCTTTTATTGATGCTGGAGCAGATATAATCACATTTCATGCAGAAGCAACAAATCATATAGAAAGATGTATTTCAATGATAAAGAATAGTGGAGTGAGCGCTGGTATTGCTATTAACCCAGGTACTTCTGTAAGCGCCATTGAAGCTGTTCTTGATGAAGTTGATTATGTCCTTGTTATGACTGTTAACCCAGGTTGGAGTGGACAAAAATTTATTCCTCAAACAATTAAGAAGATTAAAGAACTCGATTTAAGACGAAATGAAGAGGGCTATAACTACATAATTGAAGTTGATGGTGGAATAAATAAAGATAACATCAAGATGCTGTACGACGCAGGTGTTTCTCTTGCTGTTATGGGAACATCATTTTTTAGAGAAGATGACAAAGAATCCTTTGTTGATGAAATACTAGAAATTATCGATGAAAGCAATTATTCAAACAGTTAAAGATGCATCTTGCTCTGTTGGGGAAAGACTTATCAGCGAGATGAAGGAAGGACTTTTAGTCTACTTTGGCGTTGAAAAAGACGATAAGATTGAGGATCTTGAAGCTTTCTTGTTAAAGATAGTTCGTCTAAGAATATATCGTGGTGAGGAAGATAGGAAAACAAACTATTCAATTATGGATCGTTCTTCTTCAATTATGCTGATTAGCCAATTTACTCTTTGTGCAAATCTTATGCACGGTAATCGTCCATCTTTTGATAATGCAATGTCAGGCGAAAAGGCAAAAGTCTTTTATGATAAAGCTATTGAAATTCTAAGAAGAGAGAAAATAAATGTAAGTGTAGGGGCTTTTGGCGAGCACATGCACATCAAATATACAAATGATGGGCCTGAAACTTTTATTTTGTCGAAATAATTTTGACATTTTTTTCATTTTTTAAGCTATATATATAGAGGGTAAAAAAAATGGCTAAAACAACAAATGAAAACAATTCTAATGGTAGAAGAGAAGCATTAGAAGCAGCACGCCTCCAAATAGATAAGGAATTTGGTAAAGGCTCGTTAATGAAACTTGGAGACAACAAAGATGTTCTTGATGTGGATGTTATCCCATCTGGTTCTATTTTGCTTGATGAAGCATTAGGTGTTGGTGGTTATCCAAAGGGAAGAATCATTGAAATCTTTGGACCAGAATCATCAGGTAAAACAACTCTTGCTTTGCATGCTATAAGTGAATGTCAAAAAAAAGGTGGCATTGCTGCATTTATCGATGCTGAACATGCTTTAGATCCTGTATATGCAAAAAATCTTGGCGTTAATATTGATGATTTGTGGATAAGCCAGCCAGACAATGGCGAACAGGCTTTAGAGATTACGGAACGCCTTGTTAGATCTGGTGCTATTGATATTATTGTAGTAGATAGCGTTGCAGCATTAACTCCTCAGGCTGAAATTGAAGGCGATATGGGAGATAGCCACCTTGGCTTGCAAGCGCGTCTTATGAGCCAAGCTTTGAGAAAACTTACAGGTATTCTTGCCAAGAGCAATACAACAATTATTTTCATTAACCAGATAAGAATGAAAATTGGCGTTATGTTTGGTAATCCTGAAACTACAACTGGCGGTAATGCACTTAAGTTCTATGCTTCTGTTCGTCTTGATGTTAGAAGAATTGAATCTATTGGCAAGAATGCTGATGAATTAACAGGCAATAGAATTAGAGTTAAGGTTGTAAAGAACAAGGTAGCTCCTCCTTTCAAGAAATGTGAAATAGACCTGATGTTTGGAACAGGTATTTCAAAGATGAGCTCTCTCTTAGATGCGGCTGTTAAGTATGATATTATTGAAAAATCTGGCGCTTGGTATTCATATAAGGGCGAAAAGATTGGTCAAGGTAAAGATAAGACGCTTGAGTACTTAGAAAATAATCCTGATTTTACTAATACAATTGATAGCGAAGTAAGAGCTATTATGTTCCCGAACAAAAAGGAAGAAGATAGTAAATCTGTTGAGTGAGTTGTAGCTTTTTTTATATAATTAGGCTATGGCTGAGTCATTTGATGCATTGTTAGATAAAAAAGAGAAGAGAAGCTTCCACGTTCCCGGAATACTTTCTGACAAGAAGGATTTCGATGGACCATTGGATTTGCTTCTCTTTCTTATTTCGAAAAATGACGCAAATATATATGACTTGCCAATTTCTCTTATAACTGAACAGTTTTTGGAGTATATTGCTGCAAATAAAACAGAAATAGATGACTTGGCTGATTTCTATCGAACTGCAGCTGAACTTCTTTATATAAAGACTAAGCTTCTTCTTCCTCAAGAAACAGAGCTAGATGAAGAATATGAAGACCCAAGACAAGATCTTGTTGATAGACTTATCGATTATCAGAAGTTTAAAAAGTACACAGACCTTTTGACTGGTGTTGATAAATCAGGCAGGCTTTATATTGATAGAAAGGAAAATCTATTTGCTATTCCTTTTGAAGACAAAGAATTATTTAAAGATGTTACTTTAGATGATTTAATGAGGACATTTTCAAATATTCTTTCAAAAACTCCTCCTTCGAAGATCTTCAATATTTACCAAAGTGTATCTGTTAAAGAAAAAAGAGCGCTAATGAGTGAACTCCTTGAGGATAGAGATGAAATTAAAATCGATGATTTGATTATTGATTATGAAAATCCTCTACATGTTATTTGTGCTTTTCTTTCTATACTTGAAGCTGCTAAGGAACATGTTATTTTATTTAAACAAAATGAAATGTGGGGAGAAATCTACATAACAAAAAGACCTCAAAACTGGGATCCTAATCTTGTTGATGAATACGATAAAGAAGCAGATGAATATGAAAAAGAAGATTTAGCAGATGTTGAAGACTTCTCTATTCTTACCGATGAAGCACAGATGAAGCTCGATGATTTAATTCATAAAAAGCGAGAAGAAAGAGAAGAGAATGAGGAAAAAGAAGAAATAGAATATACTGGAAACGAAGACGAAGTAGAGTTAGATGACGACGAGGACGATGATGACTGGTGATAATAGACTTAGCGAGGAAGCAAAGATTGTAGAAGTAGTTCTATTTATAGAAAACATGCCTCTATCTAAAGAAAGAATATCGCAGCTAAGTGGCGTTAATGAGGATGATGTTGTTGATGTTTTAAGAGAACTACAAGAAAACTACAGTGAAAGAAACTCGGGTATGCTTCTCTTAGAAGAAGAAGATATGTACTCATTTCAACCTGTCCCGGAACTTTATCCAAGGCTAAGACAAAGCTATGGTCGAAAGGTTGATAAGAGGCTTTCACGTGCTGCACTAGAGACTCTTTCAATTGTTGCTTATTCTCAGCCAATTACTCGTTCTGAAATTGATAAGATTAGAGGTATTCAATCTGATAGTATCGTAAGACTTTTAAGAGAAAGAGATTATATTAAAGTAAATGGTAGAGCTGATAAACCAGGACACCCTTGTTTATATTGCACTACAAGAAAATTCTTATATGAATTTAAGCTCAAATCAATTGCTGATTTACCAAAGCTAAGTGAAGCAGATAGATTAAAATTTATGAAAGATGGAGAAGGGGATTTATTTAATGAGTGAAGAAAAAACTTCTTTATTCCCTATGAGATTACAGGCCTATATGGCTAAATGCGGTGTTGCTAGTAGACGTGCTAGCGAAGAGTTTATTAGCCAGGGTCGTGTAATGGTTAATAACAAAACTATTAAAGAGCAAGGTTATAAAGTTAATAAGGATGATATTGTCCAGTTTGATGGGGAGACAATCGAACTTCCTACAAAAAAGTATTATATAGCTCTCAATAAGCCAAAGGGGTATGTTTGCACAAACTATGACCCTAAAGAAGATAAATACGCTAGATCACTAATTGATATTAGAGATAATAATCTTTTATTTAATGTTGGTAGACTTGATAAGGAATCAAGTGGCTTGCTTTTGTTTACAAATGATGGTGAGTTTGCTAATTTTATGATGCACCCACGCTATAAAATTGAGAAGGAATATATAGTTAAGCTTGATCGTCCTGTCGACTTTGATGACTTAAATAGAGCACTAGAAGGTGTATATATTGACCTTCCAACTCCATATAAAATTAAGCGTTATGACTTAATTCCTAGGACTAAAGATTTTATCAAGGTAACACTAACTGAAGGAAAAAACAGAGAGATTAGAAAGATATTCAGCTATCTTGGTTACGATGTTAAAAGCTTAAAGCGAATAAGAATTGGTTGCGTTGAACTTGGCGATATGGAAACAGGTGAGTGGAGAAATCTAAAAGCTGAAGAAATTAACGGACTCTTAAGTGGCAAGAACAATAGTAAGGTTGTTAGCGATAAAAAGATTAGACGAGTTGTTATTAAGAAAAGAGGAAGTGAAGAATGATTATTGCTATAGATGGACCTGCTGGAAGTGGTAAAAGCACAGTAGCAAAACGCCTTGCAAAAGAACTTGGTTGGTATTTTTTAAATACTGGCTCATTTTATCGTGCTTACACATTAGCGCAACTTAACAAGGGTTTAGATCCTCTTGATAAAGATAGTGTTTTAGAGACAGCAAAAGAGACAGTTCTGACTGTCGAAAATGGTTCAATTTGCATAAATGGAGTTGATAGTGAGAACTTGTTGCATACTCCACTTGTAGATAAATATGCTTCTCCAGTATCTTCTGATCCAAGACTTAGAGAGCTTGTCACAAATCTTGTCAGAAAGATTGCTGGAAATATGAACATAGTGACAGAAGGAAGAGATACAACAACTGTAATATTTCCTAATGCTGACTATAAATTCTATTTTGATGCATCTGTTGAAGAAAGAGCAAAAAGAAGAGTTGAGGAACAAAAAGGCGTTACATATGAGGAAGTTTTGGCATCTATAAAAAAGAGAGATAAAAATGATATGGAGAAGGAAGTTGGTGCCCTCAAAAAAGCAAAAAATGCTATTTATATTGACACCACTAACTTGACTATAGATGCCGTTTGTGAGAAAGTTTTACTTGCTATGCAAAAGCATTAAGCGTGGTAATTTAGTTGTAGGAGAAAGTGGCATGGAAAAGGAATCAATGATGCAGTCATATTTAGAACAGCATCTAATGTCAATTCCAGAATTAGAAGTCGGTCAGATCGTAACCGGTACTGTTGTACAGACAAATGACGAGACTGTCCTGGTAGACATCGGATACAAGTCAGAAGGGCAAGTTCCAGTTGATGAGTTTATTGAACTCCCAAAGATTGGAGATAAGGTTGCCTTAACAATTTTGAAGCTTGATAATGGTCGTGGCCAGGTTGTTGTTTCAAAGAAGAAAGCAGAAGCTAAAGAGAAGACAGAACTTCTCAAGAAGGCTAGTGAAGATAGAACTCCAGTTCTTGGTAAGTTTGTAAAGGTTATCAAGGGTGGATATGAAGTAGATCTTGGTGCTGATTATAAGGGATTCTGCCCATTGTCAAAGGCAGATGTTGTTAGAGTTGAGAATCCAGAATCTCTAATTGGTAAGACAGATTATTTTATTATTGATAAGTTCCACAATGGTACAAAGCTTAAGAGTGTTGTATCTAGAAGAGAATATCTTGAGAACAAGATTAAGGAAAACAGACAGCAGTTCTTCGAAACAGCTCACGTCGGTGATGTTGTTCAGGGTGTTGTTAAGTCTTTCACATCTTTCGGAGCATTTATTGATCTTGGTGGTTTCGATGGACTATTACATATCAACGATATGTCTTGGGGCCATGTAACAAGACCAAAAGATTTCGTTAAGAAGGGTCAGATTGTTCAGCTTAAGCTTATTAATATTGATCCTGAAACACAGAAGATTAACCTTTCATTAAAGGCAATGGAACCAGACCCATGGTCAACATTTGATCAGAAGTATCAGATTGGCGATGTTATAAAGAAGCCTGTTACAAAGATTGCTAACTTTGGTATCTTTATTGAAATCGAACCTGGTATTGAAGGTCTTGCTCATATCTCTGAGTTATCTTGGACAAAGAAAATTACTAATCCAAAAGAGATTGTTAACATTGGTGATGTTGTTGAAGCAAAGATTCTTGGTTGGGACTTAGACCACAAGAGAGTTTCTCTTGGTCTCAAGCAGCTTGAAGAGAATCCTTGGGATACAATCACAGAGAGATATCCAGTTGGTAAGGTTATCAGTGGACCAGTTGTTAAGGTTACACAGAGTGGTGCTTTTATCAACCTTGAAGATGGTATTGATGGCTTCTTACACATTGATGATATTTCTTGGACAAAGAAGTATAAGTCTATGGATCAGTTCTGCAAGGAAGGTGATATTGTAGACGCTGTTATCTCTAAGGTAGAGCCAGAAAATAGAAGAATTAAGCTTTCTGTTAAGCAGATGTCTGGTAACCCATGGCAGACTCTTAAGAAGGATTATCCTAAGTTCTCTACAATTACAGGTACAATCTCATCTGTTACAGACTTTGGTGTATTTGTAAAGGTTATCGGTGACATTGAAGGTTTAATCTCTAAGTTTAACCTTGTTGGTCCAGATGAAGAATACAAGGATTCTGTTCTTGAAGAATATAAGGAAAAGATTGGTCAGCCAATAACAGCAATGGTTATTGATGTAAATCCTCAGGCTGAAAAGCTTTCTCTTTCAATTAAAGAAATGATTAAGAGAAGCCAGGAATCTGAAATGGCTAAGTACATGGCAGATGAAAAAGAGGATGATGATACATACAATCCATTTGCAGATATGCTTAAGAACAAATAATTATCCAAAAAATTAATTACTGAGGGCGGAGTGTTTGTTTACTCCGCTTTCTCAAAAGGATTAAATAATGGCAAATAAAAAAGAAAAAAAACTCTCTACAAATGAAAAGCTTGCTAACATGACAGAGGGTTGGATTTCAACTCATAGAAGCTTAATCATTACACTTTGCATTGCTGTTGTTGTTATCGTATTGGCTGTAGTTGTTGCAACTGCTGTTGTCAATAAAAGTAATGATAAGATCAATGAAGCTTTAGCAACTCTTGAGACAAACTATAATGAATTTGAGTTAATGGATGCCGATAGTTCAGATTATGAAGCTAAACTCCAGACAATCAAAGATGAAGCTAATAGCTTAATCAGTAAGCCTGGTGTTAAGAAATACGCTGGAAGTAAGGCTGCGTTGTTACTTGCTCAGATGAGCTTTGATGATGGAGATTACACAAAGGCTATTGAGTACTACACATCTGTTTACGAAGCTCAGAAAGATACATATCTTGGACAGGTTGCTCTTATGAGCAAAGCAAGTGCGCTTGAATCTAATGGTGATAAAGCTGGTGCTCTTGCAATCTACAATCAGCTCTTTGATGACTATGGTAAGAATGGTATCTATTCATCTCGTGCATTGTTTAATGCTGCAAGATTAACAGAAGAGAGTGACTTAGACCTTGCTATTTCAATTTATGAACAGCTTGTTGGTCTTTATGAAGAATCTGGCAGTGAATATGCTAAGCTTGCTACAAGTAGAATTTCTCAGTTAAATAACAAATAATTTCTTATATTAAATAGTAGTATTTGAAATAAGGAGGGTAGGGTAGATGAAAAAAATAATAATATTTTTCATCGTTTGCCTTACCCTATTTTTATTTCCTAGTTGTGGAATTCCTAATGTATATGTCCCTTCTTCTTCCGATATAAACATTACAACAAATGAGTCTACACATAATGTTTCTATCAATATTTCAGATACTACATTTAATGAGTTAAATAACTCAATAGCTACTCTTTATCTCTTCTATACGGTTTCTTCTGAATCTCAAAGCTCTAATTATAGCTCTTTAATCAAATCATTTAATTCGTCTTATTGTAGTAATACTAATGGTATGATTATTAGCCAGAGTCAGCCTACAAATAGTTTCTTTACCTATAAGTCTAGTAATGAAGAATATAGAATCTACCAACCAACTGGTGTTTCTTTTGAATTAGATAGTAAGTCTAATGAATTTTCTTTTACATATAACTCTAGTAACAATACTTTTGAATTAAAAGATGAGGAAGGAAATCTTTTAAAGAGTTTTTATCGTTATAATACTAAAGATTTTACTTCGAGTATTAACGACTATGAGGAGCGCACAGGAACTGAAGATACTAGCTATCACATAACGTTCTATTTTCTAGTTTCATGTAACTTCAGTTTATACACTAATACCTATAACACAGAACTAAGCTCTAATGATTCATTAAAGTATGAATTAACTTCATTATAAACGAGTTCACTAAACTAGACGGAGTGTTTTCTATTGATTGTCTACAACGATTATATTAACTATAATCATCCATATTTGATCTTCAAATTTAAATGGATATATTAAAAAAAAGGAAAAGCCGATTCTGATTAAACGGGATACTAGTTCAGGTTGGATGGGTGATCCTTCTTGTTACGAAGAGCCCATCTTATAGTTTTTACAATTTTTTTAAATTTTGATTATCCTTAGTATTTACTACTTATTTAAAAAAACGTTTATCTATCTTTTTTACTTTGGAAGTTATGTTATTTTTTTGTTTTATCTAAAATTTGAAATGTATATAATATATATTCTGTCAAGTAGAATTTTATAATTCTTCATCGAAATAGAATTATTGTTAATTTACAACTCTAAATGAGACAAAACAACTTTTTTTGATTTACTTGGTATACATTATTCTTCTGTTAAAAAGCCAAGGGTTTGCTAACGTTATTCTCAACAAATAATAATGATATAGAATTTCATCTGATAAGCTCTGAAAATGCTATAATATAATAAAAGAACTTCATTTTGCATATTAATCTAAGTCAATATAATCGTGCTATAATACAGATATGTACAATAATTTTGATATTGTTTGGGATGAAAACCCTGTTGACATTACAAGTGAAGCAAATTTTATCTGGGGCATTGCTAATAAGCTCCGCGGTTCTTATATGCCAGACCATTACGGCGATGTAATTATTCCTATGACCATTTTACGCAGATTTGAATGTGTTTTAGAGAAAACTAAAAAATCAGTCGTAGAGATGTATCAGAAAAACCCTCAATACCCTGCAAAGGCTATGTATAAGATCTCTGGTTATCACTTCTATAACGTTTCAGGATTCTCTCTTAAAGAGCTATGTAACGATGCTGATAATATTGCAGCTAACTTCAAAGCTTATATTGAAGGCTTTTCTGCAAATGTTAGCGATATCCTTACAAACCTCAGCTTAACGACACATATTGATAAAATGGAAAGCGATGGTTGTTTATTTCCTGTTGTTAAAGCGTTCTCTGAACTTGATTTAAGCGTTGAAAAGTTTGATTCAATCAAGATGGGATATATCTTTGAAAACCTTATTGGTCGTTTCTTCCAAAACGTAGATGCCGGACAGTATTATACAGGTCGTGATATTATAAAAACCATGGTTGCCCTACTCATCTCTGAAGGTTCTGATGATATCTTTGAAGATGGTAAGGTTATCACTATTTGTGACCAGGCAGCTGGAACTGGGGGCATGTTATCGTGCGCATATAGCTACCTAAAACACTACAATCCAAATTGTAATGTACGCCTTTTTGGTGTTGAATTTATGCCACAAACTCACGCAATTGGTCTTGCTGAAATGCTTATTAAAGGCCAAAACGGTGACAATTTTGTTAATGCAGATTCCTTTAAGGCTGATCCGTTTCCAAATGTAAAATGTCGTTATTTGATTGAGAACCCACCTTTTGGTACTCCTTGGGCAGGTAAAGATGCAAAGGTTGGTCAAGAAGAAGCAGTTAGAAGGGAATTTGAAAAAGGATATGGTGGCCGTTGGGGTGCTGGACTTCCATCTGGAAGTGATGGACAGTTATTATTTATCCAATCTGCGATTGCAAAACTCGATCCAGAACTTGGTCGTGCTGCAATTATTGAAAACGGTTCTCCATTATTTACAGGAGGAACTTCTTCAGGTGAATCACAAATTAGACGTTGGCTTTTAGAGAACGATCTCTTAGAAGCTATCATCCAAATGCCAACAGACCTCTTTTATAATACTGGAATCTCAACTTATATTTGGCTTATATCAAAGAACAAACGACCTGAACGTAAAGGCTTTGTACAGCTTATTGATGCATCATCAATTTACCATAAATTAAGAAAACCTCTTGGAAACAAGAAGAATGAGTTCTTACCAGAAGACCGAGCAAAAATCTGTGAGCTTTATACAGCTTATGAAGAGAACGAATACTGTAAGATCTTCCCTAATACTGAATTTATCTATCGTGAATATACTGTAATGCAACCATTACAACGTTCATATGCTTTTACAGAGGAACGTATTGAAAACCTTTTACAGTCTGGTGCATTATCAACCATTTATGATGAAGCTTTCTTAAATAAGATTGATAACACAATGCTTTCTGAAGTTAAAGCTAAAGATAAGAAGAAGTATGAAGAAATGCTAGGTCAAAAACCATTGTATGACGGAATCTTATCAAGATTGGATAAAGCAATTTCTGAAAAGGTTTATCTCTCCCCTACAGCTTTTGAACCTGTTATCACCAAATTGCTTTCAGATCTTGTTGATAAAAAGACGATTGAAAAAATCGCTAATGGCTTATCTGTTATGGATAAGACAGCTGAGATTCAAAGAGATAAAAAAGGTAATATCATCTACGATAAGGACACCAAGGATACTGAAATTGTCAAATGGGATGAAGATATCGATGATTACATGGCTCGTGAGGTTCTACCACATGTTCCAGATGCAAAAGCTTTCTTTGAAGAAGATTTAACAAAGAGCAAACCTATCATCAAGACTGGCGCTGAAATTCCTTTTACACGCTATTTCTATAAGTATCAAGCCCCTACTCCAAGCGAAGAGCTCATGAAACAATTCATTGAACTTGAAAACTCCGTTTCTGCACGTATCGCCAAACTCATTGGAGGTGCTGAATGAGAGAGATGATAAATTCTGGTCAAGAATGGCTGGGGAATATTCCTGCAAATTGGGATATTGCTAAAATTGATAGCCTCTACAAATTAAGGAATACTAAAGTAAGTGATTATGAATACGAACCTTTATCAGTAACTATGAGCGGTGTTGTTCCTCAATTAGAAAATGCTGCAAAAACAAATGCCCATGATGATAGAAAGCTTGTCTTAAGAGGTGATTTTGCTATTAACAGCCGGTCTGACAGAAGAGGTTCTTGTGGTATTTCAGAATATGATGGATCTGTTTCTTTGATAAATACAGTGTTAAAACCCAAAGGAGATATGGTGCCTAGATATTTCAATTGGCTTTTCCATACTAAATCATTTGCTGATGAGTTTTATCGTTGGGGGCATGGAATTGTAGATGATTTATGGACTACTAATTGGCAAGATATGCGCAAAATAGTTGTGTCTGTTCCTTCTATGCCAGAACAGAAACGCATTGCCTCTTTTCTTGACTCAAAATGCTCTGAAATTGATTACATTACAACTGATATTCGAAAGGAAATTGAAACTTTGCAAGAGTATCGCAAATCCATGATAACAGAAGCTATTACCAAAGGTTTGGATCCTAATGTAGAGATGAAAGATAGTGGTATTGTTTGGATTGGTATGATTCCTAAGCATTGGGAGGTTAATAAAATAAAGTATAACCTGCATAGAGAAGACTTAAAGAATCCAGGAGAAATGCCAGTATTATCTTTATATAGGGACTATGGAGTTATTCCTAAGGATAGCAGAGATGATAATCACAATGTTACTTCTGAAGATATTTCAAAATATAAATATGTTAAAAAGGGCTCTTTTGTAATTAATAAAATGAAAGCCTGGCAAGGTTCTGTTGCTGTTTCTGAATATCAAGGTGTAGTAAGTCCTGCATATTATGTTTATAAATTTGATAGTTCAACAATTAATAAGGACTATTTTCATTATTTAATGCGTAGCTGTTATAAAGACGAATTTCGTAGATTGTCTGGAGGGATAAGAGAAGGTCAATGGGATTTAGCTTCTGAGGATCTTGATAATACTTTAATCATAATTCCTCCTCTAAATGAGCAAAAACAAATAGTCTTATATATTGATTCAAAATGTTATGAAATCGACTCCATTATTGAAGACAAACAAAACCAACTTGCTACTCTTGCTGAATATCGTAAGTCTTTGATTTATGAATATGTTACTGGTAAGAAGGAGGTACCTGCTGTATGAATGCTATTTTATCTGAAAAAGATTATCAAAGATATGTAATAGATAAACTTGTTAAATCTGGCTATGAAGAACGCTCAGCGGATGAATTTGATAGACTTCATGCTGTAAATCCAAATGCTCTTAGGAGCTTTCTTGAAGCAACACAGCCAGATATACTTGCAGCTCTTACTAAGGTGTACAAAGATAAGACTTTGGATACTATCCTTAGTGCAATCTCTACAGCTGAAACATCCAAAAGCGGTAGTAGGCTTGAACTGCTTAAACACGGTCTTTCAATTGGCCATTTTCATATTGACCTTATGTATGATAAACCAGCATCTCGTCTTAATAAGGAGCTTGTAAAGCGATATCAAAAGAACGTTTTTACAGTTTCTGAAGAAGTATGGGCAAGTGATAAAGAGCGTATTGACATTGTGTTGTTCCTTAATGGTATTGCTATCATGGCATTTGAGCTTAAATGTAATACCGCGGGCCAAAGCTATGGAAACGCTATTAAACAATGGAGAGAAGATCGTAATCCTAAAACCAGATTATTCCTTTGGAAAGCTGGTGTATTAGTTTGTTTTGCAATGGACCTAGAACAGGTACATATGACTACAAAGCTTTCTGGTTCTGATACTTTCTTCCTCCCCTTCAACCAAGGTTCTGGAAAAGGTATCAATGCTGGTGCTGGTAACCCTATTTGTAACGATGATTATAGTGTCCATTATATGTGGGATGATATTCTCCAAAAGGATACAGTGCTTGAGATCATACGAAAGTTCATGTTCATTGAAGTGAAGAAAAAGGAAGATCCAAAAACGGGAAAAGAAAAGGTTTCTGAAACTGTTATCTTCCCTCGCTATCATCAACTTGATGTTGTAAGAAAGCTTTTAGCAGATGTTCTTAAAAACGGCACTTCTCAAAATTATCTTCTTCAGCACTCCGCAGGAAGTGGTAAGACCAATGAAATCGCTTGGCTATCATATCGTTTGGCATCACTACACGATTCGTTTGACAAAAACGTTTTCGATAACATTATTATCTGTACTGATCGTGTTGTAGTTGATAGACAGCTTCAAGACGCTGTAATGGGATTAGAGCATAAAGTTGGACAAGTTAAAGTGCTTGGCGATACCTGTAATTCATCTGATCTAAAGGATGCACTTGAAGGGAATACAAAGATTGTTGCAACTACAATTCAAAAATTTCCTTATGTTGTTAATTCTGTTGGGTCATTAAAAGATAAAAGATTTGCTGTAATCATTGATGAAGCTCATAGTTCAACCGCTGGTAAGAACATGGCTGCGGTTACTCAAACATTAGCAGCAGGAACAAAACTTGTTGATAGTTCTGTTGAAGATGAAATTGAAGAAGAGATCATAAAGACTGGTAAACAGGCAAATGTAGCTATGTTTGCTTTTACTGCAACTCCAAAACCAACTACCCTTCAGATCTTTGGTTCTATCAATCCACAAGGTGAAAGAGAAGCGTTTCATATCTATTCAATGAAACAAGCAATTGAAGAAGGTTTTATCCTCGATGTTTTACAAAACTATGTTACATATGATACGTTCTTCAAATTGAATAAAGAGATTGAAGAAGATCCAAAAATGAAAACTAGCGATGCAAAACGTCAAATCGCTCGTTTTATCCAGCTTCATGAGACTAATATCAGCCAACGTATTGAGATTATCATCGAACATTTCAGAACAACTGTTATGCAAGAGCTTGGTGGACAAGCAAAGGCTATGGTAGTTACTGAATCACGTGCTGGTGCTGTTAAATATCATAAAGCATTCGAGGATTACATTACTCGCAAAGGATATACTGATATCCATGCGCTTGTTGCGTTTTCTGGTAAAGTTAGTGTAGATGATAAAGAATATACAGAACCATCTATCAATGGCTTTTCAGAGAAAAAGCTAACTAAGGAATTCGATACTAATAACTATCAAGTGTTGATCGTAGCTGACAAATACCAAACTGGTTTTGATCAAAAGAAACTTTGTGCAATGTATATTTTAAAAAAATTGCATGGAGTATCGGTTGTTCAAACATTATCAAGACTCAATAGAATCTGTCCACCTTATGATAAAAAGACCTTTGTACTTGATTTTGCTAACTCATATGAAGATATTGAGAAAGCATTCTCTACCTACTTCACTACAACTATTTTATCAAATACAGTAACACTAGCTTCTGCACATGATATATATCGTCGTCTTATGGGATATTATGTCATTGAGGAAGGTGATATTGAAAAGTTTGTTGACCTTCTTTATAAAAAGGATAGAACTGATAAAGAGCAGAAGGCAATGATTAACCTTTTACAAAAGGCTGCCCAAAGCATTGATAACAAAAATTGTCATACTGAAGAAGAAATAAAAGAAATCAAGCAAACCATTAGACACTTTATCAGATGTTATGAGTTCTTGATTCAGGTAACTAATCTTGATGATAAAGACCTTTATAAGACCTATCTCTACCTTACTTATCTTAAAGCGTTCCTTAATAACGACCAACCAGGTAGTGGTTTTGATTTGAAAGGAAAACTGCTCGCTGAAGATTTTTTACAGAAAAAAACAGGGATTCACAAAACTGGTGCTAAGATTTCTAATCCAGAACTAAAACTATCTAATGCTGATAGATTGAATCTTAGTAAAGAAAACGAAAAGAGACTTTCAGAAATCATTCAAGAGATTAATAACAGAACTGGTAAATCATATAATGAGGATGTTGCTGTCACTGCCCTTTTACAGATTCGTGATCTTATGAAGAATAATAAAGACCTTGAAAGCTGTGCGAAAGCCTGTCAAAATCGTATTGATGATTTCAAGATGATTTACAACGAAAAGATTGATGATGCTTTAATTGAAGGGCTCGATCAGAACCAAGATTTCTTCACTATGTTGCTCAACCAACCTGATATGAAACACGAGCTCATGGATATGTTTGTATATGATGTATACCAAAGTTATCAAGCGGGGAAAAATAAAAAGTAAACCTATACTGTTGCAACTTAGCGTATACAACAAAAGATTTTAGAATCCTACTTGTTAGAAGAAGATTATGATGAATTGTTCAATTGAATAATAATGATTAATTATGAGAATGGTGCTTGTGAAAAATTCTAATATAAAATGATGTTTATCCATGAATAACAATAAATATAGCCCCTTATTTGAGGGGCCATATTTATTTTTAAATCTAATGCTTATTTCTTCTTTAAGTATTTTACGCTATCGAGAGCAACTGCAGCTATGATAATAATACCTTTGAAAACAAACTGGAGGTTGGTATCTATTCCTAAGAATGTAAGAGCGTATGTCATACCCTGGAATATAAGTACTCCCATTACAGCTCCACCAATTTTACCAATACCACCATTAAATGAAATACCTCCAACAACACAAGCAGCTATAGCATCAAGCTCAAAGCCCTGACCTGTACCTGCAGATGTATTTGCTCTGAAGGCTTCTAAGAAAGAACCACAACCATAGAATATACCTGCCATTAAGAATATTAATAATGTTGTCTTAAATACAGATATTCCAGATACTGCAGCAGCTTCACTGTTGCCTCCAACAGCATACATATTCTTTCCAAAAACAGTTTTATTCCAAATAAACCAAGCAACAATAATTGCTATAACAGCAGGAATAATAAGTTTTGGGAATGTTATTAGATCTCTTCCAATATATCCAATAACCCATCTACCGCCAAGGAAATCTTTAATTGAACTATCTATACTTCCTGTTGGTGTACCTGATGTACCGAAGAATAAAAGACCGTAGATAATCAACTGAGTTGATAGTGTTGTTATAAATGGATGTATTTTTAACTTAGCAGTAAAGAAACCAGCAAATAAAGAAAAAGCCGAACATAGAATAATTGAAAAACAGAGGGCCATAATTACTCTAAGAGCCATTGGAATGCTATCAAAATTCCAAGGTCCCATACCGAAGAATGTTACAATATTGGTTCCTTTATGAAGTAATAATGATGTTGTAACAGAACCAAGGGCAACCATTCTTCCAACACTTAAATCTGTTCCAGCTAATAAAATAAGGCCTGCAACCCCAAGTGCATAGAACATTCTTGTAGATGACTGTTCAAGGATTGTTAATATATTTGGTATTGTAAATAGATTAGAGTTTACCTTAATTGGTGCAACAATAATACAAATAATGAAGAAAATAAGAATTGCAATATATAGACCATTAGATAGCAAGAATGAATTGAAAGAGAAATTAGCCTGATAGTTCTTGAACTTTAGAGTCTGATCTTCTTTAAAACTGCTCTTCCCTCCTCTAAGAATTCTATTTTCCTGAACATGATCAATGTATGTTTGATTCTTAATTGCCTTAGCATTACTAATTGAAGTATTCTTCTTGTTCTTAGCTTCAGTTAAATGAGATTTTTCTTCATATTTAGCAACCTGAATCTCTTCTTTAATGTTTAAGCTAGATCCGTTGCTTGCTTTAATTTTGTTTATACGATCTAAGCATTCTTTTTGAATGGATTCTTTTTCTTCAATAAACAAACTCTTAGCTTCTTCAATTTTTTTGTTTTCTTCTAAGAAAACTGTCTTTTCGTATTCTTTGTACTTGAGGTTAGAATACTCAACAGCTTCTCTAGAAAGAGACTTAATTCGTTCTTTATTTTCTTTTTCGATCTTTCTTGCTTTTTCAAGTTCGATTTTGATATCTGAAAGCTTAGTGCTTTTTATATCATCTTCTAAATTTTTATCATTTTTAATATCGATTAGTTCTTCTTTTAAGGCTCTTATTTTATCAATACCATCCTTACGAAGAAGATGTAAGCTTTCTTTATATTGTTCTAGTTTTGAATCTATATTTAAACTCATAATATTCTCCCTTATAAATACTTAGCAGCAAGACGAAGTAGTTCTTCTTGATTTGTTTCTTTTGTATTAACGATTCCTGAAATACGATGATTAGACATAACAGCAATTCTATTCGTAATACCAAGTATTTCAGGCATTTCAGATGAAACTACAATAATAGTCTTACCTTCTTTTGCCATCTTGATTATTAACTGATAAATTTCATATTTGGCGCCTACGTCGATACCTCTTGTAGGTTCATCCAATAAGAATACATCAGGTTTTCTTTCCAGCCATTTACCAATAATAACCTTCTGCTGATTTCCACCACTTAAAGCGGTAATAAGTTCATCTGTTGATGTACATTTTGTGTTCATTTGCTTTATTTGCTTTTTTGTAGCCTCGTACATCTTTCTTTTATTTAGAACTTTATTTTCTTTGTATTTATTCATGTTTGTTATACAGGTATTAAATTCAATAGAACCCTTTCCAAACATTCCATTTATCTTTCTTTCCTCAGTTACAAGAGCAAAGTTATGATCCATTGCATCTTTTGAAGATTTAAAAAAGAGTCTTTTGTTATTGATAAGAACATCGCCTGAAGAAATAGTTCGAATGCCAAATAGAGCCTCAAGAAGCTCACTTCTACCAGCTCCAACTAAGCCATATAGACCAAATATCTCTCCTTTTTTTACTGTAAATGTTATATCTTCTAGTATTGGTGGATATTTTGTACAGAGATTTTTAACCTCTAAATAATCTTCACCAGGAATATTGTCAACATCAGGGAAACGTTTATCTAGTGAACGTCCGACCATTTCGGAAACAAGCTCACTCATTGTTGTTTCTTTTACTTTTTTAAGAGAAATCATCTTACCATCTCTTAAAACTGCGACATCATCACATATTTCAAAGATCTCATCCATTTTGTGAGATATGTATATAAAAGAAACACCTTTTGCCTTTAGTTCTCTAATAATAGAGAATAATTTTTGAACCTCTCTTTCTGTTAGAGATGATGTTGGTTCATCTAATACGATTATTTTTGCGTCATATGAAACAGCTTTTGCAATTTCAACCATTTGTCGCTGAGAGACGCTCATTGTCCTCATTATTTGATGAGGATCTACTGTCATTTTTAAGGAACCAAATATTTCATTGGCTTCCCTTTCCATTTTATCTTCGTCTACTATACCGTGACGAATAGGATATCTTCCTAAGAATAGATTATCAACAACAGTTCTATCTAAGCATTGGTTTAACTCTTGATGAACCATTGCTACTCCATTTTCGAGAGCTTCTTTAGGATTTTTAAAATCTATGATTTTGCCTGAAAGGAGGAAATCTCCTTCATCTTTAGCGTATATACCGAATAGGCACTTCATCATAGTAGATTTTCCAGCGCCATTTTCACCCATTAGACCTAGTACGTGGCCCTTTTCTACGCTTAGGTTTATTCCATCTAATACTTTGTTTTTTCCAAATGACTTAGATAAGTCTTTTATTTCTAATACAATATCTTCCATTTAATCCTCTTAGAGAAAAGCATGCATCTTCCATAAGAAGAGCATGCTTTATTATTGAACTAAATTTATATTAGTACTTTAGCTTATCAAGATAGTCTGGAGCTGAGTTTGTCTTAACAAGGTTAATTGCATAAGCATCAAAGTTATTAAGGTTAGTAAACTTATCAAGACATGTTGCTTCGCTCTGTCCATCACCCTGTACTACTGTAAGCTCGATATTTAAGAGAGGAGCATAGTAGTTGAGAGCTGGTAAGTATGAAGAAGATAGGAAGTTATCGCCTGCATTATAGATTGTAAGTAATACTTTCTTCTTTGGAGCATCTGTCTGCTTAATTCCACTGTCTCTTGTACCAGACTTATACTGTGTCCAGTTAGAAGCATTAACACCAGAGTTTGCAGCCATAACAGCCTTTTCATCAGCCCAATATGCAACAGGAGCACTAATCTTATTGCCATACTTGTCAGCTGTTGTAATACCCTTTGTATAGACATCTTCGCCTGTTAAACCATCAAGAAGGTTTCTAAGAACCTGTAATGTAGCTGTAGCCTGAGCATCAACATTCTGTGAAACTGTTCCTGTGAGCTTTCCTTCACCAATAGCATCAATAGCATCAGCATTAGCATCATAACCAAAGATTGGAACACCTGCTGGATAGTTAGATGCTTGTAAACAACCCATTGCCATACCGTCGTTATTAGAAACTACCATATCAATCTGATTGCCATACTTTGTAGCCCATCCACCCATTGCTTCTGTTGCAGCATTAGCATTCCAAGTAGAACCGTCAGTACCTGTCATTGCCTTACCTTCAAGTTCGACAACCTTAAGAGTCTTTCCGCCAACAACAACAGAACCTTCTTTTGCTTTTCCTGGGTCTGTAGATCCGTCCCATGTTCCGAGAGCTTCTCTGATACCCTTTGTTCTAGCCTTAGAGTCATTGTGTCCAACGTCACCAATACAAAGAACATAGCCGATAACGCCATCACCATTTCTGTCGATAACTGCTGGATCAGCTGATGCTAGATAATCTGTGATTAATTGTCCCTGTACAGCTCCACCTGCTGCAGCATCGAAACCAACATAGTAAGTAGAGTTATTCCAATTCATGCTATCCATGTCAATAACACCAGTTGTTGGGTCAGAAGGCTGACGATTGAAGAATACAAGAGGCTTATCCTTGTTTAAGGTAACACCTGCTGTTTCTGCTCCTCCCTGAGCAAAAACAAAAGATGAAGCGATTAATGCAATAAGAAGCATTATGCTAAGTTTTTTCATACTAAATTTCTCCTTTTTTAGTAATATATTGAGATTCTAAAATGAGAATTAAGATTTGAAAAACATTTTATAAATGCAATTTTTAATTTTAACAATTTGCTTACAATGAAAAATTTTTATATTTTTTATGTTTATGTAAAAAAAATATAGTCTATTTAAAAATAACATTTATTATCAATAGATAGTTTTATATATAATAATTTTTAAACTAAATTACTACTATTCATAGTAATTGACCTAATCTTTACAATTATAATTTCTATTTTCTTTCTATTATGATATAAAAAACAAAACGCCGATTAATATTATTTAACCGACGTTTAAAAAGAGATATCTAATAGTTATTAAAGTTCTTTTTTGGCAAGTTGAAGTGCAGATTCAATAGTTTTATCCATATCATAATACTTATACTCAGCAAGTCTTCCACCAATGATAATTCTATCATCTTTTTTTATTAAACTAAGATAGTCTTGGTAGAGTTTATTATTTTTATCATTATTAATTGGATAATATGGTTCTCCTGTTTTTGTATAATCTACAGGATACTCTTTGCTAATCCATGTTACAGGGCTACTAGCCTTTTCAAAGTGCTTATGTTCGATAATTCTAGTATAAGGCACTTCCCTCTCTGTGTAGTTCATGACAGCTACGCCTTGATAGTTCTCGCATTCAACTTTTGTATGCTCAAAGATTTCACTCCTATATTCTAAGTGGCCAAGAGAATAGTCAAATAAAGAGTCTAATGTCCCTGTATAAAGGACTCTTTTTGCCTTATTCATTAGTTCATCTCTATTCTTATTGAAGTCTACATTCGTCATAATAGTAGAAGAAGAAAGCATCTTTTCAATTATTTGAGTATAACCTCCAATAGGAATTCCTTGATATCTATCACTAAAGTAGTTGTTATCAAAAGTATATCGAACAGGGATACGTTTAATAATATAACTAGGAAGGTCTTTAGAGTCTTTTCCCCATTGCTTTTCTGTATAGCCTTTAATTAATGTCTTGTAGATATCTCTGCCAATTAGAGACAAGGCCATCTCTTCAAGGTTTTTCGGGTTTTCATTTTTTTCAATTTGACTCTCTATTTTCTTCTTAGCTTTTTCTGGAGTTGAAGCTTCATCTCCCCAAAGCTCATAGAAAGTATTCATATTAAAAGGAAGGTTATAAAGCTTTCCTTTATAATTGGCTACAGGACTATTAACAAAGTTATTGAAAGAAGCAAATTGATTAATGTATGCCCAGGTATCATCATTCGATGTATGAAAAATATGTGCCCCATATATATGAAGGTTTATTCCATCTCTATTTTCCGTATATACGTTTCCACCTATATGATCACGCTTATCAACAACTAAGCACTTCTTACCTCGCTTACTTGCTTCATAAGCAAAGACAGAACCAAATAAACCAGATCCAACAATTAAATAATCATACATATTTTTCTCCTCTAAAATTATATTGTCAAAAAGATAAGATGAGAAGAGATATATTTTACACTATATTTTATTTGTGCTAGGCTTTTTCTATGATAAAAATTGATTATAAAAAGGCAGATAATCTTAGCGATGCTGTAGATAATCTATATAGAATAATTACATTACTTAGGTCTCCAGAAGGATGTCCCTGGGATAGAATTCAAACAAATAAAAGTGCAACAGAGAGCCTTATTGATGAGGCTTATGAATATCTTGATGGCGTTATAAAGAAAGATATTTCGTCTGAAAGAGAAGAGATTGGAGACATTATGATTAATGTTTTCATGACGCTTTATATTCATGAAGAACAAAATGATTTCAATCCTCAGGATGCTATAAACGAAGTTTGTGAAAAACTGATAAGAAGACATCCGCATGTTTTTGGCGAAGAAAAAGCAGAAAATCCAAATGAAGTTCTTTCGTTATGGAATTCTGTTAAAGAAAATGTCGAAGGTCATAAAGATGATAGTTCATCATTTTTCTCTCATATTCCTTCCTCTCTTGATCCCCTTCTCACTTCGTATGAAATACAGAAGAAGCTGAAAAAAGTTGGTTTTGATTGGGATAATACAGATGGTATTGTTGATAAAATAAAAGAAGAAACACGAGAAGTTGAAGAAGCTTTATTATCTGGTAACAAGGATGATATCGAATGTGAAATTGGCGATTTGCTTTTTAGTGTTGTTAATCTTGCGAGATTTCTTAAGATTAAGCCAAATGTTGCTTTATATAGATGCAACAATAAGATTAAAGAACGCTTTCAACGTCTATTTGACTTGGCCCAACAAGAAGGAATTTCATTAGATAAAGAGCATAATAAAGAAATGAATGATCTTTGGGATAGAATAAAGGAAGAAGAAAAATGATTAAACGAAAAGGCCAATTGTATTGGGATGACAAGATAACTACGCTTTCAAATGATGATTTTTCTCTAATGCTTGATGAAAAAACAAATACCATTAGATATAACAGTGCCCTATCCTTTTTTTCTTCTTTACGTGAAAAAATTGAACCATCTCTTCTTAAAGACTTTCAATGGCTAAAAATGGAATACACTGTTCCTTATTTTGCTGACTTGGTCTTTAGATTTAAAAATAAGGTATTTGCCGTTATCTTTGTTAAGAAAGAAAAAGATGGTTTATTAAATAGGACATGTACTATCGAGATGTCACTAGAAACATGCAGAAAGAATAATCTTATTCCTTCTTTAATGGTTTTTAATGACAATGGCGATATATTAAATCTTACAAATAATAAATATGCTTTATTAAACGGCTATAAGTATTATGAAGAAGGATTAATTGAGGAAGTTGATCCTGAAAAGATAGCAACAGATGATTTTGCTTCTCTATCTGAATGGGAGCTATATAATACATCTGTTATGGCTATTGTTGAAAACCTTTATAACAAAGAAAAAATTACTCAGATTCTTTATCAAACATTTATGGGCGTTGATCCTGCTATTTGTTGGATAGATAATGATAATGTCTTTAATTGGATGGTAATCCGTACAGTAAAAGAAAGAGACTTAAAACCTGAAGAGCCTAAAGAGTTACTTGAAAAGATCTCTACTAATCAAGGCAAAGGACATTATGGACTATGTGAGATAAGTAATCCATATGCTCCAAATGTCTTTCCTCGTGGACAAAAATTTGATTTAAAATTTGAAATAATTGATCTATAAAAGAAGGGTGCCAAAAGCACCCTTTTAAAATAATAAACTAGGTTTCAGATAAGCCGAGTTCTGTTTATGTAATCATCTATCTAGGACTAAAATTACTCTTAGCCTCAAGCGGTTTACCCGTGGATATAACCGAACAAGTCACCCACATACTTAACCTTGCTCCCAGTGAGGTTTACCATGCCTTTCTTGTCACCAAGAAAGCGGTAGTCTCTTACACTGCCATTTCACCCTTACCTCGCGGCGGTTTATTTTCTGTTGCACTTTCTGTAGCATCACTGCTCCTGGCCGTTAGCCAGCACTGCGTTCTATGGAGCCCGGACTTTCCTCTATATTTCAAGCGATTACTTCTAAAGCCTAGAAATATTAGAATTCATCATCCATGTCATCAGCAACAAGGATTTCATCACTTTCGTCAGAACTTTCATCAGAAGAGACATCTCCGCCTTTAGTAATGTTCTTAAGTGTGTCGATATCATCAAAGATATAGTTCTTTTCTTCTTCAGGAGAAAGACTATCATCAAAATAGATCATTCTTGAGCAATATGGACAAGTATCAACCTCATCATTAACTTGCTTAAGTCTTAAATTGATAACAAATTCCATAGGAAGAACGGTATTACATCCCATACAAACCTGTCCTCTAACAGGAACAAGACCTTCACCACCCTTCTTCTTTGCAATGTTATAGAATCTATTATAGTATTCTTCACTAATAACAGAGCCCTTAATAGCATTACATTTTTCATCAAGTTCTTTAATCTGAGAATCGATAGCTCTTAGCTTTTCTTCAACAATTGTCTTAGCAGCATTAACTTTATCTGTTAAAGAATTAACAACCTCTGTCTGTGCACTGATTTTATTATTAAGCTCTTTAATCTGATCATTTTTAGCATTGCGAGCTGTTAATAAAGACTTAGCACGGCCTTCAGCTTCAGTAATCTGCTTAAGCATAGCTTCATATTCACGTTGAGTTGAGAGAGTTTCAACAATCTTCTGATACTCACTTGACTGATGATCTGCATCTGCATACTGAATAGCAAGACTCTTCTCTTCACTCTCAGCTTGTCTTAAATCTTCCTCTAAACTATTAAGTAACTGACTTGCTTTTGCTAAAGCTAATTCATCACTATGTAAATCTTCAGGAATTGTTTCCCTTTCACTCTCAAGACTAAGCTTTTCTGTAATAACACTTTGAAGTTCGATCAAGCAATTAAGTTTTTCTAGCTTCTTTTCGTTCTCTGCCATTTTTCCTTACCTTCTCCTGACGAAAAACTATATTATAGGATTTTCAGAATATGTTCTACTTATTTAATTAACTCCAGTCCTTTAATTGTCTGCTTCTCTTTGGATGACGTAGACGTCTAAGGGCTTTTGCTTCAATCTGTCTTATTCTTTCTCTTGTTACATCAAAGTAAAGACCAACCTCTTCAAGAGTAAGAGCATAACCATCGTCTAGACCAAAACGCATTCTTAATACTTCTTGCTCTCTTTCTGGAAGAGTTGAGAGTAGCTCTCTAATCTTATCTTGCAAGAGTTTATATGCTGTCTGGTTAGCTGGGTTTTCAGCATCTTTATCTTCAATAAAGTCACTTAAAACAGAATCTTCTTCTTCACCAACTGGAGTTTCAAGGCTAATTGGTTCACGAGCAACACTCTTAACTGTCTTAACCTTGCTCTCTGGCCATTCAAGATAGTCAGCAATTTCTTTATCTGTCGGTTCTCTACCAAGAGACTGCATCAAGATTCTAGAAACTCTAACAACTTTATTAATCTGCTCAATCATGTGAACAGGAACACGAATTGTTCTTGCCTGATCTGAGATAGAACGAGTTATAGCCTGTCTAATCCACCAAGTTGCATAAGTACTAAACTTAAAGCCTTTAGCATATTCAAACTTTTCAACAGCCTTAATTAAGCCTATATTTCCTTCCTGAACTAAATCAAAGAACTGCAATCCTCTATTTGTATACTTTTTAGCAATAGAAACAACAAGACGTAAGTTAGCTTTAATAAGTCTATCTTTAGCTTGTTTAAGAATTGTCTTTCCATATTGAATATTCCTAACACTCTCAATAACAGCATCTGTTGAGCATTCAAAATCATTTTCAATATTTCTTAATTCTTTTTCAGTTAACTGAAGTTCCTTAATTAAATCCTTAATCTCATCGCTGCTTAGACCAAGAGATTCTTCAATAGCTTGAGCTTTATTTCTTGTTGCAAGATCACGACCAAGCTGTCTGAGCTCACGGGAGGAAGAGATCTTTAGCTTATACTCGATATCTGCCTTTTTCTGATTGCATTGAATAATTGTATCCCTAGCATTGATAAACATATCTGTTAAGGCATCAATTTCTTCGCTTTGTAGCTCGATTGAACTGATCCAATCTGTTACCGGAATATACTTATTGGCTTCTAAGCTTTCTATTTCTTTCTCTGCATCTTTAAATTTCTTGGCAAGAGAGAGGGAGATTTGAGCATTTTCCTTCTTAACTTCGTTATGAATTTTAAGAATGGCATTATCTAATTCAGTACCCTTCATGTCGCTATGTTCTTCCATGAACTTAGCATCTCTTTCGTTTACTTCTCTGTTGATAATGTCGTTACGTTCTTCTTCTTCTTTTTTAATATCTTGCTGAATCTGGCGATTCTCTTTTATAGCATAACGACGAGAACAATCTCTGCACCACTCAATCCATTCTTCTCTTGTATCAAAATCTGCTCTCTTTTTTCCTTCATAAATCACAGATTTTTCATTTGGATGTCCACCAAGATGATCGAGTAGTTCTTCTCTTCTCTTTTTAATTTCTTTGTTTTTCTCTGCATCATCACCAGCAAGAATTACCCTTGCCTTTAGTTCATTATAGTCACTAATAGCTTTAGCAAATTCTTTTCCAAGGGCATCTTTGTAGTTTAGATTATATCTCTTCTGAACAGATAAGAACTCTTTTATATCTTCAGGAGAAAGCGCATCTTCACTCTCTTCATCTATCTTTGTGTTAATGTGCTTAATAACACCAGCAAAGAATGAAATCAAAATGCCAGACTCTCTAATAACGGAATTAACAATCTTTGCGCCCTTCTCCATCTGCTTAGCAAGCTCAACTTCTTGTTCACCAGTTAAGAGCTTTTCATTGCCAATCTCCTTAAGGTAGAGTCTTATTGGGTCATCTTGGCTAGTATCATATTTACTTGAAGTAGTATGACTAGAACGATGTTCACTATTGCTTTCGCTAAAGGAAGAAATGTCGATAAAGCGTTCGCTACTTTCAGCGTCTTCATCTGTACCTTTCCATTCATTCATGTTCTCTTCAGGGTACTCTTCATCGCTTTCGTCTTCGTCTTCTTCCTCGTCCTCATCATCTTCATCTGATTCTTTTTTCTTTTTGTCTAATGAGTCATTACTAAAGTCCTCTTCTCCAACTTCCTTTTCGATTTCATTTAGTTCATCTACAGTTGGATCGACATCATCAAAATCATCAAAATCATCCTCTAATGCGATATCTTCAATATCATCATCTTTGGCATTCAAATCAGCTTCAGTTGGTTCAGAAGCAAAGTCATCAGAATCATCATCTGATTCAACATAGTTTAAATTCTTTGCTTTTGCGGCTTCTATAATGTCATCATTACTGATTCCTTTTTGTCCGTAAGCTTTCTTTGCAGTAATGATATCTACTAGAGTAATATAGCCCTTCTCTTTTTCAAGCTTCTCTAGACTAAGAAATAATTCACTAGATAGTATTTCTTCTGACATTTAAACCCCACTACTCCTTGGATCAAAACTGGCTAAGTTAGCCTTTAGTTTTGCAATATCACCATCAATTTTTAGTTTCTTTTCTAAAATCTCATTTAGTGCATCTGTATCACTTTTATTAATTCTAGAAATCTGTTGATTCCAAACATCTCTTTTTCTTTCAAGTGAACGTAGATTAATTCTCTTTATTACTTCTTCCATTGCTTCTGTTCTATCATCCTTAAATTCATCTAAGGCAAATGATGCAGAAACATATTCTTTTAAAACACTATCACTCACGTATGTTAGAAATAGTTCGTTTGAAACAATATCATCACGCATGGCATTTTCTAATGCCAAATATAACTTTTGAGCTAGGCTATCCTCTAAATCACCAAAACTAATTCGTGTTCTGTAGCTCTTAAATAAATCTCTATGATTAGCAAGATAGAGCATAGCATAAAGATCAAATGAAACGCTTCTTGGATCGCTCTTAAAGCTATATTCATTGCTTTCATCTTCCCTTTCATTATTAGAATAATTAGAAGGAAGAGAGGTCTTTTTTAAATCCTCCTTAATCGCATCTTCATCAATACCTAAAAGAGAAGAAAGATACAAAATATTGCTATCTCTTTCTACTTCGCTACTAGAGCCATTTAGGTACTCACTAAGCGATTTTACAAAGTCTGATTTTTCTCTCGCATTCTTTATATCATAACGATTTAACCCATTTTGTACAAGATACTCAAAGCCCGTAGTATAGCTCTCAAATTCTTCTTTTATTCCGTCTATTCCTCTCTTTTCTAAGAGTTCTGAAGCATCCTTGGCAGTTTTAAGTTTATGGACAAATTGTCCTAGTCCATTATTGTTAAGAATATTGATTGCTCTTATTGTTGAATTTTGACCTGCACTATCTGAATCAAATAGCATATGAAAAGCAGTAACAGAAGGAAAATACTTTTTCATATTTCTACATTGCTCAACAGTAAATGATGTGCCTAGAGAAGCAACAGCACTTGTAAAGCCGGCTTGATGCATTGCCATAACATCAAAGTTACCCTCACAAAGAATTGGTTCATACTTCTTTTCACTTATTGTTTTTTTAGCTTCAAAAAGTCCAAAGAAATTATCTTTCTTTTGATATATCACAGTCTCTGGACTATTAATGTATTTGGGAGCTCTATCGCTTTGTGATAAATCCCTGCCAGAAAAAGCAATTGTTCGTCCTTGCCTATCTCTAATTGGGAACATTATTCTATTAACAAATAACGGCCACTCTTTATTGCGTTGAGAAAAGAGTCCAGTTTTAGCTAAAAATTCGTCCGTATAGTTTTTCTTAAGCAAAAAGCTATATAGCCACTGTGGAGATTGTGGCGCATAGCCAAGTGAGAATTTTTCAATCATCTCGGAGCTAACGCCTCTTTTAGCTAAATAATTTCTAGCCCCGTCTGCTTCAGCAGAATTTAATAAAAGATAATGAAAAGTACTTAGAAGTCTATTGTATAGATCATACATAGCTTCCTTTTCATCTTTCTTTTTCTTTGCCTCTCCATTAGAGGAAGAATAATCCTCTTCTAGCGGAACACCAGCTCTTCTTGCTAAAAGCTCTACAGCAGACGAAAAATCAAGGCCTTCTTTTTTCATTACGAGTGAAAATATATCACCACTTTCTTTACATGAAAAACAATAGAAGGTTCCCCTATCATCATCAATTTTACAAGATGGGGTGCGTTCATTACCACCTCCATGGAATGGACACTTAACCCATTTTGAGCCACCTTTGTACTCTACATGGGCATAGTTTTCCATTACATCTGAAATGGTTAACTTTCTTTTAATGCTTTCAATTGTGTTTTCACTAAATTTAGGCAACTTATTCTCCACTAAAGAATATAAATATAAATAATTATTTTTTCAAAGAGTTACCCATCTTGTTTTTTAAAATAATTAATGGGGCATTATCACTATTAGCTTTCAGTGCTTTTTCTATATCTAATTTACTTACTTTATGGCCTTTATTTATTCCTTTACAGTAGATGCTTTCATTATCCCAATTAGAGCGAGAAGAAAGAATGTTTTCCCAAAAAGGATATGTTCTACATTGTACAGGACGTGCCGAATAGACAGAGCATCCATTTTTAGTAAGAAACTCGCAATCGTAGTTAGTTCTTTCTTTTAATGAAATTAAATAATACCTGCCATAATCAACATAGCGAGTATAGTTTTTGATAAAAATATCTCTATCAACAGCTAAAAATGTAGCAAGGTTATCTATGTCCTTTTCACTAAGAAAGACATATCCTGGTTCATTTGCGCAACAATATGAACACATCTGACAAGTAAAGTTTAAGCCATCAGAATAAAACATATAACCTCAAAAAAAAGACCTTCTACTTTTAGAAGGCCTTATTGGAGAGAGAAGGATTCGGACCTTCGAAGGCATAGCCAACAGATTTACAGTCTGCCCCCTTTGACCGCTCGGGAACCTCTCCAAACAACATGAATATTTAATAGGAAATAGCCGCTTTAGTCAATATAGTTTTTGAAAAAAAAGAAATAAGAAAAGCTAATATAAAACAATTATTTATTGAGAAAGAAATTAGTAAAAATAATTATTTTTTTATTAGTTTTAATATCTCTTCATAAACGGGATTTGGAACTAAATCTTTAACATCTACACCATAATCAAGGAAGTTTTTTACACTACTAGAGCGGATAAAATTATTATCCTTCTTTGAAGTGAAATAGACTGTCTCAATTTCTGGCGCAATATATTTATTATTTATTTCTAGTTCGTGTTCATAAGAAAAGTCTGTGCTGTCACGTAAGCCTTTAACAATATATTGTGCTGATACGTTTCTGCAATATGAAACAATTAAGCCTGGATATGAGGTAACAGTGACATTACTCAAGTGGGAGAGACTCTTCTTAATCATCTTTACCCTATCTTCAACAGAAAATAAGTAATCCTTCTTCTTATTTATGCCAACAACAACATGTATTTCATCAAATAAAAGAGAGGCACGTTCAATAATGTTAACGTGCCCGACTGTTAATGGATCAAAGCTTCCTGGGATAACAGCTATCTTCATTTCTTTAAACTCTCAACATAATCTTTAAAGTGGGAATACTCATCTTTATTCTCAACTTCAATTTTCTTTACTATTGAATATTTTCCATTCTCATCTTTATGACAGATAGCAAAAGATCCAGAACCAACATAACTAATTGTATCGCCCTCGCCTAGCGTTTCTTTTTCTTTTAAAGCAGAAAGAACGCAATCAAAATGGGCATATCCACCATTGTAGAAAAAAGAATCAGCAATCAAATCTATTGGTTTTGCACATATTGTACATACTGGATGAGGCTCACTAACACTTAGAGGAGCAGCAACTGGAATTGAAGAATGAAAACTTCTTGTTAAAGGTGCTCCTGATACTTGTGATAATGTTGAAAAACCAGAGATGGCGCTAAGGCGCTGCCTACCCTTTTTCTTGGTTTTTGCCTTAGCTACCTTTGTCTGTTGACCAAAAGGTTTCTTGTTTTTCTTTGAATTTCTATTCTTTTGAAAGTTTTGGTCCATTGAAACCTCAGAATTTGTATGATCCACCAACTGTTACTCCTGGAGTTAAAACACTTCTGCTCTTTGGTGCATATTCAACACCAATTTCACCAAACATAGAGAAGTGTTCATTAAATGAATATTCGTAACCAATTCCAACTTCAATTAAAATTGAAGAGTTTTCACTTCTTACTCCTAGTCCAAATCTATAGCCAACTCCACCATAGAGGTAGAAATTATCATAGAAGTTATATTTAGCTCTTACAGTTACTGGAATATATCCACTCATATCATAGCCAGTAACAAGGCCAAGCGCAAACTTAGTAGAAATAGAATAGAATGCTCTAAATTTGAAATCTGGAATAATCCAATTGTTCTTATAGTCATATCTAACAGAAGCACTTAAGCCAACATTAAAGTTCTTAATGAAGCTTCCCTTTTCTGTTACAGGCTCTGTCAAACTAGTAGAAGTATCTTTACTCTTACTTGGTTTAACTAATTGTTCCTTAACTTCTTCACTCTTATTTTCTTGCTTTACTTCTTCAATAGAAACTGTTTCAATTTCCTTTTCAACAGGAAGTGCAATATTCGAGTTAATTAAATTTTCAATTTCACTCTTATATTCATTTAATTTCTCAAAAGAAACTTCATGATAAGTAATAACAACTTCACCTTTGTCATTAATTAAATATGATGCATCCTTTAATTCAGGAATAACTGAAAGAAGAATTTTTGCATAAGAATCAATTTCACTTTCACTTAATAGTGGAGAAGATTTAATAATAGCACGAGACTGAGCAAGTGAAACATCTACATTCTTGCCATTAAGAGAGAATGTAAATGAAACTGTGCTATCAAGAGAATTCCTAATATACTCATTTAGTAAAATAATAAAGCTAGAGACAACATCTTTTTTGTAGTTATCGTCACCTATATATCCATTTGGATAAGTAAATGTTACAACGCTTCCGTCTTTATAGTAGCTAACGCTTTCTGCAATTGCAGGATAGTTTTCGGCAAGATATTCAATAAAACCAATTACATCGCTATCAGCAAATGTATATGGAGTATAATCAACTGTAGCCTTATCATCATCGATTGTAATTAAGAAGCTAACATCTCCTACATTTACTCTTTCAGAGAAAACAGGAGTATTTGAAGAAACTTCCTCTGTCTTTGGAGCTTCTTCATTTTGAGTTACTTCAGCCTTTACATCTTCTGTTTTATTTTCAACTAAAGTAGCTTCAACCTTAATTTCTGTATTAGCTAATGAAGAACTGCTGGTATTTGTTTCTTCAGCCTTTACTTCTTGACTTTTTGTAACTTCTGCTTTTGTTGTTGATTCAACTACTGGAGGATTTACAACTACAACAGGATTTCTTTCACTATTAGCCTGAGTATCTGTTGAAGTAAGAAGATTAGAAACTATTGTACTATTATTTACTGTTTCATTTTTTTTCTTACATGATGAAACAAGAATTAAAACTGAAACAATAACAACAAATAAAAATAATACTTTGGAACTCTTTTTTTTCATAAATTACCCTTATTCCCTACTTTATAATAAACATTGAAGAAACATATTACAATTGCGATAGTTACAAAAAAAATATACAAAATCGGATTAATTGTTTCTAGATGAAAAAGGACTATGGTTTCCCATAGCCCTTTTAAGATAAGTTTTTTGATAATTAGAACTTAACTGATGCACCAAGTGTAGCACCAACTTCAAACTTATTATTTGTTGTGTACTGGCCAGTAACTTCTGCAAATGCACTGAACATTTCACTGAAGTTATATTCATAACCAACACCAAGTTCAAATAGAGCGCCTGTTGTTCTTCCATTAAGACCAATATTAGCACCTGCAGCACCCAAGACATAAAGGTTACCATTACCAAGTTCAACAGCATTATACTTACCGTAGAGTGCAACTGGCATATATGCAGAGAGATCATAACTAGCCTTAACGCCAACACTAAACTTACCAAAGTCAAGAGCAAATCTTCCACCAAATCCAACTACGAAAGGCTTCTCCCAAACACTTGAAACATTAGCCTTAGGTGTAGCTGTGATAGATGCTGTGTATCCCTTGATGAAGCTTTCCTTCTGAGCAACTGGAGCTGCAACTGGAACAGATGGAGCAACAACTTCAACTGTTTCTACAGGAGCAGCTGGTACTTCTGGAGCAACAACTGGTGCTACTGGCTCTTCTGCCTTAGCTGTCTCTACTGGAGCTTCCTTAACTTCTTCTACAACTGGAGCTACCTCTTCAACCTTAGCAATAGCAACTGGTGTTAACTGATCGATAAGCCATCTTGCATCGCTAGAAAGCTGAGTTGCAACACTTGCAATGAAGTCTTCACTTTCTTCTGGATATGTAAGAACAAGGTTATCTCCCTCAAGGCTATATGTAACAGCACAAGCCATTGGATAAGCTTTAACAAGCTCAGAAGCAATAGCGTTGATATCTTTTTCTGTTACACCCTCAGGAATAGAGATAGTAGCATGATCAGAGTAAGCAATAACATTTGAAGTTACACCCTTATATGTAAAGATAGTAGAAAAGAGAGGAACTTCTTCAGCAACTGGTTCTTCTGCCTTAGCAACAGCTTCTTCAACTACTGGTGTTAACTGATCAATGAGCCATTTAGCATCATTTTCAAGCTGAGTAATAGCAACAAGAATAAAATCATCACTCTGCTCAGGATAAGAGAGAACAAGATTATTACCGTCAAGACTATATGTAACAGCACTAGCCATTGGATAAGATTCAACAAGTTCAGATGCAATAGCGTTGATATCATCCTCTGTTACCCCCTCTGGAATTGAGATAGTAGCATAATCTGAGTAAGCAATAATATTTGCTGTAATTCCCTTATATGAGAAAATAGATGAGAATACAGGAGCTTCAACTGTTTCTTCAGCAACAGCTTCTTCTGCTTTAGCAACAGCTTCTTCAACTGGCTCTGTAGCTGGAACTAGATAAGCAGAAAGTACTGAATCAGCATATTCTGTAACTACATCATTGAGGTAAGCAAGAACTTCAACCTTCTCAAAAGCTTCATCAACTACGTTACTTGGATAAGAAATAACTAATGTTCCATCTTCAGGAATTGAATATGTTACATAATCAGCTACGTATGGGAATTCATTAACAATGTTAGCAATAAAATCCTCAATGTCTGACTTATAAATATACTCAGAAGGATAGTGAATTGTAGCCTCAGTATCTGTCATTGTAATAGATGCATTAGCTAGATTGTGATAACTATAGATTGCCTTAATTGTACCATCTTCAGCAATTGAGAAGTCAGATTCTTCTGTTTGTTCTGGTTCATCACTAACTTCTGCAACGCTTACTTCTTCAACTACTGGTTCAACAGGAGCTGTTAGTCCATCGATAAGCGCTTTTGCATCTGTTTCTAAAGTATTAATTGCAGCAACGATAAACTCACTAGCTTGTTCTGGATATGTTAACTCAAGCTTACCATCGACAACTGAATAAGTAACTGCCTTTGCTTCTGGGTATGCATTTGTAAGTAAAGATGCAAGATATGCAATATCATCCTCAGAAACACCACTTGGAATAGAAACTGTTGCATGATTGCTATATGCAACGATAGATGATGTAACACCATTATATGTGAAAAGTGTTGAGAAAATAGGAGTTTCTTCACTAGCAACTTCTTCTTCAACAACAGGCTCTTCTACTTTAGCCTCTTCAACAACTTCTGGAGTTGTCTCAACAACTGGTTCTTCTACCTTAACCTCTTCTTTTGGCTCTTCCTTTACTTCCTCTGCCTTAACTTCAACAGCTGGAGTTGGTGCTGGAGCTGGTTCTTCAGCTTTAGCTACTGTTGTAGTTGTACTAGGCTGTGTTGTTTCAACCTTAGCATTAGTAGTAGTTGTAGTAGTTGTTGTAGGCTTTGTTTCAGCCTTCTTACTACAAACACAGAGACTAAGAAGCATTGCAACAGCGAGAAGTGTCACAATTGCTAACTTTCCGAAACTCTTTCTTTTCATCTTGTCGCCATCCTTATTTCCGTCTAACGGATTAATTATATTAATTATCTCATACCAAAGACATGGTACAAGTAAGGTATTCTTTAGGAATAAACCTTATTACCTAACCCCAACTAAATCTGTTTAAGAGTAAAAACTCACAAAACAAACTATGTCTCTATCTTACACAGAAACTAAATATCTTGAAATAAAAATATTAAAAGTAATTACCTTTATTTTAAGTATTTTGTGTGAAGACACTAGAAAAAAAACTTTAATTTTACCAAGGTTACAAAATAAATAAAAAAATCCCCCAAAAAAATGAGGGACTGTAGTGACAAAAAGCCTTAAGCGTTCTTCTTGATAAGCTCAGGAACCTTAGCAGCCTTACCAACTCTATCTCTGAGATAGTAGAGCTTAGCTCTTCTAACACGTCCTTTTCTAAGAACATCAATTCTTTCAATTCTTGGTGAGTGAAGTGGGAAAATTCTCTCAACACCAACACCATAAGAAATCTTACGAACTGTGAAAGTCTTTCTAATTCCAGAATTATTCTTAGCAATGACAATGCCTTCAAATCCCTGGACTCTTTCTGTTGTTCCTTCAACAATCTTAAAGAAAACCTTTACTGTATCACCAACGCTGAAATTTTCAGCATTCTCTTTGATCTGCTTTGCTTCAATAGCTCTAATGATATCCATATCATTCCTCTTCTTTATTATAAATATTCAATAAATCTTGTCGCTCCTTTATGCTGAGAGAGGCATGCGAGAGCAGATCTGGCCGGTTGAGCAGTGTTTTTTCCAGCCCTTTGTATCTTCGCCATTCGGTAATATGGCTATGATTACCGGATAATAATACACTAGGCACACTTTTATTGCAATATACTTCAGGTCTAGTATATTGTGGATATTCAAGTAATCCAGATGAAAAACTCTCATCTTTAAGACTATCCTCTGTTATTACTCCTTCTATAAGACGATATAAAGAGTCAATGACAACAATTGTGGCCGTTTCGCCAGAAGATAATACGTAATCCCCTATTGAAATTTCATCAGTTACAAACTCGTCAATTACCCTTTGGTCTAAGCCTTCATAGTGCCCACAAATAAAGACAAGTTCTTTTTCTTTAGATAACTCTTCAGAGTATTTTTGAGTTAATAGTTTTCCGGAAGGAGTTGGAAAAATAATTCTCTTATCTTTTAAGGAAAGACTAGAAATACATTCGTAAAGTGGAGATGGCTTTATTACCATGCCAGCACCTCCGCCAAAAGGCTCATCGTCTACCTTTTTATGTTTACCTTCTGCAAAATCACGAAAGTTAATTATTTCGTACTCAACAATCCCCTTCTCTACTGCTCGTTTCATTATAGATGATGTAAAAAAAGGCTCCACCATTTCTGGAAAGAGCGTAAGAATTGTTATCTTCATTCGATGTCTAATAAATAAGGAGCAATTAAATCTAATGAATTATTTTCAATAGAAATATTATTAACATATACAGGAAGATTTGGAACCAAGTAGCTCTTCTTATTATCGTCTCTTACAATACTAAGTAGAAGAGATTGTCCTCCTTCCATTGTATACTCTATTTTTCCAACTTTTTTGCCATCTACCAAAACATCCATACCATATAAATCAGCTATATAATATTCTCCCTTCTTCAGTTTAGGAGCAGAAGAACGAGGAATCATAATGGTTGCATTTGATAGAATTCTTGCTTTTTCGGGAGATGAATAGGATGAAAACTTCATTAAGAAAACATCACCTTTAACTTGTATGGAATCAACACATAAGGTTAACTCCTCTCCTGACGGTAAAACGGCGACACAACTCTTCAGCTTCTTTAAATGTGAATACTCCCCACTAAGAGAATAAACACGTAAGAAACCATCAATACCATGTGTCTTTCCGATTTTTGCTGTGGCAAGGAGAGGTGCTAACATCAGTCAAGAATCTCCAAGGTAGCACGTTTGCCGTCTTTCGTTGCACTAGCGGACAAAATTGTTCTGATAGCTTTAGCAATACGGCCTTGCTTACCGATAACCTTACCGACATCTTCCTGAGCAACACGTAACTCTAAAATAGTAGATTTTTCACCTTCTATTACGTTTACGCTTACTTCTTCAGGTACGTCAACAAGGCTCTTGACCATGAATTCAACAAGTTCCTTTTCCATCTCGACACCTCACAGAATTAGTCCTGTTTTCTATCGAGTGTAAATCCCTTTGAGTTGAGAAGATTCTTTACAGTTGGTGAAACTACTACACCTTTCTGAATCCAGCTCTTAACCTTGTCGTCATTAAGACTAATCTGGTCATTAGCTTCTACAGGGCGATAAGTACCAACTTCATCAATTGTCTTAGAGGATGTAGCAATTCTGCTATCCTGAACTACAATTCTGTAGTATGGTCTCTTCTTTGTTCCCATTCTTTTGAGTCTCATTGTTGTGCTCACAGTTTTTCTCCTTATACTACTTGAAGGCTCACATGCCAAATTGCTTCATCATCTGAGCCTGTAATTTCTTATTTCCAGCAAGCTTCTTTAGCATAAGCTTACTCTTTTCAAACTTTTTAAGTAACCTATTTACATCAGAAACGCTAGTGCCTGAGCCTTTAGCAATTCTTTTTCTTCTTGAAGGACCTATTATGCGATAATTAGCTCTCTCAAAACGAGTCATGGACTTAATTATGGCTTTTTCTCTCTCAATTTCCTTCAAGTCTATATCATCTTCACTAATTTGTCCTTTAGCGCCTGGAATCATTTCAATTAACTTATCAACAGATCCCATTTTATTCATACTTTCAAGCTGTCCAAGATAATCTTCGAGATCGAAAGTATTCTTCGCCATCTTTTTCTGTAGGCGTTCAGCTTCTTTTTCATCAAAAGCTTCTTGTGCCTTTTCTACAAGAGAAACAACATCTCCCATGCCAAGAATACGAGATGCGATACGCTCAGGATAGAAGACCTCCAAGTCTTCCATCTTCTCGCCTGTTCCGATAAATTTAATTGGCTTTCCAACAACACTTCTTAAAGAAAGAGCAGCACCACCACGTGTATCTGAATCAAACTTTGTTAAAATAACACCTGTTATTCCAACCTTTTCATCAAATTCTTTGGCAATGTCTACAGCACTCTGTCCTGTCATTGCATCGGCAACGAAGAGCTTTTCATCTGGATTAGTTACTTTTGCAAGATTTTGAATCTCCTCCATAAGTGCATCATCTAAGTGCATTCTACCAGATGTATCGATAATTACTGTATCGTAGAGTTCTCTCTTGGCCTTTTCTATAGCTTTTGAAGCAACAACACTTGGGTTCTTTTCGCCTGGTATGGTAAATACAGGAACTCCAACCTTTTCACCTAAAATACAAAGTTGTTCAATAGCTGCAGGACGAACAAGGTCACAAGCAACAAGAAGAACATTTCGTCCTTCCTTTTTAAGTCTATATGCAAGCTTATGAGAAGCAGTTGTCTTACCAGAACCTTGAAGACCCATCATCAATATGACAGTTGTTGCATCTTTTCCTTTTAGCTTAAGTGCTGTTTCATCAGCACTAGAACCCAAAAGTGCAACCATTTTGTCATATACAATTTTTGTAAACTGCTGACCAGGATCTACTGAATTAAGAACTTTCTCGCCAAGGGCTTCATCTATAGTGGAATTAACAAAACGTCTAACAACTCTAAGATTGACATCAGCATCTAAAAGAGCTTGTTTTATCTCTTCGACTGCATCTCTTATATTTTTTTCACTAATCTTACCCTTTCCTGAAAGGGTTTTAATCACACTTGTGAATTTATTGCTGATACTATCAAACATAACCTATTCCACGTAAATACTTCAAATAAAACTTATACATTATTGAGGCTATTTTGGTCAATTAAAAAGAGAATAACTCTCCAATTTATATACAAAATAAAGCTACAGAATAAAGTATATCCTTTTTTTTATTTTTTCTTCCTTCCTTCACTATCGAATTCAACTTCATTACCCTCATCGTTTAGAATTCTAGGTTGTCCTTCAATTGAAGCAATTCTGTAGCTTACAGCTGTAGATACACCAGCTTCCATCTGAGAGACACCGAGCATAGCGTTACCACCAGTAACGGTATGTGTATTATGCGTAATGATGATGAATTGGCTTGTCTGTGCAAAGTCCTGTAAAACGTCCAAGAAATAACCAATATTTCTATCATCTAAGGCAGCATCAATCTCATCTAGAATACAGAAAGGTGATGGCTTAACTTGATAAGTTGCAAAGAGAAGAGCAACAGCTGTCATACTTCTCTCTCCACCAGATAGAAGAGAAAGCGTTGACATGCTCTTTCCGGGTGGTTGTGCAAGAATTTCAATACCTGAAGTTAAAACTTCATCTGGCTCAGTTAAGCTCAACTCTGCCCTTCCACCGCCAAAGAGACGCTTAAACATAGCTTGGAAGTTATCGCTTATCTCTTTATAGGAAGCAAGGAACATCTCTTTAGATTTATCGAGAATCTCGTTAAGGACACTCTCCATATCGACTTTAGCTTTATTGTAGTCATCTAGTTGCTTTGAATAGAATTTATACTGGTCTTCAGCTTGGTCAAATTCGTCTTTAGCTGCATGGTTAATGTTACCAAGGCTTTTAATCTCTTGGTTGACAGCATCAAACTCAGCTTTTAGTGTAGTTTCGTCCTTTAAATCTGGAGTTAATCTATCCTCAAACTCATTTAAGTTACGAGCATATGTTTCAAAGAAGGTTGTAAAGACAGTTTGAATTTCATTATTAATGCTTTCAATGTACATTGAAGCCGCAACGGCCTTCTTCTCTTCTTCATTAATGTGGGCAAGTAGAGCTTCTTTTTCTTGTCTCTTATCGTTAAGTGATTTATATTGCTCACCTAACTCTTTATTTGTTTCTTCTAACTCTTTTTTTAATGAAACAATACTATTTTCAGCTTTAGTCTTTTCTTCGTTCTTGCTATTTATTCTCTCAGCAACTTCATATAGTCGCTTCTTAGCAATTTCACTACCATCTCTCTCATCTTGAAGATCCAATTCTCTCTTTAAAATAGTGTCAGAGAGACGTTTGATAGTCTCTTTATTATTGTCAATTGAGGCACGTAGCGATCCAATAAGCTCTTTCAAAGATGAAATAGTTGTCTGTAGTGATAATATATCACTTTCCCTACTCTCTATTTGGACCCTTGCTCCATCAATTGTCTTCCTATTATTTAAAATTAACTCTCTTGCATTGTCTTCTCTTTCAACAATGCCACGTTTTTTGCTTACAAGACCTTCTGGGGAAAGAATTGTATTAATTACAGGAGGAATAGAGTCTTTGAATTGAGAAAAAAGTAAAGATACTTTTCTTATTTTTTCTTCTATTTTCAAATAATCTTTAAGTGCAATATCTTTCGAATACTCAACGCCACTAGGAAGAGAGTTTAAGAATTCTTCTCTAGATTTAATGTCCGAGAGCAATTCATTTAATAAAGCAACTAATTGATGATTAGCATCATCATAGCGCTTAGCAGAATACTCTGTGCCTGTATTAGCATCAACTTCTTTAATTAATGATTCAATTACACTTTTAAGTTCTTCACTTAAAGAGCGAAGATTTTCATCAAGCTTAGAGTTGCTATCTTCTGCTTCTCTGATTGTTTCATTTAGCTTAGCTATCTCAATACGTGCATTAGTAAGAGCATTCTCAGCATATTTAATCTGGCTTTCTTTCTCTTCAAGACGCTCTGAAAGAGACTCCAAAGAAGATTCATAGTTTTCTTTATCTTCTTTGTTTCTGTTAATCTCATCTTCAATATCTTTACATCGTTTTTCGGAGCTTTCATATTTTTCAAGATACTGCTTATAGCTATCTTTAAGTGCTACGATAGTCTCACTTAAACTCGATAGCATTGCGTCAGCTCTTCCAATTGATATTTCAAGATTTTTACTCTTTTCTTGGTACTGACTAACAACAGAAGATGAGGAAGAAATGTCATCATCAAAAGCACCAAGCTTTAGATGCAGTTCCTCACTTGTTCTCTTTGCATCCTCTTCTTCTTTTTCTCGCAAATCTTTAAGCTTCATGAATGTGTCTACACGACTAAGCTTAATATCTACATCGAGAAAGAATGCCTTATCTTTCAGTTCTTGCCACTTAAGAGCCTTTGAAGCTTGAACTTTTGTTCTATCATAGGTTCTTTTAACTTCATTAAGAACTGTTGTTAACTGATTAATATTCTCTTCAGCTTTTTGTATCCTGTTTTGAGCTTCATTACATTTAACTTTAAAACGAGAAATACCTGCAGCTTCTTCAAAAATATATCTTCTATCTTCAGGCTTATTACTGAGAATCTGGTCAATCTTACCCTGTTCAAGGATAGAGTAAGCACTTTTACCAACTCCAGTATCCATAAAGAGTTCTTTTATATTTTTCAATAAACAGCGTTGTCCATTAAGATAATACTCACCATCGCCAGAACGAAATAATCGTCTTTTAATGACAATTTCAGGAACATCTGTTGGAAGATTTCTATTTTCATTATCAATTGTAAGTGTTACTTCAGCCATCGAGCTAGGCTTTCTTGTTTCTGTTCCAGAGAAGATAACATCGTCCATGCGGCTAGCACGAAGCGTCTTTGTGGACTGTTCGCCAAGAACCCATTTAATTGAGTCAACGATATTAGACTTTCCACAGCCATTTGGGCCCAAGAGAGATGTAATACCATCTGTAAAATCTATATGAGTTTTATCTGCAAAGCTCTTAAAACCATTGAGCTCAAGGGACTTTAAAAACATTCCTTCTCCTTGAAAAATATCTCTGTCATTATATAAGATATCAAGTAAATATGGAAGTTGAACTTTTTACTGACTTGGATGATGACAATAGAATAATTTGTGGAACCGATGAAGCAGGAAGAGGTCCTTTGGCAGGCCCTGTCGTTGTCGCCTCTGTTATTCTTCCGTTTTCCTTTGATTATTCTATTTTACACGATTCAAAGGTAATGAAAGAGAAAGAAAGACTATCAGTCGAAAAGATTATTAAAGAAAAGGCAATTAGTTATTCTGTTAAGGTGATTTCCCATAAAACTATTGATGAGATAAACATTCTAAATGCTTCTCTCTTAGGGATGAGAGAATCAAGTATGGAAGTTTATTCTTCTCACCCTTTTTCTATTCTTTTGTGCGATGGTAATAAAACACCTCTTGTACCTTATCCTGTAGAGGCTATCGTTAAGGGAGATAGTAAAATACCTGAGATAATGGCAGCATCTATTATTGCTAAAAATGAACGAGATAGAATTATGGTAGAAGCTGCAAAAAAATGGCCTGAGTATGGGTTTGAAAAACATAAAGGATATCCAACAAAAGAGCACTATGAAGCAATACTAAAATATGGGCCTTGTCCTATCCATAGACTTTCTTTCAAGCTTTATAAAGAACATAGTGTCAACGAGCCTACTCTCTTTTGAATTTTTTCAAAAACTCTGTGTGACTCATAATTAATTTTTTCCAGCACATAAACAGAACATAAACAAAAGAA
>ERZ808286.156-NODE-156-length-53235-cov-5.165382_pt1 | contig 53235 bp, 52 predicted proteins | sample MGYA00521276_ERZ808286 | MGnify/ENA primary metagenome ERZ808286 (study PRJEB31516, sample SAMN03275607) | gut metagenome | biome: mammalia-associated habitat; material: feces | host: Papio cynocephalus | place: Kenya | collected 2012-08-01 ... | reverse complement strand
TAATGATAATGCTTGATATGTTTTACTTGATGTTGGTGATTACGTTTCCCGCTTTCTTTAACCCAGACAGGTCATGCCACAACCCGTGCTGTCCTGCTGGCACAACACAAACGGTGCTGCAGTCTTTTGCTGTCACAACACGAAAATTACGTTGCAAAGTTAGCTAATTTTGCCGAAACAGGCTGTCACATTGCCCTGTATAGGTGTTTCATTCATGCAATGCTACTGTCTCTTTGGTAGGAAAGAGACACCCCGCAGGAAGGAGACACCGCCGCCGGATGGCCGCTTCCGGCTCGCCGTTCTGTCCGTTTCACCATGCGAAACGGTGCGTTCAACAGCGTCATTCGTGCCGTTTCGCCATGCGAAACGGGCCATGCCAGACTGCAAAACCGCCCATTTCATCGGAAGGTCACGGCCTTCGCCTCGAAAACGGCCAAACAGTGTCCCGGGCAGAGGGCGCGAAAAAGGGGTGTGCCCACAGAAAGCTGTGGGCACACCCCTTAGGCAGTGACGGGATTTCCGCCTATTTTTTAGCCTCTTCCATGTCGCCCTCCACGTAGAGACGCGTCATCTCTACCGTGGCATTGGTGCGCACGGTGATGGACTTCTTGAAATGTCCCGGGAACTTTCCGGCACCGTTGTAGGTCACCTTGATCTGTCCCTTCTGCCCGGGCTGCACCGGCTGCTTGGTGTATTCGGGCACAGTGCAGCCGCAACTGGCCACGGCCTGGTTGACAATCAGGGGCTTGTTGCCAACATTGGTATAGGTGAAGGTGCAGGTCACCTTGGGTGCTGCCTCCGAGAACTTCCCGAAATCGTGGGTGGTCTTGTCAAACTTGATGACAGCCCCATTGGCCGCAGTCTGGGCAGATGCCGAAAGAATGCAGCAAAGGAGCACCAGCGATAGCAATACGATTCTCTTCATGATTTTCGCTTTTAAATTAAGTTGCGTGCAAAAATAGCAAAAAAAGGGAGACTGGATGATGACCGTTAATAAAATATCACACAACCCCCAGTCACTTAATGATTATTAACGCCCGGCAAGGGTGCTTCACCCAGACAGGCACCCGGCTCATTTCACCAGCACAGACTTGATGATGCGCTCAAAGTCAGCCTTCTGCATGGCCCCCATCTGCACAGTGGGCTTGCCCTTTACAGGGATGAACAGGAAGGTGGGGATGCTCTGTATGCCAAAGGCGCTGGCAAGCTCCGGTTCCTTGTCAATGTCCACCTTGTAAAAGTCAATCTTCCCGGCATAGTCGCGTGCCAGCCGGTCCAGGATGGGGGCGGTCATCTTGCATGGCCCGCACCATGTGGCATAGAAGTCGACAACGGCGGGGCGCGTGCCGTTGAACACCCATTCCTGCGCGCTGTTCTGATAGTCAGTCACCTTGCGCTTGAACTCGGCTGCGGTGAGACCGGTCACCTTTCCCTCGCCGGGCGCGGCCTTGGCGGTGGCTGCTGCCGCCGCTCCTGCCCGCTTGGCGGCATCGCCCTTTGCGCCGTCCACCGGCTTGCTGTTTTGCGAGCAGCCGGTCAGCGTCATGGCAACGGCCGCAATGGCCAAAATCAATCTTTTCATCTTGTTCTCCTTTTTGTTCAACATATAGCTTGCAATTCTGCAATATCCGCCTGCAAAGTTAATGGTTTATTTGCAACACCCGCCATTTTCTTTCGGAAAATAAGAAAAAGCGGGGGCGCGCTCCAATATGGAGCGCGCCCCCGCCCAAGATATTGTGCCGGCGAGCCAGTCGGTACACGGACGGCTCACCGCGTATCAGCGAAGCAGCTTGTAGTATTCAGTGGCACCCAACAGGAAGCAGCCCACGCCGAAATCCTCGAAGTCGGGAATCTTGTCGTAGGTGACGGGCTGCCCCGCCGAGGGGTCCTTGCCCGTTCCCTGGACATAGCCCAGGAAGCCGTCCTTGTGGATGGCGTCGCGGCTGATGGCCGCCCAGGCCCTGTCGGCGATGGGGCGGAAAGTCTTGGCCTTGAGGTAGCCGCGCTGCAGCCCCCAGCTGATGCCATAGAGGAACAGGGCCGTGCCCGTGGTCTCCTTGCCGCCGTAGGTGACGGGCGAGACAAGGCTGACGTTCCAGAAGCCATCCTCACGCTGGCACTTGGCCAGGCCCTTGCACATGAGCAGGAAGTCCTTTTTCAGCTCCTTGTACACCTTGTCCTTGGGCGACAGCTGGTTCATCACGCGGACATAGGCCGCCAGCACCCAGCCGTTGCCGCGCGACCAGTAGCAGTCCTTGCCATCCTTCTCCTTATAGGGCGGCACATAGTCGGCGTCACGCCACCACAGTCCGTCCTTGGTGTTGAACAGTCCGCCGCCACACTCGTTGCGGCTCCAGCGGTACATCTTCATCATGTGGTCAAGGTAGGCGCGGTCGCCCGTGATGCGGTACATCTGCGCATAGACCGGCATGGCCATCTGGATGGCGTCAATCCAGGTCCACCAGCCAATCTTGGTCTGCATCTGCCTTTGCAGGTTCTCGCGCGTGGGGAAGAGCATGGCCGAGTCGCCTGTCATCTCGAAACGCTCGAGGTAGGTCTGCGAGCAGCACTGGTCGTCGGCGTCGCAGGTGGACACGCCGTTGCGCGGTGTCCACTTGTGGAAGCGCGCCCAGCGGTCGGTGTAGTCAAGGTAGGCCGATGACGGGTCTATCCTGTAAAGCGCCATCAGCCCCTCGTAGTAGACAGCCCTTGTCCAGAGGCTGCTGGGACGGATGCGCCTGACATTGGTGGGGACCGTGGGGTCGGCATACTTGGCCATGAAATAGTTGTTCACACTGCGGGCCGCCTTGAGCACCGCGGTGAACGGCTGCTCGGCCTGGGCCTTGCAAGGCAGCGCCAGCAGCGCTGCCGCGCAAAGGGTCGTCAAGATTCTCATTGCTTTCAGTAGATGATTTGGTTTGTTAATGAAGTATTTCGTTGCTTGGTTACTGCGTGAGCGCGCTGCCCACCTGGTAGACAAGGGCGGAGACCACCCAGGCCAGTACAGTGGTGTAGGCGGCGGCGAACAGGGCCCAGCTCCAGGAGCCGCTCTCCTCCTTGATGGCGGCGATAGTGGCAACGCACGGGAAATAGAGCAGGACAAACACCAGGAAGCTCAGGGCCACACAGGGGGTGATGCCGTCGTGCACCATCATTGGCACGTTGTTGTCGTAAAGCACGCCGATGGTCGAGGCGACAATCTCCTTGGCCCCGACACCCGACAGCAGGGCCACGTCGAGCTTCCAGTTGAAGCCCTGCGGGGCGAACAGCGGTTCGACGGCCCGTCCGATATGCCCCAGGTAGCTCTGCTCCTGCTGGGCAGAGGCGCTCAGGGAGCCGTCGTGGGGGAAATAGCCCAAGGCCCACACGATGATGCTGGCCACCAGGATGACACCGCCCATCTTGCGCAGGTACTGCTTGCCCTTTTCCCACGTGTGACGCATGATGGCCTTGCCCGTGGGGAAACGGTAGGGGGGCAGCTCCATGACAAAGGGCGTGTCGTCGCCCCTGATAACCCACCGGCTGAACACATTGCTCATAATGACGGCCATGATGATGCCCAGCACATAGAGGCCAATCATGACAAGGCTCTGATAGCGCGGGGCAAAGAATATGCCGGTGATGGTGATGTAGATGGGCAGCCGCGCCGAACAGCTCATCATCGGGAGGATGAGCATCGTGATGAGGCGCGAGCGGCGGCTCTCGATGGTGCGCGTGGCCATGACAGCGGGAACGTTGCAGCCGAAGCCCATAATCAGCGGGATGAACGACTTGCCGTGGAGCCCCATCTTGTGCATGACCTTGTCCATGATGAAGGCGGCGCGGGCCATGTAGCCCGAGTCTTCCATAAAGGAGATGAAGGCGTAGAGGATGAGTATCTGGGGGAGGAAGACAATGACAGCGCCCACACCGCCGAGGATGCCATCGATGAGCATGTCCTTGAGCGGGCCGTCGGCCATTGCGGCTGAAAGCCATCCGCCCAGACAGTCAACACCGGCCTCGATCCAGTCCATGGGGTACTGGCCGATGGCAAAGGTGCACTGGAACATGGCAAACAGAATCAAGAAGAAAAGGGGGAAGCCCGCATAGCGGTTGGTGATGATGGCATCGATGAAATGGGTCATCTGGTAGGCGCTGTCCTTCTGTCCCTGCACATAGCCTGCCTCCTGGAGCGCGCCGTGAATCAAGCCGTACTTGGCATCCATGATTGCCGTCTCGGAGTCTTCGCCGGTCTCCTCCTTGATGCGCCGGGCCTCTTGGTCTCTCACGTCGATTATCTTCTGTCCGTTGGGCAGTGACGCCACCACCTTTTCCGCCTCGCCGTCCATCTCCAGCAGTTTGATGGCAAGATAGCGGGTGGAGTATTTGTGGCGGAGCTGTTCGTCCTTCTGCAGTTCTGCCTTGATGGCCGCGAAACCTCGCTCGAGCGAGGGGCCATGGTTCAGATGGACATGGCGGCACACGCTGTTGTGGGGGCGCGAGCCATGGGCGAAGTCCTCGCCGTGGTCGCCGCCATGCTGCCTTTCGTAGTGGCTGTGCCAGTTTTGCAGGTCGGCAGCCACCTCGGGGTTGATGTTTCCCTTGCTGTCGATGAAGTCGCCACCCTCGTAGAGGTTGATGATGATGTGGAACAGCAGGTCGACACCCTTGCCGGTCTTGAACACCGTGGGAACCATGGGGACACCGAGCAGCAGCCCCAGCTTGTGGTAGTCAAGTTTGTCACCGCGCGCCTCCATCTCGTCATACATATTGAGCGCGCACACCATGCGCAGGTTCATGTCGACCAGCTGGGTGGTGAGGTAGAGGTTGCGCTCGATGTTGCTGGCATCAAGCACGTTGATGACCACGTCGGGGGTGTTGTCAATGATTTGCTTGCGGACATAAAGCTCTTCGGGACTGTAGGCCGAAAGCGAGTAGGTGCCGGGGAGGTCGACAAGATGGAAGCGGTAGCCCTCGAAGTCAGCATAGCCGTCCTTGGCGTCGACCGTCACGCCCGAGTAGTTGCCCACCCTCTCGTGGGCGCCCGAGGCAAAGTTGAAGAGCGACGTCTTTCCGCAGTTCGGGTTGCCCACAAGGGCCACGTTGATGGTGCGGCGGCGGTCCATGGCTATGGCGCGCAGCTGCTGGTCGGTGATGGGCTCGCTGTCCTTGGCAGCGGGGCCGCTTTCCTCCAGCCCAATCTTCCGGGAGCCGCCGCCCTTGGCTTGCTGCGCCTGCTCACTGGCCTCTATCCGCTCGGCCTCCTCCATGGAAATAACCTCGATCATCTCGGCCTCGTCATGGCGGAGCGACACCTCGTAGCCCATCAGCTGGTATTTCACCGGGTCGCGGAGCGGGGCGTTGAGCAACACTTTGATGACCTTGCCCTTGATAAATCCCATCTCGACAATGCGCTTTCGGAAACCGCCATGGCCCAAGACCTTGACGATGACACCGCGCTCACCTGTTTTCAGTTCTGACAATTTCATGATTGAGCGTCAATAATTATAGATAGACATCCTCATAGGTTCCATGCTTCTTCTTTTCCGTGGCTTCGCCCTTGTGGTGGCCGGGGGCCTGACTTTCGCCGCCCTCCACGCTGTGTTCCGACGGCTCCGGCACCTCCTGCCCGTCAGCCTCCCTTTCCTCATTGTCAACGGCCTGAAGCGAGTCTGTACGCACGCTGTCGGTGTCGCGGCGCTGGCGGAAATAGCTTGAGCAGTTGAGCGCAGCGCGGTCAACGCCCTCGCAGGAGGTGGGGAACTTGCCGTGATAGCGCGACAGGGACGGGTCGGCAAGAACAGACTTGAAGAACAGGCCGCAGATGGGCAGGGCCGTGCGGCTGCCCTGGCCGAGGGCGCCCGTGCGGAAGTGGATGCAGCGGTACTCGCCGCCAACCCAGGCGCCGGCCACGAGGTTGGGGCTGACACCGACAAACCAGGCGTCGGAATGGTTGTTAGACGTGCCGGTCTTGCCGCCAAAGTCGGTGTCGCGGAACGTGCCGACATAGCCGTTGAGGCTCATGCTGGTGGCCCCGGGCTCACGCAGCCCCCCCATCAGCATCTGCTGCATCAGGAACGCGCTGCGCAGGGGGATGGCCTGCCTGGCCTCGTCGGGTGCCACATAGATTTCATTGCCATCGCGGTCAAGGATGCGCGTGACCAGTACAGGGTCGTGGACACGCCCGTTGTCGGCCACCGTGGCATAGGCGTTGACCAGTTCGAGCAGGCTCACGTCGCTTGACCCCAGAGCCAGTGACGGGGTTTCGTCAAGTTTGCTCTTGATGCCCATGTCGTGCGCGGTTGCCGCCACGCGGCTGATGCCCATCTCCTGGCCCAGTTTCACAGCCACGGAGTTGATACTCTGGGCAAAGGCCGCCTTCAGGGGAATCGTGTCGCCCGAGAAATTGCCGTTGGCGTTTGTGGGCGCCCATGTGACCTCCTTGCCCTGCTTGCTGTCGAACACGCGCATGCTGACATATTCGTCGCGCCGGCGGTCGCAGGGGGTGAGGCCCTGGTTCATGGCCTCGGTGTAGACAAAGAGCTTGAAGGTGGAGCCGGGCTGGCGCATGGCCGTCACCTTGTCATACTTCCACGAGTTGAAGTCTATGTCGCCGACCCAAGCCTTGACATGGCCTGTCTGCGGCTCCATGGCAACGAAGCCACAGTGCATGAAGCGCACCATGTAGCGGACGGAGTCCATGGTGCTCATCTCCTTCTCGACAGTGCCCTCCTTATAGTCGAAAAGCTTTACGGTGTGGGGCTTGTTGAGCCAATAGGCGATGGAGTCGGGATGGTCGGGATAGCGCAGCTCCAACTGCCTGTAAAGTGGCAGCTTCTTGACGATGCCCTCGATGAAGCCGGGTATCTCCTGGTGGCGCTCGTCCTGCCAGGGGTTGGTCTTGCCCCAGTGGTTGCGGAAATTGCGCTGGACAACCATCATCTGTTTCCGTGCGGCCTCCTCGGCGTATTTCTGCATCTTGGTGTCAATCGTCGTGTAAATTTTCAAGCCGCTGGTGTAGAGGTCGTAGCCATTGTCCTTGCACCAGTCACGGAGTTCGCTGGCGACCGCCTCACGGAAGTAGTTGGCCTGTCCGTCGTAGTTGCTCTCAACACTGTAGTCAAGCTTGATGGGCAGCGACCTGAGACTGTCGTAGCTGGCCTTGGAGAGGTCGCCCTTGCCAACCATGTTGTTAAGCACAACGTTGCGGCGGCGCAGGCTGTTCTCGGGGTTTATCTTCGGGTTGTAGTAGGTGGTGGCCTTCAGCATGCCTACGAGGATGGCGGCCTGGTCGGTGGTCATCTCCCCGGGCGTTGTGCCGAAGTAGGTCTTGCAGGCTGTCTTGATGCCAAAGGCGTTGGAGCCAAAGTCAACGGTGTTGGCATACATGGTGAGAATGTCTTTCTTGTCAAAGAGCATCTCAATCTTCACCGCTGTGATCCACTCCTTGCTCTTCATGATAAGAATCTTCAAGCCGGGGATATAGCCCAAGAGGCCGGTGGAGTACTGCGTGCGCACGCGGAACATGTTTTTTGCCAGCTGCTGGGTAATGGTCGAGGCGCCGCGGGCGTCATGGCGGACGGCATAGTCTTTCATGGCAGCAAAGACACCCTGGATGTCAATACCAAAATGGTGGTAGAAACGCTCGTCCTCGGTGTCAACCAGCGCCTTCCAGAAGACCGGGTTCACCTCCTCGTACTTCACTGGGGTGCGGTTCTCATTGAAGAACTTGCCAATCATCACCCCGTCGGCACTGTAAATCTCGGATGCCTGGTTGGTCATGGGATTCTTGATGGCACTCAGTCCGGGCGACTTGCCAAACAGCCACAGGAAGTTGATGTCGACAGCCACCAAGTAAAGCAGGAAAGCCACGATGAGTGACAACACACCCGCCAGGGTCTTCATGTACCAAGGGCGCCCCTGGTAGAGTGACTTATACCATTTCCAAAAGCGCATGGCATAAGTTGAAATACTGTATTTCATATCTTCTACTGGTTTGAGGATAGACATTGTCGGTCAATAAAATCAATGATTTTTGTTTCTTCTTCGGGATGAAACCACGTCATCTCCGGGTCACGCCTGAACCACGTGAGCTGTTTGCGCGCGTAGCGGCGCGTGTTACCCTTGATGCGCTCAACGGCCTCGCCGAGCGTGTACTGTCCGTCAAAGTGGGCGAACAGCTCTTTATAGCCCACGGTGTTAAGGGCATTGCATCCGCGGTTGGGGTACAGCCGGCGGGCTTCGTCGAGCAGTCCGTCGCCCATCATCTGGTCAACCCGCCTGTTGATGCGGTCATACAGCTCCTCGCGAGACCTGTTCAGCCCTATCTTGACGGTTTTGAAAGGCCGCGCCTTCCTTGTCTGTTTCCTGAACGACGTATAGGTCTTGCCTGTCTGCATGCAGATTTCAAGACCGTGAACCACCCGGCGGGCGTTCTTCCTGTCTACAAAAGCATAGTACTCAGGGTCTAACCGCTCCAGTTCGCCAAGCAGGGCGGGCAACCCCTCCTTGGCCAGGCGCTCTTTCAGCTGTTCACGGATGTCGTCACGGATGGTTGGAATCTCGTCGATTCCGTTGCATATAGCATCTATATACATCATGCTGCCGCCGCTGAGCAACGAGAGGGGCGCGTTTTGTTTTGCGAGCAGTGCAAGCACATCATGTTCGAACATTGCCGCGCTGTAGTAATCGCCCGGCCGCAGGGTTCCGACAAAATAGTGCTTGATGGCAGACAGCGCAGCCTCATCGGGCGCTGCTGTCCCGATGCGCATCCCTTGGAAAATCTGCCGGGAGTCTGCATTGATGACAGGCAGATGATAATGGAGGGCAAGTCGCTCGCAAAGGTGAGACTTGCCCACTGCCGTTGGGCCTGTGATAACCACAAGGTGTCTCATAAGTCTATTTCCAGACCGGTGTTATCGGATGATGCCGCGCTTGGAGTTTTCGATGAATGAGCAGATGTAGTCGACCTCCTTGGCGCCTGGGTATTTTGCACGTGCCTCCTGGAGGCCGTCCTTGATGATGCCATTGGCATATATTGTGCGGTAGGTGTCGTGAATCATCTCTATGGTCTCGTTGCTGAAACCGCGGCGGCGCAGCCCGATGATGTTGATACCGCAGTAGCGCGTGGGTTCCTTGCCCGCAATGATGTAGGGAGGGATGTCCTGGCTGAACCGGCATCCGCCCTGAATCATCACATAGCCGCCAATGTGGCAGAACTGATGGCAGAGGACGGTGGCACTGATTATCGCATGGTCATCGATGGTCACCTCTCCGGCAAGCTTGGTCGAGTTTCCGATTATCAGGCCGCTGCCAATGACGCAGTCGTGGGCTATGTGCATGTTCTCCATCAGCAGGTTGTTGCTGCCAACCACTGTCCTGCCCTTGCTGGCCGTGCCGCGGCTGATGGTCACGTTCTCCCGGACACTGTTGTTGTCTCCGATTTCGCAGGTGGTCTCCTCGCCTTTGAATTTCAAGTCCTGGGGCTTTGTGCTGACACTTGCGCCGGGAAAGAACTCGTTGTTGCTGCCGATGCGTGCACCCGTGTGCACTGTCACCCCATTATAGAAAGTATTGTTGTCACCGATGACGGTGTTCTTGTCAATGACACAAAAGGGGCCGATGATATTGTTGTCACCCAGTTTAGCCGACGGGTCAACAATGGCCATTGGACTGATTTGGTTCATATTCGCTTGTTACTTATTTGTTTTTTACAATTTGCGCGGTGAAGGTAGCCTCTGACACAACATTGTCGCCCACAAACACATAGCCTTTCATCGAGGACACACCATGACGGACAGGCGCGAGCAGGTCGACCTTGAAGAGCAGGGTGTCACCGGGAACCACCTTCTTGCGGAACTTGACATTGTCAATGCGCATGAAATAGGTGGACCAGCGCTCGGGCTCCTCGACCGTGTTCAGGACTAGCAGTCCGCCACACTGCGCCATTGCCTCAATCTGAAGGACACCGGGCATCACCGGTTCCTGGGGGAAATGGCCCTGGAAGAACGGTTCGTTGCCGGTAACATTCTTTACGCCGACAATGCTGGAAGCCCCCAAAGAGATAACCTTGTCGACCAGCTGCATGGGATAGCGGTGGGGAAGCAACTCGCGGATGCGGTTGACATCCATCACAGGCTCATCGTTGGGGCTGTAGATGGGGGCCTGGATCTCGTGCTTGCGAATCTCACGGCGCATCAGGCGGGCGAATTTGTTGTTGATGGTATGACCTGGGCGCGTTGCGATGATGCGGCCCTTGATGGGCTTTCCGATCAAGGCCATGTCGCCAATGATGTCCAGCAGCTTGTGGCGCGTGCACTCGTTCTCCCATACCAGCGGCTTGTGCTGGATATAGCCCAGCTCCGTCGCATCGCGGTGCTCGACCTTCAGCATGTCAGCAAGCTGGTCGAGCTGTTGCTGGGAAATCTGCTTCTCGTAGATAACAATGGCGTTGTCCAAGTCGCCGCCCTTAATCAGGTTGGCTGCAAGCAGGGGCTCGATGTCGCGGACGAAGACGAACGTGCGGGCTGCCGCTATCTCGGTGGCAAACATTTCCATCTTGTCAAGAGTGGCAAACTGGCTGTTGATAAACTTGGAATTGAAAGAGCACATGGTGGTGAGGCTGAACTCATCATCCGGGAGAATGGTGATGCAAGAGCCAGAGGCCTCGTCTTTCACCTCGATCTTCTTGCGGATGACGTACCAGTCCTTAGGGGCGTTCTGCTCTTCGATGCCCACTTCATTGATTTTCTCTACATACTGGATGGCACTGCCGTCCAAGATGGGGAATTCCGGGCCGTTGACCTGAATCAGGCAGTTGTCTATGCCAAGGGCGTAAAGGGCTGCCAGACCATGCTCAACAGTGGACACGCGCAAATCGCCCCTGCCCAGGACGGTGCCGCGCTGCGTGTCAATGACATTTTCTGCGATAGCCTCAATCACAGGCATACCCTCTACGTCAATCCGCTGGATCTTGTAGCCTGTGTTCTCGGGGGCGGGATTAAAGGTCACAGTGAGACTGATGCCAGTGTGCAACCCTTTGCCGCAAAGCGAGAAACTGCCTTTCAAAGTGGTTTGTTTTATCATAATGCTGTCATTGCTTTTTTAATTCATCCAGCTGTTTCTGTAGCTCGTCCAGCTGCTTGTACATCTCGGGGAGCCTTCTGAAGATGGCCTGCGACCTGAAGTAGGCCTTGGGCTCCATTGGGGGCGTGCCTATCAGCGTCTGCCCACCCTTGATGTTTCCCGGCACGCCCGACTGCGCGCCAAGAAACGTCTTGTCGCCAACATGGATGTGGCCGGCCAGGCCCACCTGGCCGCCAAACATACACCAAGAGCCTATCTTTGTGCTGCCCGCTATGCCCACCTGGGCCGACATCACGGTGTTTTCCCCTATTTCGACATTATGGGCCACCTGGACAAGGTTGTCGAGCTTGACCCCCTTGTGAATCACAGTGCTGCCCATCGTTGAACGGTCGACACAAGTATTGGCGCCTATTTCGACATTGTCCTCAATGGTGACAATGCCTATCTGCGGAATCTTGTCATAGCCTTCGGCACTGGGGGCGAAGCCGAAGCCGTCGGCACCGATAACAGTTCCCGAATGGATGGTTACATGGTTGCCAATCTTGCAACCCTGATAGATAGTGACCTGCGGATAAAACAGGCATTCCTCGCCAACCTCGACACCATCACCGACGACCGTGTGAGGATAAATCTGGCTCCCCTTGCCAACCCTTGCGTTTTCACCAATGACAGCAAAAGGGCCAATGTAAACGCCCTCTCCGACCTTTGCCGTTGGCGCAATGGAAGCAAGAGGGTCAATCCCTTTCTTCTTCGGCTTGCTTGCCTCATAAAGCTGCAACAGGCGCGCCACACATTCATAGGCGTTTTTCACGCGAATAAGGGTTGCAGAGACGGGGTGTTCAAGCACAACCTCGTCATTGACAAGGACAATGCTGGCGGCTGTGCTGTAGATAAAATGTGTGTATTTTGGATTGGACAGAAATGAGATGGCCCCAGGTTTTCCCTCCTCAATTTTGGCAAAAGTGTTTACCTTGGCATTCTCGTCGCCTTCCACTTTACCGCCGATAAAGTCGGCTATTTGCTTGGCTGTAAACTCCATTATTCTGTTCTTACATTTGAATTGCAGGCTCTGGCACAAGGGTGTCAGGCACTTTTATTCTGCAAATATAATGCTTTTTATTATAACCGTTGGTAACAGAGGTAATATTTTCTGATTTTTTTTGATAACAGCTGAACGTTGAGCAGCTCTGACGCCTCGGATATATCTTTGACGCTATTGTCTTTGTACAGGATGCCGATGCTTCCCTCCCCGATGTCATACATATCCTTTTCAATGACATTCTGGCAGATGAGATAGGCCGCGTCGGCCTCACTGACTCCCATCTGTCTCGCAATGGAAGCACGCAACTGCTCTACGCGGTCTTCACCGGCAGGCTGCTCGCTGACCTCAACTCTGAAGATGTTTCTGTTAACCATGTCACTTGAAAGAGTCGACAGTATCTTGTCGGGATGGTGAACCCACGCTTTCAGTGAAGTCCAGATGTCATTGTCGTCAAGTTCCTGGTAGTATTGCAAGGCTTCAGGGTGGCTCTCGAACCATTCAGCGTCAACATTGTTGCACAGGAAATAGCTGAGCGCGGGCGAGGCAAATACCTTCTCGCCATCACAAGCAAGTGCCTTGGCGCGCCTGAGCGTGCTTACCAGCACCTTCTCACAAGCCACGGCGGTTTTGTGAAGGTACACCTGCCAGTACATCAGCCTGCGGGAAGTGAGGTAGTTCTCTATGGAATAAATGCCTTTCGACTCCACCACCAAGCTGTCGCCAGCGACATCGAGCATCTTGATGATGCGCGCACTGCCGATATTCCCTTCGCTGACACCCGTATAAAAGGAGTCACGGCGCAGGTAGTCCAGCCTGTCCATGTCCAGCTGGCTGCTGATGAGCTGGTGCAGGAATTGCTTGGGATATTCGCCTTTGAATATCTTGATGGCCAATGCCAGCGTGTCACCCAAGTCGCGGCTGATGTGCTCCATCATCATCAGTGAGATCTTCTCATGCGAGATGCCACTGATGAGCGTGTTCTCGAGCACATGGCTAAACGGGCCGTGGCCGATGTCGTGCATCAGGATGGCAGCCTCGACAGCCTCTGCCTCGCTGTCAAAGATGAAGTTCCCTTTCTGCTGCAAGGTGATGATGGCCTCGCTTGCCAGGTGAAAAGCCCCTAACGAATGCTGGAAGCGAGTGTGACGCGCGCCGGGATAGACCACCGAGGCGAGACCTAGCTGGTTGATGCGCGACAGCCGTTGCATCAAGGGGTGGCAAACGATGTCGAGAAGCAGGCCTCGGGGTATCTTGATAAAGCCAAATACGGGGTCGTTGATAATCTTCGAGTCATTCATCGCAGTTTATCCAATTCGACAGCCATTTCCTGCTGGAGGTCCATTGCCTTGCGCGCCGCCGCAGCTGCGAAGTCGCTGCCGCCGGACGCATAGATGACACCGCGCGAGCTGTTGACCAACAGGCCGCAGTCGGGAGTGATGCCATAGCGGCAGACTTCCTGCAGGCTTCCGCCTTGCGCGCCCACACCGGGTACAAGGAGAAAATGGCGGGGGACCACCCTGCGGACAGCCTTGAACATTTCGCCTTGCGTGGCACCGACAACATACATCATATTTTCCTCGCTTCCCCACTGCTGGCTGATGCGGAGCACTTTCTCAAACAGCCGATTGCCCTGGCGGTCTTCAGTGAGCTGGAAATCATGGCTGCCCTTGTTACTGGTCAGAGCCAGCAGGACAACCCACTTGTCCTTGTAACCCAGAAACGGGGTCACACTGTCCTCGCCCATATAGGGAGCCACCGTCAGCGCGTCAATGCCATATTCCTCGAAGAATGTCCTGGCATACATCGCAGAGGTGTTGCCAATGTCGCCGCGCTTGGCATCTGCAATAATGAAGTGTTGCGGATAATTGTCTTGCAAATAGCGGACGGTGCGCTCAAAGGCAGCCATGCCCTTTACGCCGAAAGCCTCGTAGAAAGCCAGATTGGGCTTGTAGGCCACACAACAAGGGGCCGTCGCGTCAATGATGGCCTTGTTAAAGGCAAAGATGGGGTCGTCCTCTTTAAGCAAGTGCTGTGGTATCTTCTTAAGGTCTGTGTCTAACCCTACGCAAAGAAATGATTTTTTGGTGAAAATCTGTTCGGTCAGTTGTCGCTTGTCCATGTCTTATCTTGATTCTGTCTTTGGTTGTTCTTTCAGTTGCTCCGGCACTCTTTTCATTGAGACCATGAGGTTTACGAACTCCTCGGCCTGGACAGTTTTGTCCTTGCACTCTTGATCATCGTTCCGTCTGGTGTAGAGCAGTCCCATAGTTATAGTTCACTTTCTTTCATACGCTCGGCATTCTCCGCCACGGTCAGCGCGTCAATCATTGCTTGGATGTCGCCGCCAAGAAAGCCTTGGAGGTCGTGCGTGGTGTAACCGATACGGTGGTCGGTCACGCGGCCTTGCGGAAAGTTGTATGTGCGAATCTTTGCGCTGCGGTCGCCCGTTGAAACAAGCGTCTTTCTCCTGCTGGCTATGTCATCTATGTATTTCTGGTGTTCCCTGTCATAAATAAATGTACGCAGGCGCGAGAGGGCGCGCTCCTTGTTTTTCGGCTGGTCACGGGTTTCTGTACATTCGATGAGGATTTCCTCTGTCTCTCCTGTGTTCGGGTTCTTCCAGGGATAGCGCAGTCGGACACCCGACTCTACTTTGTTCACATTCTGCCCTCCTGCGCCTGAACTTCTGAACGTGTCCCATTTGATGTCGCCCTCATTGATGTTTACCTCAAACCTGTCGGCTTCGGGCAGCACGGCCACTGTCGCTGCACTGGTGTGCATCCGGCCCTGGGTTTCAGTGGCAGGCACTCGCTGCACCCGGTGGACTCCCGACTCGTATTTCAACACGCCGTACACCCCGTCACCGCTTACAGCAAAGTCTATCTCCTTGTAGCCACCGACAGCACCCTCGCTCACGCTGGTCACAGAGATGTTCCAGCCCTTGCTGTCACAGAATTTCTTGTACATCTGAAACAGGTCTCCGGCAAACAGCGCAGCCTCATCACCTCCTGTCCCGGCCCTGATCTCCATCTGCACATTTTTGGCATCCTCCGGATCTTTGGGCACAAGGGAAAGTTTGATTTCCTCTTCAATGCCAGGCCGGGCTTCCTCGTTGACGGCCAGTTCATCGCGAGCCATCTCTCTCATCTCTGCGTCACTCTCGTTAGCCAGGATGTCCTTTGCTTCGGCTATTGCGTCTAAGCATCTGACATACCGTTTCTTAGCCGCCATGATGCCACCAAGCTCCTTGTATTCGCGAGTAAGTTTTACGTAGCGTTCCTGGTCAGCAATTACTGCGGGGTCAGTTATCAGTGTGGAGACCTCCTCGTACCTGTTTTCTAACCCTTCAAGTTTCTCTAATATCGTATTATTGTCAGCCATGAGTAATTCTAATAGTCAAACTTTCCGAACTCAGACTCAATGGTGAGACTCTTCCTGCCCTCCTCAACGTGTCCGACAATCTGTGCCTCAACATTGAACTGCCTGCTGATAGCAATCACTTTCTCGGCCGTCTCTGGAGCCACATATATCTCCATCCTGTGTCCCATGTTGAACACCTTGTACATCTCACTCCAGTCGGTGTGGCTCTGCTCCTGAATGATTCTGAACAGTGGCGGAACGGCAAACATGTTGTCCTTGACCACGCGACAGTTGTCATTAACGAAGTGGAGCACCTTGGTCTGGGAGCCTCCCGTGCAATGGACCATACCGTGGATCTCCTTGCGGTATCCATCCAAAACCTTTTTGACAATGGGAGCATAGGTGCGGGTGGGCGAGAGCACCAGCTGTCCGGCGTTTACCTCCACGCCACCGACTGCCTCGTCCAGATGGTAGCTGCCGCTGTAAACAAGGTCTTCTGGCACCGCATGGTCATAGCTTTCCGGGTACTTGCCGGCCAGATATTTGGCAAACACATCGTGACGGGCGCTTGTCAGTCCGTTGCTTCCCATTCCGCCATTGTAACGGTCTTCGTATGTGGCTCGCCCAAACGAGGCCAGCCCCACTATCACGTCTCCAGGACGGATGTTTCGGTTGTCAATGACATCGCTGCGCTTCATGCGGCAGGTCACAGTGGAGTCAACGATAATTGTGCGCACGAGGTCTCCGACATCTGCGGTCTCACCGCCTGTGGCATAAATACCCACGCCAAGTTCCCGCATCCTGGCCAGCAACTCGTCTGTTCCGTTGATGATGGCTGAAATAACTTCTCCAGGAACCAGCATCTTGTTGCGCCCAATGGTACTTGACACCAGAATATTATCTACAGCACCCACGCACAGCAAGTCGTCAGTGTTCATAATCAATGCATCCTGCGCTATGCCTTTCCATACGCTAAGGTCGCCGGTCTCCTTCCAGTACATATAGGCCAGCGAAGACTTGGTCCCGGCTCCGTCTGCATGCATGATGTTGCAAAATTCCGGGTCACCGCCTAAAATGTCTGGTATGATTTTGCAGAAAGCCTGTGGAAAAATACCCTTGTCAATATTCTTGATGGCATTGTGCACATCCTCCTTGGCGGCACTTACGCCGCGCATCATATAACGGTTGTTGTTCATCAGAAATGATTTTTATCTTCTGTTATTCCAAAACTCCCAGCTGGCAAAAGCCTGTAGCAGCAGCATCTCCAGCCCGTTTTTGGTGTCTGCGTCATGCTCCGCCCCCTTTTTCATAAACAGCGTCTCGTCGGGATTGTAGATGAGGTCGTATAGAATGTTGTGACAGTCCATGGCTTCATAAGGCAGACTGGGGCACTCGTCCACATGCGGGTACATGCCACATGGCGTGCAGTTGACAATGACATTGTATTCTCTCACCACGTCAGGTGTCACATCCTTGTACTGTATGGTACCCGGCCGCTGGTAGCGACTGACAAAGAGCGTTTCGAGGCCGAGAGCCTTGAGTCCGTAGTTAACCGCTTTCGAGGCCCCGCCTGTCCCCAAAATGAGTGCTTTCCTATGGTGCTTTTCAAGCATTGGCTCTATGCTTTTGGTAAATCCGATGACATCGGAATTGTAACCTTTGAGCTGTACTCCGTCCTTGCCATGGACAACCTGGATCACATTGACCGCCCCTATAGCCCTTGCCTCGGGCGAGATGCTGTCTAGGAACGAGATGACCTTTTCCTTGTAAGGGATGGTAACGTTCAGCCCCCTGATGTTGGGGTTTGAGGCGATAATCTCTGGTAGCAGGTCAATGGTGGGAATCTCGAAGTTCTCGTAGACGGCGTCAATGTGCTCGTCCGAGAATTTCTGATTGAAGTAGTTGACTGAGAACGAATGCCCTAAGGGGTAGCCTATTAAACCATATTTGTCCATAGCTTTGAAAGTGTGTGAGTGGTGGATGCTGGTCTTGTTATTTTATGGCGAGATACATCGTGCAGATGCCAAATGTCAGCCGCTTGAAACGGGCGCTGCTAAAGCCCGCCTTCTTGAATACAGCCATCATCTCCTCGCCTTGCGGAAACGCCGCTATTGTGTCGGTAAGGTATTGGTAAGCTCTATTGTCCTTGGAAATCATGCGGCCATAGAAAGGAAGCACAGTGTGAGAGTAAGCGTTGAAAAGCTGTCGCATGGGAAAGTGCACCGGAGTGGTCAGCTCGATGATGCTGGCTTGCCCCCCGGGGCGCAACACCCGGCAGATTTCCCGCAGCCCCAGGTCCAGGTCGGCGAAGTTTCTGATGGCAAAAGCCGCGGTGACAGCGTCAAAGGAGTTGTCTTCAAAGGTAAGTGACATACAGTCTTCTTTTGCAAAGGATATGATATGCCCCAGTCGGGCCTGTTCCACTTTCCTTTTGCCGACTTCCATCATTCCCTCGCTGATGTCTACGCCTGTGACCGACTGTGGCTTTAGCCTTTTTGCGGCAAGCATGGCAAAGTCTCCTGTACCTGTCGCTATATCAAGGATTTTCCTGGGGTGAAATGGGGCTATCTGTTTGACAGCCCTGTTTCTCCACCCCCTGTCAACGTTCCATGACAGACGGTGGTTGAGTTTGTCGTAGGAAGAGGCAATGGCGTTGAACATGTCCTCCACCTGCTTGCCCTTCTCCCTTGAAGTGTCGTATGGTTTTATTTCCTCCTGTCGATACATAGCTTTTCCAACTCGGCGCTGACATTCTTTTCAATGCGTGAGGCGATATCACCCTCTTCGGTCTGCTTGTTGAATTTCTCGCCCGTAATGCGCTCGTAGAGCTCGATGTAGCGTTCGCTTACGCTTTCCGCGTATTCGTCGGTGATATCTGGCATGGTCTGGCCAGGCTCATTCATAAAGTTGTGCTCAATGAGCCACTGGCGCACAAACTCTTTGGACAGCTGCCGCTGAGGCTCTCCCTTTGCCAGCTTCTCCTCGTAGCCCTCAGCATAGAAGTAGCGGCTGGAGTCGGGCGTGTGGATTTCGTCAATGAGGTAGACTTTGCCTTCACGCTTGCCAAACTCGTACTTGGTGTCCACAAGAATAAGTCCACGTTTGGCTGCGATTTCCTGGCCGCGCCTGAAAAGCCTTTTTGTATAGTCCTCCATTACAGCATAGTCCTCGGCACTAACGATACCTTGGGCGATTATTTCCTCTTTCGAGATGTTCATGTCATGCCCTTCATCCGCCTTAGTTGTGGGCGTGATAATGGGTTCAGCGAACCGTTCGTTCTCGCGCATACCTTCGGGCAGTCTTACACCGCATATTTCCCTACATCCCTTCTTGTATTCGCGCCAGGCTGACCCGGTAAGGATTGACCGGATTATCATTTCGACACGGAAACCCTCGCACTTCAGGCCGACAGTCACCATTGGATCAGGCGTGGACAGCTTCCAGTTGGGACAGATGTCACTTGTAGCGTCAAGGAACTTGGCGGCAATCTGGTTGAGCACCTGGCCCTTGAAAGGTATGCCCTTAGGCAGGACAACATCAAAAGCCGAGATTCTGTCGGTGGCCACCATAACCATGATGTCATCGTTGATATTGTACACGTCGCGCACCTTTCCGTGGTAAACGCTTTTCTGTCCCTTGAAATGGAAATCAGTCGTTGTTAAAGCTTTCATCGTTATTTCGTTTGATCGTCTTTTCTTTGTCGTATTGGTCATAGGCGTTGACAATCCTTGTCACCAGTTTATGCCTCACGATGTCATTCTGCGTGAGACAGACAACGCCTATGCCCTTGACACCGCCCAGTATGCCCAGGGCCTCTTTCAGTCCGCTTTGCTGCTCCCTGGGCAGGTCTATCTGCGTCATGTCGCCTGTGATAATCATCTTTGTGTTCCATCCCATTCTGGTGAGAAACATCCTTATTTGCGCAGGAGTGGTATTTTGCGCCTCGTCAAGAATCACCACTGCGTCACTCAGCGTCCTTCCCCTCATAAATGCCAGGGGAGCTATCTGAATGATGTTCTTCTCTATCATGTCTTGCAACTTGGCGGCAGGAATCATATCCTCAAGTGCATCATAAAGAGGTTGCAGGTAAGGGTCTATCTTTTCTTTCATATCGCCTGGCAGGAACCCCAGTTTTTCTCCGGCCTCTACGGCTGGCCTACTGAGTATTATCCGTCTGACGGCCTTTTCTTTCAGTGCTTTCACTGCCAATGCTATGCTAAGATAGGTCTTCCCCGTACCCGCAGGCCCGACCGCAAACACCATGTCGTGTTTGGCATAGGCGTTGATAAGTTTCTGCTGGTTCTCCCCTCTTGCCTTGACAGGCTTTCCATTAAGCGTGTACACCACAACGCCCTCCGGGTATTCGTCATTGGTGTGATGCCCGTTGACAATGTTTAATATATCCTCTTCTTTCAGCGTGTTAAATTTCACCACGTGGCGCCTCATCTTCTCCACGCTTTCCTCAAAGGCAGCCATCTGTTCCTCGTCGCCGAGAATTCGGATGACATTGTCTCTCGCCACAATGCGGAGCTTGGCGAACAGTGCCCTAATTATTTGCAGATTGCCGTTTCCCGTGCCGTAAAGAGTCACAGGGTCAATGTCCTCAAGAACAATATGTTTCTCGATCAATTTTAGCTTGAATTTGATTTTATAAGTGCAAAAGTACAAAATAAAATGAAGAAAGTGACTGGTTTCCCAGCCATTTTTTGCCATTACGCCTTTCTTGCCTTTTAGCCCACCACACGAAGTCCGTGCTGCAACACCCCACAACCTTCAATAGTGGGCTCATAAACGGAAATGCCCGGGAGGGCAAAACAAATGTGTATTTTTTAAGGTCAGATGCGCTTATTTAAAAATTATCACTACCTTTGCATAAGACAGACTGCGCCCGACATCCAAGGGACTGTGCTCACCGCCTTCCGTTCGCGCAGCATCCAGGCAGACGACAAACAAGAACAGGTATATGCAAAACTTCACCATCAGCGAAAAACAGAAGGTTCTCATCAGGCAGGAATTCAAGAGCCTCTTCTTCATCACATTCGGCATTCTGATTTATTCCATTGGCTATACGTCATTCATTCTTCCTGAAAAAGTGGTGATGGGGGGGGTCGCGGGCCTGTCAGCACTGTTTTATTACGCTTTCGATTTCCCCCCCGCCATTTCAATCTGGCTCATCAACTTTCTTTTATTGGCCGTTGCATTTGGAGCGCTCAGCAAACAGTTCACCGTGCGCACCATCATCGGAGTGACCATTATGTCGGTATTGGTAGGGTTGTTCCAACCATTCTTTGCCGCCCACTCCATGATTACGCCAGGAGAAGACAAGTTTATGCATGTGCTGATTGGTGGTGCCATGTGCGGCGGCGGGCTTGGCCTGGTGTTCAGCCACAACGGGTCTACCGGCGGAACAGACATTATCATCGCCCTGCTGAACAAACACTTCCGCATGAGTTTCGGGCGGGCCATGCAGTTCATTGACATCACCATCATCTGCTCCTCATACCTGCTCTTCCACAGCATGGAGACGATAGTCTATGGTGTTGCCTTCACACTGATGGCCAGCTTCGTGTGCGATTACGTAATCAACGGGTCACGACAGACCGTACAGTTTCTCATCATCAGCAAGAAATATGACAAGATAGCCGACACCATCAATTCTGAGGTCAACCGCGGAGTGACGCTTGTCAAGGGCAAGGGGTGGTATTCCAAAGGTGAGGTGGACATTCTGATTGTGCTGGTCAGAAAGTATGAATCACAAGAAGTGTTCAACCTCATCAAGCGCATTGACCCCGGGGCACTGGTATCACAGTCGTTCTGCCAGGGCGTGTTTGGCGAGGGATTCGACAAAATCAAATAGCAGGAGACCGGTCAAGACGGTGGCAGCACCAACTCTGCCAAGCAACTTTGCGCCGTTGCCCACTCCCATTGCGAGGAATGCTACTTTGAAAACTCCAGCATCGCCTGTCGCAAGGCTGTCGGATTACCCATGTCATACATATTTCCGTCCACACAAACGCCGACCATGCCAGTCTGCTGGCGAACGGTATCCAGTGCTTTGGTCAACTCTATCTCAGCCATTTGGTCTCCTTTTTCGTCAGCCTCACGGATGTCAATGGCCAACTGCTGAAACACCTCAGGTGTAAGCACATACTGCCCGAAGACGCCGTAATACTCTTTTTGCCCTTCGGCACCACTGACACCGAGATAATCAACGGCATAGCTCGCCTTTGGCTTTTCACACATCTTGGTGACATTGAGCACCGTATGCTCCTTGTTTTCCCACGTTCCTGTCAATATGCCGTAATGGCTCACCTGGTCCAAAGGTACAGGATGGACGCTCACCATCAGCTGGCTGTAACGTTCATACTGCTCAATGAGTTGGAGCGCACAGGGCTTTTTGGTGTTGGAACGGTAAATGGTGTCGCCCAAGAGCAGGAGTACAGGCTCGTTTCCAGCAAAGTCCGCGGCCTGGTAAACAGCATGTCCAAAGCCACGCTTGGCGTACTGGTAAACATAGTGAAGGTGCTTTCCTATCTCCAGAATGCGGTTCTCGTAGTCCTGGAACTGCGGCTTCAGCTTCAGCAAATGCTCATCAGGCAATGGCTGTTCAAAGAATTCCTCATACTGTCTGCGCTCTTCCTCAGAACCCAGGACAAGGCAGACTTCCTCTATTCCGCTTTTCACCAGTTCTTCCAACAGGATAAGAATAACAGGACGCACCACCCCATCGGCACACAGCATGGGAAAAAAGTCTTTCTTCAGCAAGCGTGTAGCCGGATAGAGCCGGGTGCCAAAACCGGCAACTGGAACAATGGCCTTGCGGATGGTGTGCACAGGTTTGACTGTCAGCGTAAAGGCGCGCAAACCCTGCTTGTTAAGATAGTTTTTAAGTGCCAGCTGGCTTTCCTTGTCACGGGCAAGAAACTGCACTGCACCATCTCCATGCGAACCTACACCTTTGCCACCATAAACCCACTGGGATATCTGCGGGTCATTGAGCACCCTGTTGAGCTTTGGAGCCTCCAAGGCTGGTGACATCGGAGCCACTTGCCGGTTGAACAGTTCCTCAACCTCTGTCATCAGCCGACCCAGCTTCTCCAGCTCCCCCTCAGCCATATAGCGCACCGCGCGCTGCACAAACGCCTGGTTTTTTGCGCCAAAGGCATCATGCTCCAAGCACTCGGCTTCATTGCGCGCAAAAGGATAAGCCTTGTTCAGATCGGCCAATATACGGATGGTGTCCTTCGAGGCGCACAAGTCGGCAAAGACAAGGTGCAAGGTTTTCTTCACGTTGAGCGGTTTCACCTCTATTTCGTCACCGTCAAAAACCATCTGCGTCGGCTTCACGCCAAAAGCGCAGGCTTGATCCAAGCGCCCGCAGCGGGACGAGGTGCGCAGCTCGCCCAGATAGGCGATGTTCATCTCGCCCAATGTATTGAGGTTCAAGTGGTAAAGCAGATTGAAAGCCCTGGCGACAAGCACACAGATAGCGGCACTGCTTGACAGGCCAGACTTGAGCGGAAGAGTCATCTTGGTGATTTTGATGCGCACGCCACCCACCTTGTACCATTCAAGCATATACGAGGCAACGCCGGCACTGTAACAGAAGAAAGAGCCGGACTTGGCAACACCTTTCAGCTCACGCTCGTTCATACAGCACGAGAAATCTCGCCATATATCGGCTATTTCGGGAGCCTCGCTCACCAGTTCAAAAGCCTTCGACTTCTCCACCTCGGCATAAATACCCTGCTCTATACCAGTCACTATCGCCATTCCAGGCAATATGTCGGCATTCATTGTTCGATAGTGCCCGGCCCAGTCCGTGTGTTCCCCAAAAATGCAGAGCCTTCCCGGCACAAATAGTCTAAGCATAAGATTATTTTTATAGAGGTAAAAAATATTGTGAAGATAATGCAAGCGAGCGCAATGAGAACTTGTTTTTCACATTTGTCGGGCGCAGATTATTTTTGGCAAAGATACATAAAGTTTTTTAATTTTACAACTATTTGCTGCAAATTGGTCAGTCTCAGCTTGCATACCAGGCATAAAATTCATGCCAAATATTTGGCTGACAGATTATTTTTCCGTACTTTTGCAACAGATAAACTTGACCAAGCAACATCACATCACAAAACAATTCGCCTATAGACCGACATTTACTTTATCATTTGAAAACAATAAAGTATGAATAACTTGGGAAATATGACCGACGAAGAGTTGGCCCTATGTTATATTGAAGGCGATAATGCTGCTTTTGACGAGTTACTGGAGAGATACCAGTCCAGACTTTTCAACTACATCTCATTTGTTGTGCGAAATGAGGATATTGCCAATGACATCTTCCAGGACACCTTTGTGAAAATTATCACAAAGCTGCAGGAGGGTAAATATGTGGTGACAGGAAAGTTCGCATGGTGGATTACCCGCATTGCCCACAACATTATCATGGACTGGTACCGTCAGCAGAAGAGCAACCGCACCATTGACGTTTCCGAGGAGAATGACCTGTCATGCCTCAGGGTGGGGGCGGCCATTGACGGCTTGAACCGTGAGAACGAATATGTCAACGAGCAAGTCGCGGATGACGTGAGGCGCATGATGAACAAGTTGCCAGCGCCTCAGCGCGAGGTGGTCTACATGCGCTTCTATCAAAACCTGTCGTTCAAGGAAATTGCACAGCTCACAGGTGTGAGCATCAACACGTCACTGGGACGAATGCGCTATGCCATTCTCAACATGAGGAAAATGGCCAAGGACAATCACGTGCAGCTGAGCATGGTGGAATACTGACTAAGCGCGCAGCCTCTTCAGCTGAGCGATGGTCTGTTCAGGGGCAGAACTTTTGAACACGTAGCTACCGCTCACCAGCACATCAACCCCCGCCTTGACCAACCGCGGTGCAGTTTCTCCCTGCACACCGCCGTCAACCTCTATCAGGGTGTTCAGCCGCTGGCGGGCTATCATCTCGCGAAGACGCGCCACCTTGCAGAGCGTTCGCTCAATGAATTTCTGCCCGCCAAAACCAGGGTTGACGCTCATCAGCAGCACCATGTCCACAGCGCCAAGCACATCCTCAAGCACCTCGACAGGCGTAGCTGGATTTAGCGTCACGCCAGCCTTCATCCCTGCCAGGTGGATTTCCTGCAATGTGCGGTGCAAATGGACACATGCCTCGTAATGGACATTCATCATCATTGCTCCAAGCCGGGCTGTACGCTGAATGTACTGCTCGGGATGAACTATCATGAAGTGTACGTCAAGCGGCTTGACACATTTTCGGGCAACCGCCTCAAGCACGGGGAAGCCAAATGAGATATTGGGAACAAAGACGCCATCCATCACGTCCAAGTGAAGCCAATCTGCACTGCTTCTGTTTATCATCTCTATCTCGCTGTCCAGATGCAGGAAGTCTGCGGCCAGCAGTGAGGGCGATACCATTGTCATAACTAAATAAGTGTTCAGTTCAGGCAGAAAGGCACTGTTGTACCATCAGCCATCTTGATTACACGATAGGTGTAGGCTATCTGCCGGATAAGCTGGACTGTTTTCATCCTGGGGAGGCAGTTCTCTTGAGTAAAATGTTTCATAGGCTCATGTTGCTTGTTTCGTTCAATTAGAAAAACGCAGCAGTCACCCTTTTATTATATTCTCAAACAAATTTTAGAAACATCTGGTCTAAATTTTTCATGCCATTGACAAAATCGCCCGCAGCCATCCTCTTCTTTCCAGCCAGTTGTACGGCTTTAAGCTCAAGCATTCCGTCAGCAGTGCAGACGAGCAGTTTCTTGGCCTCCACGACAAGGGTGCCAGGCTTTCGGCCTTCGGTTCCTTGAACGGTCTTTGCTGTCTGATAGACCTTCAGCACCGTCTCCTTGCCTTCGGGCGACACCAGTGTTGTCCATGCACCAGGATGCGGGCTCAGCCCTCTGACAAAATCATAGATTTTCTTCTGGGGCTGGTCCCAGTCTATCTGGCAAGTCTCTTTGAACAGCTTGGGTGCCGCACGGAGAGGGCCGTTTCCGTCTGCCCATTCCTCCTGTGTGACGGTGGCGGGATGGCCGTCACTGTCAAGGATACGTTCCAGGGTTTTCAGACAGATGTCCGAACCAAGGTGCATCAGCCCGTCATAAACAGCCTCTGCATCAGCATCGTCAGCAATGTCATAAGGCAGCTGCATGATAATCCGTCCGGTGTCAATGTCATGGTCTAAGAAGAAAGTGGTGACCCCTGTCCGTTTTTCACCGTTGATGACAGCCCAGTTGATGGGGGCTGCACCGCGGTATTGGGGGAGCAGGGCCGCATGGACATTGAATGTGCCAAACTTAGGCATGGCCCACACAACCTCGGGCAACATTCTGAAAGCGACGACAACCTGGAGGTTGCCCCCAAAGGAGCGCAGTTTCTCGACAAAAGCAGGGTCTTTCATCTTCACTGGCTGCAGCACAGGAATACCCTGGCCAAGGGCGTACTGCTTGACGGCGGACGGCTGCAGCACACTGCCATGGCGCCCAACGGGCTTGTCGGGTTGCGTAACCACGGCTACCACCCGATAGTCATGCTCGACCAAGGCCTTGAGTGCCTCCACTGCAAACTCGGGAGTTCCCATAAAAACTATTTTCAAATCGCTCTTCTCCATGTTTTCACCCTTATTCTATTTCTTCTTTACTGTCGTTGCCATCCACAGCCATTCCCTGTCAGTCCTGACTCATGTCGGCCACCATTTTACGATACATTCCATACATTTTTTGCCGGGATATATAGCCTTTCAGGTGCTTTTCGCTGTCAAGCACGGGCAGCCAGTCAGCGTGCGTGCTGTCAAACACTTTCATCACATCAGTCATCGGAGCGTGGTCATTGAGTGTGGCAGCAGGTTCCGTCATCAGCTGCCGGGCTCTGAAGTGGTGATACAGTTCTATGCGAAACATCACATGGCGTATCTTGGTGATGTCAATCTCGCCCAGCAATCCTCCAGCGGCATCAAGCACAGGGAGGATGTCTGTCTTGCTACGGCTGATTTTATTGACAATGTCCCCCAGGTACATGTCGGGGGTCACTGGCAAGAAATTGCGGTCAATCACACTGTCAAGGCTCATCAGAGTAAGGATGGCATGGTCGGTATGATGCGTGATGAGCTTGCCCTGCTTGGCCAGCCGCATGCCGTAGATGCTGTGCGGTTCAAAGATGTTAATGGTCAGATAGGAGCAGACGCTCACAATCATCAAGGGAAGAAACAGGTCGTAGCCCCCGGTTATCTCGGCAATGAGAAAGATGCCGGTCAATGGGGCGTGCATCACGCCCGACATCACGCCGGCCATTCCCAATAGCGCGAAGTTCTTCTCGGGCAGGTGGCCGCCCATTCCGTACTCGTTCCACAGGTAGGCGAACAGGAAACCGGCAAAGCACCCGATAAACAGGCTTGGAGCAAAGGTTCCTCCGCAGCCGCCACCCCCATTGGTGGCCGATGTGGCCACCACCTTGGTGAACAGCACCAGTGACAGGTAGAGAACGAGCATGTGTGCGTTGCCGGCGAAGAGCGAGTTGTTCATGATGGCATCCCAGTCACTGTCTGACTTCCCGTTGAGCAGGAGGTTGATGACACCATAACCCTCGCCATACAGCGATGGGAACAGGAAGATGAGCAAGCTCAGCGTGGCCCCGCCTATGGCCAGTTTCACATAAGGGCGGTCCTTGAACCGGGCGAAGATGTCCTCGCAGAACGTCATCGTACGGATAAAGTAAAGGCTCACCAACCCGCAGCACACGCCCAGCAGGATGTTAGCCGGCACCCGCCCTACTGTCCACGCGCTGTCGAGTGTGAATGTGAACAAAGCCGTTGTTCCGCTGAAGATATAGGTAAAGCACGTTGCCGTGACACACGAAACCAGAATTGGCAGCAGCGAGGCCATAGTAAGGTCAATCATCAGCACCTCGAGCGTGAACACCAGTCCGGCGATGGGAGCCTTGAAGATTCCGGCAATGGCGCCCGCTGCGCCACAGCCCACCAAGAGCATCAGTGTCTTGTTGTCCAGCTTGAACAACTGTCCGAGGTTAGACCCGATGGCAGACCCGGTGAGCACAATGGGCGCCTCGGCTCCCACAGAGCCACCGAAGCCGATGGTGATGGCCGAGGCAATGACCGACGACCAGCAGTTGTGCCCACGCAACCTGCTCTTCTTGCTACTGATGGCATAGAGTATCCGAGTGATACCGTGACTGATATTGTCCTTGACTATGTAACGGACAAAGAGGGAGGTCAGGTAGATGCCGATAACAGGATAAACCAAATAGAGCCAGTTGGCTGTTCCACTGTCAAAAGACCCTGTGAGCAGTGCCACTATCTGGTTGATCAGTCCATGAAGAATGAAAGCGGCCACTGCCGAGAACAGTCCGACAAGGAAGGCGAGCGCCAGGACGAACGTGCGCTGGCTGACGTGTTCCTCGCGCCAATCCTGCACTCGTTCAAACAGCGATTTCTGCCCTGTTGCTTCAGAAGAGAGCGTTTCGGCCATAAAACTTTATTTTCTGATAATGTTCACCTCGCCGCCGCTGCCCAGCTTGACGATGCTCGAGGGCTGGTGGGGCTTGTGCTCCTGCCGGCGGCTCCAGCACACATAGTCAACCTGCTCCAACAGTTCCGGAACAATGTCACAGAAGTTCTGCGCCGCCGGCTGTCCCGAGATGTTGGCCGAGGTGGACACAATGGCCTTTTGGAAACGGTAGCACAGTTCTTTTGAAAAAGCCTCGCCGGTGATGCGCATTCCAACGCTGCCGTCACTGGCTATCAGGTTGTCCGCCAGGTTCACCGCACCATCAAGAATCACTGTCATTGGCCTGACAGCACACTCCAACAAGTCCCATGCCACATTGGGCACCTGGCGGAAGTATCGTTGCAGGCGCGCTTCGCTGTCAACTAGGCATATCAACGCCTTGGAGTCATCGCGCTGCTTGATTTTGTAAACACGGGCCACGGCCTCGGCGTTGGTGGCGTCGCAGCCTATACCCCACACCGTGTCAGTAGGATAGAGAATCACCCCACCCTTGCGCAGCACATTCACTGCATTCTCAATATCTTCCTTTACGGTCATCGTCTTTCTCTGTATTGTCAGAACTCACTGGTGAAATGGAACTTGATGTGCTTGAAATCTTCCTGGGCCATTGACAGCACATAGCTGCTGTCGGCCAAAAAGACATCACGTCCGTCCCTGTCTTTCGCCATATATTGGTATTTTCTCTTTTTGAAGCTCTCCAGTTCGGCCTCGTCATCGCCCTCAATCCAGCACGCCTTGTAGAGGTGCACCGGCTCCCAGCGGCACTTGGCATTGTACTCGTTTTCCAAACGGTACTGGATTACCTCAAACTGCAGCTGCCCTACCGTGCCGATTATCTTGCGCCCGTTAAACTGGTTGACGAACAGCTGGGCCACGCCCTCGTCCATCAGCTGGTCAATGCCCTTTTGCAACTGCTTTGACTTCATGGGGTCAGCATTCTCAATGTACTTGAACATCTCGGGGGAGAAGCTCGGCAGACCGCGGAAATGCAGCTGCTCGCCCTCAGTCAGTGTGTCACCAATCTTAAAGATGCCGTTGTCGGGCAAGCCAACGATGTCACCCGGCCACGCCTCGTCTATCGTGCTCTTGCGCTGTGCCATGAACTGGGTTGGCGAAGAGAAGCGCAACGTCTTGCCCAGCCGCACGTGCAGATAGGGCTGGTTGCGCACGAACTTGCCGCTACACACCTTGCAGAAGGCGATGCACGAGCGGTGGTTGGGGTCTATGTTGGCCGTTATCTTGAAGATAAATCCCGTGAACTTGCTCTCATCAGGACTGACCACACGCTCCTCTGCCTTGGTTGGCCGCGGGCTGGGTGCAATCTCCACAAAGCAGTTGAGCAGTTCCTGCACGCCGAAATTGTTGAGTGCAGACCCAAAAAACACGGGTGCCACGTCAGCGTCCCGGTAGTCATCCACGTTGAACTCCGGGTAAACGCCGTTGACCAGTTCCAAGTCCTCGCGCAGTTTGGCCGCATCGGCAGAGCCTACGTGCTCGTCCAGCGACGGGCTGTTCACGTCTACCTCCACTTTCTCTGTCACGCGCTGCTTGTCGGGAGTGAAGAGGTCCAGTTTGTTCTCGTAAATATTGTAGACACCCTTGAACCTTGCCCCCTGGTTTATCGGCCAGCTCAGCGGCCTCACTTTGATTTCAAGCTCCTGCTCAAGCTCATCCAACAAGTCAAAGGGGTCGCGGCCCTCACGGTCCATCTTGTTGATAAAGATGATGACGGGTGTCTTCCTCATCCTGCACACGGCCATCAGCTTGCGTGTCTGGGTCTCCACGCCCTTGGCCCCGTCAACCACGATGATGGCCGAGTCAACGGCTGTCAGTGTACGGTAGGTGTCCTCCGCAAAGTCCTGGTGCCCGGGAGTGTCGAGGATGTTCACCTTGTAATCGCGGTAATCAAACTCCATCACGGAGGTGGACACAGAGATACCGCGCTGTTTCTCTATCTCCATCCAGTCGGACGTGGCGGTTTTCTTTATCTTGTTGCTCTTCACCGCACCGGCCACCTGGATCTGGCCACCAAACAAGAGGAACTTCTCCGTCAGTGTGGTCTTACCGGCATCGGGGTGTGAGATAATGGCAAATGTTCTTCTTCTTTCTATTTCAGGATTCATAACCGTTTTATTTTCCGCTTTCGAGCAGACTGACGCAACGCTCCAGCGATTCCTCCCAGTAGGGAATCTCTATATCGTAGGTCTCCTTGATCTTGGTCTTGTCAAGCACACTGTAGGCAGGGCGCTTGGCCGGAGTGGGGTATTCGGCCGTATGCAGCGGCTTCACCTTGCAGGTGGTAATGCCGGCAATACGGTGGATGGCTTTCGTGAAGTCATACCAGCTGATAACGCCTTCGTTGGAGAAATGGTAGACGCCAGGCACAATCCCCTTGTTGACAGCCGTCATGATGACTTTGGCCAAATCGGCCGCATATGTAGGTGTGCCTATCTGGTCGAAGATGACACCAAGCTCGGTGCGCTCGCGCCCCAACCTGATCATGGTCTTCACAAAGTTGTTGCCAAAGGTGCTGTACAGCCAGGCAGTTCGGATAATCATCACATTCTTGCACAACTTGGTTGCGCCCAGCTCGCCTGCCAGCTTGGTGCTGCCGTAAACGCTGTTCGGAGCGGGCGAGTCGCTCTCAAGATAGGGGGTGTGGTGCGTTCCGTCAAACACGTAGTCGGTCGAAATCTGCACCATCGAGCCACCGCGCTTGGCCACCGCGGCAGCCAGATAGGCCGGAGCCAGCGTGTTTAGCGTCGTACACAGTTCCTTGTTGTCCTCTGCCTTGTCCACCGCCGTATAGGCGGCACAGTTCACCACACAGTCAATCCGGTTGCGGTCTATATAGTCAGCCACAGCCAGTTGGTTGGTGATGTCCAGCTCAGCCACATCCGTATTGAAAAAAGTATGCTGGGAGTTTTCTTTTTCCAGCAGTTGCATCTCGTTTCCCAGCTGGCCGTTACAGCCTGTAATCAGTATGTTCATATTCTTACGTATTAAGTGTTTGACAGTTGTAATTCATCCATTCAGTATTTTCCACACCCGGTTCAACGCGCTTGCGCCTCCCGACTGGTCATGCCTCGAAGCGCAGCCAGCTGCTCACTCCAGGTCTTCAAGTTCTCCGTTGCGGTCTTTCATATAGTAGTCATTGAGCATCCCCACAAGCGTGGTTATTTCCCTCACGGCATGGGCCGTGTCCTGTGAGATGTCCTTTTTCTGCAAGCGCAGCATCATCACTCCGTACAGGGCGTTGAGACAGGTCTCCACCTCTCCTTCACTCTTGTTTGCGCCCTTGTTTCGCAGTTCCACGATAAAGGGCAGCACTTTGTAATACTCTGCAGTGTAAAAGGGGTACTTCGGACTTTGCAGCAGCCTGGCGTGCAACTCCTCCAGGGTCATCAGGGTCACCTTGTTGATTTGCAAATGCCCATGTTCGCGGCATCCTTCCTGGTTCATCATCGTCACCAGGTTGCCATACCAGTCAGCAAGTTCCTCCTTCTGCTCGTCACTGTAGTCAAACTTGTCGACGTATTCATGGCGAATGCGCGACAGCGAGCAGCCAAAGGCCCTGATGATATCCTCAACCTGCCACATATACAGCAGGTACTCTGCGATATTGGTTTTTCGTAACTCTTGCGCTATAAACATCTGTGCAGTTAAAAGAATCGGTATAAGTTCGTGACCGAGCCAAACAGGATGATAACCGAGAATATCATCACAACAGCCCCAATCACCTGGTTGATCAGGCGGATGCCATTGGTGTCAAATTTCCCCCTGATTTTGTCCACCAGCCATGTCAGGCCAAACCACCAGAGCAATGCGCCGGCCACAATACTGAGAAAGCCCACACACATCTCAAAGGGATGGTCGGGCAGCACAAAGGCAAACTGGGCATAGCAAGCCAAGAAAAGGAAGATAATGAGGGGATTGGAGAATGTGACGAGAAAGGCCGTGAACGCATTGTGCACCAGCGTGCCTTTGTTGGTGCCCGACTTGTGCATCTTGCGCGTGGGGTCTGTGCGGTAGGTGTAAACGCCAAAGGCCAGCAGCATCAGGCTTCCGGCTATCTGGAGATACCAGCGGTACTGCTGGTTGTTGATAAAATCCATCACATAGCTCATGCCATATCCGGCAATCCCGGCATAGATAATGTCACTCAAGGCTGCGCCGATACCTGTAATGAAGCCATACCAACGGCCCTTGTTCAGCGTGCGCTGGACACACAGCACACCGACAGGCCCCATCGGAGCAGACGCTATCATACCAATCAGCATCCCCTTGAAGATGAAATCCAATATGTTTATGTGAATCGGAAATGGCATAACGACTGCAAAATTGCTAAAATTATACGAGATACACAAGTTTTTGTGTTTAAATCTTTGACCGCCCGCTTTTTGTTTTCCTTGGCGAAATCCTCGTCACAAGCCCCGCTCGGCAGCCCTCGCTCTGCGCCATTGAACGGCATAGAGCGTGCCCATCAGCACACCGGTGACCGACCACGACAGGGGGTAAACCATGATGAGATTCATGAAGCCAGGCCAAAGGGGTGCCACGACATAGACCCACACCATGCGGAGCACGCAGGTGCCGAAGATGATGACCAGCGTGGGAGCCACCGACTTTTCCATGCCACGCATAGCCGAGCCTGACACTTCGTAGCTTACTGCTATAAACTGAAAGGCAAGGACGGTGCGCATCCTTATCTTGCCATACTCAACCACATGAGGGTCGGCGGTAAACAGACCGAGGAAAAAGTCGTCCTGCCACACAAAGAGACCGTTGAACAGGGCGCAACACACACCACCCATGCCCATGCAAATCCAGAAGATACGGTTCACACGGCCATTCTGCCCCGCTCCGTAGTTCTGGCCGATAAAGGTGATGGCAGCGCCATTGAAAGCAGCAATAAAGAAATAGCTGTAGTACTCGAAGTTGAGAGCGGCTGCCGAACCTGCTATGGCTGCATAGCCGTAAGTGTTGATGGAGGCCTGGAGCACCACGTTGGACACGGAGAACACCACCCCCTGCAACCCGGCAGGGACACCTATCCGGAGCATACGGCTCAGCTCGCGCCACTCGACACGCAGATGGCGGACATCAAGCCGGAACGGATCGGGTTCGCGCAGCAGCAGCCAGACAATCAGCCCTGCACTAACGGCATTGGCCACGGATGTGGCAATGGCCACCCCGGCCACGCCCATGTGAAAAGCGATGACGAACACGAGGTTAAGCACTGTGTTGACCACGCCGGCCACCATCAGTATATACAGTGGACGGCGGGTGTCACCCATGCTGCGCAGGATGGCCGCACCAAAGTTGAACACCATGAAGAAAGGAATACCCACAAAGTAGATGCGCAGGTAGGTGACAGCCATATCGAGCACATCGGCCGGAGTGTCCATCGCCGCCAGTATGGGCCGCGCAACCAGAACGCCCAGCACCATCAGTAACAGGCCGCTGCCCACCGAGACCACGCCTACCGTGCCCACGGCATCGCGTATGCTGCGACAGTCATTCTGGCCGATATGGTTGGAGATGATGACATTGGCACCCATCGACACGCCAAGAAAGAGATTGATGAGCAGACTGATAATCGGGGCGTTGCTCCCCACAGCCGCCAAGGCCTGGCTGCTGGCAAAGCGCCCCACGACAGCCACATCCACCGAGTTGAACAGCTGCTGCATGATGCTGCTTGCCGCCAATGGAAGTGTGAACAGAACTATCTTCATGAAGAGTGGTCCGTGGAGCATATCCACTTGGTTCTTCGGTGCCGATGGTGCCATATTCTCCTTTATCTTCTTTTTTATTTCAAAACGGGCGTTATCCTTGTTCAAGCGTGCAAAGTTACAAGGTTTCCGCGGCATATCATGCACAAACGGCCTGTTTTCGCTCAAATTATTCTTTATTCTCAATGAATATCCGTAATTTTGCGAAACAGGAAACTTAAACATCTAAAACTTACAGATTCAACAACATGGACACATCAAACAGTATCAAGCCCTATTGCATCGGCCTTGACCTTGGGGGCACCAACTCTGTCTTCGGCATTGTCGACAGCCGGGGCAACATCAAGGCGACAACGGCCATCCGCACCCAGGGGTTCAAGACGGCCGAGGAATATGTAGCCGCGTCCGTAGAGGCCCTGCAAGCCATCATCGACCAGGTGGACGGCATTGGCAACATCAAGGCCATGGGCATAGGGGCACCAAACGCCAACTACTACAAGGGCACCATTGAGTGCGCCTCCAACCTGGCCTGGGCCAAGGGCACAGTTCCGCTGGCGGGCATGTTCAGCAAGGCCCTGGGCATCCCTGTGGCCATGACCAACGATGCCAAGGCGGCTGCCATTGGCGAAATGACCTATGGTGTGGCACGCGGCATGAAGAATTTCATCATGATTACCTTAGGCACCGGGGTGGGTTCGGGCATCGTTGTCAACGGCCAACTGGTCTACGGCTGCGACGGTTTTGCCGGCGAACTGGGCCATGTCACGATGGTTCGCGAAAACGGACGGCTCTGCGGATGTGGCCGAAGGGGCTGCCTGGAAGCCTACTGTTCAGCCACAGGAGTGGCCCGCACCGCTCGGGAACTGCTGGCAACGACCAACACGCCATCGCTTCTCCGCGACATTGCACCCGAGGACATCACCTCGCTCGACGTGAGCATTGCGGCTGGAAAAGGTGACGCCTTGGCCAGCGAGATATTCCAGCGCACAGGGAAGATGTTAGGAGAGGCGTGCGCCGACTTCGCCACATTCTGCTCCCCCGAGGCCTTTGTCTTCTTCGGCGGACTGGTCAAGGCCGGAGACCTGATCATGAACCCCGTCAAACAGGCCTACGACAGCCACGTGATGAAAGTGTACAAGGGCAAGGCCCAATTTTTGGTGAGTGCGCTCGACGGCTCTTCAGCAGCCGTGCTTGGCGCCAGTGCCGTCGGATGGGACATCTGACATTCAAGTCCTCTGGCATTGGAAAGAGTGGCGGTGCAGGCGACTCAGACCCTTGCGGGGAGATTTCGGGCTGAAGGCTGTCACAGGGGCAAGCCCCCCAAAAAAAGGGGTTGGAACAGGACGCTCCAACCCGCATATCAAACTGATGGGATAAGGTCTATCAGCAACCACTGATACGGACTTATCACCGCAAATATAAACGATTAAAACGGTTCAAGCAAATTATTTATGTTAAAAACGCGATTTCCCTTTCAAAAAAGACGAAAAAAGTCTGAAAGCAACGTCTTGACAGCCATTATCCCAGTCTCGACAAACAGCTTGGGCATGGGTGCCATCCGAAATGGAAAGGTTAGTTTTTCGCTTCAATATGGCATTTTTCATCAGAAATATTTTGCAAAATAAAAGAAAACCACTACTTTTGCACTCAGATAGTACAGGCGAATGCACGGAAACTTGTTTTCTGACTGGCAGCCAAAGCCTGGCTCAGGCAACAAAACAACAAGCAAGCAAGCATGAAGAAACTGCTGAACAACAACTGGTGGTGGCGTAGCTCGGGATTCCAATAATCGCGGGAAGCGCAGCCATGCTTTATAAAAGCAAGAAAACATCAAGGCTCGTCGTTACTGCGGCGGGCCTTATTTTTTTTTGCAAGGCGCGACAGGGCAGCCCATTCCGGCTGCCACCCACCAAAGAAGAGAGATATCAAACAGACATACAAACAAACCTGAACACCAATTTATGAGTTATTTAGTTGACGACAAGGGATTCTACGGAGAATACGGCGGAGCCTATGTACCCGAGATTCTGTACGCCACCGTGGAGCATCTCAAAAACGAATATCTCGAGGCCATTGAGTCGGAAGCGTTCCAAAAGGAGTATATGTCCCTGCTCCGCGACTACGTTGGGCGTCCCTCCCCACTCTACCTCGCCCGGCGAATGAGTGCCAAATATGGCTGCCGGCTCTACCTGAAGCGCGAAGACCTTAACCACACTGGCGCACACAAGATAAACAACACCATCGGTCAGATACTGCTTGCCAAGAGAATGGGCAAGAAACGCATCATCGCCGAGACGGGGGCCGGACAGCATGGTGTGGCAACCGCCACGGTGTGCGCCCTGATGGACATGCCCTGCGTGGTCTACCAGGGTGCGCTTGACGTGCAGCGCCAGCACACCAACGTGGAGAGAATGAAGATGCTGGGTGCCGAGATACGCCCGGTGACCTCTGGCAACGGCACGCTGAAAGACGCCACCAACGAGGCCATCCGCGACTGGTGCTGCCACCCGGCCGACACCTTTTATATTATAGGCTCTACGGTTGGCCCCCATCCCTATCCCGACATGGTGGCCCGCCTTCAGAGCATCATCTCGAAGGAAATCAAGGAACAGCTGGCCGAGAAGACAGGGCGCGACTACCCCGACTATCTGATGGCCTGTGTGGGGGGAGGCTCCAACGCTGCCGGAACCATCTACCACTACGTGGACGACGACCGCGTTAAGATTGTTCTGGCCGAGGCTGGCGGCAAGGGGGCAGACAGCGGTCACACGGCAGCCACCATCCACGCCGGCAGCCTGGGCATCCTGCATGGCGCGCGGACGCTGGTGATGCAGACTTCAGACGGACAGATAGTCGAGGCCGAGAGCATCTCGGCCGGACTTGACTACCCCGGCATCGGCCCAATGCACGCCAACCTGGCTGCCAAGCGGCGCGCAACAGTGTTCAGCATCAACGACGACGAGGCGGTAAGGGCCGCCTACGAGCTAACGCGGCTGGAAGGCATCATCCCGGCACTGGAGAGCGCCCACGCCCTGGCCGCCCTGCCGAAGATGCAGTTCAAGACCGACGATGTGGTGGTGCTGACAGTCAGCGGCCGCGGCGACAAGGATGTAGAAACCTATTTGGCAAACAAAGAAATGGCTGGCGAGTATGGAGACTTTTAACTACCAAACGGCCACGCGAACCATTCTGGCCGACCTTTACACCCCGGTCGGGGTCTACATGCGACTGCGCGACTCCTATCCCCAGAGTGTCCTGATGGAGAGTTCCGACTATCACGAGGCCAGCAACAGCCGCTCGTTCATCGGCATCAACCCGTTAGCCAGTGTCTCCGTCAGCCATGGCAGGGCCGTATGCTCACTGCCCGACGGCAGCAGGACGGAGCGCAGGCTCTCCGAAGACTACCGTTGCGACCAGGCCATCACTGACTTCCTGGCACGGTTCAAGGTGACGGGCGACATGGCAGAGCACTGCGGGCTGTATGGCTACACGGCTTTCAACGCCATACGCTACTTCGAACCCGTCGAGGTCACCGACGAGACAGCGGAGCGCAACGATGCACCAGACATGATGTACACCCTCTACCGCGACACCATTGTCTTTGACCACTATAACAACAAACTCACCATCATCACCCTGTCCGGCCCTGACAGCACTGAAGGGCACAGCCGCATCGACGCTGTGCTGCGAATGATGAACAGAGCCAGCGTCAGGGCCTACGGCTTCCATGCGGTGGGTTCTGTCACCTCCCCGCTGTCGGACGAGGAGCACAAGGCCAACATCAGGAGGGGAATCAGCCACTGCCTGCGCGGCGACGTCTTTCAGATTGTGCTGTCACGCCGCTTCATCCAGCGCTACGAGGGTGACGATTTCAAGCTCTACCGCGCCCTGCGCTCCGTCAACCCATCCCCCTATCTGTTTTATTTTGACTTTGGCGGCTTTCGCATCTTCGGATCCTCACCCGAGACACACTGCCGCATTGACGGCAGGAAAGCCTACATCGACCCGATTGCCGGAACGACGCGGCGCACCGGCGACGCCGAGGCCGACAGGCTGGGGGCGGAGTACCTGCGCAACGACCCCAAGGAGAACGCCGAGCATGTGATGCTGGTCGACTTGGCCCGCAACGACCTGAGCCGCAACTGCCACGGCGTCAGGGTGGAGTTCTACAAGGACTTGCAATACTACTCCCATGTGATTCACCTGGTTTCAAGGGTTAGCGGAACGCTCAACAGCGACGCCAATCCGGTCAAGGCTTTCATTGACACCTTCCCGGCCGGCACGCTTTCGGGCGCGCCCAAGGTGAGGGCCATGCAGATTATCAATGAGCTGGAGCCTCACAGCCGCGGCGCCTACGGAGGCTGCATCGGCTACATCGGACTGGACGGCAGCCTGAACCAGGCCATCACCATCCGCACCTTCGTGGCCCGCAACGGCGAACTTTGGTTTCAGGCAGGCGGAGGCATCGTGGCCAAGAGCAACGAGGAATACGAGCTACAGGAGGTGAACAACAAATTAGGCGCACTGCGCAAGGCAATAGAGGAGGCTGAGAGACTATGAAGACAGTAATCATTGACAACTACGACTCGTTCACCTACAACCTGGGCCACTTGCTCGGGGAGCTGGGCGCCGAGGTCACCGTTTACCGCAACGACCGCTTCCAGCCGGAGCAGCTGGAGGCGTTCGACAAGATTGTGCTCAGCCCCGGACCGGGCATCCCCTCAGAGGCGGGCTTGCTCACCGATGTCATCAGACGCTACGCAGGGCGCAAGCCCATACTGGGTGTGTGCCTGGGTCACCAGGCCATCGGAGAGGTGTTTGGCGGACATCTGGAGAACCTCTCCGAGGTGTTCCACGGGGTGGCCACCGAGGGGAGCCAGCTCGGCAACGACTACCTGTTCGGCGGACTGCCACGGCGCATCGTCATGGGCCGCTACCACTCCTGGGTGGTGAGCCGCGAGGGGCTGCCTGACTGCTTGGAAATTACCGCCACGAGCGACGAGGGGCAGATCATGGGTCTCCGTCACAGACACTATGACATCCACGGCATACAGTTTCACCCCGAAAGTATCCTCACGCCCCGGGGGCGCGACATTGTCGGCAATTTTCTGAAAGGGGCGAGCCGGACTTGAGCCGCAAGCTCAACAAACATTCAAAACACACAAGTATATGAAACCACAACCGATGAAAACCTACCTCGACCGCATACTCTGCCACGAGGAACTGACAAGAGAGGAGACCAGGGACATCCTGATTGGCATCACCAAGGAGGAATACCCGGTGGAACAAATCAGCGCCCTGCTCACTGGTCTGCAGATGCGCGGCATCACCGTCGACGAACTGCTGGGATTCCGTGACGGCATCCTGGAGACTGGTGTCCCGGTGCCGCTTGACTGCGACCGCTACATTGACGTGGTGGGAACGGGCGGCGACCGCAAGAACACCTTTAACATCTCCACCACAGCCTGCTTCGTGATAGCCGGTGCCGGCTACCGGGTGGCCAAGCATGGCAACTATGCGGCCACGAGCACCAGCGGTGCCTCCAATGTGATTGCCAACCACGGCGTGAAATTCACCGACGACATTGACCGGCTGAACCGCAGCATCAACGAGTGCGGCATCGTCTACCTTCACGCCCAGCTGTTTGCCAAGGCGATGAAGTTTGTTGGCCCCATACGCCGCAATCTCCAGTTTCCTACCTGCTTCAACCTGCTGGGGCCCATCGTCAACCCCGCAAAACCGCAGTGCCAGCTGCTGGGGGTGGCCAACCTCGACCAGATGCGGCTATATAATAATGTGTACCAAAAGATAGGCATTGACTATGGCATCGTGAACAGCATCGACGGCTACGACGAAATCTCACTCACAGGCGACTTCAAGGTGACAACCAACAGCTACGAGCGCGTCTTCAAGCCCTCCGACTTAGGGTTTGCCACAGCCAAGCCCGAAGAGCTGGCGTCCGGAGCCACCGAAAGCGAGGCTGCCGCCATCTTCGACAGCGTGCTCAACAATACTGCCCTGCCCGCCCAGAAGAACATCGTGCTGGCCAACGCGGCCTTTGGCATCCAGGTGCTGGAACGTGGGCGCAAGGAGATTGACGAGTGTGTGGACATTGCCCGCGAGTCGATTGACAGTGGCAAGGCACTGGCCACTTTCAAGAAGTTCGTTGCCTTGAACAGCTAAATCTCCCACCCATGGCAAAAGACATTCTCGAAGACATTGTTGCATGGAAGCGCCACGAGGTGGAACTGTTCAAGGGGCAGTTGCCGCCACGCGAGCTTCACCGCCGGGTGGAGCAGATGGCCGGCACGCCCGTCCCCTCGATGCGCAAGGCCTTGCGCGAGGCCGGGACTGGCATCATAGCCGAGTTCAAGCGCAAGTCGCCCTCGAAGGGATGGATTAAGGAAGAAGGCCGGGCCGACACCATTCCCCTGGCCTACCAGCACAGCGGCGCGGCCGCGCTCAGCATACTCACCGACGAACGCTATTTCGGCGGAAGCGATGCCTTTGTCGCCGAGGCGCGCAGCGCGGGGGTCACCCTGCCCATTCTCTACAAGAACTTTGTCATTGACGAGTACCAGCTGTTCCAGGCCCGGCTCTGCGGCGCCTCTGCCGTACTGCTCATCGCAGCCATTCTGACCAAGGCAGAATACGGCCAGCTGGCTGGCATGGCCCACGAGCTGGGGATGGAGGTACTGCTGGAGACCCACAGCGAGCGCGAGATTGAATATGCCGACACGCGCCCCGACCTCTGCGGGGTGAACAACCGCAACTTGGGCACGTTTGTCACCGATGTGAACAACTCGTTCTTACTGGCCGGCCGGCTCCCGGATGACTGCGTGAGGGTGAGCGAGAGTGGCATTTCAGAGCCTGCTGTCATCAAACGGCTGAAAGCCGCCGGCTACAAGGGCTTTCTCATTGGCGAGCAGCTGATGAAGGCCGCAAGGCCGGGCGATGCGCTCAAGGAGCTGCTCGCCCACTGCGACCAGCAGGAGCAAGCCGGCTGACGCTCAAGACAATCCCTTTGAACATTTAAAAAAACGACTATGATTATCAAAGTTTGTGGTATGCGCGACAGTGGAAACATCCGCGAGGTTGCCAGCCTTGGGGCCGACTGGATTGGTCTGATTTTCCACCCTCAGTCACCCCGCTACGTCCCCATGGTTTCCACCGGTGCCGGCATCATTCCCGACCGAGGAACGCTGTCAGACGACTGTGGAAGCGGCAGACCCTTGCGTGTCGGCGTGTTTGTCGACGACATGGCCCAGAACATCATTACCCATGTGGTCAACTTTAACCTTGACCTTGTCCAGCTGCACGGTCACGAGACTCCCACCCTCATCCGCAACCTCAGGAAAACGCTTGTCCCCTCCATCAGACCAGACCTGCAAGTCATCAAGACCATAAGCATCAGCGCGCCCGCCGACTTTGTCCGCTGCGCGCCCTACGAGGACTGCACCGACTATTTTCTGTTTGACACCAGGTGTCCGCAAATGGGAGGCAGCGGCCAACAGTTTGACTGGTCTTGGCTCGACAGCTACACCGGCAGCAAGCCCTTTCTGCTCAGTGGCGGCATAGGGCCGGATGACGCCGGGGCCATCCGCGCCATCAAGCACCCGCTATTTGCCGGCATCGACCTCAACTCGCGGTTTGAGACCGCCCCGGGGCTGAAGGACGCGGCGCTGCTCCGCCCGTTCATCCAGGCCGTCAGGGCAAAACAAGAAGACTAACCAAACACTGACACGATGAACAGCATCAACCAACTCTTTGCAAACAGCCAGGGCAGGAAACTGCTCTCACTCTACTTCTGTGCCGGCTGCCCCACCCTTGACGGCACGGCCGAGGTCATACGGGCCATGGAGCGCCGCGGCATCGACCTCATCGAGGTGGGCATCCCCTTTAGCGACCCGATGGCCGACGGCCCTGTGATACAGGACGCAGCCACGCGCGCCCTGCGCAACGGCATGACCCTCCGCCTGCTGTTCAGGCAGCTGGAGACTGTCAAGGGCGAAGTGCATGTCCCGCTTGTCCTCATGGGCTACCTCAACCCCATCCTGCACTTCGGCATCGAGGAGTTTTGCCGGCAGTGCGCCAAGGCCAGAGTCTCGGGGGCCATCATCCCCGACCTGCCATTCAAGGACTACATGGAAAAAGTGAAGCCCGTGGCCGACCGCTACGACCTGCGCATCATCATGCTCATCACCCCTGAGACCAGCGAGGAGCGCATCCGCTTTATTGACAACCACACCGACGGGTTTATCTATATGGTGTCGTCGGCCGCCACCACCGGGGCACAGCAGCATTTTGACAAGGCCAAGCAGGACTATTTCCGCCGCATCAACGCCATGAACCTGCGCAACCCTCGCATGATTGGCTTCGGCATCTCCAACAGACAGACCCTGGAGAGTGCGCAGCAGAACGCGGCCGGGGCCATCATCGGCAGCAAGTTTGTCACGCTGCTCAACGAGAGCAAAAACGCGGACGAGGCACTCGACAAACTGTTCCGTGCCTTGGAACATTAGATTCGGAATGAAAAGGCTTGACAGACAAAGAACTGAAGCTGCGTTATTTCCTCTCACAGAGTCTGACTTGTGTCTAGAAAATTCGCGAAGTGATGTTCAAAGAGATTGAACAGAGCCATTATTATGAAGAGGGGGGAGGAAGGAGTAAAATATAAATTACAAAAAAATGACGATAATTTCCTTATTTAGTGGCGCAGGAGGGCTGGACTTGGGACTGATACAAGCAGGCAACAATGTCATTTGGGCTAACGACATTGATGCGGATGCTGTGGCTACCTATAAAACCAACATCAATGACCACATCATCCAAGCAGATATTCAGAGCATAGACCTAAAAAAAATTCCATCGGCTGATGTAGTTGTCGGCGGTTTCCCATGCCAGGGGTTCTCTATGGCAAATATGAGGCGTAACATTGATGACGAGCGAAATGTACTGTACAAGTTTTTTTATAATGCTATAAAGGAAAAGCAACCAAAATTCTTTATTGCCGAAAATGTGAAAGGAATATTAAGTTTGGGCAAAGGCAGTGTTGTAAAACAAATCAAGGCTGACTTTGAAGATGCCGGCTATATAGTTGAAGTGCATAAAGTAAATATGGCTGATTATGGAGTTCCGCAACACCGTGAAAGGGTCTTGTTTATTGGACAGAGAAAAGATTTGGGGGCAAACATGATTTTCAGTTTTCCGAATCCAACCAATTCCAAGGACGGCAAAGACGGTCTTCCAAGATGGAAATCCATAAAAGAAGCGATTGATGATTTGCCACCAATAGGAAATACAGATAGAGACCCCAACAACTACGGGTCAGCTTACCGATTTGTCGCCCGCAACTTTACAGCGCATAGAGTGACTGACCCCGACAAACCTTCGCCTACAATATTGGCAAGAGGAAACGGCAAGGGCGGTGTTTGTGCCATTCCACATTACAGCGGTGAACGCAGATTGTCAATACGAGAAAGCGCTGTTGTGCAGACTTTTCCACGAAACTTTGTCTTTATGGGCAAAATGGGAGCATGCTACCGTCAGATAGGAAATGCGGTACCTGTACATTTTGCAAAGTTATTAGGTTTGGAATTGAAACGTTTGGAAAGAATTGTATCATAATGAAAGTTGTATCGTTGTTTAGTGGTGCTGGTGGCTTGGACTTAGGCTTTATAAAAGCCGGACACTCCATCGTATGGGCTAATGACTTGTATGGTGATGCAGTAGCTACCTATAGAAGAAATATTGGTGACCATATTGTTGAAAAAGACATAAAGGAAGTTCCGTCTGAAGAAATCCCCGGTTGCGACATAGTTATAGGTGGATTCCCATGCCAAGGCTTTTCCGTTGCAAACACCAAGAGGCATACGGCAGACGAGCGTAACGCATTGTACAAAGAACTTCTGAGAGTTATCAGAGACAAAAATCCGAAGTTCTTTCTTGCTGAGAACGTAAAAGGAATATTATCCCTAAACAAGGGAGACACTTTCAAAATGATAATGAGCGACTTTAGAAACTTGAACTACGAGGTTCAGTATAAGGTTCTAAATGCAGCAGACTACGGAGTGCCACAGACACGTGAAAGAGTTTTCATTGTCGGTGTCAGAAAGGATATTGACTTTGTCTATGAATTCCCTCTGCCGACCAATTCAAAAGACGGGAGGGATGGGATTCCAAAGTGGCTGTCGGTTGGCGAGGCACTCAAAGATATTCCAGACCCAGACAAGCCAAACAAAGTTTTCAACCATACATATTCAAAATACAAATTGAACATCAATGGCTATATCGGACATCGTTTGCTAGACCCAAACAAACCAGCTCCAACCGTTACAGCCAGAGGTGACAATAAAGGTGGTGTGGTTATCCACCCACATCCCAACGGGCTAAGAAGAATGACATGCAGGGAACTTGCCACTGTTCAAAGTTTCCCTGTGGACTACTTCTTTGAGGGTACTAATTCGTCCATCTACCGGCAGATAGGAAATGCTGTGCCTGTACAGCTGGCATATAATGTAGCCAAGCGATTTAATCTTTACAAAGAAGATGACAATGGAAAACAAGAAACTTGAAATACCTAAAAAGCCATTTGCTGATTTCAAATGGAAATGGGCAAGTGTGCAATGCACAGAGGGCATCAATGACCCTGTTGTATTGTTGGGCGTTCTGTTTCGCATGGCGAAATTGGAGGGAAAGTGCAAATATAGTTCAAAGCAATTCGGCAATGAGTTGATAGAACTTTCACACGATTTGCAAGGTACAGGCGTAAACGTCGATTTAGAAGGACGTACAGGCGAACGAAACATTATCAGAAATTCCGGACAATATTGGAAAGCCTTGAACTTGATACCAGCAGAAAGGACAGGTGGTATAATTACCCTTACCGATTTCGGGCGTAAGGTTGCGAACCATGAGATTTCTCAAACCGAATTTTCCGCACAGTCCATCATCAACTTCAAATTGCCGAACCCGAGTATCCAAACCAAGGAAGAATGCGAGAAATGGGAAAAGTCCGGAATAGAACTACATCCACTGAAATTGATTCTATCCATTGTTCGCGCTTTAGGCAATGGTATGCCGACAAGTAATGACGCTTACATTACTGTGGAAGAATTGATTAGGATAGTCATCCCACTTTCGGGAACACCTGGCAGAAAAGTGGAAAGCTATGTTGAGTACATAAGGGCATATCGAAATGGCGAATTGGATTTAAAAGGTTGGGGGGGATTGCATTCCTGCCGCTAACGATGAGCGCATTGCACGTGAATACTTGCTGTTTTTGTCATATTACGGCTATCTAAAGAAGCAAGATGGTGTCAGTACAAGAATGTACGAACATTATTTGTATAACTTTGAGATTGACACGGAAATTCAAGAAATCCTATCCACACAGACTACCGTATCAAATGAAGTCGTGTCTGATACCGAGCGGAAACTTGTAAAAGGACAATTCAGACCTAACCAAGCTCGTTTCAGAAGAGAAGTTCTTGCTGCCTATGGACGATGCATTGTCACTAATGTAGAAATGTCTGAAGTCTTGGAGGCTGCGCATATCGTGCCTTTCAAGTATCATGGCGAAGATACCATAGCTAACGGATTTGCTATGAGAATGGACATTCATTACTTGTTCGATGCAGGACACTTGCGCATATCCGTTGATGGCGGTGTGTTTTTGTCAGACAAAGCAAGATGGTCTTATGGTGCAACCATTCCGCCAAAAATATTTATCCCAGACCAAATCAACCGTGAGTTCTTGAAATGGAGATGGGACAACTATAACGGAGTATAATCATCCACCCCTGTTCGGGATAAGAAAGTCGTAGCATCACAAGGGAAAAGTTGGCTGTCTCCCTCCTTGTTTGGGATAAGTCCTTAGCGAAAACCTCGGCATTGCCCGAGGATTACACCCCTCCGCATTATTCACGCCAATGCCGCTCTTGTACACGGGCTGCTTAAGGTTACGTTCAATCCAACCATCCGCTTAGAAAGATTTAACATTATATAGACTACATTACAGATAGACAGCGGCATAGACCGCAGGCTTTTTGCAGTCGAACGCTCGGCCATGGGGAATTTGCCTGGCACGGCCATGCACACGGCCGTTTGGCCGTTCTGACGGCAAAACGGTTTGGTTCGCCACGCCAAGCGGCTGGGTTCACTCAGCCATAATGGGTACACTAAAATTGCAACAATATCACTTCTTGAATCTTATCTGCAAGTTCAGCTTCATGTAAACACTACCATCTTCCCCACGATAGAGTTCACCGAATCCATAGCGTGTCCTGCTTGCTCTTTCAAATCGGGTATTCTTATACAGATAGTCTTCAACATCGTTCTGATTGTAGAAATGATAGCAGACAATTTCTCCGTCCTTACGGACAACGAGATAACCACCATTGGCATCATACCGTCCAGTCCATTCCTTGCCTGGCACCATGCCAAGAGCTGCGCTAAGAAGCAAAACCTTCATCTTGTGGGCATAGAAATCCTCTACGTTTTTGCCTTTATAATCAAATGGATTCTTCTTTGCAACTTCTGCCACACAATAATCTATTGAAGAATTGGAGCCTTTGCTATCCACCAACAGACAGTCTGCTATAAATTGTGGCATACAGATGTCCAAGAACTGGAGGTTGTTTCTGAAAACTGGGTTGTCTATATCGCTATACTCCAATGAGCATCCCTTTTCAAACAAAGTAGCCAAGCGTTCCAAATGACTTTTGACTTCATTTATTGCGTCAATGTCTTCATCACTCAGTGCCGTTCCAACCACCTTATATGTGATATTGGTAGTTGCACCAGCATTGAGTAGCGTAGAAGCACTGCCAAGTTGTGACTTAATGCTGAATCCCAACAATGGGGTCATGTTCGTTCGTAGATCATGAATAACGATATGGATGTCTGCCTTGTCCGTAGATGGTGCCTTCAACTTGGAACAACCTATCTCGCCCATGAATTGCTCTGCTTCAGGAATCTCAAAAGCACTGGCTTTTGCAGCTTTAATTTCAGTCAACAACTTCGCTGACTCCTCAACAAACTTATCCATGGAAATTCGAGCATACTCATTGCCGTCTTCATCAATCACAACGATATTTTGCTCTGTATTTGGCTTATACTCGTATCGTTTACTCTCTTCCCTAATGATGTTCAGAATTGGGTAATACAATTCCAACTTATTCATGTCGGCATCGCCAGCATGGACCTTGCCGTCGCCTAACAATTTGAAAAGAGTGTAAATCTCACTCCATTCTCCTTTATTTCCAGTTAATGCCATATTCCTTTATTTTACAATGTTACCAGTTACTGCAGGCTTACTTTCAGCTTCTTCAAAAGTTAAATTTTTCAAGTCTGCTATTAATTTGTCAATTTGTGATGTTGTACAATCTATAACTGAATCTAATCCGATTATCTCACCTTTGGCTATTTTTTCGTTTGCCACAGCTGCCTCTTCTGGTGATATTGTCAACAGATGGCATTTTGAACGTCTATGCACATATTTCAAGGCCACCGCTTCCAAGTCAGCCTGTTTATACCGTTCTCTAAGGCTCGTTTTAAGCGATAGGCTTACAGGTTGCGACTGATTGTATAAGATGGCATCATATACAATGTTGGGTACATAAGTCACCCTTGCTTGGGTATAGAATGGCTTTATGTTTTCTCGGTACAACAGCGTGTATATGATGCACTCGAAAATGTTGCCATTCAAACTCGCTCCACCATTGGGGTAGATTTCTTTGTATGCATCCCAATACTTCTTTATATAGTCACATGGTGATTCATAGTCAACACCAAGAAACGTCTTTCCTTCAAACAGGCCTTCAAAAACAATAGCAGTTTTTGTTTGTTTCTTAATGATTTTGCAATCTTTTAATGCTCCCATATATTCAGAACCTTTTTATTGTCCAACGTTTTAAGCAATTGCTTTGCTGTTGCCTGTATTGCCGGCACCGCCACACTATTACCGAACTGTTTATATGCCGAAGCGTCAGCCACAACAATTTTGAAATTGTCTGGATAACCCTGCAAACGCGCCCACTCGCGAGGTGTCATCTTGCGCCAGCCTTGGTGGTTTACTTCACCTTTGATTCTTGTGGTTGGCGTAAGATCCGTTTGACGGAAGTCAATGACAAGGTTACATTCTCGTCCCATGCCACCTACTACAATAGCATGTGCTATGCCGTCATCAGGAATAATGTCATATCCAAAGCCATGTCCCTTTGCCTCATGGCGTGCTTTGTGACGTTTCAGTGTTTCTATATATGTTGTGGAAAGGTAATACTTTGCTGGAACAGGGCTTTCCTCACGAACATCAATCCACTTCTTTGTTACTTCTTTTTGCTCTGGGTAAGTGAAATCTTCTTTCTTTATTCCCAAATCCTTTCTGAAACCAACAATGTAAATTCTCTCGCGATGCTGCGGCACACCAAAGAACATTGCATTGACAATCTGTGGGTCTGGCACTACATACCCGACTTCATCCAATGTATTAAGAATTGTCTTGAATGTTCTTCCTTTATCATGGATTACAAGCCCCTTCACGTTTTCGAGGAAAAAGGCTTTCGGTTGATAACGGCGCAATATCTCCGCAACTTCAAAGAATAATGTACCGCGCGTTTCCTCAAAGCCCAATCTCTTTCCTGCGAGAGAGAAGGCCTGGCATGGGAATCCAGCGCAAAGGATGTCAAAGCCTTTAGGAATTTTATTCTTTGTGCTTTCCTTTGTTATATCTCCAAACGGTACGTCACCGTAATTCGCATAATAGGTTTTCTTGGCCTGTTCGTCCCATTCTGACGAGAATACACATTCTCCTCCTAGATTTTGAAACGCCATTCTGAAACCGCCTATACCAGCAAATAAGTCTATAAACGTAAACTCTGGATTCGTCGGAGCTTGAAACGGTGCTTCAAACAAGTCTGGGAAAAGATATGTTTGATAACCGATTGGCGACTCTGAAACTCCTTCAAAATCGTTCGGCTTGCGTTGTTTTTCTCCCTTAATAAACTCATACCACAAGTTTAATATGCCTTTTGCCTGTTGCTCATAAGGCATATTTATATCTGTTTTTCGTATCTGTAAATAGTGAGTGATTAAGGCTGCTTGATCCACGAAAGGTATTACATTTCCTTCTTCGTCAAGCGTCTCCTCACCATATATCTGAACCTTATCTGCCTTTTTCTTGCAAAAGTCAAATAAGGAGAAATCTTTCTTTGATTTTATTGCTGTCATTACAATGGGTTTATTTCTGGGGCATTCTTATTAGTTCTGTTACTTCCACATTCAATAGCTGTGCTATTTGTATGAGTGTTTCCAATGGTGGCTGTGACGTGTTTGTACACCACTTTGATACTGTTGAAGGATTTACTTTCAACTCTTCAGCCAACCATTTGCTTGTCTTCTTTTTCTCGACAAGTACCAATTTTAAGCGATTTACGTCTTCCATTGTTCCTATTTTATGCCACAAAGTTAATGATTAATTATCATTTTATTGCCTTCATGTAACTTTTTAACTTTGACTATGTATGGTTATCTCACAATTTATGCATATCTTTGCCAAATCAAAAGCCGAATTATCTATGAAAGAACCCGAATACATTTCCATACTTCACAACCCATCAAGCAAAAATGCAATGTGGGCATGAAAGATGATACCTGTTCTCATTTATTGGGCTACGGTAAGTAAAGCACCGCACACCTATGGCGAGTTGTCAAAGGAGGTTGGACATCACACTGACCAAATAGGCAAAGTGTTGGGGTTGATTGATGATGTATTTAAGGCATTGAAGAAAGCACGACCAGAGTTTAAGGATCTGCCGACGCTGAATTGTCTTGTGATAAGCAAATCTACAAAACTGCCAAGTAACGGTTTTGACTATGTAAGTCACGACTACAGCTCATTAACAGATGAACAGAAATACGACCTGACAGAAAAGTGGAAAGCTATGTTGAGTACATAAGGGCATATAGAAATGGCGAATTGGATTTAAAAGGTTGGGGGGATTGCATTCCTGCTGCTAACGATGAGCGCATTGCACGTGAATACTTGCTGTTTTTGTCATATTACGGCTATCTAAAGAAGCAAGATGGTGTCAGTACAAGAATGTACGAACATTATTTGTATAACTTTGAGATTGACACGGAAATTCAAGAAATCCTATCCACACAGACTACCGTATCAAATGAAGTCGTGTCTGATACCGAGCGGAAACTTGTAAAAGGACAATTCAGACCTAACCAAGCTCGTTTCAGAAGAGAAGTTCTTGCTGCCTATGGACGATGCATTGTCACTAATGTAGAAATGTCTGAAGTCTTGGAGGCTGCGCATATCGTGCCTTTCAAGTATCATGGCGAAGATACCATAGCTAACGGATTTGCTATGAGAATGGACATTCATTACTTGTTCGATGCAGGACACTTGCGCATATCCGTTGATGGCGGTGTGTTTTTGTCAGACAAAGCAAGATGGTCTTATGGTGCAACCATTCCGCCAAAAATATTTATCCCAGACCAAATCAACCGTGAGTTCTTGAAATGGAGATGGGACAACTATAACGGAGTATAATCATCCACCCCTGTTCGGGATAAGAAAGTCGTAGCATCACAAGGGAAAAGTTGGCTGTCTCCCTCCTTGTTTGGGATAAGTCCTTAGCGAAAACCTCGGCATTGCCCGAGGATTACACCCCTCCGCATTATTCACGCCAATGCCGCTCTTGTACACGGGCTGCTTAAGGTTACGTTCAATCCAACCATCCGCTTAGAAAGATTTAACATTATATAGACTACATTACAGATAGACAGCGGCATAGACCGCAGGCTTTTTGCAGTCGAACGCTCGGCCATGGGGAATTTGCCTGGCACGGCCATGCACACGGCCGTTTGGCCGTTCTGACGGCAAAACGGTTAGGTTCGCCCCGCCAAGCGGCTGGGTTCACTCAGCCATACAGTCCGGTCTGAATGGCCAAACAGCCCGGACAGCTTTCCGAACCGTGCCCCTCGGGAGGCCAAAACAGGCCGGAGTGCCGAAAGATGTGCAGACCGCCACGAGACATACCACGAAACAGGGACATAAAAAAATAAGCTATCCTCACGGACGGCTTATTTTTTTAGGAAAATGATAAATATAGATTAAAATTACTAGTTGTCAAGTGCAAAGGTATGGAATAAATCTGAATACTCCAAATATTTGGCAACATATAATGCACGAATTTAACTTTTCAAACCACTTTTTATACAATATGAGCCATTTCGAACCCAAATCAGCCATGTTACTCCAGCCTTTACCCTAAATCGGCCACAAGGTTTCGTCACAGGCAGCGGTCTGCCCCAGTCAGCTTGCAACGGCAGCACTGGGGCCATCGCCGGCCATGGCGAGGCACTGACAGCAGCATGATGGCCGGAGAGAGAGTGGCATGAGACGCTCGGAGAAAGGGCTATTCAAGCTCCAACGCGCCCATACTGACCAGCTCCTCATAGATGCGCTGGACGGGCAGCCCCATCACGTTGTAGTAGCTGCCGCGCAAGCCAGTGACCCCGATATAGCCAATCCATTCCTGTATGCCGTAGGCCCCGGCCTTGTCAAACGGGCGGAACGTGGACACATAGTAGTTGATTTCCTGCTCGGAGAGCCGCTTGAACGTGACATCGGTCGTCACGGAGAAGCGCCGCTGCTCCTCAGTTGTGGTGAGGCACACCCCCGTCACCACCTGGTGGGTCGCCCCGCTGAGCAGCCGCAGCATCCGGCAGGCATCCTCACTGCCGGCAGGCTTTCCCAGTATCTCCCTCCCGGTCACCACCACCGTGTCGGCCGTGACCACCAGTTCGTCGGCCGCCATTGCAGAGCGGTAGGCATCAGCCTTCCGGGCCGCAATGAATGCCGGCACCTCGCGCGGCGCGAGGGTGCCGGGATAACTCTCGTCAATGCCGGGCTGCACCCTCACCGAGAATGCGACGCCCAGTCCGGCCAGCAGCTCTTTCCGCCGCGGCGAGTTGCTGGCCAGGACAATATGATAACGCTGTTTCATGACTGTCAATAAGAACCTGAAGAATCACCACCCGAAGGCTTTCTCGTCGCTGAGCCACTTGCCCTGCGCCCTGAGCACCTGCTCGATCACGTCGCGCCCGCAGCCGCAGCCGCCCCTGCGCGCGCTCACATAGCAGCTGAGCCGCCGGATTTCCACGCAGGCGTCGGCCGGGCACACCGGGCAGCCCACGCGCCGCATCACCTCGTAGTCGGGGATGTCGTCACCCATATACATCACCTCAGCGTCGGACAGCCCATACTTGTAAAGCAGCTCTTCGTAGGTGCGGATTTTCACCGCGCAGCCCATGTACACATCGGCGACCCCCAAGCCTTCGTAGCGCTGCCGCACGCTCGCCGTGCTGCCGCCGGTGATAATGGCCACGCGCAAGCCCTGCTTGACGGCCAGCTGGATGGCGTAGCCGTCCTTGATGTTGACCGTGCGCATAGGCTCGCCCGAGGGGTGAAGCACGATGGTCTCGGCACTGAGCACCCCGTCGACATCGAAGATGACGAGCCTGATCTGTGAAAGGTCATAAGGTATCATTGGCGTGCGACTTGCGGTAAATGTTCATGCTCATCCTGTCGTAAATCTCCTTGACAAAGGGGTTGTCGCGCAGCAGCTGGCTCTGCGCGCGTATCACGTTCTCATCGTAGCGCACGGCCGGCCCGGTCTGCGCCTGCAGCGGCGTCAGCTCGTGCACCTTCCTGGCAGTCTCGTCAATGAGGGGCAGCATGACATCAAACGGTATGCCGTGCTGCTCGAGCAGGTCGGCCGCGATGGCATAGCAGTGGTTGGTGAAATTGCAGGCAAACACAGCGGCAAGGTGCAGGTACTTGCGACGGTCAGAGGAGAGCCGGTAGACGCGGGCGGTCAGGCTGAAAGCCAGCTGGCTTACGGTGGCGACGGCCAGTTCGTCATTGCCCTCGACAAAGCATGGTATCTGGCTGAAGTCCACATCGCGCTCCTTGGAGAAGGTCTGCATGGGATAGAACACGCCATAGTGCATGGCCATGCCCCTGAACACCTCAAGCGGCATGCTGCCCGCCGTGTGGAGAAACACTTTCTGCTCGCGCCCCTTGCAAACCACGGGCACCACCTCGGCCAGTGCGGAGTCGGTGACGGCAAGGATATAGACATCGGCGTCAGCGACCACCGCCTGCAGGTCTGTTGCGGGCGAGGCCCCGGCTATTTCAGCCACCTGGCTGGCCGAGGCCATTGTGCGGCTGTACACCTGAACAATGTCATGACCGGCATTTCTGAGTGCCTTTGCCAAATGAAAGGCCAGCCTGCCGGCACCTATCAAGACTATCTTCATCTCGTAAGTTTATTATTTTTGTTACTTATGCAAAGGTAATGCCAGCGAGCGCAACGAGAGCTTGCTCACAGATTGCCGAGCGCAGCTTACCTTATGCAAAGGTAATGCCAGCGAGCGCAATGGGAGCTTGCTCACAGATTGCCGAGCGCAGCTT
>ERZ808286.155-NODE-155-length-53317-cov-4.784067_pt1 | contig 53317 bp, 41 predicted proteins | sample MGYA00521276_ERZ808286 | MGnify/ENA primary metagenome ERZ808286 (study PRJEB31516, sample SAMN03275607) | gut metagenome | biome: mammalia-associated habitat; material: feces | host: Papio cynocephalus | place: Kenya | collected 2012-08-01 ... | reverse complement strand
GTCCGAGGTATTCGCGCGGGTCGAATTTGTCCGGATGCTCGGCGAGGAATCTGCGGACTGCCGCTGTCATCGCAAGACGGCCGTCCGAGTCGATGTTGATTTTACAGACAGCTGATTTTGAAGCCTTGCGGAGCTGCTCCTCCGGAATTCCGACCGAGTCCGGAATCTTTCCGCCGAACTGCTCGATGATTCTCACATATTCAATCGGAACGGATGACGAGCCGTGGAGAACAATCGGGAATCCCGGAAGCTGCTTCTCTATAGCCTCAAGGACATCGAAAGCAAGCGGCGGAGGAATAAGAACACCGTCGGCATTGCGCGTGCACTGCTCCGGAGTGAATTTGCATCTTCCGTGGGAAGTTCCGATTGAAATCGCAAGGGAGTCGCATCCCGTCTTGCTTGTGAAGTCAACGACCTCCTCAGGCTTTGTGTAATGGCTTTCCGCAGCGGAAACCTCATCCTCTACACCGGCGAGAACTCCAAGCTCAGCCTCGACGGTCACATCGAACTGATGCGCATACTCGACGACCTTTCTGGTCACCGCAATGTTCTCCTCGTAAGGAAGAGCGGATCCGTCAATCATGACAGATGAGAAGCCGTTGTCGATGCAGTCCTTGGCGACGTCAAAATTCGGGCCGTGGTCAAGGTGAAGAACAATCGGGATGTCGCAGCCAAGCTCATGCGCATACTCGACTGCACCGCGCGCCATATTGCGCAGAATGTACTTGTCCGCATACGCACGCGCTCCCTTTGACACCTGAAGAATCACAGGTGACTTTGTCTCGACGCAGGCCTGAATTATTGCCTGCATCTGCTCCATATTGTTGAAGTTATACGCCGGAACCGCATAGTGTCCGGCCATAGCCTTCTTAAAAAGCTCTTTTGTATTAACGAGCCCAAGATCCTTGTAGTTATACATTGCAAACTCCTTAGTCAGTTTTAGCCATAGTACGACAAAGATGGCAAATATTCAAGACAGCCACGGCTGCGTTTTACGAGACGATATTTCCGGCCTTTCCGCACATCCTGTAATACTCGCCCTTTCTGGCGATCAGCTCGTCGTGGGGTCCGCGCTCAACAATCTCCCCGTGATCCACAAAAAAGATTACATCAGAATTCCTTATGGTCGAGAGCCTGTGCGCTATTATGAACGAGGTGCGTCCGTGGAGAAGCGACTCAAGTCCCTTCTGGAGCGCCTTCTCCGTGCGCGTGTCAACCGACGAGGTCGCCTCGTCCAGAATCAGAATCCGAGGATCAGAGAGCAGGACACGCGCAAAGCTTATCAGCTGCTTCTGTCCGGCCGAAAGGCCTCCGCCGTTCTCGGACAGCATGGTGTTGTAGCCGTCAGGAAACGAGGAGATGAATTCATGGGCCTGCACGGCCTCGGCCGCGGCTATGCATTCGCTGTCCGTCGCGTCAAGCCTTCCGTAGCGGATGTTGTCCATTATCGTTCCTGAAAAAAGGAAACTGTCCTGAAGCATCACTCCGACCTGACTGCGCACTGACTTTATACGCACGGAGCGGAGATCTATTCCGTCCACGAGAATTCTTCCCTCATCCGGATTGTAGAACCTTGACAGAAGGTTGACTATGGTTGTCTTGCCCGCTCCTGTCGGTCCGACAATGGCGACGCTCATTCCCGGCGTTATGACGAAATTCACATTTCTGAGCACCGGAGTTCCCTTCTCGTAGGAGAAGTCAACGTGGTCAAAGGTGACATGGCCACGTATGGGAGGAAGATCCGACGCGCCCGGAATGTCAGTAATCTCCTCCTTCTCGTCAAGCAGCTCGAAAATCCGCTCCATATATGCGCCTGTCGTGACCATCGAATTGTAGAAATTCCCGATGTTCTGGATCGGATTCCAGAATCTCCAGATATATCCGGAGAACGCGACGAGAGTACCGACGCTCACCGTCTTTCCGAGCCAGCTTATTCCCGCAAGATAGACGAGAGATATTCCTATCGTGGAAAGGTTGTCTATCACGGGCCATATCACGTTGTTTATTCCGACGGCCTTCATCCATGTCGCTTTCCATGCGTCGCAGAGCCGGTTGAATATGCTCTGGTTCACCTTCTCGCGGGCAAAGGACTGGGTCACCTTCATTCCGTTCAGACTCTCGCTGAGATATGCGTTCAGATTCGACTGCTTGTAGCTGACCTGCCTCCAGCACTCATGCTGCCGCCTCTTCAGGGCAAAGAGCGTGATGAACAGAACCGGCAGAACGGCCATGCAGATGAACGTGAGCCGGACGTTTATGGCGAACATGAAGCACAATATTATCACAATGTTGAACATATCGCTTATGAGCTGGATTATTCCGTTCGCAAGCAGATCCGAAAGGGAATTCACATAGTTCACGACGCGGATAAGAATTTTTCCGTGCGGACGCGAGTCAAAGTACGTGAACGGAAGCGACTGCAGCTTGGTGAACACATCCTTTCTTATGGCCACGATTATCTGCTGGGCGGTACGGGTCATCACCCTTAGCTTTACGGTAAGCAGCCCCCACACAGCGGCAGTTCCCGCCAGCAGAAGGGACGACAGCAACACAAGCATCCGAATATTCCCGGACGGAATCGCATCATCAATCGCGAGCTTTATAAGATAAGGGCTTGCGAGAGATATGACGGACGCAGCAATCATCACGACGCAGGCGAGCGCCATCTGCCTGCGGTACGGCTTTATCCAGCGGAACAGCCGCATCACGACATGCGGATTGAAATTCTCCTCCAGCCTCTCATCGGCATCAAATTTATTCCTTGCCATTCTGATCCATCCAAACCTGTCTGTAATAATCATTGGAATCCAGGAGCTCGGCTCCGGTTCCAGCTCCGGTGATTCTTCCGTCCTCCACGACGAGAACAAGATCCGCATTCTCAAACGAGGACACTCTGTGGCTTATTATGAAAGTCGTATGTCCTGCCGACTGCTCCCTGACGGAACGCCTTATCCTCTCCTCGGTCTCTATGTCCACGCTGGAAGTGGTGTCGTCAAGAATCATTATGCGCGGTCCCGCAAGAAACAGCCTCGCAAGCGCTATGCGCTGCTTCTGGCCTCCGGAAAGTCCGACTCCGCGCTCACCCACCACCGTATCATAGCCGTCTGTGAGATCTCCTATGAACTCCTTGACGCGGGCAAGCTCCGCGGCCTTCTCCACGTCACCGAAAGGCGCGTCCGGCACGCCGAATGCGATGTTGCCCTCCACCGTATCAGAGAACAGAAACACATCCTGCATCGTGATTCCGACGTTTCTGCGGAGAAAACGCAGATCGTATTTCCGCACATCGGTTCCGTCAACAAGAACCTGCCCCGAACCGACATCATAATAGCGGCACAGCAGCTTTGCGATGGTGGACTTTCCGCTTCCAGTCGGCCCCAGAATTCCGACCGTCATTCCCGGCTTCACGCTGAAGCTTACGTCCCTCAGGACCGGTGTTCCGTTATATGAGAAACATACGTTCCGGAATTCGACCGCGCCCTTTATCTGGAGCCCCGGCTGTCCGTCCTTTACCACGACAGGATCGGCGCAGTTCACGACGGAAGGCTCCGTGCGGTAAAGCTCATAGAGCCTGTCAGCAGATGCGGAGAAACGCTGCGTGTTGTCAACAAGCGTCCCGAACATATTTATGGGCTGCGTGAAAGCCCACATCAGTCCGTTGAAGGTGACCACCTGACCGAGAGTCATCTCGCCACGCATCACAAGCCAGCCTCCGAACAGAATCAGTATGACAGGAAGAATTCCGCAGATAGCCTCTATAGCCGGAATGAATTTTATCCTTATATCCGCATTCTCCACGCTTCTGTCACGGTAAGCCTCGTTCTCCGTATCAAAACGTCCTATCTCATAATCCTCGCGGACAAACGCCTTGACCACCCGGTTTCCGGCTATGTTCTCGCCGACCCGCGTGTTCAGCACCGCGAACTGGTCCCGCACCCGCATGTGCGCCGGCTTTATCTGAATCTTGAATCTCCAGACCAGGACTGCAATCACCGGAGCTATCACAAGAAAGGCAAGCGTGAGCTTCCAGTTCAGGAACGACAGGACGGTTATGGAGAAAACATAGACAAGGGCATTCTCCACAGTCTGATACATGACCCAGGCCACGAAGTGACGCACGGCGTCAAGATCGCTTGTAAGGAGAGTCATCACATTTCCGGACGGAGACCTGTCGTACCAGGAGAAATCGAGGGTCTGTATATGGCTGTACAGATCCTCTCTCATGGCGCGCATGACATTCTGTGAGCAGTGCTCGAATATCATCTGATAGACATAACGTATCACGGACTTGCTCAGCGTAGTGCATACCATTATAAGCACAAGCCTCAGAAGAATTCCGTGGTTTCCGCCGATTATCACGCTGTCAACAATCTTTCCGGTCACAAGCGGATTCACCATGTTTATCGCAGCGAGAAGAACACTCAAAGAGAGCCCCAGAGCCATCAGAAACCTGTACCTTCTGATGTAGGACCATATCCATCTGAACATAAGCCACCTTGCGGAATTCAGTCCGCGGAGAACGATGCTAGCATTTTGTTCCGCCGTATGATATAAGGAAACATTCAAAAAATTGTAAGAATCTCTAACTGTCTCTCGGCATGGAGGAAAGGGCTTTTATGGATGACTTGTTTGAATACTGCGATGTTCTGAACGCGCCGTTCCAGGCGTTCTCCGGAGACTGGAAGACAGTAAGACCGCACTGGCACTACTTTACGGAGATGGTCTACCTTGTCCGCGGAAACCTGACAGTCGAGATCGAGGGCAGGACATACACGATGGAAGCCGGCGACATGGCGATATTCTTTCCGAAGCAGATTCATGCGTTCATGGACTACCCGGAGAACAAATATCCGCTGGCAGGAACGGAAACGGCGGAGGAAGGAAGCCGGGACGGTCTGTTCTTCTATGTGATAAAATTCGACGAGATGATTCTGTCGAACACGACGCCAGGCTCGCCGAAACTGCCCCGGATACTCGGAAACATCACCAGGGAGAAGCAGCGCATGAATCTCGTCAAGGCGCAGGATCTCAGGTTCAATCCTGTAAAGCTCTTCTTCGAGAACTGCATCTGGGAAGTCAAGCACCGGGAATTCGGCTACGACATAAAGGTCGCATCGACAATAAGCCTGATAATAACCGAGCTCGTGAGAATCTGGATGAGGCACGGACTTGAAATATGCGCGAATTCCTCATCAGACCAGTTCAGCTACAACGATTTCTCAGTTCTCGAATACATAGACTCCCATTCGGCGGATATGATAAACATTGAGGAGCTGGCGCAGAAATGCGGAATGTGCTACTCGAATTTCGCCAAGCATTTCAAGGCCCAGTTCGGCAGGACCTGCAAGGAATACATAGAATTCGTGCGCGTCTGCAAGGCCGACACGATGCTGCTGTACACTGACAGGACGCTAGACTACATAAGCCAGGAGACAGGTTTCACCGACGCGAGCCATTTTATCCGGACCTATAAAAAAATCAGGGGAATAACGCCCAAGCAGCGCAGAATGACGCGCAGATGACACAGGCCGCGTCCATGGCATACTTGAATTCCAGTTGACCGGCTCACGGCTGTATCCTATAATTCCCGGAATGAGGAACATACAGAAACTGCCAAAAGAGACAAACCGCGACTACGCGCTGCGTGCCATAAGGGACAACATAGTCAGCCTTGAGATAAAGCCAGGCAGCATGATAAGCGAGCAGGATCTCGCAAAGTCGCTCGGTCTGTCCAGAACTCCAGTCCACGAGGCGCTTCAGGAACTGTCAAAGACCAGAATAATCGAAATATTTCCGCAAAAAGGGAGCCTTGTAAGCCTTATCGACATGAATCTTGTGGACGAGGCGGTTTTCATGCGTTCGGCGATAGAATCCGCACTTACCGCGGAGGCCTGCATCAAGGCGTCTGAGGACGAGATAAGAATTCTAACGGAGAATGTGGCGCTTCAGGAATTCTACTACAGCTCCGGCTCCGTTGAAAAGATAATGGATCTGGACAACGGATTCCATGAGATGATGTACAGAATAACAGGCAGAATGCAGTGCCTGTACATGGTCAAGCTGATGAACATCCATTACGACAGATTCCGCGAGCTGCGGCTCCATGCCTCCGACCCGCTTCCGATAATAGCCGAGCACAAGCAGATTCTGCAGACATTCGTTGACAGGGACAGCGGGAAGGCACGGGAGCTGATTCTTAGCCACCTGAACAGACTGTACACAGACGAAAAGGAGACAAGGAAAAAATATCCGGAATTCTTCGCCTGAAAAAAAACAAAAAAATCAGGGAATTTTCAAAAAAAAGGCAGAAACACTGTTGACACAAACCGGTGTTTCATATAATATATTAAACATCACGCGGGTGTAGCGAAGCTGGTTATCGCGCTGGCCTGTCACGCCGGAGATCACGGGTTCGAGCCCCGTCACTCGCGCTAGCCTTCCAGCTGGAAGGCTTTTTTTTACAGAGATTCGGGCAATAGCGCAGCTGGTAGCGCGCTACGTTCGGGACGTAGAGGCCCCCGGTTCAAATCCGGGTTGCCCGACTGCTGAAACCTCCGGAAGAATCCGGAGGTTTTTTTTATCATAAAAATATATATGCGGAAAAAAAATGACGCCGGACACCCGACGTCATCAAAGAAGGCGAAGCGGCACGCCGCGGAGAACTGTCACACAGGAAAGAATCTCTGGGAGCGCATGAATTTGTCCAGGCTCGCCTCCCACGCGGGAACCTTTATTCTAAGCTCACTTGCGATCTTATCCTTGCTCAGCACCGAATATAGCGGCCTCTCCACCTCCGCGCCATATTCCGCGGTCGTGCACGGACACACTGCACAGTCAGAGGTTATCCTAGAATGTTTCCGCCCGGCCCTGTATATCGCGCAGGCAAAATCATACCAGCTTGTCTCCCCGGCATCGGTAAAATGATAGATTCCATAAGCGGGCGCGCTCCGTGAGCCTATGACAGAACGCGCCCCGTCAGCCCTTTCGATGAACCTGAGAATCACGGACGCAAGGTCACCGGCAAATGTCGGAGTTCCGAACTGGTCTGAGACAACCTTTATGGAGTCATGCGAATTCATCAGCTTCGTCATCGTGTATACGAAATTCTTTCCGTCAAATCCGTAGAGCCATGCCGTCCTTATTATGTAGTACTGGTTCATCTCCTTCATGACCTCGTCCTCACCGGCTGACTTTGTCTTTCCGTACACACCTAAAGGACGCTTCTCGTCGGATTCCAGATAGGGTCTGTCTCCTTTTCCGTCAAACACATAATCCGTCGAGATGTGTATCAGCCTGGCTCCGGCCTTTCTTGCCGCACGCGCTATGTTCCTGGGCCCGTCAGCATTCAGCCTTGCGGCCAGCTCGGCGTCATCCTCGGCCCTGTCAACGTTCGCATAGGCCGAGCAATTTATTATCCAGCGCAGCTGGCGATCCGAGACGGAAAGCCCGTCCGACGGGAAATATGACGCGGTCTCAAGAGACCTGACGAACCCATCTATGGCGGACGGATCCGTCACATCGACATCCCTGCCAGTTCCGACCCATGGCAGCTTTTTCTCATCAAGCTGTCTCGCCACCTCGGAGCCTAGCATTCCCTTGCAGCCTATCAGCCATATCATATATCACCTTCCTTTTCGCTCTCAATCCGGACGGCTTTTCGGACAAGATCGCTCGCCCCCTTTCTCATCACAAGAGCCTTGTTGTTCTTTATGACGACGGTGATCCCGTCAAGCCCGCAGACCGCGACAGGAATGTCCGAATAGATGAAGCATCCGCTGCTCTCGACGAGAATTCCGTTCTCCGTCTTGTTGTCGCAGTGCTTCTCGAACGAGTCCCAGCTTCCGACGTCATCCCAAGAGAACGACGCCAGCACGGAATAGGCGCTTCTGGTCTTCTCCGCGACAGACTTGTCTATAGCGACCGCCGGGGTTTTGGTGTATGACACGATCATCTCCTTCCATGGCGCTATGTAGCTGATTCCGCAGAGCGACGATATTTCCGGCATGGCTCCATCCGCCACCGCGCCGAATGCGTCATAAATCTCCGGAGCGCAGCGTCTCAGCTCGGACTCAAAAAAGTCACATCTGAACGCGAACATCCCGCTGTTCCAGCGGCAGTTTCCTGAGGCGATATATCTCTCGGCGGTCTGCCGGTCAGGTTTCTCCTTGAACTCATCCACCCTGTACACCTGGGAATTTCCCTCCTCCTCATCGCCTGTCATGATATATCCGTATCCGGTTGACGGCTCATAAGGCTGGATTCCGAACGTCACTATATGATTTTTGGACGCGGAGACAAAGGCCTTCTCGGCATCCGCGGCAAAGGCAGAAACCGGCTCTATTATATGGTCGCTTGTAAGCACAATCATGCTGTGGTCGGAATCCGGATCGAATTTCCGGACAAGGATGGAGGACAGCATGACAGGAGCCGTCGTATGCTTGGGGAACGGCTCCGCGACAACAATCAGGTCGGCGCGTATTTTGTCCGCATCCGGGGATGAGACCTTCTCCGTCAGCACGGCGCAGCTCTCCGCGATACGGTCCTGAAGTCCGTCCCTCGTGACGACGATTATTTTTCCGGAAGGCCTCAGCGCAAGCGCACGCACGACCGCATGCTGGAAGAACGACATTCCTCCGCCAAGAGTCATGAACTGCTTCGGAAAATCAGGCCTCGAAGCCGGCCACAGCCTCTCGCCGAATCCTCCGGCAAGAATAACAACATCAGTAAACACCAAAACCTCCCAAATTCTCAGAACTGCTCAAATATGAAATTGCAGAACGTCTTGATCCTGTTTATGAACGATGTCTGAATGCGCTCCGTAAAGAACGGAATTCTCGGCGCATTCACGCCGCCGGCACCGTAGAGAATCCATCTGTCGCCGTCCCTGAAAAGGAATATGCAGATTTTCATCTTTTCCGGTGCGATGCAGTCGAATTTGTCAAGATAACGGAGCTTGTTCATGTTCATGGCTGTGTAGAGAACTGAATCGGCATCCCTTTCTATCGTGATGCTCTCCTCCACCGTACCGAACGGCTCCATCTCCAGCATGGCCGTCATGTCCGTCCTGTTGCCGCGGACCTTTCTCTCCACAATCTCGGCCCTGGAATACAGATCGTAATAGCGCTGCCCGCGTTCGGAAAAATACGGAATCCCGGCGTAGGCTGGAATATTGTCAAGCACGGCGGTCAGGCGATCGGGAAGATCCTCATTTCCCTCATAGCTTTTTATCTGTATGACCTCGGCAAGATATTTCGGCGAGAGTCCCTCCATCGTGTCGATGAGCCTGTTTCCGGAAAGCGAGATTCCCCGCTCAAGGCACATATTCCTCGCATAGTTTATATTGCGTATCAGAATTTCTCCGCCGTCAAGAAGAGCGGCCTCGTCGATCCTCAGGTTTGAATTGAACGGGGAGGCGGCGAGCCCGTGCAGCGCGAGAAGAGCCAGCGCCGCGAGCACAACATTTGACCTTTTCATAGCGGCGGACATTATAGGGCAAAAATTCCTTATAATCAACATAAGCGGAATCAAGTCCGCCTGATTCCGGAGAACGGACGGACTTCCGGAGAGCGTTTCAGGCGGAACACGGGCACGGCAGGGCATGGCGATCCGGACAGGAGTCAGTTTTTTTTGGCTTTGTGACAGCCAATTTCAACACTCCGGGCCCATTATATGATATAATCGCAGACTATGATTTCACAGAACATAAAAGGCCTGATGGAGAGTCCTTCTGCAGGCGTGATAAGAAAAATGTTTGAGGAGGGCGCCCTTCTCAAGAAAAAATACGGCGCGGAGAACGTATTCGACTTCAGCCTCGGAAACCCTGACCTTGAGCCGCCGGAAGAAGTGTCAGCGGCAGAAAAATCCGTGGCGGCGGATGACACTCCAGGAAGGCACGGCTATATGCCGAACGCCGGATATCCGGAGACAAGGGCGGCCATGGCGGAGAAGACCGCACAGGAGCAGGGAGTGGCTGTCGGAGCGGAAAACGTCGTGATGTCCGTAGGAGCGGCCGGCGCTCTCAACACGGTCCTGAAGGCGCTGCTCAATCCCGGGGATGAGGTCGCCGTATTCTGTCCATATTTCACGGAATACGACCACTACATCCACAACCACGGCGGAAAAATCGTCAAGGTCGCCGCGAAGCCGGACTTCTCGCCCGACACGGATGCCCTCGCCTCGGTTCTGAGCGGGAACACCGCCGCCGTGATAATAAATTCTCCGAACAACCCGACCGGAAGAATCTATTCCGACGCGGAGATCAGGGCGATTGCCGGGACGCTCAGAAAAAGCGGAGAGAAGACAGGCAGGTTCCCGTATCTCATCTGCGACGAGCCGTACAGGGCGATAACATACGGAGGGAAAAAGGTCGCTGCGGTGTTTCCGGAATACCCGAATTCAGTGGTGGTCACATCATTCGCGAAGAACCTCAGCCTGCCGGGAGAAAGGATAGGATATATCTGCGTGAATCCGGCATGTCCTGAAGCCGGGGAATTCACGGCGGCGGCGATATTCGCCACGAGAATCCTCGGATTCGTGAACGCTCCAGCCTTCTTCCAGAAGGTGATCGCCAGAAGCTGGAACGCGCAGTGCGACTATTCGCTCTACGCACGCAGAAGGGATGAGCTCACGGAGATCATGGACTACGCCGGACTTGAATACGCAAGACCAGACGGCGCGTTCTACCTTTTCGTCAAGGTTCCGGAGAAATGGAACGGAGATGACCTGGCGTTCACCGCCCACCTGAAGAAATTCAACATACTGTGCGCGCCCGGAAGCGGATTCGGCGGTCCGGGATGGTTCAGAATCGCATACTGCGTGTCCGAGAGCACGATACTGAATTCACGGCAGGCGTTCTACAGGGCTGTCCACGGGGACGACTGAGCAGCGGAATCCACGGCGAAGAACATTCACCGGATTCTTCAATCTGATTTTTGATTTTTTATTGGAGGAATTATGAAAATTCTTATGGTAACATCGGAGACGGTGCCGTTCGCGAAGACAGGCGGCCTTGCGGATGCGGTGTCGGCGCTCGCACTGACCCTGAGAAAACAGGGACATGACGTCAGGATCGTAATGCCGCGCTACTACAAGATTGACAGGAAAAAGCTTGAGAAAATCGAGGGGCCGATGGGGGTCGCGGCCGGACAGGTGGAGACCTGGGTCGCCGTGTACAAATCAGAGCTTCCCGACTCTGATGTTCCGGTCTACTTCATAGATCATGAGCAGGCGTTCGGCAGGGACGGCGTCTACGGAACAAAGGCTGAGCCTGATTTCCACGACAATCCTTACCGCTCCGCCCTTCTCTGCCACGGTGCATTCCAGCTCTGCCGAAAGCTCGGCTGGTATCCGGACATCATGCATGCGCACGACTGGTTCTGCTGCATGGTTCCGGTGCTCCTGAAATGCGTATGCAGGAACGGTCCGTTCGCGGAAACCGCATCCGTGCTCACAATCCACAACCTTGGATACCAGGGTGTATACGGGAAGGACTCTTTCCCGGCTCTAGGCATAGACTGGAACCTATACTACGGCGCCGGACTTGAGCACAACGGCGCCATAAACCTGCTTCAGGCGGGAATCTCCTGCGCCGACATGATAACGACAGTCTCACCGACTTATGCCGGCGAGATGCAGACACCGGAAGGCGGATTCGGACTAGACGGGCTTCTCCGCGTAAGGACGGATGTCGTCAGGGGAATCCTCAACGGATGCGACCTGGACACATGGAATCCGTCCTCGGATCCGCTGATTCCGGCGAATTTCTCCGCCTCCGACCTCAGGAACAAGGCCGTATGCAAGGCGGAGCTCCAGAAGATGATGGGACTGCCCGTCCGTCCGGACGTTCCGCTCATAGGAATCGTCACAAGGCTTGCGGACCAGAAGGGCGTCGCGGAGGTGTTTGCGCCGTCATACGGAAGCATGTTCAGGATGTGCACCCAGATGGACATCCAGTTCGCGGTACTCGGAAGCGGCGAGAAATGGTGCGAGAACGAGATCAGCACGCTCCAGGCAAAGCTGCCGAACATGAGGGCCTATCTGGGATATGACGAGAGGCTCAGCCATACGATTGAGGCAGGAAGCGACTTCTTCCTGATGCCGTCAAGATATGAGCCGTGCGGCCTGAACCAGATGTACTCCATGCTGTACGGAACCCTGCCTGTCGTAAGAAGGACGGGAGGTCTGGCAGATACAGTGGAACAGTACAACGAGGCCACCGGCGACGGAACCGGATTCCTGTTCGACAGCCTGACTCCGGGAGCCGTATTTGACACTGTAGGATGGGCGGTATATGCGTATTACCACAAGAAGGACCATATAAGGAAGATGCAGATCAGAGGAATGAACAAGAATTTCAGCTGGGACAAATCGGCGGAAAGCTATGCGGAAATCTATGACGAGGCTCTTCTGCGCGGATGCGGAATAAGGAAATAACAGAGGGCCGGGTTCCGCCTGACCAAAGGGGAATCCGGCCTGTTCCGCGGAAAAAACCCGCGTAACATAAAAAAAACGTAAGACAACATAAAAACACAAAAAGGAAAAAAAAATGAGGAACATTCAGAACAAATGGCTCAGGGCGGCAATTCCCGCGCTACTGATACACTGCAGCATAGGAACTGTCTACTGCTGGTCCATATTCAGCCAGGAAATAGCGGATTACATAGGATTCTCAAAGGGCGCTACGGAATGGGCGTTCAGCTTCGCGATATTCTTTCTGGGAATGTCCGCGGCGTTCCTTGGAAACATAGTGGAGCGCGACATCCACAAGTCTTCCCTGATAGCGGCGGTATGCTTCTCCGCGGGAATGGCCGGCACGGGATTCTTCATCTGGTTCGGAGGAAACAATCCGGGCAGCGTGATTGCCCTGACAGGAATTTACATCTGCTACGGACTCATAATGGGAATCGGCCTTGGAACGGGCTATCTTTCTCCTGTAAAAACCCTGATGCTCTGGTTCAAGGACCAGAAAGGACTCGCCACGGGACTCGCCGTCGCCGGATTCGGGGCGGCGAAGGCAATCGCAAGCCCGATAATGCAGGCGATGCTCGACAATCTTGGTGAAGGCGGAATCTACAGGATGTTCATCATTCTGGCGGGCGTATATTTTATCATGATGATGGCAGGCCATTTTCTTCTTGCGAAGCCGTCCGACTGGCATGAGCCAGAGAAAAAGGACAGCTCCAACGGAATCATCGCCGCGATAAAGACGAAGCCTGTATCCAACTATATCGGAATCTGGCTCATGTTCTATATAAACATAACCTGCGGACTTGCGCTCATATCGCAGGAAAAGATGATAGTCAAATGCCTCGGCCTCGCGGGGATGGCAGGAGTCATATCGACAGTATCGGCGGTATTCAACGCGGGCGGAAGGCTCGGCTTCTCCTCCCTCGGAGACAGGCTCAGGGACAGGAACACCGTATACAAAATCATATTCGCGCTTTCTGTCGTATTCACCGCTGCCGTAATCGCCACAGGCGGAATCAGAAACGGAAACGGAAACATTCCGCTGACGATACTCGTTCTCGTGCTGATTTTTGCGGTGAACGCCGGATACGGAGGCGGATTCTCGAACGTTCCGACACTTCTGTCCGACCATTACGGCATGGGAAACATAAGCGCGATACACGGAATCACGCTTTCGGCCTGGGCGTTCGCCGGTCTGACAGGAAACCAGATGGCGGCATGGATTGTAAGGAGGTTCGGAAAGCCGGAGACCATAACCCACATACATGCCGACGGCACAGCCGAAACGCTGAGCGTCAATCCCAGCGGCTACCAGTATGTCCTGTATGCGACGCTGGCTCTCTATATAATCGCGTTTCTGCTGTGCGTCTTCATGGTGAATGCGCATGACAGGAAAAAAGAGGCCTGACAGCCGGCATCAGGCGCGGCTGAGATGCAGCCGCGCCGCCGCATCTCAGGCCATCTCGATTATCGCACGCCGGAACAGGAGCTCCTCCCTCTCGGCCTTCGGCCTTGACTGGAATTCCGGGTCAGATGACAGGGCTCCGAGAATTACTTCAATCTTCTCAGCCGCGCGCTGACGCTCATACCCCATATCCACAAGAGAATTCAGCACGTCGGCATAATCAGGCTCCGGGCACGGAACCGTTCCTCTCACTCCCTGCGCCGGAACGGAAAGCTTTCCCTTCAGCGCGAGCATCATCTTCGCGGCGGTCTTCTTCCCGACACCGGGAATCTTCTCCAGCATCTCGACATCACCCCTGTCAAGAATCTCAGTCAGGCGGCCGGACGACACGCTGCTCATTATCCTGACAGCGCCCTTGGCTCCTATGCCGTCAACCTTAAGCAGATCAAGGAAAACGTCCCTCTCGCCCGCCGACGAGAATCCGTACAGCTGCATGGCCGTTTCCGTATGGCTCAGCCAGGTGAAAATCCGCGCGGCCGATCCTGCCGGCGGAAGCGCATCCAGACTGCTTTCAGGAACACATATATCCCACTCGACACCGTTGCAGTCAAGATACAGACGGTGCGGCAGCCTGGAGGTTATAACTCCGCTTATTGAATTGAACATGGGTGGGATTCTATCAGAACGGCGGCGAAAAATGAAGATGGGTGATGGCGCCGGCAAGCGCATCCGCCGCATGGTCGGGCTTAGGCTCCGAACTGAGGCCAAGGAGAATTTTCGTATACCTCTCCACAAGAGACTTGTCAGCGGAGGCGGTTCCAGTCACCGCCTGCTTTATCTGGTTCGGCGTATATTCCGCGAGCCGGATGCAATGCTGGGCAAGGCAGAGCGAAACGACGCCGCGGGCCTCGGCCACGCCCATCGCGCTCGTGACATTGCGCGAAAAATACAGAGTCTCCATTCCGGCCTCGTCAGGACGGAATTCGTCTATCACCGCGCACAGCCTGTTGTATATCGTAAGAAGCCGCTCCTGATGCGGCGATTTCGGAGCGGTCGTTATGACCCCGTAGCTCACCATCCTGTAGCGGCCGGAGGAATAATCAACAACCCCGAACCCTGTGTTCGCAAGTCCAGGATCAATTCCGAGCACCCGCAGACCGCCCGCCGGAACATCGCGGCATCCAAGCTCGGATCCAGGAAGCGGAGAAAACGCATCTCCCATCATCTTTTCTCCAGAAGCGGACAAAAGTCCACATAAATACGGCCGGAAACCGGACACCGTCATCCAGGCATCCGACCGGCCGTCTCCACGTCTTTTTTATAAATGGCAAACAAAAAGGACTGCCTGAATACAAGACAATTCAGGCAGTCCGGGAATTACCTATCGGAGCAGATCAGGCTTCCGGCTCAAAATCATCCGGGAATTCCGCCGTATGATAGACGTTCTGGACATCATCATTGTCCTCAAGGCGGTCTATCATCTTCTGAACCTTGGCGGCCGTATCCTTGTCAACCGGAGTATAGGCATCAGGAACCATTCCCACATCAGCGGAAAGCGACTCGAATCCCTTCTCATTCAGCGCATCGGCGACAGCCGCAAAAGCGTCGGGCGTCGTGGTGACGGTAATGACTCCGTCCTCGTTCACAATGTCATCCGCTCCGGCCTCAAGCGCAATCTCCATAACCTCATCCTCGCTGACCTTCTCGGCATCGTACTCTATCGTACCCTTGCGCTGGAACATACGGGAGACAGAACCGGAGACACCAAGGTTTCCGCCGTTCTTCGTGAAAATATTGCGTATATCCGCGGCGGCACGGTTCTTGTTGTCCGTAAGAACCTCGACCATAACGGCAACTCCGCCCGGAGCGTATCCCTCATAGACAAGCTCCTCGTACGCTGTGGCTCCGTCCTCGCCGGTTCCCTTCTTTATGGCGCGCTCTATGTTGTCCTTAGGCATATTCGCGGCACGGGCTTTTATTATTACAGTACGGAGACGGGGATTTGAATTAGGATCTCCACCGCCCATCCTTGCGGCAATAGAAATTTCCTTGATGAATTTTGTAAAAATCTTACCGCGCTTCGCATCGGCCAGACCTTTCGCGTGTTTTATGGTGGCCCACTTACTATGTCCTGACATAGGAACTCCTTACTCTATAATTAGTATCCCATAATCTTAACACAAAGGAAAAATAGTTTCAATATACAACGGTCAAGGCGAAACATCACCGTTTTTCTACTATATTAGAGATTAATTGACAGTAACAACGCACTGTGTTAATATAGGCGCATATTTTAACCAAAACTGAAGGCTACAAAAAGGAAATCTCAAAATGAAAAAAGGTATGTACACAGTCGGTTCTCTTGTGATCCTGCTAATCTGCGCTTTCGTGTTCGTTCTGCTTCCGGCTTTCACCGGCTCATCAAGGAGAGGTGAAGAAATTCCGGCATTCGGAAAATACAACGGAAAGGAGATAAGGTACGAGCAGGGAAGCGACTTCGCTGATTTCGTGTCCAACTACGGACAGATGTTCCAGAGCCGCGGACAGCAGCTCGACTCATCCACCTACTATTATATCTTCAACTATGCGTTCAATTCCACAGTCATGAAGATGGCATACACGGATGCCGTAAAAAAAAGCGGATACAAGGTTCCGGCGACTGCGGTCAACCGCGCGATGGTTCCATATTTTCTGGACGAGAACGGAGAATACTCATCAAAGCTCTACAGGCAGACACCTGAGACAACGCTTGCCACGCTGCGGAAGCAGGTCTCCTCAAGCCTCACGGCAAGCCGGTTCTATGACGACACGTTCGGCTCGTCATCCGACATGGTCGGCTCCGACGCGCTGTACGGCATAAAGGAATCAGATGCGGAACTTGACTTCCTCGCCTCTCTGGGCACAAAAAAACGCGGCTTCAATATGGCCGTATTCAGCACGTCCAAATATCCCGAAGAGGAGACTCTGAAGTACGGCAGGGAGAACAGCGCGAAATTCGTAAAATACGATATGTCTGTCATAACATGCCAGGACGAGGCAAAGGCGAACACCCTTGCGAAGAGGCTCGCGAACAACGAGATAACATTCACTGATGCCGTCGGAGAATATTCCGACAAGATATACAGCAACACAGAGGGAAAACTGACAAATTCATTCAGGTATCAGCTCGACAACATTCTTGAAGACAAATCGGATGCGGCGGAGCTTGATGCGCTCGCCGCAGGGGCTGTCAGCCGGGTGATAAAGACAAATTCCGGATACTCACTCTTCTGCAAGGACGGAGAGAACATCCGGCCGGACTTCTCGTCAGAGGCGATGACGGGTACGGTGTCATCCTACATGACATCATACGAAAAAGGGTTGATCGAGGACTACTTCATCGCAAGGGCGACGGACTTCACCGCCGAGGCTCTCGCGTCAGGATTCGACACAGCCTGCGCCAGAATGAGCGCCGACAATGTGGAGATTCCGCCGTTCCCGCTGAATTACGGAAGCTCGACGATATTCGAGTCTGTTGACACGTCGCTTCCCGGTCTCGCGCTTGCCGACGAGAACGAGAATTTCCTGAGAACAGCCTTCTCCATGAAGCTGAACGAATTCTCGGAGCCGCTCGTAATCAACAGCAGCGTGATTGTGCTCCAGCTCACATCCGAGACAACGGAGGAAGCCGGAAGCCAGCCGGCGGCATTCTCCGAGCTGACATCCTATGACGAGTCGTCTTCACAGGCGGCGATCATGAACAGCGACAGACTTGAGAACAACTTTGCGGACGTATATTTCAACAATTTCCTGAAATAGCTGATGGACTGCAATCAAGACGAGAAGCCCTGCAAAGTGGAAACACCGCAGGGCTTTTCTGTTATATACAGAAACAGACTGCTTTATTCAAAATACAGCCCCGCAAGACAGATACTTGCGACAATCGCCTCGCTCAGACCGCTGCCGGGAACGGCTTTTCTGTGCTGCTCACCCGTCCTCACATACGGACTGTCCGAGCTGCTCTCGCTGATGCCGGAAGGATGTGCGGTTATATGCTGCGAATATGACGATGCTCTCAGAAATTTCGAGGAGAATTCCGAAGAATTCAGAGGACTGCTTGAGTCCGACGGAAGCCTCTTCTTCCCTGACCGGAGCGACCTGATGCGGCTTCCCCTAATCCTGAACGCACGTGGCGCGGCGCTGGGCGAAGGAAGAAAGCCTCTGCCTCCTCCCGGAACATTCAGGCGTGCGGTCAGGATTGATTTTTCCGCCGGAGTCGGTCCGCACCAGGAATTCTACGCGGAGCTTGAGCGCGCCTGCATGGAGTCCGTAAGGCGATTCTGGACGAACAGATTCACGCTGGTGAGATTCGGAAGAAAATACTCAGAGAATATGTTCAGGAACCTCTCAAGGATAGCGGAGACGACTCCTATCGGGAATTTCTTCGGACGGACAGACCGTCCCATAATTGTATTCGGAGCCGGTGAAAGCGCCGACTTTCCGTCCTCCATCGCGGACAGGGACAGATACTGCATTCTGTGCGCGGACACGGCGCTCCGCCCCCTTGCGTCGCGTGGAATCATTCCGGACGGAGTGTTCATAGAGGAGGCGCAGAATGTGATAGCAGAGGCGTTCATCGGAACCGCGGAATACGGAATCAGGATTTTCGCGGGCCTTACCGCCGTTCCGTCAATCATGGAGGCTGCGAAGGATCCGCGGAGAGTGTCTTTCTTCGCCTCCCGGTACACCGACTCAGGGTTTCTTGACAGGCTGTCCAAGGAACCGTTTTTTCCGCCGGAAAACATCCCCCTCGGATCCGTCGGACTCACCGCTGTATTCTACGCGCTGAAATTCAGAAGCGGCAGAGACGTTCCCGTGTTCATATATGGACTGGATTTCTCGTATTCCGCCGGCCGCACACACATGAGGGGAACATTCCACGGCGCCGCCGCGCTTTCCGCATCATCAAGGCTTGTTCCGCCGCACAACTACTCCGCGTCATTCTCAGAAACGGCCGTCCGCATGGCCGGAAAGAACGGAAAGGACGTTTTCACGACGCCCGCCCTGCTCGGATACAGGGACACGTTCGCCGCTATGTTCGGAAAGACACCGCGCCTGCTCGACGGCGGATGCACCGGGCTTCCGCTCGGAATTCCGTCCGGACAGCCGGCGCTGCGCCCGCACTCCGCGGACACAAACAGGAAGGACACTGATTTTCCTGACGGGGACAGCTTCCCAGACGGAACGGACAAAAGCCTGACAGCCTATTTCAGGGGAGAGCTTGACGCGCTCACGGAGCTGAAGTGGCTTCTTACAGGCGGAGCGGCGGAAACCGGGAATTTGGCGGAACTTATAGAAGAGAAAGCCGAGCCGAGGGAATATCTTTATCTCCACTTCCCGGACGGCTGGAGATTCAGCATGGATCTGCCGTTTCTGAAAAGAATAAGCATCGAGACGGACTTCTTCATAAAGAAATTCAGGCTTATTCTGGAAAAACTTGACAGCCGCACATAAAAACTCCCCGGCAGAATTTTACCGGCCGGGGAGCACGCCATTCATAGAAAACGCTACTTCACCACAATATTGACAATCTTGTCGGGGACGACGACGGTCTTCACAATCTGCCTGCCCTCGGTATGTTTCCGCACGCCGTCAAGGGCGAATGCGGCGGCTTTCAGCGACTCTCCGTCGGTTCCCGGCGCGGCCTCGAATTTGTCGCGGAGCTTTCCGTTCACCATGACGACAATCGTCTTGCTGTCATCCTTAAGGAATTCCCCGTTCACCTCCGGCCAGCGGACGTATGCGACAGTATCCGTGTTTCCAAGCTTCCGCCACAGCTCCTCGCCGAGATGAGGCGCATAAGGAGACAGGATCTTGACAAAATCCGTCCATACGGAAAGCGGAATCACATCTAATTTCGACAGCTCGTTTATGAAGATCATCATCTGGCTTATCGCGGTGTTGAAGCTCAGCGAGACCGTGTCATCCGTGACCTTTCTGACGGTCTGGGCGAATGTCTTGCGCAGGGCGGCGAGCTTTCTGTCCTCAATATGGCCGGAAATATCAATGTCCTCCATAGGACGCTCGCTAAGTGACCATATCTTCTCGAGGAAGCGGTGGATTCCGACTATGCCCTGGGTGTTCCAGGGCTTTGACATCGTAAGCGGTCCCATGAACATCTCGTACATTCTTACGGAGTCAGCTCCATAGGCCTTTATCTCGTCATCCGGGTTCACCACATTCTTCAGCGACTTCGACATCTTTGCCACGACCTGCTCAAGCTTTTCGCCCGTAGCCTTCTCGTAGAAGTTTCCGTCCTCACGCTGCTCGACCTCATCAACAGGAACCAGCGTCCTGTTCTTTCTCTGATACGCGAATGAGGTTATCATTCCCTGATTTATCAGCCTGCGGAACGGCTCGTCGGTGCTTACCGCGCCGATGTCATAGAGAACCTTGTGCCAGAACCTTGAGTAAAGAAGGTGAAGGACGGCATGTTCCGCGCCGCCCACATACAGATCCACGGGCATCCAGTACCTCTCGGCTTCCCTGGAGACGAATTCAGACGTGTTCCTGGGATCCAGATAGCGCAGATAGTACCAGCATGAGCCGGCCCATTGAGGCATTGTGTTCGTCTCGCGCCGCGCCTTTCCGCCGCATTTGGGGCAGATGCAGTTCACCCAGCTGTCGATTCCCGCAAGAGGACTTTCGCCTGTTCCTGTCGGCTGATATGTGCTGACATCCGGAAGCTCAAGCGGCAGCTCGCTTTCCGGTATGGGAACAGTTCCGCAATCAGGACAATGGACAAGAGGAATAGGCTCACCCCAGTAACGCTGACGGCTGAAAATCCAGTCGCGGAGCTTGTAGTTCACGGCCTTTCTTCCGCATTTGTGCTCCTCAAGCCAGCCGAGCATCCTCTCAATCGCATCCTTTTTGTTCAGGCCGTCAAGGAATCCGGAATTCAGGTGAATTCCGTCCTCCGTCCACGCCTTCTCCTGCACATCCACGCCGCTCTTCAGGACCTCGATTATCGGGAGACCGAATTTCTTCGCGAATTCCCAGTCGCGCTCATCATGCGCCGGAACAGCCATTATCGCACCGGTTCCGTAGGAAATCAGGACGTAATCCGCAATCCATACAGGAATCTTCTTTCCGTTGACAGGATTGACGGCATAGGAGCCGGAGAACACGCCCGTCTTGTCCTTCGCAAGATCAGTCCTCTCAAGATCCGACTTTTTCGCTGATGCGGCGACATACTCCTCGACGGCGACCTTCTGCCCAGGAGAAGCAAGCCTCTCCACAAGCGGATGCTCCGGGGAGACGACCATATATGTGGCTCCGAACAGAGTGTCACACCTTGTGGTGTAGACGGTCAGGAAGTCGTCGGTGGGATTTCCGTCCGCGTCGGCTATATGGAATTCAACCTCCGCGCCCTCGCTCCGGCCGATCCAGTTCCGCTGCATCAGCTTCACGCTTTCAGGCCAGTCAAGTCCATCCAGATCCTTGAGAAGACGGTCAGCATAGGCCGTTATCTTCAGAATCCACTGGCGGATTGTCTTGTGAGTGACCGGAGAACCGCATCTCTCGCATTTTCCCTCCTTCACCTCCTCGTTGGCAAGTCCGGTCTTGCAGCTTGGACACCAGTTTATGGGAGTCTCCGCCTCGTATGCGAGTCCGCGCTTGTAAAGCTGGAGGAAAATCCACTGCGTCCAGCGGTAATAATCCGGCGTGCAGGTGGAGATGCAGCGGTCCCAGTCATAGCTGAAACCGAGCGATTTTATCTGTTTCGTGAAATGCTCGATGTTGGCGTTGGTCGTGGTCTTGGGATGGGTTCCGGTCTTTATGGCATAGTTCTCCGCCGGAAGTCCGAACGCATCATATCCCATAGGATGAAGCACATTGTATCCGTTCATCCTGAGATAGCGGCAGTAAATGTCGGTGGCCGTATAGCCTTCGGGATGCCCCACATGAAGCCCCGCTGCGGACGGATATGGAAACATATCAAGTATATACCTGCGCTTCTCTTTGGGAAAAGACGGATCTTCAGCCGTCCTGAAGGTCCGGTTCTCCTCCCAATATTTCTGCCATTTCGGTTCTATTGTTTCAAAAGGATATTTAGACATAAAAAACTCCGACGGCGTTCCGGCTCATATACCGGAACGCCGCATTTCATTCTGGTTCTATACAAAAACGTAAAACATTATCCGGCATAGGTCGCAATAAACACACCGGCGGCGATTGCCGTTCCGATCACACCGGAGACGTTCGGTCCCATGGCATGCATCAGCAGGAAATTTCCGGGATCATATTCCATTCCCACCTTGTTCGACACACGCGCCGCCATAGGGACGGCAGACACTCCGGCGGAGCCGATCAGCGGATTTATCTTCTCCTTCAGGAAAAGGTTCATCAGCTTTGCCATGAGCACACCTCCGGCTGTAGCCACCGCAAAGGCCAGAAGACCGAGAACGATTATTCCGATGGAATTTCCGTTGATGATCTTTTCAGGAGTCATCTGGGAGCCGACACCTAGCGACAGGAGGATTGAGACAATATTCAGCATCTCATTCTCCATTGTCTTTGAAAGCCTCTCGACAACGCCACATTCCTTCACGAAATTTCCGAACGCCAACATTCCTATAAGCGGAGCAGCAGAAGGAAGCAGAAGAATTGTAATCACGAGCAACATCAGCGGAAAGAGAATTTTCTCAGTCTTGGAGACATAACGGAGCTGCTTCATTCTTATCTCACGCTCCTTCTTTGTGGTCAGAAGCTTCATTATAGGCGGCTGGATCATCGGAACAAGGGCCATATAGGAATATGCGGCGACGGCGATGACAGCCATCATCTCAGGCGCAAGTTTTCCGGCCACATAAATTGAAGTCGGACCGTCCGCGCCTCCTATGATTGAAATCGCGCAAGCCTGAAGCATCGTGTAGTCGATTCCGGGAACAAGATTCATCAGCGCGACACCGAACAACGTCGCGAAGACTCCGAGCTGGGCGGCTCCTCCAAGAAGCGCCATCTTGGGATTCGCGATGAGCGGCCCGAAATCAGTCATCGCTCCTATTCCCATAAAAATCAACATCGGAAAGAATTCATTTCCCACGCCCGCGTCATAAATGATTCTGAGCATTCCCGAATGTTCGGCAAACATTCCGGCTCCGGGAATATTCACGAGAATCGTTCCGAATCCTATCGGAATAAGGAGCAGCGGCTCAAATCCCCTCGCCGCTCCCATATAGACGATAAGGAATCCCAAGGCGATCATCAGGAGCTTCTGCCATCCGGGCGCGGTGACTCCGGCGAAAGGATCTGCGACCGGAGCGGTCTCTGCTGCCGGTGAATCCTGACCGCCCGAAATCATCTGATAAATTCCGGTGTTTCTCCATATATTCTTTATGAATCCGGCAGGATTTATCTCCGGAACATTCTCCGAACCCTTTATGACCGCCGTGCTCATCGTCCTGAAAGAAGCCCTCTCCTCTCCTGAGCTGTCGGCGAAAGCGAAGCTTCCGAACGAAAGCACTGAGGCGACCAGCATAATCACAAAGGTCAGTTTCATAATCCTGCTGCTGTCTTTCCTGTTCAATACTGTATCCATATCATTCCACCTGTCACTGAATTTCAGCAAGAATCATTCCCTGAGAAATCTGGGATCCCGGCGCGGCAGTAAAATGGATTTTTCCCGACGCTCCGGCCTTTATCTCAAGCTCCATCTTCATCGACTCTATCAGGATTACGGTCGTATCGGCACGGACAGAATCGCCTTCCGCCACGGCATATTTAAGAAGAGTGCCGGCCACAGGCGCGTTCACAGGTTTTCCGGAACCCGACGGGCTCTGCGCCGGAGCCGGAGTCTGGACGGGCGCGGCGGGCTGGACAACCGGAGCGGGCTGAACAGCAGTTCCACCGAGGACGGCAAGCGTCTGACCGGCCGAAATCTGAGAACCGGGCTGAACGGAGAATGAGATCTTGCCGTCAGCAGGCGCCTTCACCTCAAGCTCCATCTTCATCGATTCAATTATTATGACCGTATCTCCCTTTCTCACAGTGGAACCGTCAGGGACGGCATGTTTCAGCATTGTTCCGGCGACGGGAGCCTTTATCTCGGTACCGCCGGTCACGGCAGGAGCCTGGGAAACTGCCGGCGCCGCGGATGCTGCCGCCGCGCCGAATGTCACGCTGTACGGAATTCCGTTAACGGTCAGACTCATCGAGTCTCCGGCGGGACCTGCAGTCACGCTGTATGAGGTTCCGTTCACGCTCACACTGTATGAGCCGCCGGCGTTCTCCTTTGCCGGAGCCGGAGAGGAAACGGCAGGAGCCACAGCAAATGAATCGGAGGACACAGGACCGTCAGCCCTCTCGCGGAAGAATTTCGGAGCCACCTTCGGGAACATCGCATAAGTCAGCGTATCCTCCTCGCTTCCGTCTCCGCCTGCCGCCTTGGCCTCCTCGACCATCCTGTCCCATTCCATCGGAATAAGGTCAGCCGGACGGCATGTTACCGGAGCATCCATCTTGTTCTGCGCAAGAGCGTCCGCAAGCAGCTTCTCGTTCACAGGAGCCGGAGTCTTTCCGTATCTTCCGGTGACAAGATCACGGGTTTCCTGAGTGAGTCTCGCATAACGGCCGAAAAGAACATTGAACACGGCCTGAGTTCCGACAATCTGGCTGGTCGGCGTAACGAGAGGAATATATCCGCAGTCCTTCTGGACAATCTGAATCTCCTTGAGGACATCATCTATCTTGTCGGAAGCACCCTGCTCACGCAGCTGATTCTCCAGATTGGAAAGCATTCCGCCGGGAACCTGGCTCGCAAGAATTCTTGTATCTGCGCCAAGGAAGCTCGACTCGAATTTCGCATATTTCTTTCTGACCTCGCGGAAATAGGCGGCGATCTCAAGAAGAAGGCCGAGGTCAAGCTCCGTATCCATATCTGTTCCGCGCAGCATCTCGACAACCGTCTCTGTGGGAGAATGTGAGGTACCCATTGACATCGATGATATCGCGGTGTCAAGCATGTCGGCTCCGGCCTCGGCCGCCTTGAGCAGAGTCGCGACCGAAAGTCCCGTCGTCGCATGGGAATGGATCGAAAGCGGAATGTCAGTCTTGGCCTTGACCGCCTTGACAAGATCATAGGCCTCGAACGGCTTAAGAAGCCCGGACATATCCTTTATGCAGATTGAGTCGGCGCCGAAATCGGCATAAGTTTTGGCGAGATCGGCATACACTTCCTTTGTATGATAAGGAGTTGTGGCATAGGATATGGCCATCTGGACATGGGCGCCGGTCTGCTTCGCTATTTCGGTCGCCTTTCTGAGATTGCGCGGGTCATTGCATGCGTCGAAAATTCTGAACACACCGATTCCGTTCTTGACGCACGCCCTGACGAAGTGCTCCACCACGTCATCCGCATAATGACGGTATCCAAGGAGATTCTGTCCGCGCAGAAGCATCTGAATCGGAGAATTCGGGAGCGCCGCATGGAGCTTTCTGAGCCTCTCCCACGGATCCTCATTCAGGAATCGGATGCAGGAGTCAAATGTCGCTCCTCCCCAGCCCTCGACGCTCCAGTATCCGGCTTTGTCAAGCTTGCCGCAGATCGGAAGCATATCAGCAGTTGTCATTCTTGTGGCATGAAGCGACTGCTGCGCGTCACGTATAGCCAGTTCTGAAATTTTTATCTTTGCCATTGCAGTTTATCTCCTATGAATTCAGTTGTCTGTCATGTACAGCGGCCGCTATCGCCGCAATCACGCTGTTGTCAGCCGCAGCAGGAGCTGCGGGTGCCGGCGTCTCCGGTGCTCTTGTCTTTACAGGCGCGCTTCCCTTATCTTCCTTGTCTAGCTTCGCCGCACGGACAAACGCATGCAGCAGTTTCATACAAAGAATCATGATTATAAGGAAGAGAAAGACGACGCCCATACCGAGCAAAGTCAGAATTCCGCTCTGACCAAGCATCTGTGTGATAGTCATATATCCTCCAAACTGTTTGGAAAAATTCCGGTATGATAAAATCCCAGCCGAATCTTATTTTCAATTATACTAAAGTATATTCAAATAAATGGATTTATTCAATCAACAACCAGGCCGTAAATCCGGCGGCGAATGTTTTTGCTTTTGCGGACAAAGCATATTATAATTATGTCCCGAACAATTCATCATGGAGTCTGCAATATGAACACAAAAATGATAAACGTAAGATTCATCGAGAACGGCACGGAGACAGGAAATGAAACCGTACCGCAGGGAACTCCGGCAGGTTCTCTGACAGGAAATTTCTCCGCACCGGACGAAAAAATTCTCGCGCTGAGAATAAACAACTCAGTATGTCCGGTTGACACTCCGGTAGAAGTCACATCCGCAATAGAACCCGTGCTCACCGGGACAAAAGACGGAGCCACTGTATACAGACGCTCGCTCTGTCTCCTGCTTGCGGCGGCGGCATACAGGCTTTTTCCGGGAAGAAGACTTCTTGTAGGCCACAGCCTGGAACACGGCTACTACTACACATTCGGAAGCGGACCGGACATAACGGACGAAGAGGCTGCAAGCCTTGAGAAGGAGATGAGAAGGCTAGTCGCGGATGACATTCCGATAACCGCCGGTGTAATATCATACGGAGAGGCCGCCGAGCTTCTCGGCAGGCTGAACATGTGCGAATCCCGCCGCCAGCTTGATTTCATCAGTCCTCATTCCGTCAGGATAAATTCAATAGAAGACTTCTCCGACCTGTATTTCGGGCCGCTTGTGCCGTCCACAGGAAGACTGAAGATGTTCGGCATAATGCGCTACGGCAAAGGCTTTCTCCTCAGGTTTCCGCGGGCCGCCGAGCCGGACCGCCTCACGGAATTCACCGACCAGCCGAAACTCTTCGAGATATACTCAAGATACAAGGACTGGGGCAGGCGGCTCGGAGTCACATCCGCCGCGTCGCTGAACAAGCTTGTGGCGGAGCGGAAGATAAACGACTTCATAGACATCACCGAGACGCTTCAGGAAAAGAACATCTCCGAGATAGCTGACAAAATCGCGTCAAGCAGGAAAGTCAGGGTCGTCCTGATCGCAGGACCGTCAAGCTCAGGAAAAACCACGACATCAAAGAGACTCGCGCTGGAACTCCAGGCGATAGGCTACAGACCGAAAATCATCAGCCTTGACAGCTACTACATCGGAAGGGACAGGACACCGAGAGATGCGGACGGAAACTATGACTTTGAATGTCTGGAGGCGCTGGACGTGGAGCTGCTCAACAGGAACCTGATGGATCTTTTCAACGGAAAGGAGGTCACGGTGCCCTCCTATGATTTCCACAGCGGAAAGAGATCATTCGACGAAAAGAACAGGATGTCGCTTTCCGCGGACGAGATACTCATCATGGAAGGAATTCACGGACTGAACGACAGGCTGACTCCGAAAATTCCTTCGGAAATGAAATTCAAAATCTACATATCCGCCCTGACCCAGCTGAACCTTGACGACCACAACAGAATCTCGACAAGCGACAACAGGCTCATCAGAAGGATTGTCCGCGACTCGAATTTCCGCGGAAAACCGGCGGCCGAGACGATCTCGATGTGGCCGAACGTGCAGCGCGGAGAGGACCTGCACATATTCCCGTTCCAGAACAATGCTGACGCGATTCTGAACACGGCCCTGGACTACGAGCTGTCAGTTCTGCGCGTATATGCGGAGCCGATCCTGTCAAGGGTGAACCCGACCATGCGCGAATACAGCGAGGCGTCAAGGCTTATGGATTTTCTCAGGAATTTCCAGCCGATTCCTCCGACCTCCGTACCGCCGCGGTCGATAATACGGGAATTCATAGGCGGAAGCGCATTCAAATACTGAAAAATACCGCCGCATCACAGCCTTCCGGGTACGCTCCGGCTCAAAAAAAGGCTCCCGCGGAACATATTCCACAGGAGCCATTTTCACATCCAGCTGTCAGCGTCCGGATTCAATCGCATCGATATACGAAAGATTGAGCCTTCCCTGCTTGTCAACCTCAAGCAGCTTCACAGGTATCTGCTGCCCCTCCTTCAGGACATCGGTAACCTTGTTCACGCGCTGGCGCGAAAGCTTTGAGATATGGCAGAGCCCCTCCTTGCCCGGAAGAATCTCGACGAACGCGCCGAAATCCATTATACGCTTTACGGTTCCCTGGTAGATCACGCCGACCTCAGGATCCTCGGTTATTCCCTTGACAGCCTTCTTTGCGGCCTCAGCCTGGACACCGTTCTTGCCGTAGATCGTGACGGTTCCGTCGTCATCGGTATTTATCGTCACGCTGTACTGCGCGCATAGCGCCTTGACGTTCTTTCCGCCCGGACCTATAAGCGCGCCGATCTTGTCCACAGGAATCTTCATAGTCAGAATCTGCGGCGCATTCTTTGAGAGCGGCTGCGGCCTGTCAATGCATTTTTCCATTATGGAAAGTATATGCAGACGGCCGACACGGGCCTGCTCAAGCGCCTTCTGCATGATCTCTGTCGTCACACCCGGAATCTTTATGTCCATCTGGAATCCGGTGATTCCGTCCTTCGTTCCGGCCACCTTGAAGTCCATGTCGCCGAGATGATCCTCCTCGCCAAGGATGTCGGACAGAATCTTGTACTTATCATAATGCTCGCCTTCAGTGATCAGTCCCATCGCTATTCCGGCCACCATCTTTTTCATAGGAACACCGGCCGCAAGCATCGCGAGAGTTCCGCCGCAGGTCGAGGCCTGGGATGAAGAGCCGTTTGACTCCATAATCTCGGAAACCACGCGGATCGTATACGGGAATTCATCACGCGACGGAACCATCGGAGCGAGAGAACGGCGGGCAAGATTTCCATGGCCTATCTCGCGCCGTCCCGTAGTAAGCTTTCCGACCTCACCGACTGAATACGGAGGGAAGTTATAGTGCAGGATGAAATGCTCGCTCCTGTCTCCGTCAATATCGTCATAAACCTGCTCGTCCATGCTTGTTCCCAGGGTCGCGACAGCCAGAGACTGCGTCTCTCCGCGCGTGAACAGGGCAGATCCGTGCGGATACGGAAGGACATTAACCTCACAGGTGATCGGACGGATCTCATCGCACCTGCGTCCGTCAATACGCACGCCGTCATCAAGAATAGACTTGCGGAGCAGCTTGTACTGGATGTCGTCAAAAAGGACATTGAACAGCTTCGCCTGGACAGGATCCTCAAGCTGCTCGGCATACTTTGCAGCGATCTGCTTCCTCACGGCCTCAACCGCATTTCCACGGTTGATTTTTCCGTCACGGAAACAGGCCTCCTTCATAAGAGGAGTGGCCTCGGCCTCAATCGCCTCCGCATTCGCAAGGGAGACATCAAGAGGCGCAAGCGGCAGCTTCTCCTTTCCGCATTTTGCCCTGAGCTCCTCCTGAAGTCCGCACATCTCGGCTATGAATTCCTGGGCTTTCGCCAGCGCGCCGAGCATTATCTCCTCAGAAACCTCATCGGCGCCGCCCTCGACCATTGTGAATCCGTCTTTTGTTCCGGCGACAACAATCTCAAGCTCCGATTTCTCAATCTGGGCGAATGTAGGATTGATTATGTACTCGCCGTTCAGACAGGAGACACGGCAGGCCGCGACCGGACCGTGGAACGGAATGTCGGATATGGTGACTGCAGCGGAAGCCGCAATCACGGCAAGAATATCCTGGGTATGAACTCCGTCCGCCGAGACACAGGTCGGAACAATCTGAAGCTCCCGGCCGAACGAAGGCTCAAAAAGCGGACGCATGGGACGGTCAATAAGACGGGAAACCAGAATCTCCTTGTCCTTCGGACGTCCCTCCCTCTTCACGAAACCGCCGGGAATTTTGCCGGCGGCATAAAATTTCTCATTGTAATCAACAGTCACAGGAACGAAATCCTGTCCCTCGATGATATTGTGCGAAGCGCACACTGTCGCGATGACGGCTGCGCCGCCCCACTGCGCATAAACACAGCCATTGGCCTGCTTGCCGATTTTTCCTGACTCAAGAATCAGGTCGGCATCACCAAGCCTGTACGTCACTCTTTCTACCATAGCATTATCCTCTTTCTGCCGACGGCACTACTTCCGCCGACGGCCTGTTTTTTTGTCGTCTGACTGTAAAAAAAAAGCCTGAACCGCCAACGACGAGCGGCTGCAGGCTTTACCGGCATTGTTGTTCTACTTGCGCAGGCCGAGTTCCTTGATGAACGCGCGGTATCCCTCAAGATCCGTGCGCTCGAAGTATCTCAGCATCTTGCGGCGCTGTCCTACGACTTTCAGCAGGGCGCGCTTTGCGCTGGCATCCTTCGGAAAAGTTCTGACGTGCTCCGTAAGCTGGGCGCAGCGCTGTGTAAGCAGTGCGATCTGAACCTTGACACAACCTGTATCCGTCTCCTTTGCGCCGTATTTCTGTACGGTGGCGGCTGTAGCCTCTTTTGTAAGTGCCATCTCATGACTCCTTAATGTGATATAAATTCAATCGCCCGGATCCGCGGTGACGCATTGTCAGAAAATTCCTGGAGTTTCACTTTTTGGGAATTCACCTCAAGACGCGACCGTATCTCTTTTTCGGGCGTAATTGCCGTTACATTATAAAATCCGCAGGGAGGAAGCACCTGGCTTACGGCTTCCCTGTCCATACAGAAGCAACTGTCTTCAAGAATAAAACCCGCGTTACGGCAGTCAACGGAATAAGGACGGCCGAGCATGACTTCCGCTCCCGCAAGGTCTCCGTCAAGAACCAGGCCTCTTATACGGGAAGAGCTTATTCTCACGCCGCCGGCGGCCAGCGGAGGAATGAATCCGGCGGCGATTCCGTTCTCATCCGCAAAACGGAGTATCTCCGCCATTCCGGTCCCACCGCCCCGGCCGCATCTGAAATCCGTTCCCTCCGAGAGAAAACGCATTCCGCAGCCTCTCACAAGAATTTCAAGAAAATCAGTTCCTGACATTTTAGCAAAATCGGAAGAAAAGTCAATCACCACGGCGAATTCCATTCCGGCGGCCTCCAGAAGCTCAAGCCTCCGGTCAAGGACGGTAAGGTCGCCCGCATAACAGTCCGCCTCACGGCAGCGGGAAAGAGGAAAAGTGAATGTGACCGCCCCCGGCGCAAGCCCCTTCTCCGCGCCCGTCCGCACGGCGGCATCAAGAAGGAGACGGTGCCCCCTGTGCACGCCGTCAAAACTTCCGACGGTGAGAGCCGTCCCGTCCATGAACTGGCCGGGAATTTTACCCGGACATACGGCGGCCGCCTCGACAGTTTTCCAAGAATAAATCCGCATGAAGACCAATATATAGATTTTTATCCGCGCTGACTACGGAGCGCGCAGATATTAAATGCGAAATATTCAAACGTTTGCTTGAAATTCGCATGATATTCCTTTATAGTTGTAAAGATTCACGGAACTGCATATAAATCGGTTCCATACATATCTGCTGACGCAATTTCCGGAGGAATTACGAAATGAACACAGACAGTCAGAATGAAGAAGATAACGAGAAGCAGGAAATTGCTGAAAATCAGGATAATGTTTCTTTTGAGGATCTTGGACTTGACGAATACACGCTCAGAGCCGTAGAGAAAAAAGGCTTCGTGGCCCCGTCGCCGATACAGGTGCTTGCGATACCGCGGCTTCTTAACGGCGACAACAACATCATAGCGCGCGCGCGGACAGGAACAGGAAAGACGGCGGCGTTCGGCCTGCCGATTATACAGAACATCAGGGAAAAACGGGACGGAGTGCAGGCGCTCATTCTTGAGCCGACACGCGAGCTCGCGATGCAGACCTGCTCGGAAATGCAGTCTTTCTCCGACGGAGGATTTCCGAGAACCTGCGTGCTCTACGGAGGTGCGTCCTATACGACACAGATAAGGGAACTAAGGAACGGCGCGGAAATTGTCGTAGGAACGCCAGGCCGCATAAAGGATCATCTTGACAGAAAAACACTGGACATAAGCAAAATCAAGTATTTCATACTCGACGAGGGAGACGAGATGCTTGACATGGGCTTTATCGACGACATTGAGGAGATTTTCTCCAAGGCAAATCCGGACAGCAGGATACTCCTGTTCAGCGCGACGATGCCAGCTCCGATCCTGAAAATCGCGTCAAAATTCATGGGAGAATACGAGACCGTAGAGGAGGAAGGGGTCATCGACGAGCCTCTCCTGATTGAACAGAAATACTGGTTCGTCAGGGAAGGAGAGAAGACCGAGGCGCTGGTCCGGCTCATAGACATATCGCCTGATTTCTACGGACTTGTCTTCACGCAGACAAAAAATGATGCGGACAACGTGTGCCGCCAGCTCGACCTGCGGGGATATGAGGCCGCGGCTCTGCACGGAGACATAATGCAGAACCAGCGCGAGAAGGTTCTTGAGCGCTTCCGCCTGAAAAAGACAAGAATTCTGGTTGCGACGGATGTCGCCGCCCGCGGAATAGACATCTCCGGACTGAGCCATGTCGTAAACTACTCGCTGCCGTTTGATGCGGCCACATACGTCCACAGAATCGGACGGACAGGCCGCGCCGGCTCATCAGGAACCGCAGTGACATTCGTACGCCCGGAGGAAAGACGCAAGCTCGGTTTCCTCCAGTCTGCGGTAGCGCGGGCCAGCAAGGGAAAGATGGAGGAAGGAAAAATCCCGTCCGTCGATGAGGTCCTTGCGGCAAAGAAGAAACGCCTGTTCGACGAGCTGAGGAGACAGATTTTCGACATTCAGGATGAAATTTTGGAAGATCCGGAGAACACAGCCGGCGTTTCCGGAAGCCCGGAAGACGAATCTAGCAGAACGGCGGAGATTCCCGCCACGGCAGGCAGCACATCCGCGGACAATTCCGCTCCGGCTGAGCATGAGCCTGCCGCCGAGAACCAGACAGCGGAATTTTCGGAGCAGGCCGCAGTTGGGGATGAAACTGAAAACACGGCGGAGCACGGGGACATGGTCCGTGACACGGATCCAATGTTTATGGAGCTGGCGAAATCTCTTGCCGCCGGCAACGATCCTGTCCGTGTGCTTTCAGGAGTCCTCTCCGTGCTTTACGGTGACAAGCTCAGCCGCAGACATTACGGAAAGATAAATTCGCTCAGGAGCTCAGGACCGAAAGGAGACCAGCTGAGGATATATGTCCAGATGGGAAAAAGGGACGGACTGAGACCGAAGGACATAGCGGAATTCTTCAGCGACATGCTGAACATTCCGGACAGGCTTGTCGATCAGATTGACATGGCGCCGCAGTTCACGCTGCTGAGCCTTCCCGCCGCATCCGCCAAGAAAGCCGTCGAGATGTCAAAGGAGAACAAGAATCTTCCGCACATCCACCTCGACAACAGGGACGGCGGCCAGCGGGGAGGAGACAGAGGCGGAAGGGAACGCGGCAGGCGGGACCGTTTCCGTGAGCGGACCGAGAACCAGCGCCACGAGGGAAGATCGAAGGGAAAGCGCCCCAACTTTCACACCCAGTCCGAGCGTTCCGGAAGCGCCGGAATATACAGGAAGAAAAGCGGGAAAAAGCCGGAGCGATTCTAGCCCCGCGATCACGATGCCGCCGCGGACTTAATCATCCGAGGGCGACGTCAAGTATCATCATCAGAATAAAACCGATTCCGAATCCGATTGTTCCGTTGTTGGAATGCTCGCCTTCGGAAGCTTCCGGAATAAGCTCCTCGACCACCACGAAAATCATTGCGCCGGCCGCAAAAGCCAGCATATAAGGAAGTGCCGGCACGGCCAGCCTTGAAAGAAGAATCGTCAGGACTGACGCGAGCGGTTCCACCACGCCTGACAGCATTCCGTACATAAACGACTTTCCCCTGCTTCCGCCGCTGTTCTTGAGTGGCAGGGATATTATCGCGCCCTCAGGAAAATTCTGAACCGCGATTCCAACCGCAAGGGCGACAGTTCCGGCTGCCGTAATGCCGCCCTGCGCCGACATGAGTCCTCCGACCACCACTCCAACCGCCATTCCCTCCGGAATATTATGGAGCGTGACAGCGAGCACAAGCATCGTCGTCCTCTTAAGCTGCTTTCCGAATCCGTCAGGCTCATCAGAGTCAAGATGAAGATGCGGAACGGCGCAGTCAAGCAGGAACAGAAACGCCATTCCCAAAGCGATTCCAACGGCGGCCGGAACAAACGCGAATTTCCCCATTTCCGATGACGCGGCTATCGATGGAACAATCAGCGACCATACGGATGCCGCGACCATAACTCCGGAAGCGAATCCGAGCAGCAGCTTCTGCAACGCAGGCCTGAGCTCGCCTCTCATAAAAAAGACGGTAGCCGCCCCCAACGCAGTGCCCATAAAAGGTATCAGCAGAATCAATGCTATGTTTTTCATGGACACATTATATATTATTTGGCGTTCAGAGAGAATGGTCTCCGTGAGCCGTGCTGAATCCGCTGAATTCGGCGGAGGCTCCGTCCCCGTCCCGGCTGTACGCGTAGAGCGCGATGTACACACCCATGAATCCGCAGGCCACCTCGCTTGACAGGTAACGTGAGTCCGCGCTTCCCAGAACCGTCTCGCCGTCATCACGGACCAGGATGAAGGTGTAGGAATGCGGCTCCGACACGATTTTCAGCCTGACTGAACCGCCTGCGACAGGAACTTTCCGCAGGACAGAAACCGCAGGTCCAACCGAGACACGGGCCGACACGGAGAATTCTCCGCCTTCACTTGCGGCATAAAGATCATAATGATGGCTTCCGTCCATGAAAACGGAAATTCCGGCTTCCGAACAGGAACCGCCGTCCAGACGAACATCACACACGGTGACGCAGTCAAACTCGTTCTGCCTTATTCCCGTCCATGACGGCGAGTCATGCAGATCGGACGGACGCACGGAGGTTGCCCTTATCCTGATATAGTCCGCGCAGAATTCATAGTTCTCCGGATGCGGATTCCGGAGGAAATTCCAGTCCAGCTCAGGAGAAAGCGTGGAGAAGGTCTTCCTGTATGAGAAATTCTGCGGCGCAAAGCCGTGCCCCTCAGGACATTCCGTCTCCATAAGGGCATTTCCGTAGCCCTGCCCGGTGAACATATCAGAAGACTTTGTTCCTATATAGAACCATCCGTCTTTCCAGCTGACCGGCTCCATGCAGGTCTCGCGTCCGAGGTGATGGAACGGCATATATCTGTCTATCTGGCGGAATGCAAGATGGCAGAACCACCATGTTCCGTCTGAAGCCTGAAGAAGATCGCCGTGTCCGGCCCCCTGAAGCTGATAGCCTCCCAGATTCCTGTTTGTAAGAACAGGATTATCGGGACAAGGCTCAAAAGGCCCGCGCAGATTTCTTGAGCGCGCATAATTAACCATGTGGCCGTATTCAGTTCCTCCCTCGGCGTCAAGCAGATAATACCACCCGCCGATTTTATAGAGGTGAGGCGCCTCTATGTACCGTCCGCCCGTTCCGTACCAGAGCGGCTCGTTGTCTGAAAGCTTCCTGCCGGTGGAAATGTCTATCTCGCTTATCTGGATATAACCGCGTCCTTCCGGGTCGTTTCCGTTGGATATAAAGTATACCCTTCCGTCGTCATCAAAGAAGAGGGACGGATCTATTCCGCTCTGCCCGACCGTGACCGGCTCGGACCATTCGCCGTAAATATCATCAGTCCACACGTAGAAATTCCCCGGGCCTGATACGTTAGTGACAACCATGTAGAAACGGCCGTTATTGTATCTGATTGTCGGCGCATAAATTCCGCCGGCGGTTCCTGCATCCTCAAGCGGAAGCTGGCTTCTTCTTGTAAGGCAATGCCCTATCTGCCTCCAGTTTATCATGTCGTCACTTTCAAAAAGAGGAACGCCCGGAAAATAGCAGAATGACGAGCAGACCATATAGTACTTTCCTCCCGCGGCGCACATACTCGGATCCGGATACATGCCCCGGAGAACAGGATTCATGAATTTCATATAGACCTCACTTCTTCTCCGTAAATTTCCATTCAACCAGCGAGATGTCCGCATCGGAAAAAAGGATGAAAAGATTATGCACGCCGGAAAATTCCCCGGACGGAACTACTGTCCTTCCGTCCGAGCCAAGCTCCGCGACGGACGACGCGTCTGCGGACAGCCTGTCAAGCCGCAGCTCCAGCTTTCCGCTTCCTTCCGCGGCAAAGGAGAATTCCCCCGCCCCGCTTCCGAAATCCACGCCGGTGACCGCGATCCATGCTCCGCTTTCCGCGCTTCTTGCTGTCGCGTTTCCGTCCCTGTCATAGCTGAACGATATTCCGGCCGACGTGGACACCGTTGATCCCGGAACATTCCTGTAGGGACAGAAATCCCCGGCCTGCTTTACGCCCTCCCTTGTTCCGCCCCGCGTCTTTATCGTCAGCGTATCCTCGTCAAAGTCAAGGGTGTCTGCGCAGAGGCTGCGGAATCCGCCGTCCGTTCCCAGCTTGTCCTGAAGAATCAGCGCATGGTAAAGGATGTAATACTGCCCCTTGAATTTTGTGAAATGCGTATGGTTGTTGCTGTAGCTCATTCCGGCCTCGCCAGGATTCAGAAAATAGTGTCCGCGGTACTTCCAGGAATTCATGTCAAGCGGCGTCGTGCTTGTCATGTATGACATGGAGCACTGCGCGGGCTTGGGAGTTCCGGAGAACAGGGACGGCCATTCGGCGCGCGCGTCCCAGCTGTTGTTGAAAGTGTAAACGAACGTTCCGTTTATGAAATTCAGCTCGCTCGCCTCAAAGAAGTAAGGCGACGGCATGACCTTTATTCCGCCGGCAAGGGAAATCATGTCGTCTCCGAGCCTTACGATTCTGGCGCTTCCAGGCCACAGGTCGGTTCCGCTGGAAGACTTGCCGCAGCCACCGAACGCAAGCCAGCCGTTTCCGTCTCCGTCAATGCAGACTCCGGGGTCAAAGGGGGCCGGACAGTCTCCGAGCCCTTCCGTCCTTCCGGAAATCAGGGGCTTCTTGAGAGGGTCGCTCCAGGGGCCGAGCGGACTTGTCGCTGTAAGAACGCCGACTCCAGCTCCGCTGTTTGAAAAATACAGGTAGAAATGCGTAAGCCCGTCCGCCTCAATGCGCGAGGTCACCGACGGCGCCCAGGAAGCGATAATCCAGGGCGCGATTTTTCCGGTCTCAATTCTTCCGTGGTAAGTCCAGTTCACCATGTCGTCCGTGGAAAAACATACAAGCGACTTTATCTTCTCGTAAGTGTTCTTTCCGGATTTTCCGACAGCCTCGTACTGCTGGTGGTCGTTCGTTCCGTAGACGTAAAGCCTTCCCTCATATTCTACGGCGGTAGGATCGGCGCAGAAAACCGCGGGCGAAATCGGATTCGCGTTCTGCAGCGGCTTGAAAATGTCCCTGCTCGGTGCAATTTTTCCCATCTTTTCTTTTTCCTTAAGTGAATTTGTTCCGGCGCATGACGAAAGGACGAGCAGTCCCGCCAGCGCGCCTGATAAAACGATTAACTTCATGAGTCAAGTATACAGCGTGCGGCCGTTTTTTCAATGTGAAAATTTGACCTAAAACCATGGAAATTCGGGAATTTTTCTGAACAACAAAACAGGCTCATGGTGATATAGTATGCGACATGAGCACAAAAGGAGGAATGACTATGTCAAAAAGTTTCAGAACCCATACAAATCCGATATGCAAATCAATCTATACAGCGGATCCGGCCCCTATGGTTTACGGCGACACGCTTTATCTGTACACCACACATGACGAGGACAGGCTTGTAAATAATTTCTATACGATGCGTGACTGGCGGTGTTTCTCCACAAAGGATATGGAGAACTGGACCGATCACGGCATGATATTCTCGCTTGACGACATAGAATGGGCGGAAGACAGGGCCTGGGCGCCGCAGTGCATCGCAAGGAACGGAAAATTCTACCTCTACTGCCCTGTACAGAAAAAAGGAGGCGGAATGGCCATCGCGGTCGGTACCGCCGACAACCCGGCCGGACCATTCATAAATACAGGCGGACCGCTTGTTGACGAGGGCGACTGGAATGACATCGACCCGACCGTATTCATTGACAGGGACGGCCAGGCATATCTTTATTTCGGAAACCCGGAGCTGCGGTACGTGCTTCTGAACAGGGACATGGTCTCCTACGACAAGAGCGCGGGGGTAAGAAGAATTCCTATGACCGAAGAGGCATTCGCAAAGGGCGGCCACGAAACCGGAACATCCTATGGCGAGGGACCATGGTTCTACAGGCACGGAGACCTTTACTATATGGTGTTCGCGGCCTTTGCTGAAGGCGGAAAACACAACGAGCATCTGGCCTACTCAACATCAAAGTCACCGACCGGTCCATGGCGTTACGGCGGAATCATCATGGACGAAAGCCCGTGCTTTACAAACCATCCGGGAATCGCCGAATTCAGGGGACGCTCATACCTTTTCTACCATACAGACCAGCTGCCCGGAGGAAGCCTGTTCCACCGCTCGGTATGCGTGACGGAATTAAACTATAATGATGACGGCTCAATCAGCAAGGCCGCAAGATGCGACAGCATACCGCTCCCATAAAAAGCCAATGGCAAAGTATCTATCTCCGATCTGACTTTTTATGGGAGCGGAGAAGCGGGAAACAAAAGCCGACACGCAAACCGCCGCCTCTCCGCCCGTCAGCTGTTCTTCCAGTCTCCAATCGCCTGAACCATCCGCCGCCCGATGTCAATCCTCGTCCGCCTGCACTCCTTCGGAAATTCCCTTGCCGCGCGGAACGCCATCCTCATGAAAAGTCCGGAGCCGGCCGGCAGCATTATCCTCAGCATACCTTCCGGGAACACAAAATGAGTGCCGTGCACATAGACCGCCGCCTCAACCTCGCATGAATGAGCCTTCTGCGCAAGCCGCGCCTCCATTCTGCGGATATACCTTGCGGTGTCCCAAAGCACATCATCCTCGGCGCCGATCAGAAGCTTTCCGCGGATATTCTCCACTTTTATCATCTCCTCCTCCGTAAGCGGATGCGCCTTCTCCGAATCGTCAAAAACGCCGCGCGATGCGATTATGTCTCCGCCGAGCTTGGCGTCCGCCTTCATCTTTTTCCAGTATTCAGGATGACCGTAGCAGAACGGCATGTACGGAAGCGGCTTTCCCCTGTAGGAGAAAAGCGACTCCCCCTCGACCGGCCATTCTCCGCAGCCGTCCTTTTTGCCCTGAATGAACCCCTGCCAGACAAAATCGCTCGGAGTCATTGCGACGGTCAGCGTGATTTCCGGAAAATATGACGCCGCGACCAGCGCGAGCGTTCCTGTCGTCGAGGCTCCCGCAATGCCGACCTTCCTGTTTCCGTGAGCCTTGAGCCAGGCGGCCGCCGCCTCCACCCTTTCCACCGGATAGTTGTGATGGCTGTAGTCCTTTTTTCCCGGCGACATAGTCAGCACGTTCACGCCGTTTCCGATCAGCCACTTCGCCGCCGACCTTGCCATGCGGTCCTCCGGATCGTCGCCGACCATCGTTATCACCGCACAGTCCGCGGCATCACCGCAGCTCCAGTACGCTCCGTAAAATCCGTCCTTCTCCGTATCAAAATGAATGTGCCTCATCTGTTCCTCCTCTGAACCGGCGCGCCGGAAAATCATGCAGACCGCCATGCGGCCGGACACAGCTAGGCCAAAGAATACCAGAACACAAAAATGTTAGCAAGAACTAACTTTTTCCGGAGAAATGTGCTATACTTCGTAAGATGAATGTCTGCGCCAGTTCCGCAAGTCCGGAGCCGGAGGTCACGACACAAGGAGGCTCGTTTTTCATGAAAATAAGACAGCAGAAACAGATAAAGGCTTTTTTGGCACAAGAATTCGGAAGCGGCAGAGGCTGCGAACTGTTTGAGCGGCAGTCGGAAAAACTCGTCAGAATGATTTCCGACACAAAGGGAAAGTCCGGGAATCAGATGAAGACTCTTGTCCAGACCATTCTTCCGCGGATCGCGCTGTTCAAGGCCCTGTCGGAAGGCGGATTCTCTGAAGATGACGCATATACGCATACAAGGAAATACATGAACCTAAAGGTAGCGGCACAGAAACATTCATTCACGGCCAGAATGGAAGCCGTGCCGGGATTTTTCGCGATTTACAGAAGAGTTTTCCTTAAAATCATGCGCACGAGCGACCTTTGGGAAAGCAGGCAGAAATACGGCGATGACTTCTTTGCCGCGGACATAACAAAATGCCTTTGGCGAACGGCCTGCATTGAAAACGGCTGCCCTGACCTTTGCCGGCTGTTCTGCGATGTTGACGACATCACTTACGGCGGACTTAAGAAAATGGGATTCAGGCGCACAAAGACCCTCGGTTATGGCGGCGACTGCTGTGATTTCCATTTTTTCAGGAAATAGGAATCCGGGCTGCGGAATTTCTCAAAAGAAAGGAGCCTCAGCCCGGCGCCTCGATATCTGCGGGACAAATCAGGCCGGCAGGACTTTTGCACACCCGCATCGCAATTTCTGGAATTTCCTTTACCTACTGCTGCCTCTCACTTGCGTTGCGAAACAATGCAAAAAACAATATTATAAACATGATACTTTAGAATATTATTTTTTACAGGAGAAAGAGATGAAATTCACCAACAAATTCTTTACCCCCCCCAAGTAATCACCGTACTGTTTTTGGCATTGTCGGCGCTTGCCGGCTGCTCAGTTGAGGTCAACGTCGGCAACACCGAACCTGCGAAGAAAACATTCACAATCACTTTTAATGCGAACGACGGAAGCGGCAAGATAAAAGCGCAGTCCGCTGAATCGGGAAGCGAAATCACCCTTACAGCGAACGCCTTCACCAGAGATGGCTACACATTTTCCGGCTGGAACACGGCGGCGGACGGAAAGGGCACGCCTCATGACGACAAGGCAAAAATCACGCTGACCGCCGACATCACGCTCTATGCGCAGTGGGCGGCAGGAACCGGAACTGCCTACAAAATTGAACACTGGCAGCAGAATATTGCAGACGACGGCTACTCGCTCGCAAAAACTGAATCTATGACAGGAACAACAGGCGATGAAACTGCTACGAAAACGGAAGAAACCGCCGGATTCACTGCAAAGGAATTCGCTCAGAAAAAAATCGCTGCTGACGGCTCGACAACCGTAAAAATTTATTATGACAGAAAAATGGTTACATTAACATTGAACTGCGGCAACGACACAGACCCGCAAACTGTAACCGGAAAATTTGGTGCCGATGTGAAAATTAGCGCACCTACTAAAACAGGCTACACATTTGCTGCTTGGAATCCCGAATTGCCTGCGACATTCCCGGCAGAAGACGCGCAATACACCGCGAAGTGGGTAAAAGAGGGCGATTACATCATTACCTACAAAAATGCGGAAAACGCGGCAAACGACAATCCTGCCGGCTACAACGTAGAAACCGAGACGATAACGCTGAAAGCAGCGACAAAAGTTGGTTACGTATTCGACGGTTGGTATAAAGAAGATTCATTTGCAACGAAAGTAACTGAAATCACAAAAGGTTCGGCAGGCAATATTACGTTGTATGCAAAGTGGAGCTTGGAAACTTACACTATTACCTACGAACTGAACGGCGGAACAAACGCAGACGGAAATCCAGAAAGCTATAATGTGGAAACTGAAACAATAACACTGGAGGCAGCAACAAAAGCCGGTTACATTTTCGACGGATGGTACAAAGAAGTTTCATTTGCAACGAAAGCAACCGAAATCACAAAAGGTTTGACCGGTGATATTACACTTTACGCAAAGTGGAACTTGGAAACTTACACAATCACCTATGAGCTGAACGGCGGAATAAACGCAGACGGAAATCCAGAAAGCTACAACGTAGAAACTGAAACAATAACGCTGGAAGCAGCAACAAAAGTTGGTTACGTATTCGACGGCTGGTACAAGGAAAGTTCGTTTGCAACGAAAGTAACTGAAATTACGAAAGGTTTGACCGGTGATATTACCCTCTACGCAAAATGGACTGACTTTGTGTTTGTAAAAGGCGCCACAATAGAAGAGCAGATTGCAGATAGTAAATTATTTGTTAAAGGAAAAAGCATAACAATAAATGACTTTCATATATGCAACCATGAGGTTACACAGGCGGAGTATGAGGCTTTAGGAACTCTTCCAGCTGAAATGGCAAATACTGACGGAGTTTCTGGCAACAATCCGGTGAACAAAGTAAGCATGTATGATGCGTTTGTATACTGCAACAAGCGTTCTATAAAAGAAGGTTATATGCCTTGCTATTCAATAAAGGGTTCTACAAATCCAAGCGAATGGGGAACAGTGCCGACTTCAAAAGACAGTGATTGGAATGCTGCAATATGCGATTTTAATGCGGACGGATACCGCTTGCCAACGGAAGCAGAATGGGAATATGCCGCACGAGGCGGAAACGGACTTACTGGCACTCAATATCTTTATGCCGGAAGCGATACTGCTAATGATGTTGCATGGCATTCTGATAACGCAGGCAACAAAACTCATGAAGTAAAGACAAAACAAGCAAATACTTTGGGGTTGTATGATATGAGCGGCAATGTATATGAATGGAATTGGAAAGAAAACGCCAATGATGGTTATCATTATAATAGAGGTGGCTCTTGGGGAATGTATTATGATACCGCCTGTCAGGTTTGGTATAGGTCATATTACTCCTCGCATAACCAAAACGATAATACTGGCTTCCGCGTTGTCCGCAACGCGCAATAGAAGGTAGAAGCACTTTGTCATTGCCGTGCTTGACACGGCAATCTCTCGTGAACTAGAGATTCCTGACCGAGTTTGCTACGCAAACATCGCAGCATCAAGTGCGGTAATGACATTGAAATCAAGTCGGGCAATGACAGTAAAAGTTTGTCACTATCGGGCTTGCCCCGATAATCTCACCTGTTGTCAGAGATTCCTGTACCGTGGCGCGGAACTGGCAATCAGGTGCAAGCTGAGAACATCATTGAAACGACAGTCCTCCCGCTCCGCAGCCTAATCCGTAATCTCGGAATTCAAGGCTTCGATTTTTCCGTTCAGATTTCTGTCCGCCAAAAGAAGAACCGTGCGTCTTTCGTAAATTTCGCCGCCTTTCCAATGCCGGCCGTAGACAAGAGTGATTTCAGTTTTTCCTTCCTTTAGAATCTTAAAAGTCAGAGTCTGAACGCCGCCGACGCCTGTCATTCCCGGCTCCGCCTCGTCCTGAACGTATCTGTCGCTTTCAAGAAGCGCGATTTCCTCGTCCGCAATCTCAGACCTCCAGGAGCAGCCCGTCGTAGGATTCGATTCCAGCACGACTGAAACCATATTCGCCGCTTCAGCATTTTTCTGCGGATTCGACGCGCAGGAATAAAAACAGAAAGCCGCCAGCATAAGAAAATAAAAAATCAGATTCGCATTTTCCTTAAATTTTTTCATAAAATCTTCCATCATTTTTCTCTCCGAAAAAAATTGTTTTGTTAATTTTTCAGCCTGAATTTTTTGTCCGGACTGCTAGATATGTTTTAGTCAAAAATATAAAATAAGTCAATTTGCGGAACGCGGGCGGAAAATGATAGGACTTGGAACAGTTATAAACAGCGCAAGCATCGTGGCGGGCGGATTAATCGGACATTTTGCCGGAAAATTATTCAAGCCGGAGCAGCATGAATCCCTGAACAAAGCCTGCGGAATCAGCGTGATTTTTATTGCGGTCGCAGGGGCGATGCAGGGAATGCTGAAAATCGAAGGCGCGGAAATCGTCAGCGGAAAATCCATGCTCGTGGTTCTGTGCCTTGCTCTGGGAACAATTATTGGCGAGCTTTTCGGCATTGAAAAAGGCTTCGAAACTTTCGGCGAATGGCTCAAAAGAAAAACCGGAAACAGCGGCGACTCAAGTTTTGTGAACGCATTTGTAACGGCGTCGCTTACAGTTTCAATCGGGGCAATGGCGATTGTTGGCGCGGTTCAGGACGGACTGCTCGGGGACTTTTCAACACTCGCGGTAAAGTCAGTCCTGGATTTTATAATCGTCGCGGTGATGACTTCCGCAATGGGCAAAGGCGCGATTTTTTCCGCAATCCCGGTTTTCGTTTTTGAAGGAACAATAACGCTTCTTGCAAAACTTGTTTCCCCGGTGATGACTCCGACTGCTGTTGAATATCTGTCTCTCATCGGCTCGATTCTGATTTTCTGCATCGGCGTGAATCTTGTCTGGGGCAAAAAAATGAATGTAGCGAATATGCTGCCGTCCGTGATTCTCGCAGTTGCCGCGGCGTACATTCCGTGGAGTTTTTAGGATTTTAAAAGAATTTTTTTTTCATATTCGGGCGTGCCCGCCACAAACTGACGTTTGCGTCGGTCGGGCTTTCCGTGGTTCCGGCATTCGCCTTCATTCCTACGCAAAGCTTCGGAACGGCTACGCCGCCACTTCAATCCCTCACGCATTTACACACACAAATCTAAATTACACAAATCACATTTTCATGATATAATCATAAAATGCAAAACTTCGACTGCTGCTTTACAAAAGGAAACAATTATTTCCGCTACCGTGCCGGAGCAATCATCGTGGAAAACGGCTGCGTCCTGTTCGCCGGAAACGAACTGGAAGATTATTTCTATTCGATTGGCGGCGGAGTTCATCACGGCGAAACTGCCGAGGACGCGGTAAAGCGCGAAGTTATGGAAGAAACCGGCGTGCCTTACGAAATCGACCGTCTGGCGGTAATCCACGAAAACTTTTTCACACAGAACAGCGGAACTTTAAAAGGGCTTGTCTGCCACGAAATCAGCTTCTACTTCCTGATGAAACCGCGCGGAACACAGGAACTCCGCAGCGACAGCACGACATACGGCGTAAAAGAAGAAATGCACTGGATTCCCATCAACGATCTTGACAAGCACAAAGCCTTCCCCTCTTTCATGAAAGACTACCTGACCCGCCCGCACCCTGGAATCGAACACATTGTAAGTGATGGAAGAAAATGAAATATATGGGCATGCAGGGGAAGGCTTTCCGCACCTTCTTATGACAAAATAAAAATCAGGAGGCGCGGAAATGCCAGCAGACAATAAAAGTGAAATCGTAATTTTCAAGACTGCTATGGAAAAAAGCAAATGCAGAATCCCATGAATCGCGGTAGAGTTATATAAATATACAGCCAAGCTTAGAGTTTTATGATTCAATAGATTCCCGTGTCGCGGCACGGCAATGACAGTAAATTGCTGTTCTTATCAAAACCCGGAATTGAACCCTATGGATATTCCTGCATGAATTCTTCCGCACTCAGAATCGCGGCCGGATTTTTGTAAACGCGTCCCTGCCGACTGAATATTTCAGTCTTCGCGTCAATCACCCGGAAATTCATTCCGTGCTTCAAGTCATCAGCGTTTATTCCTTCAAAATAAACTGTTTTCCATTTTCCGCCGCTGAAATAATTTCTCTGCGGTTTCGGAACGATTTCGTCCACGATGAATCCGCCGTCACGCGCTATGAAGCCTTGATCCGTATCTGCGTTCACCTTGAATTTCTTGATGAGATAACCGTCGTCATCGAAAAGTCCGACATTCACGGAAAAAACATATCTCAGGCTGTACGGAACCCATCTTTCCGCTGTGTAGCGTCCGCCCTCGTATGCTCCGAACACCGGCTTTGAGACGCTTTTTGTCCATACATTGTTGTTTCTGTCTTCAACCAAAGTTTTCCATTCATTCATGACCGTTGCCCAGACTTTCATCGCTACGGCGTTCGGAACGCATTTTATGCCCGGATGAATTTCAAGGTCTGCAGTCCTTTTTTGCATATTTATATTGCCGTCGTTAACGTAAGAAAAATCATAGACGATAAACATTGAATTTTCGTTCATGTATGATTCAAGCTGCGAGAAAATTTTATTCCAGTGTTCAATTTTTGCACTGTAGCTGTCGAGTTTCGCAAGAATTCCGTCCGAATTGAATGAGCCTGAAATTATCTGACTGCTGTTCGACGTAGCCTCCTCGTATTGCCAGTTCAGTTTTCCTCTTACCTGACTGTATGCCGCAAGAGCCTCAATCAGACTGTCGTTTTCCTTTGCAGAATTGCCTTTCGCAAGATTCATTATCGAGCTGTTTTCAGTTTTGTCAGGTTCCGCAAAAGCCGCTTTCTCCCTGTCGGTGAATTCTATTCCAAGTCCTTCAAGAAGTGATTCTGCGATTTTATTTACGGCTTTTCCGCTCTGAATTTCTGAGGCGGAATAGCGTCCGTCCGTGCTTGCGCGAATTTCATTTGTAGCAACATCATTCGCGCGGAAATTAAGCTCGTAACTCTCTGCGATTTTCCGGATGCTTCCGATTACAACAATCTGAGCGTTTGTCAGCTGACCGATTTGAGCCGCATCTTTGTCGCTGTAGTATCCGCTTTCGGAAAGTTCCTGCTCGGCCTTTATAAGCGACTCGTTTTTTCTGTCAAGAACCGTCATTTTTGAGAATCTTGAGAATTTTGTCGTGAGTGAATCCTGAAAATACTGCGAAATCCATTCTTCATTTTTTGCAGTTCCGCTGATTTCCGGCTGACATACTGCCATGGCGATTCCTTTTCCTTTGTACAAGTCCTTCTGGGAATTCTTGGATGGAAGGTTTTCAGAAAACGCCGTCTGCCCGGAATTTTTTGATTCCGACGAGACCGCGGAAACCGAATTTGACGCGCATGATGCCAGAATGACAGCCGTTGCCAAGATGACTGCCGGAAGATTTTTTTTCATTGATTTTCCTTATTTGTGGACTTAAATTCTATTGTCATTCCCGCACTTGATGCGGGAATCTGGTAAAAAAAATCGGATTAGAAAGTTGTTCCTCTATTGTTTTTCTAAAACAGAATTGAAGCCGCTATCGCCTCTGCGTCAGCCCATTCCTTGTCCGCCGCTGAGATTGTCGCCGCGGACTGATAGAGCTTGTTTCCCGAAGCGTAAGCCATTTTGGTGGCGTCGGCCGCCGCCTTTGTCTGCTCCGTTTTTGCGTCCGCAAGAATTTTTGTCCGTTCAGTGCTTCCGTCCTGCATAATCTGCGCAAGAGCCTGGTCTGCGGCGGCTTTCTGTTCTTCCGGCATGAGCGCAATTTGCGCGTCGGCGATTTTCTTGTTGATTTCCGCGCTCTGCTTTGCCTCTTCCTGGCTCATGACAGTCGGAAAACGTGCGTCGTGAATCATTTCGCTCACCATGTTCTTCACAAAATCCTGCTCTGGCGTCAAATCTTCAGGAAGTTCACCTAAGACATTTTTCACATATTTTGCGGTTGTCTGCGTCCAGGTTGCCGCCGGAATCTGATAAACCTGGTAGACGATGTACTGGCTTGTCTTTTCGCCGCTTATCGGATCTTCCGTGATTACGCGCTGCCAGAATTCAGTCGCCTTCTGATGTCCGGTGATTTGAGCGTCGCTCTGTGTCTTTGTGACTTCCTCAATCGCCTGACGCGTCTCATCGCTTAGATTTCCGCTTCTTGCCTGTTCCGCCGCATAGACATTTATGCTCTGCTGAAGTTCACGCGCGATTTTCCGTGAGTAAGCCATGTCCGCACGCATTGTAGCCGAGCGGATGTCAGCTCCATATCCCGTGGAATTTCTGAAGATGTCGTTGTCATTCTTTTTGAATGTGCTTATGTATGCAGAATAGTCTCCGCGCGCCGCTGCGGAAAGCCATGACGGAACAGCTTCAGTTCCGAACGTTCTTCCGTCCCAGTCAACTACGGTTGTCTCGATTCCGGCGATTTTCACACCCGAGGCTGATTTCCTTTCTGCCGCCGGGATTGTTGCCGAATTTCCTGTGGTTGCGCAGCCTGCCGCAAAAAGAGCCGCCGCAATGGCCGTTCCAAAAATGATTTTTTTCATAAGTTCTCCTGTCTATCTGTTATGTCTAAAAAGACATGAATTCCCTGCTCAACAGCTCCGAGACACATTCTGCTATTGCGGAATACGCGCGCCGCTCTGCAACCTGTCTGTTTTTTGCACCGGTTTTTGCCAGCTGTTCTGACCGTGATAAAATTATTCTATCTCCGTTTGAAATTTCGATTGTGACGGACGGAGTGTAGAAATATCCTGCCGGAAGAATTTTCCTGTTAAGGCTGATTTTTATGCGGCACCTATATTCTGCGGCGCTTTCCGTCGTGACGATTCCGATTTTTGCGAATGATGATTTTGCGGCTTGAACGACAGAATTCTCACGGTCGTCTTCACATTCAACCTGAACGGAAAATGTTCCGCAGAGCCGTTTTATGAGAGGCTTCAGTTCTGAAATATGATTCCGTGTCTTTCCGAAAAGTGATTCGCTTTCGGGATAAACAATCAGCGAAAAATCAAGTTTGTCCTCCAGCTTGTTTTCTTCCGCGAATTTTCCTGCCTTTGAAAAACCTGTTGTTTTCAGCAACAATTCTTTCTGACTTTCCGCATTTGACCAGAAATTTTCAAATGTTTTTATGTCGCTTTCAATTTTCGGCCGGTAGATTTTCCAGGCTTCCTCGCGGTCGATAAATGCCGTTGTCTCGTAGACTTTCTGCTTTCTGTCAAACCTGGCTTTTGTAAAATGAACCGCAAAAAGTTCAGTCTGGGAATTCAAAAAAACTTCCTCAGAAATCGTGCTGCGGGAATCTGTGTCTGTAACCGTTGTTCTTTCAGCCGAAACTACAGAAATGCTCATCTGGAAAAATCTTGACAGAGAGGCGAGCGCGTTCTACTGAGCTTCCGCCTCCGATTTTCCGAACCCGCGCTGAGCTATAAAATCCGGACTGACGAGATAATCTTCTGAAAAAAAAGAGACAGAAGCGAGTAAAAATAATAGAAGAAAAATACAAAATTTTTGATTTTGTCTCATTATTTTTTTATACAAGATAAAATCTTGAATTTCTGATTAACATTTTCTCTGTGATATGTTAAGAACAAATTTTTTGCTTCTTCTGTATTTTCTGCCATATAGTGACATTTTAATGTTGAAATTCCATTGCTTATTTTCGATTTTTGTTCACAAGTTATTTCGTATTGAGTTTTCATATTTTAGTCCTTAAAATTATTGATTATTTTTTCGATTTCATTCCAATTTTTACTGTCCTGAATGTAGTAATCACATCCGCATTTACATCCGATACAATTTGCCAAAGATTCAGCACAGATTTCATTTTGATTGGCTCGAGATTCAAAATCCTTTATAACATTCTTTATATTCAAGTCGTTAGGATTTTTCTCCAAATCATTTTTAAAATCTTCTAGATATTCTGCATTCGTTGAAAGATAAAAATTATTTTCGGCATTGCATCCAGGGCAAACTGATTTTATAGTCTTCATTTTTCCGCCTCCAATATCTTGGTATTATTCCGTATTTCTACGCGTAATTTTGTTTGCACGTAAATTTACTTAATTTGGATTATATGCGTAAGTTTACTGCAAGTCAACGTAAAATCAGTAAATTAACGTACAATTTCATATATGGGATTCAAGGAAAATTTACGGGACGAGATTTCTTATCAGGGGCTGATGATAAAGGAGCTTGCCGCGCGTGCCGGACTTAATGCAGGTTCGGTGAGCAATTATCTTAAGGAGAACAGCTCGATTCCGTCCGCCGATGTCGCCGTAAAACTTGCATCCGCACTGAATGTCTCCGTTGAGTATCTTGTGAACGGAAAATCCCATGCCGAAAGCGGAAAAAAATATTCCCCTGAAATCCGAAAAATGGCGGATAAGCTTGAGTCCATGTCTTCCCGCGACAGAAAAAATGTCGGTGCGCTGATTGACGCAATCTGCGAGGATTTGTAGAGCGGTAAACTTTATTTAAAAAAAATTTATATTTTTACAGGTGGCTTAATTCACTATTGAGTTTTATCATTAAAACTCACGGATAACCGTAAAATTCACATCTCCAATTCCATCCGCACGTGAACAATTCCCTCTTCCAAAAAATCGCCAGAAACTTCTTTGAATCCGAATTTCTTATAAAAACCAGCAGCGTGTTTCTGTGCGTCCATGCAGATTTTTTTGCAGTTCATCTTTTGCCTTATCGCCTGAATGCTTTTGTTCATCAGTTCATGGCCGATGCCGTTTCCGTGCCGTAAAGTCAAAACCCTGCCAACTTTCACAATGCCGCAAGTTTCATCCGCGTAAAAAGCCCTCAGATATGCGCAAACTTTTTCGTCATCAATCAAAAAACAATGCAGACTTTTGTAATCTATGTCATCCATATCCTGATAATGAATATTCTGTTCCATCACAAAAATCTCGTTCCGCACCTTGAGTATTTCGTAAAGTTCTTTTGTGTTCAGCTCGTCAAATCTTTTCGCAAAAAAATCCATTTGTCGTTCCAATCATCACGAAGATTTTTGCATTATATCATATATGGCAATCAATAAAAATCAGCAGAATTCGGGCGTTCCCTTTGAGAACAAGTTTTTTCAAAACTCATTCTCAAAGGTCGGCTGTTCCGCACTTCGCTAACACTCTAAGTCCTCGCCGTGCAAATCGCACGGCTGCGGTCTTTGGCTTCGGTTGTTCAAACAACCTTCGCCAGTGTTCCATAGCCTAACGCAGTTTAGTCCTTAAACAAATTCCCTGCCGTCATCTCAAGGTAGTTTTTTCCGGCGTAGTTCGGGAACGCTTTTTCTGCGGCGGAAAGGAATTCCTCGCGGGTTTTGCATTGTGCGGCAAGCTCGCGGATTTTTTTCACGTAGGCGATTTTTTCTGTTACCGCGTCCTGCTCCTCGACGTTCGCGTGGCTTGAAAGAATGTACTTGTAGCCGGCTTTCTGGTACGACTCAAGAATTTCAACCATTGCGGCGGCGTGTGCGTCCGAACCGATAATCGAATGGACGTACTTTCCGAGCATGTGAGTGTAAATCGCATTTGCGTCCGGAATTTCAACATCGAAAGAAGAGCCACGGTCGTAAATCACAAAGTCAATTCCGGCGATTGTGTTTTTTCCTTCGTGCAGAATATTCTTGATTGAAGCCATAAAGTTTCCGTGGAAAGCTGGTCCAAACGCTTTCAAAAGTCCCTGCGTGATTCCGAATGCAGTTCCGCTACTCACAGATTTTTTCGCGTTTTCAGTTCCCCACACATTCATTCCCTTGGTGTAGTCCGCGCCGGCCGGATGGTCGCTGATTATAATGTCGTTCATAGGCTTTTTAAGCGAAGCAACGTATTCCTTCCAGGCGTCAAGATTTTCCGTGAACGCCGGAAGCTCAAGCCCTACAAGAGCGTTTTCGCCCTCGACAATAAAAGCCGCGTCGCAAAGAGCGTCCTTAGTGTCGTAAGCGTGAAGTTTTATTTTGCCAAAGTCATAAACCGTTACAGTTCCTGCTGAAAGATTTTTAGTTGTGTTCATAATTCACCTCTGAAATATTTTTTGCGTGTACGTTGTAACTTTTTTAGTTACAGTAAGAATATAATCCAGATTCGTTGTAATGTCAATGGTTACAACAAAAAAAGATGAGGAAAAGTAGAATTTTTGTGGAGATTGGTGTCGGTGTGAAGTGGTTGATTGAAGTTATTGTAATACTTGGGGTTTAATTTATTGGAATTTTGCGATTTAATTTCCGTGTCATTCCCTTGCTTGACAAGGGAATCTTTGTACGCATGGATTATCGGGTCAGAGCCCGATAATGACAAGGAAGTAAGCGAACAATGACAATTTGCATTTTGTCATTGCCCGGCTTGATTTCAATGTCATTCCCGCACTTGATGCGGGAATCTATGCACGAGATTATCGGGGCAAGCCTGATAATGACAAGTTGGAAATTATCGGATTTAAGCCAAAAGAGCCGCAATTTTTTCCTATTCTTCTATTAAATCAGAACCGCTTGCCGTGCCGTTTTCGCACTGGACATTCAAGGACATGAGTTTATACTTTTCATCCTTATAATCAGTTTTGACCTGCTTCCATTGCTCGACTGTACCTTTATATGAGATTGTCTCAAGTGCTGTGCAGCCATCGAAAGCGTCGCCATATATATAAACAATGCTTGCAGGAATCTCTACGTATTCAAGAGATGTGCAGTTTTTAAATGTAATTAGCTTATATTCACCTGAACTGTTTAAAATGATTACGGTTTTAAGGTTCTTGCAGCCTTCAAACATCAAGTCTGGAATCAAGATATATTGACTTTCATTATCCGGCGGTTCGATTGACGGAATCACTATGCCGGTAAGATTCTCACAGTCCGCAAATGAACATTTTATCCAATCATAAAAATCTATTGTTATTCCGCCAAGGTCAAGATAGACTTTTGCACCAGTTGAATTGCCTTTGATTGCCTCTATTACGCCTTTCAGATTGTCTTTTGTCATTTGGCCTGTAACCGAAATTTTGTGCTCGCCGGCAGGAAGGCTGTTTATTGCGTTGACTGCATTTTCCGCCGAAACCGTCCACTTTGCATACAAGATAATGTCGCCAGTCGAGCCTTTTACGATTTCGGTTTTTCTGCTTGAATCCGAGAATTCGCTGTCTGTGTACCAGCCGCCGAAGTCAAAATATTCCCTTGACGGAGCAAGGAGAGTTATTGTTTCAGTTTCGGAAGTATAGCTTGAAGGATTTCCGTCCGCGTTTTTTCCGCCGTTTGGTTCGTAGGTGATTGTGTAAGTGATTGCAGTCCATTTTGCGTAAAGTGTAGTGTTGCCGGTTACGGTGATTTTTGTCTTGTCGGAGTATGAAACGTCTCCGTCGGCAGATGTCGCCCAGCCTGCAAAGATGTAGCTGCTTTTTGTGAATGTGTTTTCCGGAAGTGTGATTTCGCTTCCTTCTTCCACGGAAATATTTGCGATTGTACCGCTTCCGCCGTTCGCGTCAAAAGTTACGGTGTAAGTTGTTTTTGGCGTTGAAGGAGTTTCGGGATTTTGTGGCTGCTCAGGTTGGGTCGGATTTTCGGGAGTTTCCGGATTTGAAGGTGTCGTTTTGATTTCTTTCCACTGCGCATGGAGTGTTGCATCCGCGGTGAATGAGAATTCCGCACCGTCTGCGTATGTTGTGCCGCTTCCGTCTGCCTCAGTGTTCCAGTTCAAGAACTCAAAGCCTGTTCTGGAGAATTTTACGGCAGGAAGATTTTTTTTTTCGTTTTCCTCTTTTGTTATGCTCTCCATCTCGCCTGTGCCGCCGTTTGCACTGAACGAGAGCTTGTATTCTGCCGGTTTGCTGTCATCCCCGGTCATGCAGCCGGTGAGCAGCGAAAAAGTTAAAAATAGTGCAAAAATTACATGGGGGGGGTAAGAGGTTTGTGGTTAATTTTCATCGCTTTCTCCTGAAACAAAGGAAGTTTGCCGTCCGATTTTTGAACGGCCTCTTATCAGATTTGTATTGTCTTATTATTATACAATAGGAAGAAGGAAATATCACGGTAAATGAAGAAAAAAGCGGGAAATTTTGAGGATTTTTATAGAAAAAAGATTGCTGATTGAGTTTCTTTCAGAAACATCGTAGATTACGCACGGCTATTACTAAAACTGACAGTATTTTCAAACTTTACATATATACAGTAGTAATAAAATGTACTATAATAGTTTTATTGGAAGTGCCTGATTTCTAAGGCGGCGTCTCCCGAACTCAAACCAGCTT
>ERZ808286.154-NODE-154-length-53615-cov-7.645743_pt1 | contig 53615 bp, 45 predicted proteins | sample MGYA00521276_ERZ808286 | MGnify/ENA primary metagenome ERZ808286 (study PRJEB31516, sample SAMN03275607) | gut metagenome | biome: mammalia-associated habitat; material: feces | host: Papio cynocephalus | place: Kenya | collected 2012-08-01 ... | reverse complement strand
TCAGATTTCTTTTCTTTAATGCCATCTGTTGAAAAATACCTACTCTCCTTTCTATCTCCATACTTAACAATGGGAAAGCAAACACTACTAAGAAAGGCAAAATACCTATTAGAAAAGGAATATACGATGAGTCTTCCTGAGATTGCCGATGAACTAGGAATGACCTATCACACTTTCCGTAAAGAGTTTACAGATAATTTTCTTATTTCTCCATCTCAGTATCGTATACAAGCAAAGATTTCTAGAGCAAAGCAACTACTTTCAATGGGTCTTAGACCTAAGGAGATACTTGAGAAATTAGGCTACCAGGATGTATATACCTTCTCCCATCAATTTAAGAAGATTACAGGTATATCACCAAAAGAATACAAAAAGAAGAATATCCTTTAGAAACTTTTATGACAAAAATTGGCTACGCCAAAGACCTTTCCTTTATTCCAAGTTTTCGAGGAGTAATCTATAGCAAGACAACATTTTGAGACGACCTTTTTTCTACATTTTGAGTTTATCCTTTGTATTTTAATTTAAAATAAAAAGCCTTGACTAGCTAATATTCATATTAACTCGACAAGACCTTCTTTGTTTCAACTAATATAGTACTCGTTAAACACTTGCATCACTTTGTAGAGTTGCAATATCCACATAAATACTGCAATTATTCCAATTCTATAGTTGCTGGTGGTTTAGAAGTAATATCATAAAAGACTCTATTAACATGCTTTACTTCGCCCACTATTCGAGATGAGACTCTATCTAGCAATTCGTAGTCTATTCGACTCCAAGTAGCTGTCATGAAATCGGAAGTATTAACAGCTCTAAGAGCTATTGCATAATCATAGCTTCTTTCGTCTCCCATTACACCTACGCTTCTAAGATTTGTTAGAGCCGCAAAATACTGGCTAGGAGCATCTTTATATCCCTTTTTCGTCATCTCTTCTCTAAAGATTGCATCTGCTTCTCTTACAATTTCTAACTTTTCTTTTGTGACCTCTCCTATAATTCTTATAGCGAGTCCAGGACCTGGAAAAGGTTGTCTCATTACAATGCTTTCAGGTAATCCTAGTTCTTTACCTAGTTGTCGTACTTCATCCTTAAAGAGCATTCTAAGTGGCTCAATAATCTCATCAAATGCCACAACAGAAGGAAGTCCGCCTACATTGTGATGGCTCTTAATTACAGCACTCTCTCCACCTAGTCCACTCTCAACTACATCTGGATAGATTGTACCTTGTGCAAGAAAATCTACTTTACCAATTTTCTTTGCTTCATCTTCAAATACCCTAATAAAGGTTTCACCTATAATCTTTCTTTTTTTCTCTGGCTCTTCAACACCCTTTAAGAGAGAAAGGAATCTATCTGAGGCATCAACTCTTCTTATGTCTGCACTAAAGAGGCTCTTCATTACACTTTCAACTTCATCGCCTTCGTTCTTTCTCAAAAGACCATGATCAACAAAAATGCATGTTAAATTAGAGCCAACAGCCTTACTTAAAAGAGCGGCACAAACAGTTGAGTCAACACCACCAGAAAGTGCGAGTAATACCCTCTTGTTTCCTATCTTTTTCTTGCACATTTCAAGAGCTGACTCAGCATAACTCTTCATTGTCCACTCTTTAGTAAAATGACATATTTCAAAAAGGAAATTATCGAGAATTCTTTTGCCATATTCTGTATGAACAACTTCAGGATGAAATTGTACACCATAAAGTAAATGGTCAGAGCTTTCTATGGCAGCATTAGTGCAAGAAGATGTTGATGCAATTGTATTAAATGAAGGAGGAAGACTTTCTACCTCAACTCCATGACTCATCCAAACAACACTCTCTGTAGGCACAGAAGAAAAGAGAGCTGATTCTTTATGAGAAAGAATTACCTTTCCATATTCTCTCTTTTCTGCTCTTTTGCATTTACCGCCAAGTGCATAGACCATCAGTTGCATCCCATAACATATACCTAAAACAGGAATACCCATAGAAAAAATCGATTCATCTATACGAGGAGAATTTTCTTCAAAAACAGTAGCAGGACCACCTGTAAGAATAATTGCATCAGGGGTAAATGCTTTTATTTCTTCAAGTTTTATTCGAAAACTTTTGATTTCACAATATACACCACTTTGCCTTACTCTTCTGGCAATAAGTAAGTTATATTGTCCACCAAAATCTATTATTAAAACCTTTTTCATTTTTCTTCCTCTCTAAAGACTAGAGTTCCGTCATCATTTATTTTATCAATAATAGCTAACGCTTTGTAATTTATCCCCTTTGCTCTAAGACTGTCGCCTCCACCTTGGAAGCCCTTTTCAATTGCTATTCCGACACCTTCAAGATGACAATTGGCCTCTTCTACGATATCGAGTAGACCTTGCACAGCATTTCCTTTAGCCATAAAGTCGTCGATAATCAATACATTATCTGTACTCTTTAACCATTCTTTAGAAACAATTAATGTAAACTTTTTTTTGTATGTATATGACCATACTTCACTTTTGAATAGTCCACTTTCAATATTATCACTTTTAGCTTTTTTAGCAAAAATAAGTGGTACTCCATATTCTTCGGCACATACAGTTGCCAATGGAATACCACTTGCTTCGGCTGTTAAGACAACAGATACCTTTTCTGTGTCAAAATAAGCCTTAAAAGCCTTCGCTATCTCCCTAAGAAGAAGCGTATCGACACGATGGTTCAAAAAACCATCTACCTTAATAATGTTTCCAGGGAGGACCTTTCCTTCCTTGACAATTCTTTCTTGAAGTAATTGCATGTAAGACCTTTGAAATATTAAGAATATTAAAAATCTCTAACATAATAGCCAATAAATAACAACCGATTTTCAGTTTTTCTTTTTCGATTTTACAATTCGAATTTCTGGCAAAAAAAATCCTTGCTGTTTTAAGCAAGGAAAAAAGCGGCGGACGGGAATCGGACCCGCGTGACCCACCTTGGCAAGGTGGTGCGTAACCACTACGCTACCGCCGCAAGAGTTTTTGGTATGCGAGCGGAGGGACTCGAACCCTCACACCGAGGCACTAGATCCTAAGTCTAGCGTGTATACCAATTTCACCACGCTCGCGCGTTGAAATATGAGCCGCAAAGGGATCGAACCTTTGACCCACAGATTAAGAGTCTGTTGCTCTACCAGCTGAGCTAGCGGCCCATTTATGAAATTGCGCCCTGCAGGACTCGAACCTGCAACCTGCGGATTCGAAGTCCGACGCTCTATCCATTGAGCTAAGAGCGCCCTCCCTCCCAAGAGTTGGAAGCAAAGGGTGGAAGAAGGGGCTCGAACCCTCGACAACCAGATCCACAATCTGGCGCTCTACCACTGAACTACTTCCACCATGTTTGGTAGCAATGCGTTCGCCATTGCAATTTCAACAAGAGAGACTATAAAGAAACAATCTTTTTGTGTCAACCTAATATTAACAAAAAAGTTATTTTTCTTTTCACTTTTCGCCTTTTATGCGATTTTCAACCTCATTTAGCTCACTTTTGTTTCTATTCTCTACTCCTCGCCTATTACTTCTAATGATTGCAATGGTCGTTTTCCATTCAATTGTTTTATTTTTAAATGCATCAATAAACGATGATTTATCTACAAAGTATTTTTTGTAAGTATTCTCATACCAACTTTGAATCTGTTCTTCAGAAATAAAGCGAGGCTCAACCATTTCTTTATATGAAATTGATGCTTTTTCAAAAGTGCTCCTTACTTCCGCTTCTAATTCGGCCTTCGACCAAGAAAATAGTGGATTTCCTGATGAGTACAAAGCTCCTTCACATTTTAATAATTCTTCTTTTAATACACCTTGAGCAAAATCAGATAGTCTAGAAGAAAGCGAAGGGATTGTTTCAATTAAAGCACACTCTCCATCGTCCTCCAATCTACTTTTAATAAGAGGTAATACAGCTTTGTTTTCAGGTAAACGTGAAAGAACGTTTCTACCACTTATTGCCCCGAATCTCATCTTTTCATCAATTAAAGAGAATGACTCTAGAGGTGTAGATACTATTACTTCTGGTCTAAGAAGATCATCCATCTCTTTTGAAAAGTGATCTATCACATCCTTTTGCTCTTTTTTTTGTACTGTAGCAATCGATAAGCCTTCAGGATTCTTTCTCATTAGAGGGTATAACAAGAGGCCATTAGAGGCATTAAGAACAAGAACATTTTCATGACGTCTTAAATCTAAATTTTCATAGAGCAGGTCTACCAAAGCTAATAGATATGAGGGTCTATTAGTCATAGCTCTTCTTATCCAAATGTCTCTTTCTTTTGAGAAAGGTGTAAATGTGTAATTTTCTAAGAAAGAATCATCAGAGCTACACTCTAACTGTGCCTCCCTCTTTCTAAGTACATCATCTCGAATCTTTCCTTCATATCCTATATTGCTTGGCCTGTAGTATACTCTTCCTTGTAGTCCATTAGGGAGGTATTGCTGATTAACCCAGTGTCCTGTATAAGAATGAGGATATAAATACCCTTCTCCATGGCCAAAGCCTTCACTATCTCTTGAGTCATCTTTCAAGTGATTAGGTACTTCCCTGCTCTTTTCTTTTTCAATATCGCTAAGAGCATCAAAAAAGCCAAGAGTACTATTGCTCTTAGGACATGTTGCAAGGTAAATAGCTGCATGAGAGAGGTGAAATCTTCCCTCAGGTAATCCAATTCTATCAAAAGCTTCTGCATCTGAGGTAACAACTGTTATGGCATTTGGTTCTGCCATGCCAATATCTTCACATGCAGATATCATCATGCGACGAAAGATAAACCTTGGATCTTCACCAGCACTGACCATACGAGCTAGCCAATATAGTGTTGCGTCAGGATCTGAACCTCTAATAGATTTTATGAAGGCAGATATTACATCAAAGTGATAATCACCTTCCTTATCATAGAGGACAACCTTTTTTTGAATAGATTCTTCTGCAACCTCTTTTGAAATGTATATAACGCTTCCTTCTTTAGGAGGATACTCTTCTGGTGTAGTTTCAACAGCAAGTTCTAGAGCATTTAAGAGGCTTCTTGCATCTCCTGAAGCAACTTCAATAAGATGCTCTAACGCTCCCTCTTCAAATTCAACTTTATATTTGCCATAACCACGCTCTTTATCTGTTATGGCCTGCATAGCTATTTTTCTTAAATCTGTTTCATCAAGAGGCTTTAACTGAAAGATTCTTGATCTTGAAACAAGAGCCCTATTTACCTCAAAAAATGGATTTTCGGTAGTTGCTCCTATTAAGATAAATGTGCCATTTTCAACCCAAGGTAGAAGTGCATCCTGTTGGCTCTTATTCCATCTGTGAACCTCATCAATAAAGAGTATTGTCCTCATTGAGTAGTGTTCGCGTCTCTCCTTTGCCTCATTTATCTCTTCACGTAATTCTTTTACGCCTGATAGAACAGCATTGATTGTCGAGAAATGACTCTTTGTAGTATTCGCAATAACGCGCGCAAGGGTCGTCTTTCCAACACCAGGAGGGCCATAGAAAATGATAGATGAAAGCTGGTCCATTTGGATTGCGCGACGAAGAAGTCTGCCTGGCCCTAAAATATGATCTTGTCCAACATATTCATCTAAATTTCTTGGTCTCATTCTAGAAGCAAGAGGCTCATTATTTAATTGAGGGAGAGAAAATAAATCTTCCATAGATCAACTCCAAAATGCTTTATAGGAAGGATTAGCATATACTGGATTATTTCTAAGCTTTTCTTCTTCCTCTTTTAATATGGAATAGTACTTGTCTAGCGCTATGGATACAACACGGGAATAATCAATCTCTTTAACTCTAGGAATATCTACCTCTTCCCCAATGAGAATAAGATTTGAATAAGCTGTCTTTATTTTATCACAAGCATCTTTACTTTCTCCAAATGCAAGACTTAGCTTCTCGCTATTTTCTTCTAAAGCAGAAAAAAGCAAACTAGATAGATAATCCCTTGTTACATTCTCAAGCGTATCTGTAATTAATACACCATCTTCAACATATACAGTTGGATTGTTAGCCAGTTCTTCGGCAATGCTTAAAACATATTGAGGAAAATCATTAGCTATAGTCTCATTCACGACTTCGGCAACACTAGAAAGATACCTAGCTTTAATGTCGCTATAACTGGGAAGATACTTTTCATAAATTTTATATTCTTCTCTTAAAGCATCGCCAAAAAGAGAACTCTTGAAGCTCACTTCTTTAGTGTTTACAACCATATCTTCAGCAAGAACTAAAAGAGCTTCCTTTTCTTCTTTTATTGTTTCTTCACTTTGAGTAGTATCACTCTCTTTCGTAGAGAAGCTACTCATAGAAGAACACGATGATAAAAGAAGTAAAAATATAAGAAAAAAAGAAAGAATATATCTCACGCCTTAATAATACAAAGGAGAGAGCTTCTCTTCTAGTATACTTAGCGCCCTTTTCCTCTTATTTATTATAGTAACAGTAGTAACACCAAACTTCTTGGCCATATCTTTATTTTTCATAGGTGGATTATCAAATAGCCCAAATGAGTGGACAATTATGTATTTTTCTTCAGCAGAAAGAGACATGACAGCTCTTTTTATTGCACTCTGATTTTCGCTCTCAATGTAGTCGTTTTCAATATCTACGGAAGAAGCAAATATCTCTTCTGCAGTTTTATTGTCTTCAGTTAGCGGAGTGTCTAATGAATATACAACAGAATACTTTTGAGCATCATTAACAGTCTTATATGTCTTAGTCGATTTTATCTTTACACTCTTCATTATCTGACTATCTGTTTTTGACTCAGAACTACTCTTCTTTTCATCATTGATTCTTTTATTTAGAGAAGTAATATAGCGAGGAAGTCTAATCATTCTACTTTCGTTACTTAAAAATAAACGAATCTCTATCTCCATCGCCTTCTTTGAATATGAAAAGAATCCATGGCGAGAGAAATCAAAGCTTTTGACAGCCTTACATAATCCGTATTGTGCAACACTTATTATGTCATCTTTGTATACCTCATATCCACTATATGAAAGATACTTCTTTGTAACACTCCTAACTAATGGCTCCATTCTTTTTAAATACATTGGAATTAAAGTTTCATCGTTTTTTGTTTTTTCGGCTAAAATAATAGTATCTGACGCTCTTTCCATAATTTACCCCATTTGCGAGTAAATTCTAAAAGAACAACTAGGTCAAAAAATGTCCTAGTACTATTTTTTTAGCTCCTATTTTCTTTTTTCCTATTTTTGTACTAAATTAATGAATAGTGCCGTCTATGTACAAACGAAAGAAAAACGTTTATATTTATTTGGCTATTAGCGTGTAATTATTTATTGCAAGGGAGTCCCAATAAAATGGTAACTGAAAAGAATTTTAAAGAATTGGAGAACAGTCAGGCATCTCTTACTCTAACAGTAGATGCTGCTTCAATTGAAAAGGCATACAACGACAAGCTATCAAAGTATGCAAAGAACATCGAGATGCCAGGCTTCAGAAAGGGCCACGTTCCTACATCTGTCATTGAAAGAAAGTTTGGCTCTGACATTAGAGTTGAATCAACATTTGATTGCTTAGAAGAAAACCTCAAAGAAGCTATCGAAACACTTGATTCAAAACAAAAGCCTCTTGCCTACTCTACTCCAGAGTTACAGGATGAAGAGAAGCTTCTTCCTTTTAAGAAGAATGAAGCTGTTACATTCACAGTTAAGTACGATGTTGCTCCTCAGTTTGAGCTACCACAGTACACAGGTTTAACAATTGAAACTGTTGATGCAAAGGTAACAGATAAAGATATTGATAACGAGATTAATACTCTCAGAGAACAGAATGCTCTTGTTGTTTCAAAAGACGGAGAAGCTGAGAATGGCGATATCGCAAACATCGACTACAAAGCTTACAACGAAGATGGCACTGTAGACGAAACAACAAAGAGAGAAGGTTTTACATTCACAATTGGTACAAAATATAACTTCTTTAAGCTCGACGATGATGTAATCGGAATGAAGAAGGGAGATGAGAAGACAATCGAAAAGACATTCACAGAGGAAGATGATATTCCATCTTACGAAGGAAAGACTGTTAAGATTGATATCAAGCTCAATGAATTAAAGAAGAGAGAACTTCCTGAAGTTGATGATGACTTTGCACAGGATGTAAAGGAAGAATACAAGACAGTTGCTGACCTTCGTAACGGTGTTAAGGCTGACTTAGAGAAGGAACTTGAAGAAACACTTAAGAGAAGAAAGCAAGAAGCTCTTATGAAGGCATTAATTGAAAAGACAACAATCAGTGTTCCTAAGTCAATGATTGATGTAACTCTCGAAAATGATTGGAGCAACTTCGTCAGACAGTCTGGCCTAAGTGAAGACAAGCTTCTCTCATTCTTCCGTGCACAGGGACAAGATAAGGAAAGCTTCATGGAAGGTTGGAGAGAACCAGCTACTCTCGACATAAAGAAAGAGCTTATACTCTCTAAGATTTCAGAGAAAGAAGATTTCCCTGTTACAGATGAAGAGATAGAGAAGGAAGGCGGAGAGTCTCTCCAGAAGATGGAAGATGAAAAAGCAAAAGAGAGCTACAAAGAATACATCAAAGACAATCTCAAGTATTCAAAGACTCTTCCTTACCTAATGGAAAATAACACATTCAAGGCAGAGAAGACACTCTCTTACGAGGAATTAACAAAGCTACCAGAAGAGGAGTAAGAGTTGTTAAAAACTAAAATGAGCACCTATGTTCCTTATGTTCTTGAGCAGACAGGGACTGGGGAACGTACTTATGATATCTTTTCACGTCTTTTAAAAGATAGAATTATCTTTGTTGATGGCGAGATTAATGATGCTGTGGCAGATCTTGTTGTTGCCCAACTACTCTTCTTGGAAAGTGAAAATCCAAAGAAGGATATTAATCTTTATATCAATAGCCCTGGTGGAAGCGTTACTGCTGGACTTGCTATCTATGACACAATGCAATACATAGCTTGTCCTGTAAGAACTATCTGTATTGGACAGGCTTGCTCTATGGCTGCTATTCTTCTTGCTGGGGGAGAAAAGAACAATCGTTTCATTCTTCCTCATGCGAGAGTCATGATTCATCAACCTTCTGGCGGTGCCGAAGGTCAGGCAACAGATATTATTGTCACCAATAAAGAGCTACAAAGAATTAAAGAGATAACAACAGAAATTTTAAGTCTACATACCTCAAAAAGTAAGGAAGAGATTTCTAAAGATATTCTAAGAGATTTCTACTTAAATGCAGAGGAAGCTGTCTCTTACGGTATTGTTGATAAGGTAATGAATAAATAAATGGCTAGAAACACTAAATATTGTTCATTTTGTGGCCAACCTTTAGATGGTTCAGTTCGTGTTGTAACTGGACCTGGGGTTGCTATTTGCGAGAACTGCATAAAGACATGTGAAGATATTCTTCATTCCCAGGAAGTAGAAGAAAACAACAATGAATTTGCTTCATTAGATATTCCTACTCCTGAAGAAATAAAGAAGTATCTCGATGAATACGTTATTGGACAAGATAATGCAAAAAAGGTTCTCTCTGTTGCTGTTTATAACCATTACAAGAGAATTAAGTATGCCGAACAAATTAAGGATAGTGGTGTCGAAATAGATAAGTCTAATATCTTAATTATTGGACCAACAGGAACAGGAAAGACACTATTAGCTAGGACCCTTGCAAAGAAGCTAAATGTACCATTTGCTATTGCTGATGCTACTACCCTTACAGAGGCAGGTTATGTTGGTGAAGATGTAGAGAATATTCTTCTGAAACTTATTGAAGCAGCAGATTTCGATATAGCAAAAGCAGAAAAAGGCATCGTTTTTATCGACGAAATAGATAAGATAGCAAAAAAGAGCGAAAACGTTTCAATTACTAGAGATGTCTCAGGTGAAGGTGTACAGCAAGCATTACTAAAAATTATTGAAGGAACAGTTGCTTCTGTACCTCCTCAAGGTGGAAGAAAACATCCTAACCAAGAGATGCTCAAAATCGATACATCAAATATCCTCTTCATATGTGGTGGAGCCTTTGTTGGACTTGATAAAGTAATTGCTAAGCGTACAGCTGTCTCTTCTATGGGCTTTGGTGCTAAGGTTGAAGAAAATGAAGAGAAGGATTTAGGAGAGCTCTTTAAGCTCCTACATCCAGATGATCTTGTAAAGTTCGGTCTTATTCCAGAGTTTATTGGCAGATTACCTATCCATGTAAGCTTAGATAATCTCAGAGAAGAAGACTTAGTAAGAATTCTTATAGAACCTAAGAATTCTATTATTAAGCAATATACAACATCTTTTGCGCTAGACAAGATAAAGCTTACATTTACCGATGAAGCTATCCATGCTATTGCTAAAAAATCTTTTGAGCAGAAGACTGGAGCTAGAGGACTGAGAAGCATCGTTGAAAACTTGATGATGGATATCTCCTACTCTATTCCATCAATTCCAGGAGTAAAAGAAGTTATTGTTGACGAAGATAGTGTCACTAAGGGAAGTGAACCAAAAGTGATAGGAGAAGGCAATAAACTCCTTACATTTTAAAAATTACGATATAAAGTAGGACAATTCAGTCCTACTTTTCTTTTATGGCTTAAACTATTCGTCTCTTTTATTACAAGAGAGGTGGGTATGAATAAGGATTATTTAAGCCAAAGTGAAGACAACTACTTTACTTCACTAGTAATTAAATACAACGAAACAAAAAACGAGAAAGAAAAAGAAGATCTTAGACCTATAATAGAAGAAAGATTAAAAAAACTTATCTATTTAATATGCAAGCAAAGACTATATTTAAATGATGAGTTAACATCTGCTGTATACGTAAAGGTTTATGATGAAATTGACAGGATAATCTCTTCTTACAAAATAGCAACGTTTTCTTTTAACTCTTATCTTAGAAATGTTTGTATTTTTCGTATCAGAAGAATATACAAAGAAAGAGAAATGAAGACTATGCTAGAAGGCGAATACCTATATGAAGAAACGCCGTATTACTTAGATGAGTGTCCACTAGAAAAATATCAAACTAACTTTTTAAAGCCAGTAATATATGATGTTTTAAAAATTCGCTCAATGTCTCTAAAAGAGTTGGCATCATACATAATAACAACAAAAAGTGACGTAATCTCTCCTAGTAGAACTCCTGCAGAAAAAGTATTGAAAGAGAAACTTAAAAATGAATACTTCAGGCGTAATTTTATCTTCTTTATTCTCTCTATTCCTTTAGAATCTGTAAGAAATGAAGCAGAGAATTATGCAAGGATCTTCAATACAGAAGAAGAGGCATTTATTCGACTTATAGAGCTAAAATCAAAATACTTAGGACAATATGAAGAAGCTAAAAAGAAAGACTTAGAGATTATAGCGAAGCATTGGCGGCTTATGGCAAAAATGAAAAGAAGCATGTCACTTACTGCAGATAGAAAAGAATACTGCGTTCTCAAAGAAAACTACACAGCTCAAGCAAAATGCCATAAGAAAAAGATTGAGAAATACTTTTCTTCTCAAAGGGGAATGCATCATGCTCTAATTGCTAGCAATTTTGATGTATGTAGAACTACAGTTTCTATGGGCATATCTATAGTAAGGAAAGAGCTAGAAAAGATATCTAGCCTAAATTCAGAATGAAGAATACAATCGGGCTATGAAACTTTATTTTGCATCCGGTAATGAACATAAAAAGAAGGAGATGTCGAGGCTTCTAGGGGGCTTTTCTCTAACTCTTCCCAAAGAAGAAGGAATTGTCTTCGACCCAGATGAGAATGGCTCAACTTTCATTGAAAACGCAATAATTAAGGCAAAGGCTCTTTATTCAATTGTAAAAGAACCAGTTTTATCTGATGACTCAGGTTTATGCGTTAAAGCACTATCTGGAAAGCCTGGTATCCATACAGCTCGCTATGGAGAAGAAGAGTTAAAGAAAAAGCTGACAGATAAAGAGAAGTACATGTTTCTTCTTAAAAATATGGAAAATGTTGAGGATAGAAGCGCAACATTTGTATGTGCTATTTGCCTTTATTTATCGCCAGAACGCATCTATGTCATTCAAGAAGAATGCAAGGGAAAAATTGCTCTTGAGCCAGTAAATGGAGATGGAGGCTTTGGCTATGATCCAGTTTTCTTTAATGATGAGGCTGGAAAAATCGTTTCAACTCTTAAAGAGGGAGAAAAGGATTTGTACTCTCATAGAGGCAAAGCTGCTCGAATAATTAAGTTATTATTAGATAAGGAATTAAATAAATGATAGAAAGAAAAGACCAGAAAAAAGAAAACACTTGGGATCTATCTGCACTTGCTACTAACAGTGCAGAATGGGAAAAAGAAATGAAAGAATTAGAGAGTAAAGTCGATACCCTTGAAGAGTATAAAGATAAGATGGCACTCTCATCTGATAACTTCCACAATGCGCTTGTTACTCTCTTTGCTTATGAAGAAAAGGCAGAAAAGGTTCTCTCTTGGGCATTTCTAAACTATAGCGTTGATTCTGCCAACCCTGAAGTAATGCAATGGGCAGGACTTGCTAATATGCTAGAAGCAAAGATCAATGAAAAGACAAGTTGGATGCGCCCAGTTCTAATGAGTATGAAACAGGAAGATATTGAATCATACTTAAAAGAAGACAGAAACAAGGATTATAGAATCTTCATTCAGAAGCAGCTTAGAATGAAAGAGCATGTCCTTTCAGAAAAAGAAGAAAGACTTCTAAGCCTTTATTCTGCTAACAGCTCTGGTTACCAACAGGCATTCATGGATGCAAACAATATTGACCTTGATTTTGGATATATTGGAGATGAAAAGCTCACCCACTCTACATTTGCAAAATTCATCAGAAGTAAAGATGAAAAGATTAGAGAGCAAGCTTACAAGCAGTTATATAAAGAATATGAAAAGCACCAGCATGTTCTTGGTAGAATCTTTGAAGGTAGCATAAAGAATGATATCTTTGAGGCAAAAGCAAGAGGCTTTAATTCTGCTCTAGAAGCAGCTCTTTTTCCAGACAATGTTCCAAAGACAGTATACACATCTCTAATTGAGAATGTTCATAAAGCATTCCCTATTCTCCACCGTTACTATGCTCTAAGAGCAAAGATGATGGGCAAAGAGAAGCTCAAGCACTACGATGTATATACAGCTATCGTACCTGAAGTAAACAGCAAGCATACATATGCTGAAGCTGTTAGCTTAATTAAGGAAGCTGTTAAGCCACTAGGTGAAGACTATTCAGAAATTCTAGTAAAGGGCTTAACTACCGAAAGATGGGTTGATAGATATGAAAACAAAGGTAAGCGCAGTGGAGCATTCTCTGCCGGTGGCTTTATTGGTAACCCATACATTCTAACAAACTTCGAAGAGGATGTTTTAGATAGTGTCTTCACTCTCATTCACGAAGGTGGACACTCCATGCACTCATATTTCTCTAGCCATAACAATCCTTTCCCTCACTACAACTACACAATATTTGAAGCAGAAGTAGCATCAACATTCAATGAAAATCTTCTTTCTGCATACATGATTAAAAATGCAAAAAGTAAGGGTGAAGAAGCATATTTAATTGCTAAAAACATTGATGACATTGTCGCAACATTCTTCCGTCAAACAATGTTTGCAGAATTTGAGATGCTATTGCACGATAAGGGAGAAAACGGCGTTCCTCTTACAATTGATACAATGAGAAAGACCTATAGAGAGCTTCTTGAGGCATATTTCGGTCCAACACTTGAATTTGAAGAGAATTCAGATATGGAAGGCTTACGTATTCCTCACTTCTATAATGCTTTCTATGTTTATAAGTACGCAACAGGCATTGCAGCATCAATTGCCTTAAGTCAAAGAGTACTTAATGGAGGAAAAGAAGAAAAGGATGACTACCTATCATTCTTAAAGTCTGGTGGCTCACGCTACCCTATCGAAGCATTAAAGGTTGCTGGTGTCGATATGTCTAAACCAGATGCTGTAATAGCAACAACTAAGCACTTCGAATCTTTGATTAACAGATTAGAAGAATTGACAAAATAAACTATTTTTCGAGGAGGGCTATTATCTTGCCCTCCTTTATTATTAGAGTTAGAGTTCTACCACTCTTTTGATCCATAACAGATATTTCATCATTTTTGAAAGTTGAAATAAGACAATTTTCTATTGGAAGTAATGATGAAAGAATCGACGAATAGGAGACGGCAAAGCTATATGGAGAGAATGCATATCGCTCTAACCACTTATCATCATAGTCTTTCTTCATAGCGCTATAAACAAGACTCTCTATTGTTCCAGGTTTGATATCTGTAGCAATTTCTCCAAGTCTTTCAGAGATGGGAGAAACAGATGAGAAGAGAGAAAATGATAGCAAAAGAAGCAATAATAAAACTAATAGCTTTTTCAATTTTACCTCCGAAGTCGAGTTATAGTGTACATTGAAGATAATTATTATGCTATATTCAAAGAATATGGATAGAAATGAAGCACAAAACATCCTCAATAGAGGTTTTACACATACTATAAAAGATCCGCTTTGGCAGAATATTCCATTTACATCAGAACTAAAAGCTCTACTAGAAGAGAAAGATGTACAGAAATTAGCACGAATAAAGCAAAATGGACCAGCCTACCATATATATCCAGGAGCCGTTCATACACGTCTGAGTCACTCTATTGGCGTATATTATTTAGGACGAGAAATTCTATTATCTCTTTCTAGAAAATCAGATAACCTACCCTTTACTGAAAAAGGTATTATGAGCTTTCTTGTTGCATGTCTATTGCATGACATAGGACACTTTCCATACGCACACTCTCTCAAAGAATTACCACTAAGAGAGCACGAAGAAATTGCAGGTGATATGATAATAAATCATCCTGAGCTAAGAAAAGCTATCGAGAATACCGGAGCTGATGCATTAACAGTATCATCAATCATTGACAAAGGGATGCTTACTGGCGACGAAGAAACACTACTCTATAGAAATATATTATCTGGAACACTGGACCCAGATAAGCTTGACTATTTATCTCGAGATGGCTTTTTCTCTGGCGTTCCATATGGCAAGCAAGATACAGATTTTATTATTTCATCTCTTTCTCTAAACAAAAACAGACTTTGCTTAGATAAAGAGGCTGTAAGTAGCGTTGAGCAGATACTCTTTTCAAAATACATGATGTATAGAACTCTTTATTGGCATAAAGGTGTACGAAGCGCAACTGCAATGATAAAAAAGGCAATTACAATTGCACTAAAAGAAAAGACAATTCTCCCTGAAGATTTATACGGCATTGATGACAATGAATTTGTTTTGCTTGCTTTAAGTAGAAGAGAAAAAACCGAAGCACTAGAACTAGTTGATAAGGTTGAACATAACATTCTTTTAGAAAGAAAAGCAGAAAAAGACTATGCTGATAATGGAAAGATAGAAAGATTCTCACGTTCTTTTGAAGAGAAAGAAAAGATGGAAAATGCTCTATACTTGAAGCTAAAACCACTGTATCCAGAGTTAAAAGAATACGAAGTAATAATTGATATTCCTGAACCTATTAATTTCGAAAGCCATATTGCCATAATAGATGATGACAACCAAGTAAAGGATATATCTGATAGTGATATGGTCTTTAATTGTGAGCTCTCACATCTATTCCAGCATAGTCTAAGAAAGGTTGCACTCTATACTCCAGAATACGTTAATAAAGAAGATGCAAAGCTTGCACTATCAAAATACCTATATGAATGAAGAAAAAATAAGTTACAAAGATTTAATTAATGGTGATATTCCACCATGGATGATGAGATTTATCAAAGGAGTAGGAAAAACAATAAATACCTACTCCATGATAAACAACGGAGAAAAGATTATCATTGGAGCATCCGGTGGTAAAGATTCACTTGCACTTACTCTTGCTTTAGCTTTACGCAAGAAATGGATTAAGGACGACTACTCTATTGAAGGTGTAATGATAGATTGGAAAGAACATCCTATTGAAGAAAAAGGACGAGAGAAAATTGAAGAATTCTTTGATGCTTTAAATGTGCCTCTTACTGTTCTTTATGAATCTCAATTCCCTACATCTTTTAAAGATGACTTCAACTGTTACCTATGCTCCCGTAATAGACGAAGAATTCTCTTCTCATGGGCAGAAGAACACAATGAGAGAACTATAGCTCTTGGCCATCACTTGGATGATTTAGTTGAAACAACGCTGATGAATATGTGTTTTAGGGCAAAATTTTCAACAATGAATCCTGTTCAAGAGTTTTTTGATGGCAAAATAAGAATAATAAGACCTCTCATTGAGACGAAAGAAAACGTCACAAAAAGAATAAGAGATGTTTATGACATTCCTGTAATAAAGCCAGTTTGCCCATATGACCAAACAAACGTCAGAGCTCGCTTAAAACCTATCGTTAAAGAATTGTGTCATATAGACAAATTAACAAGGGAACATATCTATGCTTCTCATGACTTTTCGTCGTTAAAAAATAGTAAACCAATATGGAATGAAAAAAAACTCTGTGATAATATGGAAAAAGAGGATTAATTATGAAGAAGATAACCTTTCTATTTGTTTTGCTGTTTTTAGTTACCATTACCCTCTTTGCATCTGAAACATTTACATTCTCTGGGCGCTATGCTCTAGTTGGGGCTAATGGAAGAACTATTAGAAGAACATCTGTTGATATAGCAAAAGATGGAGTTATTTTAGCAACAGGTGAAGAGAAAGCATATGCTACATCTACACCCCTTTCAATTACGGTTGGAGAGAACTCTCTTGTCGCTATTAAAGAAGATGATGGATTAACACTTTACGTTATCTATGGTACAGCGAAAGCAAGCCTTTCTTCTAATGCATCTCTTACAATCTATACTCCTACAACAAAAGTTGTAGCAGAAGGTGAAGGTGATATTTACACAGCATCTACAGATAGTGATGAACTTACATATAACGCAACACTCTCTTCTTACACAGCATATGACTCAATTAGAGGTAAATATACTACAGTCGAAAAGAATGTTGGATATAACTACATCAAAGATGTCTTCTTTGGTGAAGGGCTTGAAGAAAAAGAAGAAGAAAAGACTGTCGAAGTTGAAGTCGAAGAACCTACACCTGTAGTAGAGCCATCTAGACCAGATGCTCCTATCTTCAGTGAAATTAACGTCTTAATAAATACTCCTAGTATGCCAATATTTGAGAGTGTTGTTACTTCTCTTAATAAACCTATTAAACCTGAGTTTATTATGCTTGATCAGTCACTTTCTACTCCTGATAAGCCAGTTATACTTGATAACGCTATTCAGACAATTACAGAAGACAACTTCGCTCCTCAGATTAAAATAACTCAAACCCTTTTTGATACTAAGGACAATTAATGGGAAAAATTAACCTTCTTCCTCCTCGCCTCTCCTCGCGCATTGCAGCTGGAGAGGTTATTGATAGACCACAGGCAATACTTCGTGAATTTTTAGATAATGCTATTGATGCCAAAGCTGATTCAATAGAGGTAAGTATTGAAGGTGGTGGTATTGATAAAATCAAAGTAAAGGATAATGGAGGAGGTATATCGCGAGAAGATTTAGAGCTAATTGCATCTCCTCATGCAACAAGTAAAATACACAAAGAAGATGATTTATACTCAATAGAAACACTTGGCTTTAGAGGGGAGGCACTCTACTCTATTGCGGCTGTTTCTACTCTAAAGATATCTACTTCGGACAGAGAAAGTGGCGTTAAATCTACCTTAACAATTGATAATGGCGTAAGAGAAGAGATTCTCTCATTTGGTCCAGAAGAAGGAACTGAGATATCTAGCGAAAATCTCTTTTACGATATCCCAGCGAGACGAAGTTTCTTAAAAAGAAGTAGCACCGAGGCGATGCTTTGTAAAAGCCTCTTCATCTCAAAGGCCCTAGCCTTTCCAAATATTTCATTTACACTAAAAATAGATGGTGCTACCAAGCTTGTTTGGCAAAAGAGCAAAAACCTAAAAGAGCGTGTAATGATGCTCTATAGAGATTACTCCATACTGAGTAGCGATGTCTATTATCTTGAAAAAGAAGAAGATGAGTATACAGTAAGAGTTGTAACAACCTCTTCAGCCGTAAAGCGATCAGATAAGAAAGAAATCAGAATATATGTCAATGGACGTCCCGTTGAAGAATTCTCCCTTGTTCAAGCTGTTATATATGGATACGGAGAACTTCTACCTGGTGGAAGCTATCCATACAGTGCAGTCTTTATTACAGATAAGCCAGAACTTGTTGATTTCAATATTCACCCAGCAAAAAAAGAAGTAAAGATTCGAAATATTGCCGAGATTCATCATACCCTATCATCTTTAATCAAAAATGGGGTTGAAAGAAAAATTCCAGAAATAAAAGAAAGTGATAATCAATTCTATCTTTTTGATAGTGCTACTAGATGGGAAGATGGCAAGAAAGTTGAATCTTTTGGCAGTAAGATTGAAGAACCTCATACTTTCTACAAAATTGAAAAACCAATATCTAAAATAAATCAAATACCTACTAATACATATACTCCCAAAGACAATTCTTGGCTAGAAAAAGCAAAAGAACTGAAAAAGGCAAAAGAAGAAGAGAGAGAAAGGGTAGAATCACTTAAAAAAGAAGAATTAGAGGAAGAGCAAAATAAGGATGAAATAATCTATATAGGACAAGTTTTTCGTCTGTTTTTAATTTGTGAAAGAAATAACTCTCTTTATCTTGTGGACCAACATGCTGCACATGAGAGGATTCTATATGATGAAATAATCTCTCAAGAAACAATACAAAACCTTCTTGTGCCTATTGCTATCAGCGTTGATGATATTACAGATGAATACCTACTAAATCATTGTTATATCTACACAAAGCTTGGCATAATGCTCTCTCAAAAAAGCAAAGGAGAATGGGAGATTGATGCTCTCCCTGCTGTATGCAAGGGCATTGAAGACAAGATAATTGACTTTGTCTCTAATTGCAAATCCGATGAACATCAGTTAGAAGAAAGTCTCTTTGCAACTATGGCATGCAAAGCTGCGATAAAAATGGGAGACGAAGTTGATAGATTTACGGCAGAAGCAATACTTGAAAAGGTATTTAAAATGGAAGAACCATGTTGTCCTCATGGTCGAACTTTCCTTATAAAGCTAACTAAAGAAAACTTAATGAAGATGGTTGGAAGAACTTAATTATATATCTCTTGTCTAATAGTTATGTTGTTTAAGTATCTATCTTGGTATTCTATTATCGCCCAATCAGCATCTTCTATATTTTCAGTTTGACTAGAGTCTCTCTCAAACATAGTAACTTTGGAATTTAGAGGCAATTCAGATAAAGAACCTAACTTACTTTCAACTTTATTAATTTCAAGTTTTATATCTTTAGAACTGCCTAAAGAGGAGTAAATATATAAAGTATACTCCCCTTCAGGAAAGATTGCTGATGGAGTAATAGAAAGAGGTTGAGAGCAATACATTTCACTATTTCCTTCAAGTTTTCCCTCCCAAGAGAGATCACCATCTGGACTTACTAGACGAAAAGTATATGTTTTATCATTATCGCTCTCTTCTTTGATGCTAAGGTTAATTACCCCCTCCTCTCTTCTTCCATCTTCATCAATAGAAATATTTCGAGTAAAAATAACATCACTAATTGTGAAGCTCTCACTAGTGCAAGACAAAAGAAGAACTAGTAATAAAAAGGAGAGTATATATATAACCTTATGCTTCAATTTCTTTTTCCTTTAAATAAGATCTAACAGGATTAGCATATGTATTTAGAACAAAGCTTCTAAGATTGTTAGATAAATGATTAAACTTAGAAATAAAAGAATCTCTAACAGCAGGGGTATAATAAGAAGAGAATTTATCTGTATTCTCTAGATAGTCATACGCAATGTAATTGGTATCGAAAAGATGATAATTTAAATGAATCTGTTTATCTATTTCTCTACTAATCTCTTCTGGTGTATTGCATTCTTTTTCAATTGGGGTACCAATAGCAACATGAACATTTCCTTTTAAGCATCTTATTCCTTTTACCATGCTTATAAGGTCTTCATATTTCTTCTTTTCGTACTTGCCTTCATTTTGCTCCTTAATTATCTCCTCTCTGCCTTTATCGATATCATTTGGGTCATACTGGTAGCTAATAGAAACAGGAACTATATTGCACTTCTTCATCAAATCGGCAAATGTTATACCACTCTTTCTCTTTGAAAGATATAACATCTTAAGTACAGCAGGATTAGTAATATCTAAACCGTCTTTACTTCTTCCACTCTTTTGTGCAACCCAAATTGACTTGTTTTCTTCACTTATTGTCTCAATAAAGTATTCAGATAATCTCAAAGACTCCAAGAACTTTTCTCTCATTGGAAGTGTCCTTTTTACAATTATTCCACCATTTACACGTAATAAATCTTCAACAAATTGGTTAACCATTAGATTATCACCAACAGCCATCTCACACAGTGGTTTATTACGGTGTAAAAGTGCGTAATCTAATAAAGTGCAATCAAGGATTATGTCTCTATGGTTTGAAATAAATAAATATCCTTTTTTAGGATCCAAATTCTCACCACCTGAAATGGTGAAATCTGTCATAGTTCTTTTTACGACAGCAGGAATTAAGTAACCAGCAGTAATAACGTGCTGAAACTCATCATATGAATGAACTGTCTTCATTTTTTCAATTATTTCTTTCACAATAGATGAGGCTGCTACGATATCACTTCCGCCTATCATATAAGCAAAGCCACCCAAATATTCACGTTTAGAAAGTAAACGCTCTATGGCTTTGTCGAAATCTTCTCCAAAATATGGTTCTATATCTCTATATAAATCTCTATTCATGATAATCCTCTTTTAAAATATAATGCTAATTATTCAAACAAGAAATCATTATTAATCGTTCAAATCAATTAACAACCTTGATACATGATATATCCTTTTTTATTAATAAACAAAAGAGGAAATAAGAAAACTATACAAAATGAACAACAAAAAAGGATGTTCTAAAGCTCAATTAAAACATCCTTTCTATCTAAAAAATCTTTAGTTATAATTTTTCTAATTTTTCTTTAAACTCTTCTTCAGTTAAACCAGATTCTTCAATAGCTTTATCTAATGAGAGAAATCCTTTTTTACAAAGAGAAATGAGAGTTTTAAGTTCTCCATTTTTTTCTCCGAGTTCAAGTCCTTTCTCAAGGCCACTCTTTTCACCGCGTTCAATTCCTCTTTTGAAGCCTTCTTCTTCTCCTTCTTCAAGACCCTCTCTTCTTTGGTTCTCCATGTAGTGCTTAATCTCTAGTTCCCAAAGTATATCATCACTCATAATCTTCATTACTTCCATCTCTCGGCGCGTTAGAAATTCCATCAGAAGCCCTCTCTCTTTTGCTTTCTCTATCGTCTTAGCTATAGCTTCTTCTGCACTCTCACATTTCTTTTTGTATTCATCAAACATTATGCAGAACTCTGTATACTCCTTTAATATACCATCAGCATTATCTTTCGTTAAGACTTTTACTTTTAAGTTTAAGTTATCTGTCTCTGAAAAGAAGACCTTACATAGCTCTATCTCCCTCTCTTTTCTCTCATCTCTTCCTGTGTAGAGCAAATAGAACTCTGGAACTATTAGATTTTCTATAGGCTTACTCGAATATTGAAGACGTAAGTATCTATCAATCAAACTAGGTAAGAGTTCTGCATAATAGCGAAGAAACCTAAGAAGAATATTAATTGACCAAGTAGATTGTACTTCCAAAAATACTATTGTCTTTCCTCTTACAGTAAACGATAAATCATTGTAGATCCCTGTAAAAATGACATTCTCAATTCTTTTAATAACTAAGTCGCTTTCTTTAATTGAGGTATCTTCTTTGTGAAGAGAAAGGTAGATCTTCCTTAAGCTATCTTTCTCTTGAGCTAAAGATGTAAATAGACTGTCTTTAACTATATGTTTAACACGACGCTCTTTCATGCTTTTTTTCTCCTATATTTCTTAAGCGCAAAAAAGTGAAAAATTGTCAGGGGAAAATGAAAGAAAAATAAGAGATTAGATAAAAAACTAAATAAATGATTAGAACCAAGATAATTCTTTAACAGTGTGTACGTTTTTTGAAAAAATCATATAAAAAAAAGCTGCTACTTGCGATTTCTCGTTTATAGCAGCCCTTTGGTTAATCCGATATACTATAGAATATATGGAACAAGTAAGTTATGCGATTGATATACTACATATGTTTCAACATCTAAAACTTGAGAAACCTTTGTAAGTTCATTAGAAAAGAAGTTCAAAAGAGAAAGATCTTCTTCTTCACTAAGTACAAGTTTGACAATTAAATCATATCGACCAGTAACAACAGCAACAGAAACAACACCTCTAAGAGCCATAAACTCATCGGCCTTCTTTGTGAGTTCCATTGTAGAAAGCTTTACACCCATATATATTACCTGAAGGCCAGGAACATATTCAGGATCGACCATGCCAATAATCTTTAATACGCCTTCCTCAAGAAGTTTATTTGCCCTACTTCTTACAGTATTCTCTGTAATTCCTAATTCATCAGCAATGACAGAATAAGGTCTTCTACCATCCTGCAAAAGCTTAATGATGGCTTTGTTAGTATCATCAATTCTTTTAACCATACATCATCCCCCGATTGTACTTGTCCCTTTATTAAACAAGACCTTCTTTGTGGTACTTGTCGATAGTAGCAATAACTTCTTCACCGATTCTGAGGAGGTTCTCTTCACTGTTAGCACCAACATGAGGAGTAAATGTTACATTCTTGCAACCAAATAATGGGTTTTCACTTACAACAGGTGGCTCAGTAGAATAAACGTCTGTGCAGAACCAAGAAAGCTCACCATTGTTAAGTGCTTCAGCGACATCTTTCTCGTTTACACACTTTCCTCTTCCTGTGTTAATAATAACAGGCTTCTTTGTCATCTTGCTAATGAGGTCCTTATTTACCATCTGATCTGTTTCAGGTGTGTATGGAAGGTGCATAGAGATGTAGTCAGCATTCTTAACTGCATCTTCAAGACTCATCATCTCGGCAAGATCAGACTGTGCAACATACTTATCGTAAGCAACAACCTTCATACCGAAAGCATGAGCTCTTTCAGCGACTTTTCTAGCAATATTACCGATGCCAAGGAGACAGAGTGTCTTTCCATAAAGCTCATGTCTCTTTGTCTTCTTCATCCATTCACCATTCTTCATTGTTGTATCATAGAAGCAAAGGTTGTTTGGTGTACTGAGCATAAGACAGAAAGCAAGTTCTGCAACAGCGATAGCTGATGACTTTGGAGTGTTTGTAGCAACAATGCCCTTTTCCTTACAATATGGAATATCGATATTATCCATACCAACACCACCACGAATAATTAACTTCATATTCTTTGCTTTGTCGATATATTCCTTAGTAGCCTTTGTCTTAGATCTAATAAGAACAACATCAGCCTCAGCTAATCTTTCAATATCTGTTGTAACTTCTCCAAAAACACTTAATTTTTCTGGAAGAGATTTGTCAAATGCATCTGCAATGAGAATAACCATATTTTTCTCCTTATCTTTAATTATCATTGTGTTCAGTATCACATTAAGATTATGAGCTGTCAAATTATTTATTAAAAAAAATAAAATTACATTATTTTTAAATTAAAAAATTGCGTATGTGCTTAATATTTAATCAATAGGCTCTATTGCGATAATATTCAATTGTTCTTTACCTTGTCCTTTCCACCAATTTACTTCAGGAGTAAAAACAATTGAGACATTTCGCCCAAGCAAACTTTCATTATTAGAAGCATTCCACCATACAGATGGCCAAATGTAACCTCCATATTCGATTGAAAGTCTCATAAATTTATCGCTATTTCCAACATGATATGCTTCTCTTACGATAGCTGACGGAATATAAAACTTTAACTCAGGGCTTTCCTGTCCATAAGGAGAAAAGAAGTTAAGCGATGACCATACATCATTTTCTAAATCCTTTTCATCCAAAATTGCATCTACTTCAATGGTCTTTTCATTTTCTTCTTCCTCTTCAAAAGTTTCCATATAGGAATAAAGAAGTGAAATAAACTCATCCTTTTTACTCTTATCCATTCTTAGCCCCGCAGCATATTTATGTCCGCCATAATCCTCGAACAGGTAATCAAAATTAGAAAGAAAATCCCTTGCATTAAATGGGTCAAAACATCTTAGAGAGCCAGAAATTGTATCCTCAACTAAAGCTAAAACAAGACAAGGAACACCATACTCATTGCTTAGCTTAGAAGCAATGGAACCTGTTAAGCCTCGAGAGATTTTTTCATCATCAATAATGATAATCTTTCCATCACTTCTCTTTAATGATTCAGTTGCCTTTTCGCTCACACTTTTAAAGGCATCTTCTTCGCTTTTTTGTCTTTCACTGTTAAGAGCAATGAGACTATCGGTTAATCTTACAATCTCGTCATCAGAATTAGAAAGGAGCAGAGAGAGAGCAATATCAGGCTTTCCCATTCTTCCCGATGCATTAAGTATTGGGGTAATTTTGTATGAGACATTGCTTACACTAAGTGGCTTGCCTATTAGATTTTGGCGACTTAATAGGTAGCTAAAGCAAAGTGGTGGCTTACTCGATAATAGCTTAAGCCCTTTCTTTACAATTAACCTATTTTCATCTCTCAGTGGCATTAAATCTGCAATTGTGCCAATTGCTTCCAAAATCATAATCTCTTCATAGTCCTTTGTTAGGCTATCAAAAGAATAGATGGACACACTTCTAAAGAGGGAAATAAGAGTTTCAAGTTCCTTTGGACCATCTGAGTACCTTGCGCCACGAGAGCGGAGTGATAGCTCAAATAAGCTTTTACCTCGGCAAGACGGCATTATTTTTTCTAAGTTCGGACGAAAGTCCTCAATAGAAATATCTACACCTTTACCAAAAGCCTTTTTCAAAAGATTGAGCTCTGTGTCTTTATCTAAAACAACTATTGGTGTATTTGAAGATAAGAAAGACAAAAGCGGAGATGAGTAAATTGAAATCTTCTCTCCTTCTACAAATTCATCATAGCAACGTTCCACTTCCATTAGGTTTTCTAACCTAACTCCACTAATACGAATCGTCCCATTGCCTGGCTCAGCATGTAATAAAATCACACTAGAGTTCCATAGAGGAGTACGACTAAAATTCAATGCCCAAGAGAGTTTTGCAGCAACCCCACATCCAGCTAAGTCTGAGAAAGGATAGCCAGAGCCCTCAACTTTGGGATCGAATATTGCTTCACTAGGAGGGAGTTGCTCTAGCGGCAGATGGTGATCAAGTACAATAACACTAACGCCATTCTTTTCTAACTTTTTTATCTCTTCAATAGCGCTTATGCCATTGTCTACAGTAATGACAAGAGTTGTTCCACTTTCAATTATTTCGTCTACAATCTTATCACTTAAGCCATAGCCTTCATCATCAACGGGGAGCCTTGTCTCAACGCTTTTAGCACCAAGTTTTTTAAGCGTTTTATAGATGATTGCAGTAGATGTAATACCATCTACATCTCTATCTCCATAGATAGTAATCTTTTCTTGCTTTCTTCCATCTGTTTCGTCTAATGCTTCGTCAATTCTCTCAATGGCGCTATAGACATCATCGACACTAAAAGGACTATGTTGATAAATGATATCATCCTCAAGATAATACTTTATCTTATCCTCTTCTATTTCTCGCCTATTGTAGATACAAGACGAAAAAACAGAGAGACCATACCTCTCGCAGAGTGAATTTACTCTTTCACTATCACAGCTTTTTAAGCTAATTTTCATATATTTAAACTTATCCTTAACCAAGTAATCCAGACTCTATTGTCTTTAAGCGAGCTGGGAATGAGACTTCAAGTGTTCTTACTAGATAGTGGCTAATTCTCTTTACAAACTCATCACTAATTTTGTAAGAAAGTGAAGTCTCTATATCAGAAGAAGAGACATACATAATGTACCTTCTTGCATTAGGAGGAAGAATTAGAGAAGAAGAGAGTGTATCGCAATTAGAACAGCAAGCTGTTCCACTTAGCGTTGAAAACCCTAAAATCTCATCATCTCTATATTCTCTTTGACACATAGGGCAAACTTTCCAGTCACCACTAAGCCCCTCTACCAATAAAAAATGAGAAATAAAATAGACAGCGCATCTATCTACATTATTGCTTTCCATTTCATCTAAAACAGATGTATAGAGAGAGTATATTGAGCTATCACAAAGGCGAGAAAGTATAACAAGTTCAGAAAAAAGCGTTACCCACCCTATCTTATCTAAACTAGTTTTCACCCAATCATGATCTGTTAAGATTTCAACATCCTTAACATAGATGGCATTCTCTCCTTTTTTTGAAAGAGAAAATAATCCTTCAGCATATAATGGGAATCTATCACCTTTTGGACTACGAGATGAACCATATGAAATAGCTTTAATTAAGCCTAAGTCTGGAGAAAGAAGTGTTAAAAGTCCATTTCTCTCTCCTTTTTTTTCTTTTTTTATAATTATAGCTAGGCTTTTAAAATCTCTATCCATACTCTTTTTATAGTACTATATATTAACATAAAGCGCTTTCTTAACAAAGGAGTTAAGGGTAACATATAGAGCTATGAAAAGATATTTTGCTTTCGTACTATTCTTATTTCTTTCACTATCTATCTTTGCTTCTATTACAGTCAAAGATGATTTATTTAAAAGCGATGAGGAATTAAAAAACTTCAAAGTAAAAGCTGTTACTAAAGATGAAGAAGAATACTACTCAAGTATGAATATCTACCTATTAACAGGAGGCGAAGGCTCTCTTATTTGGGAGAACTTTGGGCACTCTGCCTTTGTTGTTACTACCCCTAATGGCATAGACGTTGCCTTCGACTATGGTATTTTCACGTTTGATGAGAATTTCCTTCCATCCTTCATTCTTGGAGAGCTTTACTATGAAGTTTGGGAAACATATGCATTATATAGGATAAGCAGTCTAGAAGACGAGGATAGGACTGTCAGCCTACTCCCTCTAAATCTTACTAATAACGAAAAAAAGGCTATGTATAGTTTCCTTTTATACAATACAAAAGAGGAAAACAAAACCTATCTATATGACTATTTTTCAGATAACTGCGCAACAAGACTAAGAGATATTTATTCTTACGCAAAAGGAGATGACTTCTACTCTTTTCTGCAAAAAGAGAGTAACGAAACTATTCGTTATAGTGTAAACAAGCATCTCTCTCGTTCTACATTCTTTGTGTCATGGGCAATAAACTATCTCTTAGGTCCTTCTGTTGACAAAAAAGCAACGCTTTGGGATATGTGCTACCTTCCTTCTGCACTAGAAAAGGCCATTAAAGACTACCAAGGTAATGAAAGCATTACAATCTATGAAACAAAGGAAAGAAAGGCAACTCCAGAAAAGTGGAATATAGATTTCTATTCATTACTCTTTGGTCTTGTACTCCTTTCTCTTTCACTTTTGGCCTATTACAAGAAATTCAATAAGGTTAATGATTTATTGCTAGCTATCGTTCTATTATTATTTGGTGTGATGAGTTTAGTTTTACTTTTCTTAAGCCTATTTACCATTCACTATGTGACACATTCAAATTTAAATATTTTTATAATTTCACCATTAGTGCTTATCTCTTCCTTCTTCCATTTCGCTTCGCTAAGAAAAGAAAGAAAAGAAAAGCAAATTGCAATTGTAAATACTGTCATGCTCATTATCTTAATTTTGACAGTACTAGTACGTTTGCTATTCTCTTCACTTTTAATACAAAATATATGGGCTCCTACAATCGTGGGATTTTTCCTCTACGCTGCAGAAGCCCTTCCTTATATGATTAAGAAGAAATTAATTAACCGATAATCTTTGTTCCCATATCACCATAGACAGCATCATAAAGATTTTCAGGATCTGTAACGATGCCCATATTGCCTGTAGACTTAACAAAGTCTGTTAAAGCTTGAATCTTTGGCAACATTGAACCAGGAGCAAAGTGACCTTCAGCCATATATTTCTCAGCATCTTTTGTTGAGATAGTATCGAGAGTCTGCTGGTTAGGCTTACCAAAGTTTAAGCAAACCTTAGGTACTGCAGTAGAAATAACAAACATATCTGCCTTAAGGTCTTTAGCGAGCATAGCTGCTGCCAAATCCTTATCGATTACAGCTTCACGTCCAGATAAAGTTCCGTCACTATTCTTTACAACAGGAATACCACCGCCACCTGCTGCTATTACGATAATACCATTGTCAAGGAGACACTTGATTGTCTCAAGCTCGATAATTGAAACTGGTTTTGGAGATGCAACAACTCTTCTGTAGCCTCTTCCTGCATCCTCAACAACATTCCAATTGTCCTTTTCTTTATGCTCAAGAGCAACCTCTTGACTCATAAATGAACCAATTGGCTTAGTAGGCTTTTTGAAAGAAGGATCATCATCTCTAACTTCAACCTGTGTTACAACAGTTGCAATGTTCTTCTTAATGCCATCAAGTGCCATCTGATTATCTAGAGCCATCTGTAGTTGATAGCCAATAGCACCCTGAGTATCTGCAACGCAAGAATCAAGTGGAACAGTATGTAGCTCTTGAGAAGCAATCTCTGCTCTTCTAAGAATGTAGCCAACCTGAGGTCCATTACCATGTGCAATAACTACTCTATTTCCAGCCTTAACAAGACGAGCAATGTGCTTTGCTGTCTTATTTGCTGCCTCATACTGAGAAGCGACTGTTACATGCTTACTATCTTCAATTAAAGAATTACCACCAATAGCAATTACAATTAGTTTACCATCCATTTTTATACTTCCTTGTTCTTTGAGAATAACACAAATGCAACAAAATGCAACAAATATTTCTCTATATTTTTATCCACATCTAGCTCTTTAGTTGGAGTTTTTCTTCTTGACGTAAACAATTTGTTTTTTTTGTATTATATTAACTAGAGAATTAAAGGATTAAATATATGGAAAAAGAAGATATAAGAGAAGTTATAAGTGAAGTACCGGTTCTTCCTTTAATGGAAAAGCCGCTCTTTCCTGAAACTCTCACAACACTAGTAATTGCTCGTCCAAGTGACGTTCAGATAATTAATTATGCTATCGAACATGGAGGAACCTTCTTGGCTGTTGTTCAAGAGGGAGAAGATATAGATTCTTTAGCCAAAGTTGGAACATTAGCTAAAATAACAAAATTCATTAGATTGCCTAATTCTTCCATCCATGTTTTTGCAACAACAGATAAAAGAATTGCTGTCAGCAACTATACATTCTCCTCTCCTATTTTGGCTGAGGGTGTTGAGCTAGTTGATAAACCTTCGTCATCAAAGGTTTTACAACCTTATACAAGAATACTAAAAGATCTTGTATCCTCTCTATCTAGGACGAGAGTCTTCAACTTTGGAACAGAAGTAAACATTACAAACTTTGAAGATCCAAGTTCTGTATGTTGGTATGCTGCTTCTGCGCTTGTTTCTGCTCCTCGAGATTTTCTCGAAGAATTACTAGAAGAGACAGATACCAAAAAGAGAATAACTGCCCTCACCTCATATATTGCAGGAGAGAAAGAAATTCTTGATAAAGAAGAGCAAGTAAAACTCAACTACATTGAAAGAATCAAAGCTAGAAATAAAGAGGCCATTCTTAGAGAACAGATTAAGGTTCTTAATGGTGAACTTAACCAAGTTCTTGGAGGTTCAGGAGATATCCTTTCTAATAAAAAAGGCGATATCTTCCAACGTGCCCAAGCAAAGGTGCTTCCTCCTCAATACAGAGAGGTTGTCGATAAGGAGCTAGAGAAGCTCACAGCTCTCGATACGATGAACCCTGAATATATGCTTACAAAAGTCTACATAGAGACTATTCTCGATCTACCTTTTGATGAAGAAGAAAAAACACCTTCTTACTCAATTATTAATGTCAAAGAACAGCTTGAGAAAGACCACTATGGAATGAAAGATGTAAAAGACAGAATAGTCGAATTTTTAGCATCTAGACTTAAAGCCAATAACAGTAAGGGTGCTGTTATTTGTCTATCTGGTCCTCCGGGAGTTGGCAAGACAAGCGTCGCATCATCTATAGCTAAATCGTTGAGTAAAAAGTTCTATAGATTTAGTGTTGGTGGTATGAGAGATGAAGCTGAAATTAAGGGACATAGACGAACATATATTGGTGCTATGCCAGGTAAGCTTATTCAAGCTGTGAAGAGCGTTCAGACTACTGACCCTGTCATCTTAATCGATGAGATTGATAAGATGGGAGAAAGCTATAATGGAGATCCAGCATCTGCCCTCTTGGAGGTATTAGACCCAGAGCAGAATGTAAACTTCAGAGATTTCTACTTAGATATTCCTTACGATTTATCTAAGGTCCTCTTTATTGTTACTGCTAATGATCTATCTCGTATTCCTTCTCCACTCTTTGACAGAATGGAAATCATTGAGATGAGTGGATATACACCTAATGAAAAGCTTCACATTGGTAAGGAATACCTTATCCCAGATTTGCTAAAGAAAAATGGACTAAGTAAGAAGGAACTAAAAATTGAAGATAAAGCGCTTTCTCACATTGCAGAAGAATATGCAAGAGAAGCTGGAGTAAGACAGTTTAAGAATGAACTTGATAAAATCATGAGAAAAGTCTCTCTTAAAATACTAGAGGGAGGAGAAGATTTAAAGCTTCCAATTAAGATAAGCGCAAAGGATCTTAACTATTACCTTGGTCTACCAACATTCCCTTCAGATAGGATTATTAAGGCAGATACTGTTGGTATGGCAATGGGACTTGCTTGGACTGCTTTTGGAGGTGATGTTATACCTGTTGAAGCTGTATCTATCCCAGAAAAGGGAGATTTAAAGGTTACAGGTCAACTTGGAGACGTTATGAAAGAGTCAGTCTCTATTGCTTGGTCTTCAGTAAAGCATGAAGCATACCTCAGAGGCCTCGACATGTCTTTCTTTGAGAAGAATTCTGTCCACTTGCACTGTCCGGAAGGTGCTGTACCTAAAGATGGTCCAAGTGCAGGTATTACCCTCTTTACTGCCCTATGGTCAATGTATAGAGGTCTAAAGGTTAAAGAAGATCTTGCTATGACTGGGGAGTTAACTCTTACAGGAAAGGTTGAAGAGATTGGTGGCCTTAAGGAAAAGATTCTAGGTGCTAGACGAAATGGCATAAAAGAGATCATTATCCCAAATGGCAACATGAGAGACCTAGAAAAACTTGATGAAGAAGTAAAGGGTGATGTTATTTTTCATCCAGTTAAGACAATTTTGGAAGTTATTAAGATAGCATTCCCGAACGAAGTCTCCTCTAGACTAAAGAAGGAAGAGTTAGACAGAATAGAAGAAGACAAGAATGCAAAAGAGGAAGAAGAGAAAGTAAAGGGACTTGCTCTTCAAGCAGAAGCATTCTCAAAGGCGTTTAAATGGCAATAGAACTACTATCTCCTGCGGGAAACTATGAGAAACTAGAGACAGCATATAACTATGGTGCTGATGCAGCATATATGGGACTAACAAAGTTTAGCTTAAGAGCTAATGCTGGAAATTTCGATCAAGAAGAAATTGAAAAAGTAAAGGCTCTTAAAGCTAGAACTGGTAAAAAGCTATATTGCACAATGAATATTATATTCAGGCAAAAACAAATTGAAGAGTTAGAGACAATGAAGGATGAGATAGCTTCTTGGCCTTTCGATGCCTTCATTGTTAGTGATATTGGGACAGTTCCTTTCTTTCAAAAGTATTTTCCTGAAAAAGAGTTACACCTTTCCACTCAAAGTAGCTGTATTAACAGCATGAGTGCAAGGGTTTACCACGATATGGGCTTTAAACGTATTATTCTTGGTCGTGAAGCGAGCTTGGATGATATAAAAAGAATTAAGGATAAGGTTCCTGAAGTTGAACTAGAGGCTTTTGCTCATGGTGCTATGTGCATGTCTTACTCTGGCCGATGCCTACTCTCTTCTTATCTAACAGGAAGAAGCGCAAACGTAGGGGACTGCTCTCATACTTGTCGCTGGAACTACAAGATGTACTATGCTCTTGAAGAAGAGGAAAGAAAAGGCAAATACTTTCCTCTTGAAGAAGGAGATGGCTACTCTGCTATTCTTTCGTCAAAAGACCTATGCATGATAGATCATGTTCAAGACTTAATAGACGCGGGTCTAGATTCTATAAAAATCGAAGGGAGAATGAAATCGATTTACTATGTTGCAGTTGTAACACGTGCATATAGAAAAGCTATCGATCAAGACAAAGATTTAGACAAGTTTAAACGTGATATATTCGATGTGTCACACAGAGAGTTTACAACTGGATTCTTCTACTCTTCTTCTCCTATTGAAACAAAAGATGATGATGTTTCTCGCCCAACTAGCTACGGCTATGAGAGAAACTACACATTCCTTGGTTCTATTGGCAAAGAAAAAGAAAATGGAGTTTGGGTTCTTAATTGTAAGAACCACATACAACGTGGAGAAGAGCTAGAGTTTATTGGTCCAGATGTACCTCTTCTTTCAGACAAAGACTTTACACTTTTAGACGAAAACATGTTCCCTCTCTTGCAAATTGATCATATGAAGAAAGGTTATATTAAATCTTCCCTTCCTCTAAAAGAAGGTTATATCATTCGTAAGCTTTCAGATTGCAAATATGTATAGGAGTCTCCGTTGAGAAGGTTTTTATTAGCCCTTATTATCTTTTTGCTTAGCCTATCTGCGCTCTTTGCTTATACAGATAGCTTTAGTTTGTACAACCAAAATTCTGATTGGAAATCTTTTTTTCGTGCAATAAAAGATGATAGAGGAAAAGGTGAAGTCGAAAGCTTGTATGACAAGTATGTATCCTCTTCGATAGATGACATAGAAAAAGCAAGAGCTGAGTACAATATGATAAGGTATCTTGTTGATTCAGGTTACAAGGAAGAAGCAGAAGAGCACTTGGAAAACCAAAGAATAATTGCAGAGAGCATGGAGGATAGAGAAGATTACCTTGCCCAGCTTACGAAGCTAGATTATATATCTAGTAGATACTATGTTACTAAGGAATTATTCTTGGGAATGGAGAACTCTAACTTAACGAAGAAGATTTACTCTGAATACCCAGATGAAGTCTCTATTGTAATTACAAATGCTTGGAGGCTAATATACACACCACAGATAGCTGGTGGATCAAATAAGAATGCAATAAAAATACTTCTTCCTCTTTTGGATGAAATAGAAAAGATTAGTGAAGAGGATTTATATTCAATATATGGGGCTCTAGCCACAGCATACTACAACAGAAAAGACTATGTTGCTGCAAAAGAATACTTAGCGGAAGCTTTAGATATTTTTAGTGGGGAAAAAACAATTTTGGAACTTAAGGAGAAGTTAGACAAAAAATGAGGCAATACCTTACTCTTATTTCTTGCATAACCCTTATTGTTGGTATTTGGACGCTGATATGTATTATTTGCAATCTAATTAGATTCCACTACATCAATAGAAAAGGAAGGAACTATACTCTCCCTTCCTCTCCTTTAGTTTCTATAATAATTCCTGCACGTAACGAAGAAGAAAATCTTCCTGCTCTTCTCTCTTCAATGATTGAACAAGAGTATAAGAACATAGAGATACTTGTAGTTGATGATAAATCACAAGATAAAACATGGTCTATCATCAAAGAGTTTGAGAAAAAAGATAGCAGAGTAAAAGGCTTTCAAACAGATGATGTAAAGCTTTCCAACCATGGAAAGATAAATGCAATGCTTCATATCATCGATAAAGCAAAAGGAAAGTATCTTTTATGTACCGATGCAGATACTATACACAACAAAGATTCTGTTCTTAATGCCTTAAAGACTATGGAAGCCTTTTCATTTGACATTCTCTCAGGTTTTCCTTCTGAAGTCTCTTCTTCATATTTAGCTCGAACAATTACTGCAAGTATGATTTTCTCAAATGTTTTTATTCCTCATTTCATCTTTAATACACTTCAATTATCTGCCTTTGCTATTGGTATTGGCCAATTTGTAATGATGAATAAAGACGCATATAACAGTGTTGGAGGCTATGCGAAGATTGAAGGTGAAATATGCGATGATTTAGCAATCATAAAGCTCTTTATGAAAAATGGAAAAAAGTATGGTTTTACATCGCTCAAAAAGAGTGTAACTTGCAAGATGTACGATACAGGGCGCGATGCATTTAGAGGAATTGAAAGATCAATTTCTGGAGTATTTCCACCTTCAAAAATCCTCTTTGTTGGCTTGATAGTTGCAGTTATATTATTAATTTCTATTTACTTCTTACCGCTATTAACTCCGCTTTTCATCCATTATGACTTAAATAATCTCTTGTATATTGCGCTTTTTGGTTGGCTTTTAACTTATATAAGTTGGTTTATTGCTGGACGCAGTCTCAATTTTAAGTATTCTACATCCCTATCCTCTTCTCTCACTGTTTTAGCTATTTGTGCAATGTTCATTCATGGTTTATACATAAGACTAAGAGGTAAGAAATTTATTTGGAAAGGACGAGAAGTTTAAAAAAGAATAGAAGATTATCCTATGTTGTCGTTTGAAAGCTTGAAGTATCAATAAGTTATGTTAGAATTGCTTAAGTAAGCCTATAAAAAAGGAAGGAAAAAGAAATGACAAACGACGATTTAAAGGCTCAGTTTGAAATCTACTTCAATGAGAATGATAAGTTTGTAAATAAGGGGATTAAAGCTAGTGCAACAAAGGCTAGAAAGGCATTAGCTGAGATTATCAAACTCAGTAAAGAAAGAAGAGTTCAAATTCTAGAAGAAAAAGAAGCTATGTCAAAAAACTAGTTTAGAAAACTGTACTTAGAGCTCTAGCGAATCCTAGAGCTTTTTTATTAGTAAAATTTGATATACAATGCAACAATGACATTTCCACTTGAAGAAAAACTACAATACTCAATTCTATCAATATTCTGTCTCTTATTCTTTTACTCTGTTTATTTTATAAAAATGCTATGCCAAAAAAGAAAAGGCATACAAACACGTCAGATAGGAAAGAGAAAAGAAAAAGGACTACATACTGTTGAAGTACTGATGGGTATAGCTACATTACTTGCTCCATTCTTTGAGCTTCTCTCTATCTGTTTAAATTGGTCTTATTTACCACCTAGTGCTCGTTTTACGGGCTTTTTAATTGCATTATGTGGAGATATTATCTTCCTTCTTTCCGTCTTAGAAATGAAAGACAGTTGGCGAGCAGGAATACCAGAAAAAGACCAAACGAAACTTGTAACAACAGGACTATATAGATTTAGTAGAAATCCTGCTTTCTTAGGCTTTGACTTAATGTATATTGGCCTACTTCTAATGTATTTTAATCCTTTGAATCTTGCGTTTTCCCTATTTCCAATTATTATGCTCCACCTTCAGATTCTACAGGAAGAAAAATACCTCACATCTATTTTTAAAGATAGTTATACTGAGTATAAAAATAAGGTCTTTAGATACCTTGGCAGACGATAAAAAGAGCCCTTTTTCGGGGCTCTTCTTAATAACAGCAATCTTTATTTAAGAGATTTCAATAACTCAATATGTTCGCTACTCTTTTTGATTACCTCTTCAAATTCAGCTTTCTTCATCTTTTCTTTTTCGATAGCTTCACTCTTAGCATGTGAAATAAAGTTTTCATTTGTTAGCTTCTTTTCACTCTGCATTAAATTAGCTTCAGCCTTAGCTTTTTCATTCTCTAGTCGCTTTATCTCACCATCTACGTCGATAGCGTCACGAGCAAAGATAAATGCTTCAAAGCCCTGACCATGAGTTGGGAACTGAGAAACAACATCTTCACTGTTGTCTTTATCAATGATAAGAGAAGAAGCGTTGATGAAGGATGCAATTATATCTTTCTCTTCTTCCAAGAATGGAACAAATGGAGAATCTTTATCTGGTCTTACAACAACCTTAATCTTCTTTTCTGGTCCAATAGAAAGAGTACTTCTAACAGCTCTTACTGCCCTTACAATTTCCTGTAGGTAATCCATACTCTTGTCTGCTTCACTATCATTGTATTCTTCTTTTACCTCTGGATATGGTGCAACAATTACATCTCCCTTATGGTTAGGAAGCTTTTGATATATTTCCTCTGTTATGAATGACAAGAATGGATGCATTAAGCGCATAGATGTTTCAAGAATATCCATAATGATGGAAACTTGAATATCTTTTTCTCTATCTGTTCCTCTTAAAAGCTTTTCCTTGCTTGCCTCGATATACCAGTCACAGAAATCGTTCCAGAAGAAGGAATAAACAGCGCTTGCAGCTTCGTTAAAATGATAGCCAACCATAGCATCATCTATTGTTTTAATTGCTTTATTTAAGCGGGAATAAATCCATCTATCAGGAATAGATAACATAGACCTATCTACACTAACAAGCTCTCTATTTTCAAGATTCATAAGTAAGAATCTTGTAGCATTCCAAATCTTATTGGCAAATCTTGAGCCAAGACGGAATGAAGACATATCGATTTGAACATCCTGTCCCTGTGCAGCAAGATAACAAAGTGTGAACTTTGTTGCATCAGCACCATACTCATCAATAACTTCAAGTGGATCAATACCATTACCAAGGCTTTTGCTCATCTTACGGCCATGAATATCTCTTACAAGACCTGTTATGACAATATCTTTAAATGGAGCAACTCCTAAAAATTCCTCACTTGCCATAATCATTCTACTAATCCAGAAGAAGATAATATCATAAGCAGAAACAAGGGTATTTGTTGGGAAGAATTTTTCAAAGTCTGGTGTCTTTTCTGGCCAACCAAGTGTACTAAATGGCCATAGCCATGAGGAGAACCAAGTATCAAGAACATCTGTATCTTGGCGTAGATTCTTACTATGACATTTTGGACACTCTACTACATCAGTACGAGAAACAATCATCTCACCACAGTCATTGCAGTACCATACTGGAATTCTATGTCCCCACCAAAGCTGTCGAGAGATACACCAATCTTTAATTGTTTCCATCCAATGAAGGTATGTATTTTCCCATCTCTTTGGATAGAAGACAATATCTCCATTTTTCCATGCGTTAATTGCTTTATCGGCCATGCCCCTCATCCTAACAAACCACTGCTCTGAAAGATATGGTTCAACAACTGTATGACAACGATAGCAATGACCTACATCGTGATTGTAATCCTTTTCACTTAAGAGATATCCCTTCTCTTTTAGCTCAAGAGCAACAAGCTCTCTTGCTTTTGCTGCTGGAATATTTCTATATTTTTCTGGGCAATTATCATTGAGAGTTCCATCTGGATTTAAAACGTTGATAGCTTCCAAATTGTGGCGTTTTCCACACTCCCAGTCATTTGGGTCATGAGCAGGAGTAATCTTTACCATTCCTGTTCCAAAATCCTTCTCAACAAAGCTATCTGCAATGATTGGGATTTCTCTATCTGTTAATGGAAGGCGAAGCTTCTTTCCGACAATAGATGTATATCGTTCATCTGTTGGGTTAACAGCAACAGCAACATCTCCAAACATAGTTTCAGGACGTGTTGTAGCAACAGTAATCCATCCAGATCCATCTGAATATGGATATCTTACATCATAGAGCTTTCCTGGGACATTTTCATATTCAACTTCATCATCGGCAAGTGCTGTGCCACACTTTGGACAGTAATTTACAAGATAATTTCCCTTGTAAATAAGACCCCTTTCATAGAGAGTAACAAAAGCTTCCCTAACAGCTCTGCTCAAGCCTTCATCCATAGTAAAACGCTCATGGTCCCAATCACATGATGAACCAAGTTTTTCAAGCTGACGCTTTATTATGTCATGATGCTTATCTTTTACTTGCCATGTACGCTCTAAAAACTTTTCACGACCTAAATCCTGTCGTCTTAATCCCTCTTTCGCAAGCTGACGCTCTACGACATTCTGTGTAGCAATACCAGCATGGTCTGTTCCTGGAACCCAAAGAGTTGGAAGTCCCTTCATTCTCTTATATCGTACGATGATATCTTGAAGATTATTATTAAGGGCGTGTCCCATATGTAAGACGCCTGTAACATTTGGAGGTGGCATTACCACAGAGAAGTGACCTTCTCCACTTCTAGGAGCAAATTCGCCCTTTTCTTTCCATTCGCTATAAATACGATCTTCAAATTCTTTTGGATTATAAGTCTTTGTTAACTCTACAGCTTTCATCCGATCCTCCAATTGCTCAGAATTTTATCAAATAAAACAAATGGTAACAATTACAAGATGCAAAGTGTGTAGCATTTAATAAAAAAAGAAAGGTCCTTGCGGTATTGCAAAGACCCTAAAGAAATTAGTTTTCACTACTTTGAGTATTATCTAGAGGCTGTAACCCTTTTATAGATATATCTACATTGTAGCCTTTACTATCTAGGTATTGGAGTATTTCTTCAAGTGAATAATTATCTAAGCTATCCTTATTGGATACAAATCTAACGTTGTCACTCTCAGCATTAACTGTGAAAGATGGGAGAATATCACTTGTCTGATTGCTATTTGTACCAAAAAGCATAAAGCCACCAACAAAGATAAATGTTGCAGCGGCAGCTGTTGCAATCATGGAAGGAATACTCATCTGAATCTTCCTTCTAAAGATGCTTACTTTGCTCTTTTCATTGAAGAACTTATTATCAAGCTTCTTATAGATAGCATCTTTATTTCTATTTAACTCTTCTTCAGAAAATGAATCAGATTGAATTGTCTTATCTAAATTCTCCATAGAATGAAGAAGATTACGACAAGTTGCACAATGTGAAAGATGTTCTTCTACTTGAGTCTTGTAGGGCTCCTTTAACTCCCCATCTAAATATGAAGAGAGCATCTGCAAATCAATACACATCTTTTTCCTCCGAAGTAAGCAAGCTCTCAAGCTTATGTCGTGCTCTATGAACTCTTACCTTTACATTAGTTTCAGAAATTCCAAGTACCTTTCCTATAGCTTTGTAATCCAAACCAGAATACTCCTTCAGCTGAATTACAAGCCTCAAGTTCTCAGGCAGAGCTTCAACAGCACGCCTAACATTCTTTCTCTCCTCTTCTTCAATGACAGCAGAAGCAGAGTCTGTATAGTTGGCTAGCTCACTGCCTGGCATTTTCTTCACTTTCTCAACAAGCTGAAGCTCTCGTTTATTATGCTTCAGATGGTTGAGGGAGAGATTCTTTGTTACTCTTAAGAGCCAATACTTTGCATCATCCATTGTCGGAAAACTCATATTCTTAACATAGAATCTTTCAAAAGTTTCCTGAACAAGGTCCTCCGCAATCTCTTGGTTATATACAATATGCATTGCAACTTGCATGAGCAAAGTGTAATTTGTATCGTATACTTTCCTAAAATCGTCCCTATTGGTACTTTTTATTTCCATCTTACTAACAATTATCCTATATATAAGGTTACACAGTTTTTTCGAGAACAGGTCCTTTTGGTGTATCTTTTACGACATATCCCAAAGCACTTAACTCATCTCTAATCTCATCGGCTCTAGCCCAATTCTTCTCTTTTTTGGCCTTTGCTCTCTCTTCGACAAGCTTCCATTCTCTTTCTCCACCAACTCTTTCTTCAGTCTTTGCTTCGATTTTATCGAGGTCTAAACCAAGAATCTTATCCATACTGTAGAGGACAGAAAGCTTTTCTGAGTCTGAAACTGTATTGTCTTTAAGCATCTTCCACATTGAAGCAAGTGCAAGTGGTGCCATCAAATCATTATTCATAGCATCCATAAAGCTGTCTAAATAAGCTTTTGCATCTTCTGAAAGTGTCTTTGCTTCACCACTCTTTTTCAATTCAGATACAATCTGTACAAGCTTTTCTCTTGCACTCTTAGCATGATCTAAAGCTTCCCAAGAGAACTTAAGCTGTGTTCTATAGTGACCAGAAAGACAGAAATATCTGTAATCGAGAGGGTTATAGCCATGCTCAACAACAACAGGTAGGGTTAAGAATTCACCACTAGACTTACTCATCTTGCCTTTGTCGTTAAGAAGGAACTCTCCATGGCACCAATAATTGACCCACTTTTTACCTGTCGCAGCTTCACTCTGAGCTATTTCATTAGTGTGATGAACAGGAATAGCATCAATTCCACCACAGTGAATATCAAAATGCTCGCCTAAGTACTTCATACTCATAGCAGAACATTCAATATGCCAACCTGGGTAACCTCTGCCCCATGGACTATCCCACATCATAGCCTGTTCACCAAACTTTGAGTTGGTGAACCAAAGGACAAAGTCCTTGCTATTTCTTTTATTTCCATCAACTTCGATTCTAGCTCCACTCATCTTGTCTTCTTGCTTTTGACCTGCAAGCTTCCCATAGTCTGAGATAGTATCGATTGAAAAATAAACATTTCCACCAGAAGTGTATGTATGGCCCTTCTCTTCAAGGACTTTTATGAGCTTTATCATATCTTCTATATGATCTGTTGCCTTACATACAATTGTTGGTCTAATTATATTCAAAGCTTTTTCATCAGCAAAGAAAGCATCTGTATAGAACTTTGCTATATCCCAAACACTCTTACCTGTCTCTCTACTTCTTTTGCCAAGTTTATCCTCTCCATCGTCTCCATCACCTGTTAGGTGACCAACGTCTGTGATATTCATAACGTGCTTTACTTTATAGCCATCACTGAGAAGAGTTCTTTTCAAGACATCTTCAAATATAAATGTTCTTAAATTACCTATATGTGCATAATTATAGACAGTAGGACCACAACAATACATCGATACCTGACCTGGCTTAATTGGAACAAATTCTTCAACTTTTCTTGTCATCGTATTGTATAACTTCATATGTGTCCTCCTAATTTTATTGACATTGTCGTATTATATTTATTTTCTCATCCTTAATAAAGAGATAGAAAAGTGGCCCCACAGAAGAGGCCACAAAAAAAATAATTTCTCATTCTTAGAGAGAGTAAGTAGCTCCAAGGAAGAATCTGAATGCAAGGTTAGATAATTTATAGTTGAAAGTTTCTGCTAATTGAGAATCTTCTTTTAAGGCTTCTGCATTATTAACAAAATACCAAGAGACTCTTGTTCCAAGGTTTAAGTTTACGTTCTTAGCAACACTAAATGTACCAGAAGCTTCTAAACCAAGACCAAGTGCAAGATTTGTATATCTCTTTTTCAAGTTCTCATCATTACCTGTATAAGAACGATATTTTCCATACATCATATCAAGACCAAGAGCACCATTAATTCTTACGTTCTTGTTGACACGATAGCTATACTGTGGTGCAACAAAGAGAACAAAGTTTGCTCCTGTAGAATCAGATGCTTCATCTTTAGTATTGGAATTTCCAAGACTTGTTTTTGTATCTGTAGTTATTGATGCCTTTCCAAAGATATCAACACCAACATTAGCCTTTAAAGAAACATCCTTAGATAAACCAAACTCAGCTGTTCCTGCAAGAGAGAAACCTTTATTTAAATTAGTTGTGCTAATTGTTTGATTTGAACGCGAATAACTCTGCTTAATTGGGTTTATTGAATATCCCATATTAAGACCGACACTTATGTTATTTTTTGTTGCAGCTGAAAGACCAGTTATAACAAGAGAAATAACAACAAAACAAACTAATAACTTTTTTTTCATATTATTCTCCTTCAAAGATAAGCTAAATGCTTAAAAATGTAATGTCAATAAAAAGATACTTAGATATTGATTTTGATTTTTATAGAGAATTCATTGTTTTCCTTTAGTGATAGTTCAAGCTCTGACTCATCTCTTTCCCATTTTATTGTTACACTTACTTTGAAATAAGATTGGCCTATTGCTATTTTTACACCATTCTTTTCGAAAGAAAGAATAATGTCCTTAGCATCTTTGAGAATAAGCGAAAACCACATAAAAGAAATAGCAAAGCTTTCAGTTCGTTTTATTTTACCATTTATAAAACTCTTATTTATTTTGTTCTTTAAAGCAAAATCTCCAAGAGTAAGTTCTGTATCTAATTTATATTCATAATCGCGATATTCATTTAAATACTTTGGCTCCTCTTTCATTTTAACTTCACTGAGGTAGCTTAATCTTTCATTCTTAATTTCTAGACCATAATAAATATCCCACTCTTTACTATTTTGAGTAATGGCTTTAACTCTTCCCTTCCCAAATGAAAATGTAAAAATTGAAAATGAAATAGAGGCTTTAGCCATAACCGAAAAGGATAAAAAGGAAGAAAGAGAAGAAAGTATAAGGAGTTTGATATTTGGATATGTAAAACTAAAAAGAGCCCAAATACGATCTTCATCTATTCTGTTTATTCTTTTAATTTGATATCTAAAATCTTCTTCCTTTGAGGCATACAAAAATGAAACACAAAAACGTTCAAAGGAAGAAGAAAACCCTAACCCACGGCTAGACACAAAAAATTGAGAATTACCAAAAAGATTAAAGACAGTGATAAATGAGTCAGTTTCGTAAAAAGAATCCTTTTTACTTGCTGTAACGCCCGGGGTTAGGGAAGCGGAAATAAAGGGATCTTCTATTAAGCCAAATAAACCGCTTTGACTAATAGAACCAAAACTAAAATAGGCTGTCTTTATAGCTAAACTATCTTTTTTCAATGAGGTAACACCAAATGGATAAGAAAAATTGAACGTCCCCAAACTATCAAATTCAATACTCATAGAGTTCAATCTAACCAATAAAAGAGACAAGATAATAAAGAATACAAAAACAGCCTTCATATAATATAGAACGCAATATCGTGAAAAAATGTCAGCGAAATTTAATTTTTTCTTTTCTTTTTTTAATATGTGGAGATTTTTTCACTTGTGCTATATCATCCATAGATAGTTGTTAATAATCTAAGGAGACATGAAGATGGTTATTTTGACCCTAAATTGTGGTAGTTCTTCTGCCAAATATCAGGTATATGATTGGGACAATAAAGATGTATTGTCTGTCGGTGTTGTTGAGCGTATTGGACAGGAAGAATCAACTATAGAACAGAAGTCTAGAGGAAAAGATGAATTTGAAGCTACATTCTCTTCTCCAACTCATGCAGAAGCTATCGACTATATATTAAAGATGCTTCAGGATCCAACATATGGTTGTATTAAAGACCTTTCTGAAATCGGAGCTGTTGGACATCGTGTACTCCATGGTGGAGAAATGTTCAAGAAGTCAACTCTAGTTACAGATGAAGTAATTGAAAAACTTAAGACTCTTATTCCACTTGGACCACTACATATGCCTGGCAATATTATGGGTATCGAATGTGCTAGACGTTTAATGCCAAATGTTCCACAGGCAATTGTTCTAGATACAGCATGGCATCAGACAATGCCTAAGGAAGCATACATGTATGCTGTCCCTTATGAATGGTATGAAAAGTACAACGTCCGTCGTTATGGCTTCCACGGAACATCTCACCTCTATTGTGCAAAGAGAGCTGCTGTTCTTCTGGGAAAGAAAAATGAAGATACAAACGTAATTATCCTCCATATCGGTAACGGTGCATCAGCTTGTGCTGTAAAAAATGGTGTTTGTATTGACACATCAATGGGTTTAACTCCACTTGAAGGACTGGTTATGGGAACACGTAGTGGTGACATTGACCCAGCTGTTATTCCATATATTTGTGCTAATGCAGGTTACTCTGTTAAAGAGATGGATACAATCCTAAATAAAAAGTCTGGACTTTTAGGTCTCTGTGGAAAATCAGATAGACGTGATGTAAGCCAGATGGCAGAGAAAGGCGACGAAAAAGCTCAGCTTTGTGTTGATATGGAATGTAGAAGAATTAAGAAGTACATTGGTGCTTACGCAACACTTCTTGGCAGAGTTGATGCTATCGTCTTCACAGCTGGTGTTGGAGAGATGGGTGAAAATGTCAGACTCGGTGCAACCCAGGGTCTTGAATTCTTAGGTATTAAGATTGATGAAAAGAAAAATGACCTTTCTCATTGCAGAAATGCTGAAACATGTATCAGCGCAGATGATTCAAAGGTTAAGATTTTTGTTATTCCAACAGATGAAGAGCTTGTAATAACAGAAGATGCTTATGCACTAATGAAGGGAACATATGATGTTCATACTTCATTCCACTACTCTTTCGAAGATCCTAATTATGTAAATAAGGCTAGAGAGCGTGGTCTTGTAAACAACCTCAAGAAAAAGCCAGAAATCGCATCTATAATTGCATATCCACCAAATAAAACAAAATAAGTAAGTTTAGGGTACTCGCAAGGGTACCCCATTTATTTAAATTTTATAATTTTAAATTTATTAATTTTATTCCTTTTTAGGTCTAATATTTTTTATTATTAAACATTTTTTCATTTTTCATTGTTATAAAAATTATGGAACAGGAAGAATTTGAAAGAATAATAAAAGAAAAATTTCATATAGGTTACCTTAGGCCTTATCAGACTCTAATAATTCGTCATATTCTCGACAACAAGGATGATGGTAAGAGTACTAACATACTTGCATCTCTTCCAACAGGAAGCGGAAAGAGCCTATGTTTTATGGCGCCAATTTTGCTAACAGAAGGGATAACAATATGTCTTTATCCACTACTTGCACTTATGAGTGACCAAGCTAATAGATTTATTTCATCTTCTATTTACCCTGTTGTTCTAAGAGGTGGAATGAGTAAAAAAGAAAGAATTGATTCTTTTCGTCTACTCAAGGAAAAGAAAAGCAAGGTTCTAATTACTAATATTGAAATGCTCTCCTTTTTGATAAACAGTAAAGAGATAGACTCAATAATAGAAAGAATCGAAACAGTTGTAATTGATGAAGTACATACTCTTTTAGAATGGGGAGAGAGCTTTAGACCTTCATTTCTAGAAATAGATAAAATACTGCAATACATAAAACCTAAAAACATATTTGCTTTCAGTGCAACCATAGATAAAGTGAATGGGAAAAGAATTATAGATAAGGTTTTTAATGGTATTAAACCATACATAGTCCATGGTTCAAGCGATAGAGAGAATATCTTTTACCATTCAATTAGAACTCTATCTTTAAAGAGAGATATCTTAAACATCTTAAAAGATAAGGCATTATGTCCTTCAGTTATATTCTGCAATAGCAGAGAAAAAACAGAAGATCTAGCTTTATTTTTAAGAAAATATAAATATGATGCATTTTATTACCATGCAAAAATGAGTAATGAAAATAAAAAGAGCACTGAAAAATGGTTTATGAATTCGCAAGACGGAGTGCTTGTTGCAACAATTGCCTTTGGTATGGGTGTTGATAAAAACAATATACGCTCTATTATCCACACATATATTCCTTTAAAAGCATCGTCGTTTCTCCAAGAATCAGGAAGAGCTGGTAGAGATGGAAAATATGCCTCTTCATTCGTACTCTATTCCAGTGATGAGAAATCTGAACTATTAGAAATATTTAGAAATAAAGACTGCATAAGACGACAGCTTTTGGAAAGAATGAATGAAGAAGTCGAAAATGAAAAATGTTTAATGTGTTCACATTGTGTAAATGATAACCTATATCCTAGTGGAGAAAAAGAAATACTATCCATGCTTAATTATTATTATTTCATAACAGAAAAAGCGCTTATACGTTCACTTCTATTTTGGACGCCTTTATCTAGAGGTTATTTTTTAAAGGATTGGAAAAAAGATGAACTGAAAAAGGCTATAAAAATTTTGATTAATGAGAACAAAATAAGAAGAAGAGGACCATTATTAGTCAAAGGAAAGCTAATAAATAAAAAGTAGAATGTTTTATGCATTACGTATTACTTTTAAAAAAAATTATTCTTTCTTATCAATAAAGTCTTTATCTATTTCATTAATGGAAATAATATTTAAACATGATTGAAAAACTTCACCCACTTTACCCTTCTTTATATGGGAAAAATTATAACGAAAAAGAATTAGATAGTCGTTTTACATCTCTTATTGAGAAACATAAGGAACTATTTGGAAATAGTTCCCCAATGCTCTTTTCTGCACCCGGAAGAACAGAGATAGCAGGCAATCACACTGATCACAATCAAGGCCTTGTTATAGGTGCATCTATCAACTTGGATACAGTTGCAGCTGTTACAAAGAGAGATGATTCTATCGTAACCTTTATAAGTGAGGGTTTTCCTCTCATTACTGTTGATATTTCAGATACAGAAGTAAAAGAAAGTGAAAAGAACACAACTAGTGCATTAATAAGAGGAATAGCTAATGGCTTTAAAAAAAGAGGTGTGAGCGTTGGTGGATGGGATGCGAATGTCTCCTCAACCGTCCTTATTGGCTCTGGGCTTTCATCCTCAGCGAGTGTTGAAGTTCTAATCGGAGAAATCTTTAATTCTCTTTTCAACGAAGATAAGTTTTCTCCTATTGAAGTAGCAAAAATAGGACAATATGCAGAAAACGTCTACTTTGGAAAGCCATCAGGACTACTAGATCAAGTATCATGTGCCAACGGAGGAGCTGTTCTAATAGACTTTAAAGACAAAGATGAACCTGTTATCGAATCCTTAAACTTAGACTTATCTTCATTTGATTTAGCAATGATTATAACAGCAGTTGGAGATTGTCATGCATCTCTTACTGATGAATACGCTGCTATACCAAATGAAATGAAAGAAGTAGCTCATTTCTTTGGAAAAGAAAACTTGAGAGAAGTTGCCTATGGTCTTTTCTTAGAAAGTATAAAAGAGCTAAGAGAAAAACTTAAAAACGATAGAGCAATTCTTCGTGCCTACCATTACTATAGCGAAAATGAGAGAGTCAAATTCATGAAAGAAGAGCTTGAAAATGAAGATATTGATACCTTTTTATATAATGTAAACGAATCTGGTGTTTCTTCATTTTGCTTTTTACAAAATGTATATCCATCATTTAATACAAAAGAACAAGGTCTTGCAATTGCTCTATTCTTAAGTCAACAAGTCTTAATGGGAGAAGGAGCATCTCGTGTGCATGGTGGAGGATTTGCAGGAACTATTCAAGCATATGTTCCATTAAGACTAGTAGATAAGTACATTTCAAAAATGGAAAGTGTATTTGGAAAAGGATGCTCTAGTGTTATTTCAATAAGAAACAAAAGTGTGTGCAGATTAATATAGTATTAACTAATTATGCTTTAAACAGTAGAATCTTTTTCTTATGAAGAATACTAAGACAAAAGCAAATGGAATTACTGAAGGTATAATTTGGCAACAAATTCTTCTATTCTTCTTTCCTATAATGTTCGGAACGCTTTTTATGACACTCTACAACACTGTAGATGCAATCATCGTTGGCCAATTATTAGGAAAAGAAGCGCTTGCAGCCGTTAGTGGTGGTACAACAATACTTGTTAATTTAATTATTGGATTCTTTACAGGGGTTAGTAGTGGAGCGACTGTTATTATTTCTCAATTCTATGGTGCCAAAGACGACGAAAAAGTATCAAAAAGTATACATACAGCAATTGGGCTCTCAATTATATTTGGTCTTCTCATTTCTATAGGAGGATTTCTACTAACAGAACCGCTTTTAAAACTAATAGATACCCCGCTAGATGTACTTCCATTAGCATCAGAATATCTTCATGTTTACTTTTCAGGAGCACTTGTATTAATTGTTTACAACATGGCATCAGGAATATATAGAGCTTTTGGCGACTCAAAACATCCTCTTTGGTTCTTAGTAGCAGGAGCCTTTGTAAACATCTTTTTAGATATTCTCTTTATTGCTATTTTCAAAAGAGGAGTTAGGGGAGCTGCAGAGGCAACTGTTATAAGCCAAGTAGTATCTTTATTTTTGACTTTACTCTTTCTATGTCTTAGAAAAGACTCATGCAAATACTATTTAAGGCGATCATTAGATATTGATGCAAAAATGTTAAAAAGAATGCTAGAGATAGGTCTTCCTGGTGGGATCCAATCAATAATGTACAACATCTCTAATATGATAATCCAAACAAATGTGAATCATTTCGGTACAGATACCGCTGCAGCATGGGCATCGTACAATAAGCTTGACTCTATTTTCTGGATGATTATCAACGCTTTCGGCATTGCTGCAACAACATTTGTTGGACAAAACTATGGTGCAGGCAAAATCGATAGAGCTAAAAAAGGTGTCAAAATAAGCCTATATATGGCAGGTTCTGTCGCAATTGTAATGACTGGACTATATTTAGCATTTGGCCAATATGCTTTTAGGTTATTCACTTCAGACGAAGAGGTAATAGCAATAGGAATGAGAATACTTAGAACAATAGCTCCAGTATTTGTCCTTTATATTCCAATTGAAATTCTCTCTGGTGCACTAAGAGGTGTTGGAAAAACATTAGTCCCTACTCTTTTTACAGTCTTTGGCATATGTGGGCTAAGAATTGTTTGGTTAAGCATCCCATTCTGCACGACAACAATAGAAAGAGTAATGTTATCTTACGCTATCTCTTGGGGATTAGTATCAATACTATTCTTTATTTACTACAATGCTAAGAATGTATATAACGAAAAGAGAGCTCAAAAGAGCTCTCTATAATTGCATCCTATAGATTTTGCATTGCTTGGTTTATTTATTATTTCATAGAGGTTCTTGGGAATAGGAACCTCTATATTTAATAAAGGCTCAACAATAGTATTAAACTTAGCAGGATGTGCTGTCGATACTACAATAGTTGCATCATCCTTAAAGTGATCTTTTCTAACTCTTTCACCGCACGCAGTATGTGGACATATTACGTGAGAGTAATCATCATAGGTCTCTTTAATTGTGCGCTGAATATCACTATCAGAAACAGAGTAAGCAGACACATTATTCTTAAATAGTGAGAACTTTGGATATAAATCGAAGAGCCTCTCCATATTAGAAGGTGCACCAACGTCCATGGCATTAGCAAGTGTTTTTACACTTTCTCTTGGTTTATACTCTCCACTTGATAGATAATCTGGAATAGTTTTATTGGCATTACAAGCAAGAACAATCTTCTTAATTGGGTATCCCATCTCTTTAGCCCAATAGGCTCCTGTTGCATTACCTACATTGCCAGATGGAATGATTATTGTAGGCTCTTCACCATATTTAAGTAAAAAGAGCGAAGAAGCATAAGCATAATAGGCCATTTGAGGAAGAAGACGCCCAATATTAATTGAGTTTGAAGAACTGAGGAAAGAAGAGTATTTTTCATCCATAAATGCTTCTTTAACCATCTTTTGACAATCATCAAAGCTTCCATTTACCTCATAGCTTTCAATATTCTCTCCCCAAGTTGTGAGTTGTGCACGCTGTCTGAGGGCGACTCTATCTTTTGGGAAAAGAACTTTAGCTTTAAGATTCTTTCTCTTATAGAAAGCAGCAGCAACAGCACCACCTGTATCGCCACTAGTAGCAACCAAAATGGTCTTTTCTTCTCCCCTTTTTACTAATAAGCGTTCCATTGTGCAAGCAAGGAATCTTGCGCCAAAGTCTTTGAAAGCACTTGTTGGACCATAGATTAATTCCATGAAGACTTTCTTATCTTCAATCTCTCTAAAAGGGAGAGGAAACGAGAAAGCATCAGTGCAAATATCCAAGAGTTCATCTTCAAGCTCATCACCTTCAAAAAATGGTTTGATAGCACTATATAGAGCATAGCTAAGGCCATTATCAAGTGTAAAAGAGGAAATATCACGAGGAAGAGAAGAAGGAACAAAAAGACCACCATCTGGAGCTAAACCTTTTAAAATTGCTTCTGAACAACTAAACTCTTTTCCGTTTTTATCTCTTGTCGAAACATACTTCATTACCATTTCCTCCTTAAATCTTGGATCCTAAATATGCGCTTAGTCTTAATATATCTGCAAATATTCCAGCAGCTGTTACTTCCGGTCCAGCTCCAGGGCCTTGGACAACTAATGGCTGATTATGATATCTGCTTGTTGTAAACTGTATTACGTTATCTGTGCCTTTTGCTTGGCTAAATGGATGAGAGAGACTAAATTTTCTTAAGCCAACTGAACACTTGCCCTTTTCAACCGTGCCAACATAGCGAAGTGCCATTCCTTCTTTTTTTGCCTCCTCAAATAACGAGAAGATACCATCATCCATTTCACTTATGCGTGCAATAAATTCATCTTTTGAAATATTTCTTAATGGCTCAGGCACGAGAGACTCAACTGGAATATCATCTGTTTCGACCTTATAGCCAAGCTCTCTAGCAAGAATTACAGTCTTTCTACAAACGTCCATTCCTGAGAGGTCATCTCTAGGGTCAGGTTCTGTAAAACCTAATTCTTTTGCCTTAAGAACAAGAGAAGAAAATGGGACTGTTCCATCATATGAGCTAAAGAGCCAAGAAAGCGTTCCAGATACCATTCCTTCAACCTTCTCTATCTTATCGCCTGTCTCTCTTAAGTCTTTGAGAGTAACAATAATTGGAAGGCCTGCGCCAACTGTTGTTTCATATAAGAATTTCTTTCCTGTTCTTCTTGATGCTTTAAAAATAGATTCATAGTTATCATAAGGTCCAGAAGGAGCCTTTTTGTTAGGGGTAATAACATGGAATCCACTTTCAATAAATGACTTATATTGCAAAGCCCTTTCCATGCTTGAAGTTGCATCAACAAGAACAAAATGAGGATAGTATGAAGCTTTTATATGTGAAAGGAAGACCTCTTCATTGTAGCTAATAGCATACTTATCCATCTTTTCTCGCCAAGATTTTAGGTCAATGCCTTCATCAGAGAGAAGCATTTTAGTACTTGTTGCTATACCACGAACTCTGATATCTAAATCAAAATCTCTTTTGAGCCGCTCACTCTCTCGTCCTATTTGATCTAACAAAGTTCCACCAATATTACCTGGTCCAAAGAGACCTAGAGACAACGTCTGTGCCGACATAAAAAATACAGCGTGGAGTGCTCTCTCTGCCTTTACAGCATCATGTGATGATATTACTACGCTGATATTACGTTCGCTAGAGCCTTGCGCAATAGCTCTAACGTTTACGCCAGCACGAGCAAGGGAAGAAAAGAACTTTCCAGCAACACCTACTCTACCAGGCATTCCCTCACCAACGACAGCTAAAATTGATAGATCATTTTCAACTTCGATACTCGATATTTGATGACTATTAAGCTCTTTCTCAAATTCTTTAGATATTGTTTCTTTAGCTTTTCTGCTTTCAAAGTATGGAATAGCAATACAAATTGAATATTCGCTTGAAGCTTGAGATATAAAGATTACACTTATCCCTTCATTTCTTAGTGCTGTGAATAGCCTCGAAGAAACGCCTGGAACACCTGACATACCAGAACCTTCAACGTTAATAAGGGAGATGTTATTTACAACAGAAAAAGCTTTTACTCCATCATCACTTTTTTCTGCTTCTCTTTTAACAATTGTTCCCTCTTCTTCTATATCTCCCCAATACCTAAGAGAAAGTGTTAGCCCGGCTTTTTCTGCAGGAATAAATGAATGAGGGTGAACAACAGGAGCGCCAAAAAAAGAAAGCTCTGTTGCTTCAGCATATGAAAGAGAGCGAATTATATGAGCATTAGGAACATCTTTCTTTGAAGCTGAATAAAGAAGTGATTTTTGGTTCCAAAAGGTTAATGGAGCCTTTAAAAGAGATGCTATTAAAGAAGCACTATATTCGCCCCATCCTTCGTCATCGCGCTCTCTACCTGAGGCATCTTTATCATCATCACAATAGATAAGCTCTCCTGCAACTAATATAACCTTTTTCCCCTTAATAATAGACGGATCATCTAAAATAGCTTTTGGAGACAAAACTAAAGTTGAAACTCCCTCTTCTTCAAATCGTTTTGAAAGAATGAGAGCAAGAAATGTACTTGATAAATTCTCAAGATATTCAGAAGATCCACCACTTTTATTTGAAAGAATAGATACAGCTTTCAAAACATCGCTAATTTTTTCAAATGAATCTTCTATCTCTTTACTTACGATAAGAGAATTAACATCAGAAAGAGATGAAACAACAAGATCAAGCCATCCGCACTTTTTCATCTCAAAGAGATTCCATAAGTCATCTTCCTTCTTACTTGCTTTATCTAAAAGCTTAGAAAAAGATAACTCAGGGCTTAAAGGAGGAGGAAGGACAAATATCGAAGTGTCTTCAGTTGAGCCCTTCTCTATCATTATTAGCTTTTCTATTCCCTTCTTAGTAGAAACCATCGAGCCTTCTAACGCATGAACTCGAATACTCATAAACTCCTCCTCGATTTAAAAAAATAGGACCCCTTTCTGGAGTCCCATCTAACTTATGGATAAACTATCCCTAATTATACAACTTTCTGGACTCTTCCTGCTCTTAAGCAACGAGTGCAAACTTTAATAGTTCTTGGAGTACCGTCAATTAGGGCCTTAACAGAAACAATGTTTGGTCTAAACTCACGCTTTGTAGTAACACCAATGTGCTGTCCAACACCACCCTTCTTCTTAGGCTGACCTTTTCTTGTTACAACTGAACCAGAAATTGTACCTTTTCCGCAAATATCACATCTTCTAGCCATTTCTCTCTATCCACCTTAATTAATAATCACATTTATTAGACGGAACCTTTGTCGGCATAAAAGCCGGGAGCATGGCAAAGATATGCCGTCTGAACACTAAACAAATATACTCCAAAGAAGAAATCTTTGTAAATAGCAAAGAGAAGAAAAAATATAGAGAAGAGGATTTTTTATCTTTAATTTTATTTTTCTGACCAAAAATAATTAAATCTACTCTTTTGTAATATTCATTAGTGCACCATAGAGATAAAGCTGTGACGTGCTGATAAGGCCTGTCTTATTTATTATTCTTTGCTTTACTCGAGAAACTGTTCTTTTTGTTACGCCTAAGTTGTCAGCAACTTCAGCATCTTTTAAGCCAAAGCCTAATTGCAAAAGTAAACGACTCTCACCTTTTGAAAGTTTCTCCAATGTTTGGCTTGATGAGTAAGTTTTTCTCTCATTAATTATCTCAGAAAGCCTTATTCTTTTTTCTGTTACAAATTCAACAAAGGGAAAAAGTGCACCAATTAAGTTTTCTTGATACTTATAAGGAAAAACTACAACCCTGGCTAATTCATTCTTCTTTTTTATCTGACTTACATCGTAGGCAAAACTAAAAAGACTAGTTGGCTGTAGTATAACAACATCACAAAGAGGAATCTCTTCACCATCTTCTATTTTGTAAACAACATAATCAAGGCTACTATCTATAACAAGTTCGCTTATATTTCCCTTTATAACAATTTTTTTGCACATATTATATAAGCGTTATTTTCTTAAAATATGTCAAAAATTAAGAAAATTTAAATTTCGTATTGACGCTATTATTACTTTTTTTTATACTCCTCTAGTGTTTCGGGATGTCGCCTAGCGGCTATGGCGCCTGCTTTGGGAGCAGGATATCGATGGTTCGAGTCCATTCATCCCGACTATAAAGTCAGAATTGAAGAATCAGTTCTGACTTTTTTTATAATTTCCCACTATTAATGATTTAGTGACACAATCTTCCCTATTTTTTCAAGTATCAGAAAATCTTTCTATTTCTAGTTTTCAAAAACCGTTTAGTTCAATTAGAAAAAAGTAGCATGCAATAATGTCTATTATAGAGATAAATGAACCTCACCAGCTAAATCAGAGATTATAGCTAGAGTTTCCCCCTAGGAGCCTTCTGTAGATACATCTGGCTCTTGCTTCTTTAGAAA
>ERZ808286.153-NODE-153-length-54058-cov-7.655278_pt1 | contig 54058 bp, 84 predicted proteins | sample MGYA00521276_ERZ808286 | MGnify/ENA primary metagenome ERZ808286 (study PRJEB31516, sample SAMN03275607) | gut metagenome | biome: mammalia-associated habitat; material: feces | host: Papio cynocephalus | place: Kenya | collected 2012-08-01 ... | reverse complement strand
GACCGTCTGTAGCTAATCTTGATGCATTAAAGGCTTTGCAAAACCCGAAGGAAGGGTGGACAGTATCGATTGATGATACAAATGCCATTTACCGCTTTGATGCTGATAATACGACAGCAGAAGATGGAACTAAAGTCGTCTATCCAACAGCGCAGGAAGCCCAGGGAAAAGACGGTGCCGCTCAAGGTGACACAGGGACAACGCCGACAGAACCGACAAAACACCCCGCATGGATTTTAATTGGTACGACAGTATATAGTGCGGCAACAACAAGCGCTGACGGGCTCATGAGTGCTGCAGATAAAGCAAAGTTAGATGGCATTGACTTGTCGCAGTATCAACCTAAAATTGGTGATACCTTAGACATATCAAATATTCATATTCTTGGCGGTGAATCTGGCATCCAGTTCGGCGGACATACTACTGCACAGTTGCACGGCAAGGAAGGAAAAATCTATTATGGCGAAGGTACCGACGCGACAAGCGACGCAGGAAAAGAAATTGCAACAGTAGCTGGACTCAATGAAAAAGTTAACAAAACAGATTTGTCAAACACTAATTTAGGTGGTCAGCTTGGCGGCACGATTGGTAATGCCACGATTAAAAGCGGCGTTATTACTGACTCGATGATTGCAAGCGGTAACCAGCTGTCTACTACTAAAATGTTTGTCCCGGACGGAGATACACTCGTAATCGACGGCGGTAAAGCGTAAAAAATAGGAGCACGATATGGCAACTCAAAAAACGATTAAGGCGGTCGTAAAAATACGGTATGATACGGCAGCCAATTTTAAAGCCAAAAATCCGATTTTGGCAGCTGGCGAAAAAGCGACCGAAAGCGACACACACAAAAGCAAAACGGGCGACGGTAGCACGGCGTATAATACGCTTGCATATGATAAAGCTGATGTTGCGCTTACGTTCGACACCGCACCCACAGCAGGCAGCACAAACCCAGTAACAAGCGGAGGAGTAAAGACTGCATTGGATGGTAAACTTGGCAAAAGTGATAATGCAGTATCAGCTACTAAGCTACAGACAGCTCGTAAAATTAACGGCGTCGCATTTGACGGTACAAGCAATATATCTGCACCGTGGTCAATTGCTAATAACTCAGTAAAAATAGATTTAACAGATTCCAAGTATGACCAAGATACCTGGTATCCAGTAAAATACAATGGTTTCACTCTGCAAGACGTAAATATAACGCACACATGCTATGCTATCCTTGGTGATGGCGATAATCCGACGTGGTGTTCCCACAATAATGGGTTCACGTCTATTAAGTCGGTGACGCTAACAAACTCAAGTTGGGGAAACTATAATGTAGTAGCATATTTTACTTTAAATCAAGAGTTGTGGGTAAAGTATAATCAATCCCATCCATCAATTATTCCGTACTTATTTTCAGAAGATATGAACGGCTTTTTCTGGTATCTGCGTGGCGGCGGTATTTATTATCTGTATCTTGAGAATAAAAGTTTACAAGCTACTATATATACAAGTAGAACAACTTTTGCCAATAATCATTATACAGAGCCAACTAAAAATCCGCCAGCAACTAATATATCGAACAGATTAGTTACATCTGATATGCTACAGAGCGTGGCTACGTCCGGGTCATATACCGACTTGAAGAACAAGCCGACAATCCCAAGCAAGGTATCTCAACTGACTAATGACAGCGGGTACTTGACTGGTTCAACTGGTGTAACTTTTACAATCACAGATTAAGGAGCTGATAGAATGGCAAATCCAATAAAAAAATGCGTGCTTCATGGTGCAGTCAATAACGAGACCGTCGACCTGTACCCACGCACGAATTTAGCGTCGGTCAGTGACATGACAGCGTTTGCAAGAACGCTCAACGGAGCGGCAGACGCAGCGGCGGCACGAAATACGCTTGGAATCACGACCCAAGCGGCACTCGTTAATATTATCTATCCCGTCGGCTCGGTAATCACGCTGACAAACGACACCGATCCGAACAAAATTTACAGCGGTACGACTTGGGTCAAGATGGATGCTGGGCGTGTACTCGTATCAGCGGGCACGTACACCGAGGGAAGCGATACGTATACTTATACACTCGGCGACAAGGGTGGCGAAGCCAAGCATCAACTCACTGTCGAGGAAATTCCATCGCACAATCATCAAGGGAGCATTAGCACAACATCGTTAAGCGGTGAGGCTTGGGGTAATGGTTTTTGGAATCCAGATGGCCCAGGTGCAAATGGCGTCTTTTCCAAAGGGGCCAATAATTATCAGTCAACAAATACTGTAAATAGTTGGTCAGCACCATCGCTAAAAATCAATGCTAATATTGCAGGTTCATTAAGCATATCGGCTACAGGCGGAAACGCAAAACACAACAACACCCAACCGTATGAAGTTGTTTTTAGATGGAAAAGAAAAGCCTAGCCGGTACGTTTCCAGTATGAGACAACTTCATAGGGCATGCGGTTTTCATGCTTTTTATCGTCACCAGTAAGGTAAATGGTTACTGTATGGCTATGTTCGCCAGAATATCCAACTAAATCTCCAGAGTTATTATTTGTTGATGATGTGATATGGTTTTTCGTTATATTACCAGCGATTCCGGAATATTCTAGAACAGCATGAGTATGACTTGCTACTGTTGATACAGCTGCGCCGTGACCATGTTTTGTCATTTCATCGACAGTGAGCTTTGAAAAATAGTAAAAAAGTCAAGCGCAATCATGGCAAATTGTTATAAATGCACGGCAAATCTAAGCTAAAGGTGGGGGCATGTATGGAGTAATTGCAAAAATAAAGGGATTTTAAAGCGGTATTGAGTGTAAGAAACAGCATAACAAAGCGGATTGCGTGGCATTCAATTGCAAGTTACGCATTAGTTACAGGAAAACGGCGGGAAAAAGCGGATAGCGAACATACAGGCGATAGACTTAGTGACGAGCTAGTTACAAAAGGTCAATCGCCTTTTTGAGCTGTCTTACATTTTTATGTGTATATATTCCGTCTGTCACGTCTTGTATGGCGTGTCCGAGTATACGCTTGATAGCTATTTTGTTTGCCCCTTTATCGTCAAGCCACGTAGCGCAGGTGTGACGGCACTCGTGCGGTGTATGGTGGCAGTGAGCTGCAGTCATGACTGCATTAAAATGGCGGCGGAATTGGCTGTAAGTAAGCGGTTTTCCGTCGCATGTCGTAATCAGCGTTTTGCCGGGATGGCTCATCCACCATTGATAGTACGCAAGTACTTTTTTTGAGATGGGGACAAGGCGGTTTTGCCCGGCTTTGGTTTTGCTATGCCGTATCTTATACGTGCGGCTGTATAGCTTCACGTCCGACTTTTGGACGCTTAGAAATTCCGACGGGCGGGGGCCGCTGTAGCACATCATCACGACGCACTTTGCCCACGGCGACAACGGGTTTTTATCGTCATCGGCGATGGCTTTCACTCGATTGATTTGCCGAGTGATAAAAGGCGTCTTTTTGTACTTGCGTCGTGGTATATCGACATCTACAAAGCGACTGATGTCGCCGGATGGCGGGAGTAACTGATACTTAACGGCATACTTGTACACGTTGTGCATGACCTGCCGGACACGCTTTTGTGTCGCATAGCCAAAGTCTGTATGCTGTAGACGATTAATCACAGCTTGTAGATCGGCAACTGTGATGCTTAGTAGCGGACGGTTTGCGATAGCAGTACATTTTGCAAAAGCCGTATCATAGTTTTTCGCCGTGATACTCACAATTCGCCGCCGACGCTCGCGCATGTCTAGCTGATATATGTCGGCAAACGTCGTACTTGCAGGAGCGTACACGGCAAAGTTTTTATTATAATCCGCAAGATAGGACAATGCGTCACTATATGTATGGAAAAAAGCGAGGTACTTTTGATGACCATCGACAGACTTTCTGACAGCCCACGGCCGCCGCCGATTGCCAGTAAGATGTGTAATACTCCCAAAGCCATTTGGTAATTTCATGCTATTCCTCCAATTGTCTTTTTGACTTTTTGTTAATAATAGCATGAATTGTGTAAGTAATAAAAAGGAGCTGATATATATATGCGAGTTTTTCAGATTTTGAATGACGAAGTGCTCATAATCAATGATAAAAAAGAATATAAAGACAGCATTGCTAATTTTAAAGTAGACAGTGGTGTGACGGTAGAATTGCCAGTTAAATCTATTTATGACGACCTGCAAAAATTACCAGTCATTCAATACAAAGACAAAGCGGAAGAATGGAAAGATTTTCCCGTGCAGGAACTAGAAACGTACATTGACAGCGTGCAGACGTATCTCGATGCCAAAGAAAAGCGTGAGTACGTAGAACCGACGGAAGAAGAAAAAGCGCAGGCGGCACGACAGCAGCTAGACGCTGAATATGAGTCCGAAAAAAGCTCATTAGTCGACTCTCTAACAACGGCAATTTTACAAGGCGACACAGAAACGCAGGCAAGTATTCAAGCCGACTATAAAGACTTGGAATCTTCTTACGCTGAATCCGTGGCGGCTTTAAACTCGTAGGAAAGGAGGTGTAAATTATGGCATTATTTAAACCGGCGAAACGCTGCCCGTTTTGTGCACATAAATTAGATGCAACGACAAAATTATGCACAAATCAAAACTGCATCGACTATAACGGAAAAATCACAAAATCCAAGAAATCGCAGGAAACAGCGACACAGACAACGACGACTGGTATCCCGTTTTCTAACGCCGATTAACAGCACAGGAAGAAAAAATGAAAGAGGTGGCACATGGGCGAAGATAATATTAGTCGTCTTTTTGCCAGATTTGACGACTTAAAAGAAGATATGATCAGAGTGCAGACGGATTGTAAGTATCTTGTACAGCAAGTCAATGAAATGCAAGCGCAAAACAAAGAGCGAGACGAGCATATACAACGGCTTGAAATTGCTAAAAAGCAGGCATGGGCCGTTGCCGGAGTGTTGGGATTTGTTGTCGGACTTATTTTCCCGGTATTATCAAAATTATAGGTGCGAAAATGAATTTGTTTAATGACATTATGCGGAACTTAGGCCGAGTATGTATGCTATTCGGCTTGATAGCCGCTTTTTTTGTAGTCTTTTCGTGGCTAGCAGGATACTGGCTCAACGGATTATATGGAATGCGTTTTCAACTGGATTCTTGTTGGCAAGGCGTATCGGCGTGTGGCATGGGGCTTGTCGGGCTTTTAAAGTGGCTAATTGATAGTTCTAAAAATAGCCCTGCAGGTGAGCCGCCGACCGCATCTACAGTTGTAAAGAAATAATTTACTACTTAAAAGGAGGACTAAAAATGCTAGGAGAATTATCATCTAAATACGAATCTAATGGCAACATTGGTTGCATAAGCGACGGATACGGCGACCCCGGCGGCAAAAGCTACGGTGAATATCAACTATCATCGAATGCTGGCAGTTTGCAAGCGTTTGTAAGTTGGTGCCAGTCGCAGGGGTATTGGTTTGGCGATAAATTGGCAAGCCATGAATTATGCTCTGATGATTTTGACCAGGCGTGGCGAGATTTAGCAGAGCAGCACCAGGGCGAATTTGGGCAGGCACAGCATGACTATATCAAGTATGCGTACTATGATCCAGCCGTGCAGACCTTGGCGGAAAATTATTTTCACATCGAAAATCATGCAGAAGTGATGAAAGATGTCGTTTGGAGCCGCGCTGTACAGTACGGGCCCGGCAATATCTTAGATATGTTTACTGAGGCTTGTCAGACGATGTATAACGCCAACGCAGAGGACTACAGCGGCTATCCGAATTTGTCATATATCGACGCCCAGCAATTTGACTATGATTTCATCGTAGCTGTTTATAAAGTATGCAAGACGCCGGAATGGAATAGTACATCTCTAAGAGAGAGCTTAAATCTGCGGTTTGACAGCGAATGCCAAGATGCGTTGGCAAGATTGTGAGTTAGTATATATGGAAAAAGACTATCAATTATTTGTTGATAAATTTAAACCAAAGAAAACAACCGACGATTGTTATACGCCGCCGAATATCTACGACGCGGCGAAAAGCTGGGCGGTAAAAGAATATGGTTGGGAAGGGCGCACGATTGTGCGCCCTTTTTATCCTGGTGGCGATTACGAAAATTACAAGTATCCGGCAGGCGTCGTCGTCATCGACAATCCGCCATTTTCGATTTTATCGCAAATTGTAAAATTTTATGACGCACGCAAAATTGACTATTTTCTCTTTGCGCCAACGCTTACGCTTTTTAACGTACGCAATGCAAAATCGCACATCGGCGTCGGTATATCTGTTATTTATGAAAATGGCGCAAAAGTCAATACAAGCTTTGTGTCGTCGCAAGGACCGACGATTCGCAGTGCGCCCGCTTTATATCAATTAATAGACAAAATAAATAAAGAAAATACTAAGAAAAAAACAAATAAATTACCAAAATACATATATCCAGTAAATGTTATCCGATCTGCAGACTTGGCGGCATTTAGTAAAGCCGACGTAAGCTATGAGAGCAGAGGCATACTCGTAAGTAGGCTCGATAGCCAGCGAGCATATAGAAAACGGATATTTGGTAGCGGATATCTTGTGCCGGAAGCGCAAGCACAAAAGGCACAAGCACAAAAGGCACAAGCACAAAAGGCGCAAGTGTGGGAGCTGTCGGAACGCGAGAAGCAGATTATCGATAGCATAACTAATGCAGCCATTGAAAGGGGGTGATGCTGTGAGCACATTCGGGAATCTCCTATCATATGTGCTAACATCGGCACTAGACAAGAGAAAAGATAAAATTAAAGCGGAATTGCAGGATAAAATTAATTCTACAGACTCAGACTGGGTTAAAATTCGTAACAAAGGATATATTTCGCTGCTTGATAACGCCGGTCCATTTGTGACCGCTGAAATTGACAAATTACTGAAAAAGGGGATATAAAAATGAACGAAGACATGAAAAATATTATCAATGACGCATTAAAAGAAGTATTTGCAGAATTAAAAGACAACACACATGATTTTGTAACAAGCACGGTTTTTCCGTACGTCGATGAAGCTTTGAAAGACTTTGAAGCAGCACAAACGGCAGATGCCGAACAGTCCGCATCCGGATGGGTAAAAATCCGCGCTAAACTCATCAATACCGGCATTGACTTGGTATGGGGTGTAACTAAGAAAGTTGTCACAAAAATTTTAGAAAAAGCCGACGCCGACGAAAAAGCACAGTAACACACGTTAATGCACGACAATAATTTATTAAAAATTCTCATATTGATTATGACGTAGCTTGTATACTATTTATTCCATTTTCAATTTTGAGTACACATAAAAAAACAAAAAAATAGAATACATTTTAACGTCTAATTTTTTCTCGGTCAAAAGTTGCTGGCTACTCATGATACCAATTTTACGGTATCGCGGGTAGCCAGCTTTTTTGGTATACGAAAGTATAAATTTTTAAGAAGGGGATTGACAAAAAATGAAAAATAGCAGAAAAATGGCGCGCGTATTTTTGGACGGACTGACGAAAACAAAATTTAATAAAATACTTGATGAATTGAACTTGAGCGATGAGCAGAAAACACTGCTTACTTTAAAGCACGTATACCGCTTTGATAATTTCCGCATCTCAATCGAAATGAATAAATGCAGGAATTTTATTAGTTTATCGCTGCAAAATATTTATGATAAAGTGTATAAAAATTTTATTGCATAGCTTTTACGTGTTTTTACTTGATTTTTTAAAGTTCTGCAAATGATATAATTTATATATAGAAAGGCGATGTGCAAAAAATGGCTACAAACGGATACACGGTATACAATCAATGCGTAATTGAAAATGATGAGATATTTTCCGTCGATTTGTATAATAATAAAACAAAAATCGGCGTAACAAATAAAAAACATGACGAGATGACAGATATTTGCAACAGCTATTATGACAAGCTCGTGGAATTGGGTGCGATTGTACCGCCCAAGACAACGGAAGAGCTGATTGCAGAGCAGAATAAGACAATTATACAAATGCTAAATAAAATGAATGCAATGCAGGAAGAACTGGAGGGATTAAAAAATGAACATCAGCAATCTAAATCCGCTGTCAATAGCAAGTCGACTAAAACTAAGCCCAGAGCAAACAGAACGTCTAAAAAACTCGTGGGGGAAAGCGGCGCAGATGTCGCAAAACATCAACAGCAGGGAACAAGTCTTGCGTGTATTGAAAAATGAAGGGATTGACAATAATACATTAATTAAAATAAAAAATATCGTAAACAGCCCCGTGGCAGGGGCATTGGCTTCATTTCTCGGCGTGGATGTAGCTGCTTTAAGAAATGGATTGAATAATTTAATCGGTGGCACGTCCGCATCATCCGGGGCTGCACAGACAGCGAGAAAAAATAATAATTTTGGCTCTGATTTTGATAAGCTCAAAAACGGCTTATCTCAATTACGACATAGATAATATTTTATAAAAAAGGAGTGGTTTTTTATGGGTGAATCGTCAAATTTAAACATTGGCGGCTGGGGCATCGTATTGTTCCTTATTTTGATGTTTTGGTGGGTCGGCGGAAACGGCGGCTTTGGAAACCGCGGGGGAAATATGCCACCGTTCGCGCAGAGCGGCTGCGGAGTTGTATCTAATTGCCAAGTTGAAAAACAGGAAATTATTGACACGGCAAGAACACAGTATCTTGTAGAACAAACCGCGCGGGCAACGCAGGACGCAACGGCGGCCGGCATCTCGTCTATCAATAACAAAATCGACAGCTACGCCGTACAGGATTTGCGTGACAAGTTGGCAGAAGCTCGCAATCAAAACATGATGTTACAGAATCGCTTGTATTCTGATAACAAATTCAACGAACTTTCCCGCCAAAATGATGCTATGTTCTGTAATCTCAAGCAGGAAATTGCATCGCTTGCGTGCGAAGTGCCAAAACGTCCGCCGTATTTTGCAGCGGGAGCATTTGCAAACAACGGCGGGTGCTGCAACGGATTGAACGGATAATGTAACATGATTTAATATTCTCCGCTCTTGAGCGTGACAAATAAACCGGGAGCGCGTGTTGTATCCGCTTCCGGTTATTTCTTTTTACTAAAAAGGGGGATAATGAAAATGAACTGTACTAAAAATTGCCAAGTATGTCCGAATCTCGTAGCCAGCACAGCAGTTACAGTTACCGCGTCGGCTATGCAAATCACGATACCAACGATGGCACTAAATGATAACCGCAGGATTTGCCTTGTCATAGCAAACAACTTTGCATCAGCGTCGCCGCTGCCAGTGCAATTAGTGGACGGCACGAGTACCATAGAGTTGCTCAACCGCTACGGTAAACCGGTTTATAGTGACCAGCTGCGGACGCGTAAAATATATAAATTGCGTATCAATACGGCCGCGCCGAATGCGATTGTAACATCTTGCAATCTCTTTTGTACGGCTGCCGTATCTCCGCAGATAACCGGCGCATAGAAAGAAGGGATAGGCATGACAGGAAACACGAGTAGAATTGTTGATGTAGCAATCGGCTTTGCACTCGGCTATTTGATATTTACCGAGCAGGGAAAGAATCACATTGAAAAACTCAATAAAGCGATGAACGTTTTAGCGATGAAAGACAAAGTGGCGGCCGTCATTCCCGACTCTTCCGAAGACGCAGCAGAATAGAAGGGAGCATGATAATATGAATGAATTGATAGAATTATATAAAATCTCAGTGGATAATCCGAGTAAGAAAGATCATGTGCAGGATGTTGTCTGTATGCTAGCGCGGAAGGTAAAACATGCATGCCCGGAAGGTTACAATGAAGCCCTTACGAAAATGTATGAAATCGCCTATGATGGGCATTTTTCCGAATCGCTGGCACGCCGAGCAGTAGCGAGCATGAAAAATGCAGACGGAACGACCGGGGAGCATTGGAATATGCCGCAGGTTCGTGAAATTATTAAAAGCTACGGCATAACGATAAATGAGTATGATTTTTATTATGTAATCAATATGCTGTACAGTGATTTTTGTAAAATTCTCGGATCAGATATGGCCGTTTATATCAATCTGACTAAAGCATATATCAATGATGTGGACGCGCCGAAAGATAAGTCGCTAAAGCTATATCTTGCAACGCATGATGTATAATATAGTTAAAAACAGCCATAGAAATATGGCTGTTTTTTATATGTAAAAATCAATGTAAAATGGTGAAATAACATGGATTATTCCTTGACATATTATACCGTTTACGGTGTAATGCAAATAGAGATAAGGAAAAGATGTTTGAAGCCGGTAGAACCGGCGAAAGGAGAATAAAAAATGACAAAATACACGAAAGAACAGCTCAATTATAAATTGAATGCTTGGAAAAAAGACATAGAAAACGGCACATCCAAAATTTTTTACGAATGGAATGCCTATACAGGCTGTTCAAAAGAAGATTTTATCAAAGAGCTTGAATGGCTCTTTGATGATCCACAAGACGGGAAAACGAAAAATCGGAACCCGTACCGCCGGGAAACATATTGCTATCCCGATGGCACGTTCCATAGATTCATTAGAATTTATTATGAGGACGGAACAGTTAGACGTGCACGGCTTGAAGATTACAAGCCAACAGGGGTGTTTATGACGTCGGAACCGATGTGGCATTCTGGTTTATGTATTTTTGATCCAGTGAAAAAATGCACGGAATCCGATAAAAAGGAAATCGATGCGGCTGCAAAAAGCTGGAGAGGAAAGGCTAAAATGTGGAGAGTGATTTAATGTTTACAAATAAAATGATAAATCGAATGCGGCGCGCCGCATTCGATGCATTTATAGAAGAATATGGAAAAGAATTGTGAAAAAAATTCTGCATATGAAACGGATGAATAATTAAAAAAAGTAATTAAAGAATCAAAACTTTCACAATAAGAAATTAAAATAGCTTGTGAAATAGGTAAAACCAATAATTTTATCATAATCAACTCGTATTTAAATAAACAACAAAAAAGGAGATAATAAAATGAGCATAATCGCCAAAAAAGCTAAAATTAAATTTATCAAGGCCTATGAATCCCTAAAAGGAATTTACAACGCCACATGGGAAGATGTGGAAAAATACGCGGCTGATTATATCAAAAAATACGGATTACCAAAAACAAATAATCATCCTCACATTGTGGGGGAAGCTTTGGAAAAGCGCATAGCAACTCGCGGGTTAGGGTGTGAAGATTATGCTAATATTTTAGGATTAAAAAAAGCTTTATATAGCATAGATAAATACGATTACAGCGTTAGAGGTGTTTTTATCTACATTGATAATCACATCTGGCTACACCAATGTGAAGAGAAGGATGGGAAATTATATAATGTAATCGATGCACGTACTGGCCGGAAATCCGAGAAATATCGTGATATATGGGATTACGAAGATGGGATACCGGCAGAATATCATGATTTAGCTAAAAAAATTTTAGAAAAAGAAGTCCCGTATAGAATAATTGAATATATGTTGGAAGAAAATTAAAAATTGTCGCAAAATATGCTATAATATAAATAGCCTCCTTAAGTGATAGGATATAATATGTATGGGATAAAAATAGCAGCCGTTCCAATGGCTGTTATTTTTATGACCGCATTTTGACCGCGGTTAGGAAACGAAATATAGATTTTGTTGCAAAATATAAATGCGTCGTGTATAAAATAACACGTTGTGACATTGTAAAACACGATATATTACATATTTAAGATTGTTGGCAAGATTACGCAATAAATGCAAAACAATAGCATTGCAGCTGATTTATACGATAGTTGCAATGCTATTGACCACATTTTGACCACAGTTCACTATTTATTATGTGTTTCATCGAAAAAATCAGCGATTTTATCGTTTTTTGTTTTGTACGCATGTGAATAAATTTTTAATGTTGTTTCGGGTGAACAATGCCCCATGCGTTTTGCTATTAAATTTATATCTTGTCCGTTTGATATAAGTATGGAAGCATGGGAGTGGCGCAAATCATATAATCGTATGACTGGTAGACTTAGTTTTTTTGAATGCCGAACAAGGAATGAATATAGTGAACCTTCTGTTATATAAAATAATCTTCCCGTATCAACTTTATTTGTTTTTTCGACAATTTTCATCAGATTGTCACGCAAAAAAGAAGGAAAAACAATTTTACGTACTGAATACGGATTTTTAGTATCAGCAAAATAGCCGCCACCTTCGCCATGATATGATTTGTTAATCGACACCGTATTTTGCTCAAAATCTATATCGGCTGGTGTAAGCCCGAGGAGTTCAGAGGGACGGAGACCGAGATAAAATAATATGCGGAAGGCGAGAGCGTGTACAGGAAATTGTTTTTCAAACGATTTACAAAACAATTCTAATTGTTCTATCGTCCATATCGTGTACTCATCTTTTCTTTTTAAAGACCCGATCGGGCCGGCTAAAATAACAGGATTTTCTTTTAGCTTGTAATATTTTTTGGCATAATTAAAAATTGCGGAAAGCCTGCCGTTTATTGTTTTTATTGTAGTCGGTGCAAAACCGCCTCTCAATAAAAAGTTGTCGTGCCATTCGATGATCTCGCGAACGGATATTTTCGATATTGTTAGATTACCAAAAAATGGGAGAATGTATTTATTTATCATATTTCTGATATTTCTAAACGTCGTTTTTCTAACAGTGATTTCTTGATGCTGCAAATATTTTTCTGTAATTACTGAAAACGGGAGATTTGAAAAATCTCCGTTGTGCGCCTGTTTGAAATTAATTTCATACTGCAAAGCATCTTTTTTGCGCTTGAAACCCCTTTTTGTTGTATCTTTGAGTTTCCCGGTAAAATCTCTGTATCTAAATTTTACATACCAAGTTTTTTTCTTTTCGTCAAAATATGCCGGCATGTTGCTCACCTCACAAAATGTAGTATAAAATCAACGTGGTTATAATACATTTAGTATAAAAATCATTTGTTTTTTATACTAAATCTTTAATATGTGCGGGAAATATGTTATAATATGCATGGAAATGATTTCCGCACCTCAAATTTCATCTAATCATTAAGGCACTTCATTATTTCATTACTAAAAGAGCGATACTAAAAAGTATCGCTCTTTTTCTTTATCTCAACAGCTTTTCTTTAGCAAGCTTAAATTCTTCTTCTGTAATAATTCCGTCTTTCCGAAGTTGTCCCAATTCCTTCAATTCATGTATAAAATCTTTTTGCTGTGGTGCCGGTGTTTCCTGTGGCTGTTGATACATCGGCGGGGCTTGATATGCTTGCGGCGTTAAAGCTTCCATAGATTTTTTTACTTGATTGCAAAATTTGGGAGCTTCATCATTGTTTATCTGTTCTATCTGCATAGCTGCATTTGCTGTATAAATCAAAATTTTAGAAAACATCCATCCTTTGCGATACTCGATAGATGATATTTTATCAATTGGTATATTATTTACTGATATTTTCTTCAGGAAAAAACTTTGCGAAATATAGCAAATTCTTTTATTTGTAGTAAACAAAATGCCGGGCATTGCATCGCCTTTGTTTTTTCCGGTTACGGCATTCAATAAAATTTCATCGTCTCCTGCGAGCTGGGCAAATTCGTTCAGCATTTCTTCCTGCTTTTTGATGTCTTTTGCATCATGAAATGTAGAAATTTTTTCCATTAATTTTCCTAAATCCATTTTTGTTTCTCCTTTTTTTTAATATGCAATATGTCCGTGATTGTTTTTCATATCGTCATATTCAGCGTGTTTTTCATCTCTGCCGACTAAGTTGCTGACGACATATGAGATTTGTTCGGCACCCGTCCCGGGATATATATCATACGGTTTTTCTGTTTTCCAGTATTTTATTGTGCCGTCGCTTTTAAAAGTGCGCGCTGATAAATCTTGATACGTGTTTTTAGTAAAATTTATTCTTGATTTTGCAATCTGCCTTGTTTTTTCTGCAGGCCATACTTCCAGCGTATAAAATATAACAGTATCTGTTGCAGCGTCATACTGCAAATTGAGTTTATCTACGTACATTGTTGATTCTTTGGTTGATACAACCCAATACCAACGTTCTTTATTATTCCAATCCGTGTGGTTCACAGCAAAGACGGATGAGAACATGCAGAAGAAAATTCCGAATAATAAAACAATCTTTTTCATATCACACCTTCTTTCATCTCAAAAAGATATTTAGCAAATAAATTTGCTTCCGTTTCTATATCAGTTTCTTGATTGTACACTGAATCCGCTTCAAGTCCCATTCTCGGGACGTGGCCAAGGACGATATGTCCGATTTCATGGGCCAAAACTATATTGTATTCTGATTTATTTATCGATGTATTGATAACAGTTACAAAATTATTGTCAAACGGCTGCATAACAAAGCCCCTCAGCGTTTTTGGCAGCCGCTCATATAGAACTGCGACGTCTAGCCCCCTTGCAATTAAAAATGGATTATTTGTTTTTAGGCTGGCGACTAGATGAAAAACTTTTTGATAAATTTCACTGTCAACCACAAAATAGCATCTCCTTATTTTTTCTTGATTTTTCTTTGTTTTTTACGTTTGTTTTCTTTTTCTCTTGCCGTAATCAACCCCATTTCTATAGCATTTTTAAATAACTGCCGATCTTCGTCGGACAGGTTATAAATTACACCATCGCAGCGAAAACGGGCATGCTTTAAAAAATCATCAACATCGACAATTAAATCTTGCGGTTCATTTTTTCCTTTTATCTCTTTCTTAACATCGGAATTGCATAATAGATAATCTGCGGAAACATTAAATATTTCAGAGAGCATCTTTATCCGCTTGAAATTCGGTTTTGTCGTGCCTTTTTCCCATTGCGCGACAGATACGCGGTTGATGCCGAGAGTATCCGCCAGCTCTTGCTGTGATATATCCCGTTCCTTACGCAATTCTCTAATTCTTTGACCGGTCGTTTTTGTCATTTTTATACCTCGTATTTTTTCATACATGCATTATATATATTACATGTATTTTTTAATTACAAAATTATTATACAGTAAGCATTTTTTATAGTAAACGTAAGCGAAAATATACAAAAAACATTTGACAGTAAGTATAAACTATTGTATACTATACATGTAGTAAGTTTTACTTACGCATAAAAAGAAGGAGATGGTTTATTGAAGGATAAAGAAAATATTATAAAAAAATATAGAGTAAAAAGAGGAATTACTCAAGAAACTCTAGGAAAAATGCTTGGAGTTAGCCGGGTAGCAGTATCCCACTGGGAAAACGGCGTACTATTTCCTAAGACGTCTAGAATAATTAAATTATCGGACATTTTAAAGTGTCCGGTAGATAAATTGTTGCGCCTTAAAAGGTAGGATATACTTACATTATAGCGTGTAGGTACGTGAAAAATTATAAAAAATTTTATACAAAAGTATACAAAAGGAGGAACAAAATGACGTTAACTGAAAAAATGATTGAAGCAGCACATAAAAATGGGAATAGACGATAACAAATACATGTAGGCAAGCAAAGAATATTACTCTTTGCTTGATGAATGGAAAAACAGAAAGGATGGAAATAAGGAAATGAAATACAAACAATTTAAAACACGGGAAAAGAATCGGGAACTTGCCGACATGGTAAGCGTCGCCATTGAACGTAGCGGCGAACCAGTGAAAGCAATTGCAGCAGACAGCGGCGTAAAAGCATCATCAATTTATGCGACGCTTACCGGCGATAGGCAAATCCCAGCAGCAACGATGCGAAGCTTTTCCAAAACCAACGTCATTGCCGCGGCATGCATGGCGTTACAGGGAACAGGGCTTTTCCGGCTGTTCCAATATCGGAAAAGCGACCGCCATATTATGGCAAGAGTCGAAGAGCTAAAAATATATGACGGAATCGCAGATGATGCGATGAACGCCCTGCCGTCGCTTCTGTTTAATAAAAACAGTTATGACGATCTGACAGAGGACGACAAAAAGACGCTCATTCAAACCGCCGAGAAGCTGGCGGACCGAATGAACGTCACGTTGAACCTGCTGATGGAATTGGATGTGCGGTACAATCTCCATTTGATGGAGATTTTCGAGGAAAAGAAAAACACCGTCAGCAGCGTTCCGACGGTGAATTTCTGAAAATCTTCAATTGGATTGTTGTTTTGAAAGTTTTGTAAAGATAAGGAAATATTTTCCCGAAAGGAGAAACAAAACTTCATATGTATTATAGCACGAGAAAGGAGATGGATGCAATATTATTTTTTCAAACTATTAATAAAGGTGATTAAGCTGCCAAGCTGTGCATCGCTAAAATTTTTAGTAGCCTGTAAAAGTTCGTATTGCTTGGGTGGTAATTCAGTTTTTTGTGGTGAGAAAAACTCACTAAGCGAAACACCAAGGGCATTGCATACTTTTTCTAGTGTTTCAATAGACAACGATTTTTTACCGTTTTCTACATTAGATAGTGATGGTTGGCTAATCCCGCTATCGTGTGCGAGATTAACAAGTTTTATATTACGTTCTTTACGTATTTGTTTTAATCGCAAGCCAACATCAAACATTATAGTTTACTCTCCTTAATATTCCCTATAAATAATAATAATATCATATAAAACAAGTAAAAAATAGATAAAAATATATAATAAAGTATATAAAATTGCACATAAAAATATTTACAAATTATACATAATCGTATATAATATAATTGAGGTGAAAATAGCCTATGGATATAATTGACAAATTAAATGAGCAAAGAAAAAAGAAAAAGATTTCAGTCGATAAACTAGCAAGAGCAACTGGTCTTAGCTATCGGCATGTATATTGTACATTGCATCACCAAGTTAACCCAGGAGTTAAAACTCTAGAAAAAATTGCAAGGTATTTAGACATGAAATTATATGTTAAATAATATCGCTAGTTTAAGTAAGAAAAAAGATATTATTTTTTCACGGGAGGTTAGTAGATGAATACGAGGGAAAAGAGATTTTTAGACGTAAATGACGTCTGTGAAATATTAGGCGTCGGAAAGTCGAAAGCCTATCAAACAATCAGAAAATTAAATAAGGAATTGGAAAGCAACGGTTACTTGATTGTTGCAGGAAAAATTCCAAAAAAATATTTTTTAGAAAGGATATACGGATGAAACACAGCGTGCCGGAATGGGTAAACAGCCGTTACAATCCCGAAGTGTACACCGCTGAAATGGATTGCACGGCAAAAAGAAAAATTAAACATTTAGGCGTTTCAAGATTGTTGTTGATTGCCTTTGGTGCCGCTGTCTTGATTGGCGGTTGTTATGCAAGCAGCACACCGACGACGGAAATCAAGCCAACAACTTACACAGTTCAACAGGGAGAAACCTTATGGAACATATCCAAAAAGATTGTTGGCGAAGAAAAAGATTGTCGTCCGGTGTACCAAAAAATTGCTGATGACAACGGAATCAAGAACGGACATATCGTACCGGGGCAAAAATTAATTATTAAATAAGGAGCGATTGAATGATTGTTGTTTTGAAGAAAGTCGGTGAAAAGCCGACGCTACATGAAGTGAACAAAAACACGTTGTTGGAAAGCCTCCGACATTTAGTTGGTGGGGTCATCCAAGGCGTACCGGCTGACGACCAAGGGAAATATGATTTAGTCGTAAACGAAGAAGGGAAGGTAAAAAATTTACAACCGAATTTCTTCTTTTACGGAGATATTATTTGTGGCGATGTCGTACTGGTTCGCAATAACAGCGAAGGGGATTATATTTCAATCCCCGATAACGAACGGCTATTTGCTTTGGAATACATGAAATCGTTCGAGAAAGGACAACAAAATTATGTATAGAACAAGATTGTTATCATTAAAAATTCACAATTTCAAAGGAATCAAGGATTTACAAGTCGCATTCCTTGGTGCAAATTGTGAAATCACCGGAAAGAACGCAACTGGTAAGACGTCAATAGTCGATGCGTATTTATGGCTCATCAATGGCAAGAGCTATGAGCAAGGCAGGAATATTGATGAAATTATTAAACGCATCGACGAAAACGGAAATCCAGTCGTAGACAATGGAGAAGAACATACCGTCGAAATGACGATGGATTGTAACGGAACACAAAAAACTTTCAAAAAGGCGTTCCAAGAAGTTTGGAAGAAAGTCCGTGGCAGTGCCAACAAGACATTTTCCGGACACAAAACAACATATTTTTTAGATGGTATGTCATGTACTAAATCAGGATATGACAAAGAATTAAAATCCATTCACGGTGATGTACTGCCGATGCTCGCAAGACCGCATACATTTACAGAGATGGAAACCAAGAAAAAACGGCAGTTGCTGATGCAGATTGTCGGAGAAGGAAAAGAAATTGAATATCCGGACTGTATTCAAAAATATTTAAATACATACGGTGATTTAAATTCATCACTGGATGCTGTCAATAAACAGCTATCCGGGATAAACGGGCAGCTTGATGAAATCCCGGTGCGGATTGATGAAATAAAAAAATCCATGCCGGAAAAAATTGAAACGGTCGGCTTGAAAGAAAAAATTGATAGTCTGAATGCAGACAAAGAAAAGCTTCGTATGAAAGTTTCGACGTACTCCGTTGATGACAAAGTGGCAGAACTTGAAGTTACATGCAGGCGGAAACAAAACGAAGCGGAAAACACAAAAAAGTTGATTGTTACACTGCAAGACAATCAACTGCAGAAAATAGCCGCATCTCTTGCAAGCGCACAGGACAAGAAAAAAGCACTTGTCAATCAGTTGCGCTATGAACAAAGCAGTCTGCAAGCAAATTCGAAAATTAAGGATGAAATGCTCGCAAAATGGGTTGCAGTGAAAAAATCAGAATACAGCGGATCGGATACTTGCCCGACATGCGGGCAGATACTTCCGAAAGATATGATTGATAAAGCCAAGGAAAACTTTAATTTTGATAAAGCTGAAAGGCTAAAGTCAATCGGCGACCGTGGGAAAAAGCTCCACGAACTCATGCAGGAATCATATAAAAAAATCAAAGAGCTGGAAGAAGAAAGTGCAAAAGCTGATACAGATATTGCGAAGTATCAAGAGGAAGAAAAGAAGCCTATCGAAAGTACAAAAGAAATTCTTGAATTAAATACCAAGCTCGTTGGATTGAATAATGAAATCCAAGAGCTTGTAAAGAAAATGCAAGACTACGCCGAAAGCAATATAAAGGCAGGCGATGACAAGGAAAACCTTATCAATGCCATGCACGCAATCGACGCAGAGATAGAAAAGAAAATGGATTTGCTTGCAAAATCAAAAGTATACGACGACATGCAGGCGCGTATAGAAGATTTAAAACAACAGCAAAAAACATTGTCTGCACAATATGACGACTTGATGGAAATCAAGAAAGAAATGGAAAACATCATCAAGGAAATCGTCGATGACATGAAAACACGGATTGCTGAAAAGTTTAAGTTTGCAAAATTTTCAATGTACCAGCCGCAAATAAACGGCGGTATAAAAGAATGTTGCGAAGTACTCGACAAAGACGGAATACCGATTGACCGGGCAAGCAATCACGCAAGCCGGGTCAATACGAATATCGATATTGTCGATGCACTTAGTAAATTCTACGATGTATCGGCTCCGGTGTTTGTCGATAACTGCGAAAGCGTCAACAACGTTCTTGATGGCGGTATAAATCAAATGATTCTTTTAACCGTTTCAAACGATGAGCTTCAAATTAAATCTAATTTAAAAGGTGTCTGCATTACGAAAGGAGAATAAAAAATGGAAAATAATTTAGCAGTAAAACAGAAGGAAACGGCTATTGTTCCGGGATTCGGGACGGTGCAGGGATTCGAATCCTTGCAGCGGATTGCGACGCTGTTTTCCAAAAGCACAATCGTTCCGGATAAATTTAAAAATAACGTGTCAGACTGTGCGATAGCCATTGAAATGGCCGGGCGGCTTAAAGCATCCCCGCTGATGGTTATGCAAAACTTATATATCGTATATGGAACTCCGTCTTGGTCGAGTAAATTTTTAATCTCGACATTTAACCAGTGTGGAAGATTCGAGCCGATTACATACCGCGAAGTTGGTAAAAAAAATACGAATACATGGGGAATGCAGGCTATCAGCGCAGACCTTCGAACCGGGCAAGCACTGGAAGGGCCGGTTGTTACTATTGAAATGGCAAAGGCCGAAGGCTGGTATAACAAAAACGGTAGCAAATGGAGAACCATCCCGGAATTGATGCTTCGCTATCGTGCAGCCGCTTTCCTGATTCGCACGACGGCACCGGAAATCAGCATGGGGCTGATGAGCAGCGACGAAGTGGAAGACAGCCACGAAGAACAGCTGGATATTCCTACGGATGAAATTAAAAAGAATGCAAATACAAAAACTATTGACGTCCACCCCATTCCTGACGATGAAGGAGAACCGGATATTCCGGAAACACCTCGTCCGGAAGTACCACAGCCGAAACCGGAAACGCCGAATCATAAAGAAGAACCCAAAGAAGAGTTATTCGACGAACCGGATTGGGCGTAGAAATGATTACGTTTACATCATTTGCCAGCGGCAGTCGTGGAAACCTCTACACTGCCGCAACGGCAAATACAAAAATCCTGCTGGACTGCGGGATTAGCAAAAATAAATTAATGAGCTGTATTAAATTAAGCGAAATAGACGGGTGTTTTGTTTCACACGAACATCAAGACCATTGCAAGAGCGTTGCCGAAGTCATTAAAAGGGGAATCCCAACATACATGACAGCAGGAACCGCCGATACATTGGGAATTGACAAAAACAAGGTGGAAATTATTCATCCGGGTACACAAATTAGAGTATCAGATGATGTATCAATGATTCCGTTTGCAACACATCACGACGCACGCGAACCGTGCGGGTGTATTTTACAGGATACAGACGGTGACGCATTACTATATGCAACCGACACGTATTTTTTAGATGATATTGTTAACGGTTTGACAACAATCTGCATCGAGTGCAATCACTCGTATGAGATATTAAAAAGGCGGATATGGTCAGGAGCAAATAAAAAACTTTTGAATCGTATCACACATAGTCATTTAGCACTGGAAACGCTCCTTGAATGGCTTATAGAATGCGATTTATCGCGCTGCCGGGAAATATATTTATTGCATATGAGCGATGACAACGGCGACGCGGACGGATTTAGGAAAACGGTTGAGAAAGTTACCGGAGTACCGACTATTATTTGTTGAATGTAATAACCTGTTTGCGAAAGTTGCTTGACATTTTTTCAAATGGCTTAGCGAATGAGGGGCAAGATTATACAGGCATGCAAAAGCCGTTATTGTGTATACTAATTGCTTCGCGTGTCTGTGATACCTGCGAGAGGTAAAAAACATGAAGAGAGGAATCGATTATTTCCCTTTCGATGTTGACTTTTTCGAAGATGAAAAAATTCAACTTATATCTGCTCGTTTTGGCATCAAAGGAGAAGTATGTGCGATACGTCTATTGACAAAGATTTATCGTAACGGGTACTTCATAAAGTGGGATGAAGATTCGGCATGCTTATTTGCGAAAGTTGCGGGAAAAGAATTTTCCCCTGGCTTAGTGAATGATGTCGTGTATGAATTGGTCCGACGTGGATTTTTTAATAAAACCATTTTTGACTCGTTCTCGATTCTTACATCACGCAGCATACAGACAAGATATTTAAAAGCCTGTTCGAGAAGGAAACAAATTGAGATGGATGAACAGTATTTGCTTGTTGATTCGTCTGAATTTAAAAATTTAAAAATCAGCAGGGCTTGTTCAAGTGCGCCTTCTTTTCAAAAATGTATACATTTTTCAGAGAAATGTATACATGATGTCAACAATTTAGGTAAAAATGCAGACATTTTCGAACAAAGTAAAGTAAAGGAAAGTAAATATATTAATAATAGTAGCGGGGATGAAGTCGAAAATCCTGAACGTTCTGATACAAAAGAAATCATTCAATTTTTTCAAGACAACTTCCATCCGGACATTAGTTCATTTGAAAGCGAAACACTTTTATCCCTGCTGGATGAATTTAAAAAAGACATGCTGCTGGATGCAATGAAAATTGCAGTAAAAAGCAACGTTCGTAATTTGAGATACGTCGAAGGAATTTTGAGACGCAAAAAATCCAATCCGTTTGGAGGTGATGAATATGCAGCAAATGGGAACCGGAGTCGAGGAGTTCAGAAAAAAGATTGCACTGATAAAAGAAAAAACAAAATCCTTACAGACTGGAGCCAAGTATCCGACAACTGGGACGACTACATGTAGCCGTGAATTTTTAGAGCAACACGGAATTTATAAGCGGTTTTGGGATGTCACGATAGATAATATAAAAAAACGTGGTATTCCAGCTGTAGCGGTTCAAAACTTCTCTATCGTGTGCGATTACATTCAAAACATAGAAAAACACGTTCAGAAGGGACAGGGACTAATTTTTCTGGGCGGTGTAGGGACAATGAAGACTACGCTTGCTATTGCTGTACTAAGATTTTATTTGGAAAAGAAAGGGCAAGGATACTTTATCCCAATGGTGAGCCTCCTAGATACGCTGAACAGTATGCGGGAGCGTCACGACGGCGGGCTCATGAACTTTGAAAACAAAATACGGAATACGCCGTTGTTGGTTCTTGACGACTTGGGGGCGGAATATGACCACACGTTTATCCAAGCGAAAGTGGATGCGATTATTGCCGAGCGGTACAACCGCATGAAAGCAACAATTATTACAAGCAACCTGCCACCAAAGGACATTTTGGATAGATACCAGCTCCGTATTTTTGATCGCTTGAAATCGACAAACAAATTACTGGTATTTAGCGGCCCGTCATTGCGGGAGTACGAAGAATAACAGTTGTTGCAGAAAACGCAAAAACTTAGACCATGCAAAAAAAACGACACAAAAAAGGAGAATAATAAAAATGACAACAGAAACAGAAAAACTTATCGAATATGTTCAGAATTTAATTAATCAGAATATCTCTTCCATTGTGCTTGTAAACGAAAAGGTTCCCGCTGTATTCGCAGGAATCAACAAAGGAGAAGAATTTGAAATCTTAAATTTAATGCTAAATCCTATCGTCAATATTGGGAAAAATTTAAACATTGATGAACGTTTTGAAATTGCTCAAGGATTGCGCAAAGCTGCAAACGACATTATCCGAGGTGAAAATTAATGATAAATTGCTTATCTTACAATTTATCCGGGACATTTGGAAAAATGAAGTGGCTTAAACAGCGGGATATTATTGATGAGAGTATAGATTGGGCAGGAGCTTTGGTTTTCCAAGCGTTACATGATATGGATTTTAAATTTAGATTTGGCGAAAGACGGCTTGAAAAAATAGGAGATGATATAGACGGCGTACAAAATGAAGACAGCGGATTTTTAATGAGATGGAAAAATAAAATTGAAAAAAATGGTTATAATCATTTACTGGTATGTAAATTAGCCGAAACATTAGAAAAAAAATTGACGCACAACACGCAAAACATGGAATTAAAAAGAAACGCGCAGGATATGATAATAGGCTCTATCATCGTTATTATCTATAAAGCAGCGTTTCGGTATGATTTTGAAAAATGCGACATTCTTAAAATTATGGAAAAGCTAAAATTGTACGAATATTTAATTCGGAAAAATGAGCTGACAATATACGATTTCATGAAATGCCTGCAACGAGAATGCAACGTACAATTTCCCGTTCTCGATGAATACGAAACGAAACACGGGAAAGTGGATATTGGCCCGCGGCATGCAATATACATAAAGGAGCGTAACAAATGAACACGAGAAAAAAGATGAGGATAAAAGCGTTGTGGCAGCTGCCAAAGCGTTTGAGATATAAACATTGCATTAGATTGATGTATTCGGGCGTGTTAAATAAAAGCAACGAGCACATTTGTTTTCATGACATTATGAAAGGAAGAAATTACAAATGAAGAGCATTAACCGGTGTACGTTTTTAGGAAGAGTAGGAAAAGAAGTTAATCTATCATATACAAAAGCGGGAACGGCATATTTACGGTTTTCCGTTGCATGTAGTGAAAATTACAAGGACAAAAACGGGGATTGGCAGGAAGCAACAACCTGGATTCCGGTCGTAGCATTCAGACGCTGGCAGAAAATGCAAGCACGCTGACGAGTGGACAATGGGTACATGTCGAAGGAAAATTAAAAATACAAAATATAGAAAAAGATGGGCAAAAAAAGACATACATATCTGTTTTGGCGAATGTCATCTCGCTGGCATACCGCGATTACGTGCCGAAAGACCAAAAGCAAAGCGGAAGCGGATTTAATGACATGGGACAATATACAAATGAAGAAATCCCGTTTTAATTGAAATCTATGTAAAAGAAAGGACGATGGAAAATGGCAGTACAAAAGCTTGATAGAAAAAGATTGATTGAAATGCTTTCTAAGAATCCTGATTTACCGATTATCGCCGAGGTATACTCCGAAGTCGTTGCTGACGATGGATTTGCATATTGGTTTGGAGATGTTAAAGAATCGTGTTACGTTGATACGCTATGGGCAGGAGAAGAGCAAATATGGTCATTTGATTTGATTTCAAGAGATTATAATGAAATGATTTATTTTATGGATTGTGAATTTCCCGAAAAAGACGTGGATAGTATGACTAAAAATGAAATAAAATCACTCATTAAAAGCCTTCCATGGAAAAAATATATCGTATTAACGGTTATGACGCCTGACAGCTTACAAGGGGGTGATTAAATGACATTTGAGTGGAAAAACGCAAAAGAAGTAATGCCGACAACAAAAAACGGGTACAGTCAATTGTTGCTTATCGCATATAAAAGTGAAGGAAATTTTGTAGAAAACGAAAGCGGCTTTGACTATGCAATAGGGAATTATAAATCGCAAGGCAATAGAGTGGTTAGCCGGTATATATATGATGATGTAACAATTAAAGACTGGGAAGATGTCATGTACTGGTCATATTTTTCAGTTATAAAAAGCAAGATGGATACAGAAGAAACAAAAAAAAAGAGAATCAATAAAGTTGCCGAATATATTGACAAGTATACAGATGCATGTCAAGACTGCCCTGCATGGCGTGAATGTAAAGAAGATACAGAAGAAGAGATAAGCTGCAAAGGGCATATAATCAAGTATTTGAGAGGAGATTAGGCTTTATAGTCTAAAAACCGAAAGGAGAAAAGAAAATGGATAAGGAAAAATCAGCGGTTTACGGATACATTCGAGTATCGACAAAAGAGCAAAATGAAGACAGGCAGCTAATTGCGCTACGTGAAACAGGCGTAACAGAGAGCCACATATACGCAGATAAGCAATCCGGAAAAGATTTTGACCGCCCGCAGTATCAAAAAATGTTACGGAAAATTAAAAAAGGCGATTTGCTCTATATCAAAAGCATTGACAGGTTGGGACGTAATTACGAAGAAATCCTGATACAATGGCGAACGCTGACGAAAGAGAAAGGAGCCGACATAGTGGTATTGAATATGCCGTTGTTGGATACACGGCGGGGAAAAGACTTGATTGGTACGTTTTTAAGCGATGTAGTGCTGCAAATATTGTCATTTGTCGCAGAAAATGAACGCATTAATATAAGAAAACGTCAAGCCGAAGGCATTGCAGCAGCGAAAGCACGCGGTGTAAAGTTTGGGCGGCCACGAAAGCAGCTTCCCGAAAATTTCTACAACATGTACAAAAAATGGAAATGCGGTGAAATATCAGGGCTTGCAGCGGCGAGAGAATGCGGTATGCCGTTATCTACATTCCGGTATCGTGCAGGGCTTACTGTAGCCGACATCAATAATCCTTCCAGGAAGCTTGCTGACAAAATAAGTAAAGTGGAAGTCTATGATATATGTGATTTGCCGGGATTTTGATGAAAGGAGAAAAAATGATAGATAAAAAGGATACGGTTGTTGTAAACAAAAAAAGATTGAGAAAAATAATAATGCTTATTGATATGTATTTCTGTTGTGACAAATAGCACAAGCAGTTAAATAAAGGAGAAGGAGATGGGATTATGTCACTATTAGATGAAATTAGAGCCACTTCAAGAATGTTGCAACGTCAAATTGAATATTTAAAAGAGGAACAAAACCAGAAGGAAAGAAATAATAAATTACAAGATATGGTTGAAGAATTTAAAGACAAAGGAAAAGTTATCATTTTTCAAAAGACACAGAAGTAAATTTTTCCTAGTGCTATGCTACAACGAAAGATAAGAAATCATAAGAAATCATAAGAAAGGATTGATAATTGTTGATAAAAAAAATAGTTAATCATTACACAATGAATGACACATTAGACATGTGTATGGAAGAAGCCGGGGAATTAGTGCATGCTATAAATAAATACAAAAGGGCGTCAAACTTTGGATATGCAACAGAAACAAACCAGAGTAATGCACGAAAAAAATTAGTACAGGCGATTGCAGATGCAAAAAATGCAATTAATAGCGTGATATATGTGCTAGATATTGACGGAAAAGAAGTTGAAAAAGAAATAAATCGTGCAGATAGACAGCTGATGGAATTATTAGAACGGCTGCGTGAAATCAGAAAAACGGATGAAAAACAGGCAAAAAATGAATTTCATAGCGAAGATGATGTATATCCAGAAAAATATTGGGTAGAAGAAAATGCGCACGATACCGTAAATCATCCGTCGCACTACTGCACTGGCGGTATAGAATGCATTGATGTTATTAAAGCTACGTCGCAAGGAATGAACGGTATAGATGCATTTTGTCAAGGAAACGCTATGAAATATCTATTCCGGTGGCAGTATAAAAACGGCGTAGAAGATTTAAAAAAGGCACGCTGGTACATAGATAAGCTTATTGAAAGATGGGATGGGGAGATAAACAATGAGAAGAAATAGGTTACGGATGGCGGTGAGTGAATGAATTATATATTTACAATAAGTGGCAGACCGATTACTAAAAAAAACAGTCAGATACGTACAAAAACAGGCGTTATACAGTCTAAACAGTACAGAGAGTATGAATCTATAGCAATACCGGAATTAGTGGCACAGAAGAGCAAACAGGGGCTAAAAAAGCCTCTTGCTTGCCCGGTAATTATGTCATGCAGGTATCACATGCCAAATAAGCAAGGGTATCCCGATTTGATGGGGCTGATACAGGCGACGGCAGATATACTTGAAAAAGCTGGAGTACTTGAAAATGACAGACTGGTCTCTATCATTGAAAACAGCTTTATAGATCAGATTAGCAAAGAGAATCCAAGGGCTGAAATAAAAATATCGGAAATAACGGATACAAGATGGATACAGTACTATCAAGACCCTTACTGCATTAAGAAAATGCGAAATGGTGAGTACGAATATTTAAAAGAAAAGAGGGAAAAGCTGGATGTGTTTATTTGATAAATGTTTTTGCGGGAAAACGGATTGCTCACAAAGCGGAACGTGTGAAAAGTCTTTAAAATGGGCTAACAATTACGTGAAAAAACGGAATTTACAAGATATTCCCATTGCGAGCCGACCTAGTTATCCGTGCAGTAAATATGATGGTGTGAAATATAAAAATGCAGAATAGGTGATTAGCTATGAAAAATGCGTGCCGCATTTGTGGCGTAAAGTTTGAAACCAAATCTCACAATAGGAAAGTATGTGAAAATTGCGTAGATAAAATATATCCAAAAATTAAGACGATGAAAAAATCTGAAACGTGTTTAATATGTGGGAAACCAATAGAAAATACGGGGAAAAGAGAAAGAAAATATTGCTCACGAAAATGCAGTGATGTTGGATTAACGATTATCAGTATTCGTAAAAATGAAGAAAATAAGCGACGAAAATCAAGAAAAATAAGTGCCAAGCAATTAAAAAAAATCCGTGAAAAAAGAATGGATATGTTGGAAATGGCAGCAAGAAAAAGCGGTATGGACTATGGCACATACACTGCTATGCTTAGAATGAATAGATAGGAGAGATAGTATGTTGATTAGTAATAAAGTAGAATTTAATAAAGCACCACGTTTTAATATTACGTTAAAAGTAAAAAAAATGTTGCATGATTGTGCTGAAATGAGCGAAATTAAATTACCATGGAATACAAAAGGTAATGTTGGCATGGACTTTTACGCACCTGCTAAATACGTCATCCAACCGCACACCTTTGGAAATAAAATACCGACGGGTATTGCCGTGGAATTACCGGAAAACATTGGCATGCTGCTATTATCGAGAAGCAGTTACGGAGCTAAAACTACATTGCGCTTGTCTAATTCAGTCGGATTGATTGATACAAATTATCGTGGCGAAATATGCGCATTGTTTGATAATTTAGGCGATGAACCGCAAATTATTGAAAAGGGTGAACGATTTTGCCAAGGTGTGCTGATTCCGGCATACAACATCAGCATAAAAGAAGTATCGACATTACAGGAAACGCAAAGAGGAGATGGCGGTTTTGGAAGTACAGGAAAATAAGCTAACATTAAAAGATATTGTGTATATAGTCGCAATAGTATTTACGTGTATATTATTAATTTTCACACACTTAAAGTATATAAATGTGGTATGCGTACTAGACGTTATGATATGCGTGTTTAGTGTATTAGTTATTACTGCAAGGATTTTTTTATGGAAAGTTAAGTGGTTTGTTTGGGTAAAAAGATCATTATTTATAATAAAAAAAAGATTGATGAGAAGGTGAAAAAATGAGGGATGATAAAGTAAATTGGTATGCACCTGGCGAAGTAAAAGTAAGTAAATTACCACCGGAAGAGATAGAAGCGTGGAAGAAAAATAAAGCGGAAAGAGAAAAAGAAAATAAAAACAAAAAACTAACTAAAGCTGATATTGGAAATTATATTGCTAAAAAGATTTATGAATCGCAAAAACGGTTAAGGAGAATAAAATGAAAAAATTTGATATAGTTATAACAAAAATAATAGCAGAGTATGTATTTGTTAAAATATATTTAAAAATAAAATGGATTCAATTTAAATATCAATATGTAAAGAGATAAGTTGATAACACAAATAAAATAAGAAAGGACTGATGTAAGATGATAAAAACATGTTATGTGTGCAATAAGCAATTTGATGCCAAACCGTCAAATAAAAAGATATGCGATGCCTGCTGTGACCGCATACTAGATGCTGTTCGTCATCACAAACCGGGAATATGTACGGTATGCGGCAAGAAATTCAAGCCATTCAAGACGACTAATTACTATTGCTCGTATAGATGCAGCCGCATCGCAAATCAGGTCACGACAAACCATCGAAAAGTAGCCGACCGGAACCACCTTCCGCACATGAAGAAACGATATAGCCAAAGGAAAAGCCTGGATGAATTGGCATTGGACGCCAGGCGGTGCGGTATGGATTACGGCACTTATACGGCGGTTTTACGAATGAAAGGGAAATTATAAACAGATGATATTTGAGGTGCGGAGTACTTTTGTTTTTATAAAAACGGAGGGCACGCACAAAATGAGAGAGTACAGCGATTATGTAAACGCCGTATACGGCTATTTAAAAAATTACAACAAATTTAAAGCGCAAGTAAAAATCCTTACTATTAAAATTAAAGACAAAGAACAGGAAATAGAAACGTTCGGCGGGGCCAAAATCGCAAATTATAATATCACGGGCGGCTCTTCCGGCGGGTCTGTTTCTAATGAAGTTGAGCAGCGGGTATTTTTAAAGATGAAATTGCAAGACGAATTGAAGCAACTGCAAAACAATAAATCTCATTTACAGCGACGCATGGAACTCATAGACGAAGCTATTCAATCGCTGAATGATACGGAGCAGAAGATAGTGCGGCTCAAATTTATCGACGGCTATCGTTGGATGTTTGTATCGTGTGAATGCGGCTATAGTGAACGGCAATGCCAAAACATCGGCAAAAAAGCCGTGCAAAAATTGGCTGATGTCATCTTTAATTTTGTACCCGCACAAATAGGACTTAATTTTATTTTTATCGAAAACCAACAGAATGAGTAGTATCATGCAGATAATTTATAATTTCTTCCATCAAAGCAAAAAGACGGCCGTATATTCCTTACGGCTGTCTTTTTGTGTATAAAATGGGGATAACTTGATTTGCATTTCGTGTTTTTTTGACCTCTTTTTCAATGTTATTTCATGATTCAATTAAAAAAGAACGGTACAATAATAGAGTGGAAAGCGGGAAGAACCGCCGAACACGCTCCTTAATGTAGTTGTCCATCTTCTTGTCCTTTCTGAGATGGGCATCACATGGGACTGACCAAGGGCGGCTTTGACGTGGGTTCGATTCCTACCGGTCCCGCCAATTTATCATACGACGCTTGAATATTTTCGAGCGTCTTTTTTTTTATTAAGGAGCTGATTGTATGAAAGTCGTCGAAATGAAAATTGATGACGTAAAACCATATGAGAATAATCCGAGGAATAACGAACAAGCTGTTCAAGGTGTAGCAAATTCAATTCAGCAGTTTGGATGGCAACAGCCTATTGTAGTAGATAAAGAAAACATCATCATCGTTGGACATACACGGTATAAAGCAGCTCAGAAGTTGGGATTAAAAGTAGTCCCGGTTGTCGTTGCTGAATTATCGGAAGAAAAAGCGAAAGCGTATAGATTGGCAGACAACAAAACAAATGAAGCAGCCGAATGGAATTTCGACAAATTGCAAGATGAATTGATCGAAATTATAAATATTGATATGTCTGATTTTGGCTTTGATGTAGACAATATTATCAATGATTTGCAAGAAAGTAACGGTGATAGCGATAACGAAGCAAAACAGGGATTAAAAGAAAAATTTATTTTTACTCCTACATCCGTTTTAGATAGTCGCTGTGGCGATTGGCAAAAACGAAAAAGAATGTGGTTTGACATCGGCATAAAAAGCGACGGCTCTCGCGAAACAATGAAAACAAGCGGTTCGTTATCAGGAACAACTCCTTATTATTATGCATATAAAAATAAAACAGAACAAAAGATAGGATACAAAATATCAAATAAAGAATTTGAAGAAAAATATTTATCTAAATTTATTAACAAAAGCTCAACAATAGCTCATACTAATACCGGAGGCATTCTTAGTGTATTTGACCCCGTCCTTTGCGAACTAATGTATACTTGGTTTTCTTTTGACGGTGCTAAAATAATTGACCCGTTTGCCGGTGGCAGTGTTCGCGGCATAGTTGCATCAATTATGGGGCAAAACTACACCGGGATTGATATTAGACAATCGCAAATAAACGAAAATAATAAGCAAAAAAATGAAATACTATCCGATGAGTATAAAAAACCAGTATGGATATGTGGAGATAGTGTTAATATTAAAAATTTAGCACCTGATCAATATGATTTTATTTTTAGTTGTCCACCATATTTTGATTTAGAAATATATAGTGATAATGAAAAAGATTTAAGCAATATGTGCTACGATGATTTTTTGAAATCATACAGAAAAATAATAAACGATGCCGTTTCTATGCTTAAAGATGACCGTTTTGCCTGTTTCGTAGTTGGAGATATTAGGAATAAAAAATGTGGCGGTTTTATACGTGGTTTTGTTCCAGACACAATAAAAGCATTTGAAGATGCTGGAGCTCATTTTTACAATGAAATCATATTACTTACATGTGCTGGGTCTCTGCCGCTACGAGTAGGTAGACAGTTTCAATCTTCAAGAAAAATAGGAAAACAACACCAGAACATACTTGTATTTTATAAAGGAAATCCTAAAAATATCAAAAAAAACTATGGTAATGTAAAAATAAACGAAGAAATACAAGAAAAAACACAAGATTACATTTAATAGTACTTGAACAACAACTAAATATCCCTTAATATGAACATAACAAATATGTTATATAACGAAGGGAGAAATAAATAATGAAAAATAAAATTGAAGAATTAAAAAAATCAGCATTTGATGCGCGAGCTGCTTACAGAATAGGAGCCATTGACCGAGGAACTGCCAAAAATGAAATAACGCCTTATTTGGAAGAATTTAATAGAAAAAGCAAGGAAATAGCGGCTAAATATAATATGAAAGCGAGAACAATTTCGTTTTCATCATTTGTTAGATAAAAATAAAAAAATATACGGCACCTACAATTGTAGGTGCTTTTTGTTATGAAAAGAAGGATGATAGTATGGCAAATAAAAAAAGGGGGGGCAGGCCACCGATAGAAATAGATAAAAAAAGTTTTGAAGGGCTTTGTGCTATTCAATGTACTCTAAGCGAAGTGGCAACGTTTTTTAAATGCTCAGAGGATACAATACAAAGATGGTGCCAAAAAACGTATGGACGTTGTTTTGCGGTGGTTTTTGGACAAAAAAGAACTTTAGGAAAGGTAAGCCTTAGACGCGCCCAGTTTAGGCTGGCTGAAAAAAATGCAACCATGGCTATATGGCTTGGCAAACAATATCTTGACCAAAAGGATATCGACCGGCACGAAATTACAGGAGCAGACGGCAGCCCGATTGAAACTAAGAATGAAAACATTGTGCGGGTGTACCTACCTGAAAACCATAGGGATGATAAATAAAAGGCGGTGATTTGATGATTCTAAAACCCCAACCGGGACCACAAGAAAAATTTCTTTCTTGCCCCGCTGACATTTGCATATACGGCGGCGCGGCTGGGGGAGGATAGGTAAAACATTTGCCTTGCTTCTCGAATCGCTGCGGCATGTAGATAACGGCGGTTTTGGTGCCGTGTTCTTTCGTAGGAATATGAAACAGATAATGAATGAAGGCGGCTTATGGGATACAGCATTAAAAATGTACTTGCCTATCGGCGGTATATCCAAACTATCACCAATGCCAACAATTATATGGCCGTCGGGAGCTAAAATAACATTCTCGCATTTGCAACTAAAGGACGATGTTCTTGGATGGCAGGGCTCGCAGGTGTGCCTTATTTGTTTTGACGAATTAACACATTTTGAGGAATCCCAGTTTTGGTATATGCTATCTCGTAACCGTTCGACGTGCGGCGTTCGTCCGTATGTGCGCGCATCAACAAATCCGGATGTTAATTCCTGGGTTGCTGATTTAATAAAGTGGTGGATAGACCAAGATACAGGATACCCGATACCGGAGCGTTCGGGAGTTATTCGGTACATGTACCGGCAAGGCGGAGAAATCGTTTGGGATGACAGCAGGGAACAGCTTGCTAAAATAGTTGGCATATCACTCGATAAGGCCAATACGCTTATCAAGTCTTTTACATTTGTTGCGTCGTCAATTTTTGATAATAAAATTTTGCTAGAAAAAGATCCATCCTATTTGGCGAACCTTAACGCGTTGACGACGGTTGACCGGGAACGGCTTTTACATGGAAACTGGAAAATAAGACCTGCTGAAGGGCTTATTTTTAGTCGTACCACAGTACACTATATCGACGCCGCACCGACCAAGTTGCGGTATTGCCGCAAATGGGACTTGGCAGCGACAGAACCAAGCGAAACAAACCGAAACCCCGATGCTACGGCAGGCGTATTGCTTGGCGTGGACAACGACGGGAATTATTACGTTCTCGATGTGATACGGCGACAGGAAAACGCCGCATCCATTCGCCGTCTTGTTTTGTTGACGGCTGAACTTGATAAAAAGAAATACCGAAATGTCACTATTAACATCTCACAAGACCCCGGACAGGCAGGAAAAGAGCAGGCACAGAGCTATGTAAAAATGCTTGCAGGGTATAAAGTTGTAGCACGTTCGGAGACCGGAGACAAAGTAACACGAGCAGAACCGCTTGCAGCACAATGGCAGGCGGGCAACGTCTACATTGTAAAAGGTGACTGGAACGGCATGTATATTGACGAAATGGAAAAATTCCCGGAAGGCGAACATGATGATATGGTGGACGCTTCAAGCGGCGCGTTTAATGAATTGACAAAGCACGGCGGCATTGATATAAACCCGTCAAACTTGCGGCCAAAATTCAGGTGGTAAAAATGAAAATACACGAATCGATTATTAGAGAAAAGAATAAAAGAGTATATACGGCAGACGATTACCGCCTGCCAACCGATACGCTTGGAAACCCCCCGAAACGAGTAAAAAAGGCATTAGATAATAGCTTTGATGCCGTTCGATCGGTTCTCTCGCATTCGTTGGAAAATTTAGCGGATGAAGGAATGCCGGCATTTATCGGATACGGCGCACTGGCAGGGCTGGCGCAGAACGGACTTATTAGAGCAGGCGTCAGCATGCGGGCCGATGAGATGACACGCAAATGGGGAGAGTTCGTCACATCCGGAAATGATGGGAATGACGATACAGACGAGAACTCGGATGTATTGAAACGCCTAAAACATGATTCCGTTTCTTTTAAAATCAAGACGCTATTTAATAAAGCAGCTAATTACTGCGGATATTTTGGCGGATGTCTTGGATTTATTGACACGGGAGAAGATGTAAAAAATCTTGCTGACCCGCTGCGGCTTACTCCTCAAACATTCCGGCAGGGAAGTTTTAGAGGAGTAAAGATAATTGAACCGTATCTTGTAACGCCGGGCATATATAATTCATACAATCCATTGGCAAACGATTACTATAAACCGTCGGTTTGGTACATCCAAGGCGTGCCGGTGCATGAAAGCCGACTTTTGTATTTTACAGAAAACGAGTTGCCATCGCTTTTGAAACCTGCATACAATTTCTTTGGTTTGTCACTCTCGCAAAAAGTTCTTGATGCTGTGGCTCATTACACATCGAGTAGGGAAAGTGCGGCTCGGCTTTTGAAGAAATACTCTATCACGGTTTTAAAAACCGACATGAGCGCAGCACTTAGCGGCGACTTTGATACAAATCTAATGCGGCGCGTTGATTATTTTACGCAGATGCGGGATAATGATGGAACGGCAATTATTGATAAAGAGATGGAAGACCTTGTTGTCATGACAACATCGCTTGCAGGCGTCGTTGATATTGTGCGGCAGGCGATGGAATATGTCGCTGCAATGTTCAACGAACCAGTTACAAAAATGTGGGGCCTTAGCCCGAACGGATTCAACACTGGCAACGCTGACCTCAAAAACCACTACGACAACATCGCAAGCTTACAGGAAAAAATATTTCAGCCGCAAATAGATAAATTAGTTCGCGTTTTGCAGATGAACGCATTCGGAGAAATCAACGAAAATATTGAATTTAAATTTACGTCGCTCAGCGAAGAGGATACTGCGTTAAAAGTTGCAAACAACAAAGTCAAAGCTGAAACGGACGCTTTGCTGCTTGCTAATAATGTAGTATCGCCGGAAGAGGTGCGGCAAAAGCTTATTGATGATGACGAAAGCGGATACAACGGATTAACACCGAACGATATTCCCGATATTGACCCAAACGAATTGGGAGGGCTTGAACCGTTTAAAGAAGAACCAAAAGAAGGGCTGACGACAAATGGCGAAGAAAATACAATTCGGACGGAGCCAGCCGAACAAAGGCCGGGAACGGCGGTATCGGTTAGAACTCCAACAATTAAACGAACAGATGCAGAATGATATGAGAAAAAACCTCATATCATTTTTTAGTACAAATTATGCAAGTGACGCAAAGAAACCGAATGACACAGACCGACCAAAGACGCTGGCGCAGCTCATGCAGAAAATGCGTAAACGCTGGTATGAAAAATACGAAAAGCGAGGGCGAATCCTGCAGCGATGGATGGCAAAGAGCACGAAGGAACTGACGGAAAAAGAAGTACAGAACAAAATGCAGAGCATCGGAATGACACTAAAACCGAATTACAGCAAGAGCGATAAAAAGCTTGTATCTAATATTGTTTCAGAGGGCGTCGGGCTTATAAAATCCATTCCGCAGCAATACATAGCAAAGGTTCAAGAGAGCACAACAGAAGCTTTTTTACGTGGCTACGATTCCGAGAAATTGTACAATAAAATCAACGATATTCTCGACGACTTAGACGAGCGCAACGAAAACAGATCCTTTTTAATTTCTCGCGACCAGATGCAAAAGGCAACGCAAAAATTCATGGCGCAAAGTGCTATGGAGCTTGGAGCAACAAAAGGACGGTGGATACACGTTCCCGGCATGAAATCATCGCGGGAAACACATCAGGCATTTGACGGACAAACCTTTGATTTGACTGTCGGATTATTCGATGAGGATGTAGGAATTAATGTTCTTCCAGGCGACCTTCCTTACTGTATGTGCCAATTCGAAGTTCTCATGCCGGGATTTGAGGACTAGAAAGGGGGTGATAGGGATGGAGAAAAAAGACGTTTTGATTTTTGACGCGCAAAGCGTTAGAAGCATTGACAACAATGGATACATGCATGTAGCCATGACGAATATTTCTAAAGCCACTGTAAACCCGTATCTTGGCAGCGAGATAGAAGACTGGCAGGAGCGGGGGCTTGAACCCGATGGCATTTATTATGGACTTCGTGACCCGGACGAATTACAGAAAGCGGCACCGACATTTAACGGCCTGCCGCTTCTGATGGACCATCATGACATTGATGCATCTGTGCAGCCAAAAGATTATATTGTTGGAAGCACGGGAACAGATGCGCGGTTCCAAAATCCGTACTTACAAAACAGCCTATCGATTACAGATGAAAAAGCAATCAAGGCAGTACAGGATGGAACGATGAAAGAAATATCTTGCGCATACTTTTTTACACCGGAATGGACAAGCGGCGACTACACAGAAGGCGGCGACAAAATCCATTATGATTTTATTATGCGCGATATAAAAGGCAATCACGTCGCACTGGTTGCAGAAGGAAGGGCGGGGCATGACGTTGTTGTTGCAGATTCCAAAAAAGGAGTGAATGACAAAATGGTAAAAACAAAGAAGAACGCTGCGTTTGAAGCTCGCAAAAAAAACCTTGCAAAAGACGCGGATTTTATCAAATACATGAATGACGACAAATTGAAAGACGGGCTAACAAAAGCAGTTGACGCCGTAACAAATCAGGTATACGGGAAAGAAACAAAAGGCATCGCAAAAGATACCGCCATTGATGGAATTATTGGAACGTTCCTTCCTGATATTGACGGCGATTTAAAAACGGCTCTTTGTACGTTGCTTAGCAAACTACAGGGCGGCGACGAACCGCCGGAAGGCGACGCGAAAGTTCCAACACAGACACAGCCGACGCCCAATGTACCAAAAACCGAGCCCGTACCGCCGGTAGACCCGGATGACGTACAGGATGATGATATTACAGGCGGCGACCCGTTGGACGTTATCGACAAAAACAGCCCTGCATATCAAGCAGGATTTAAAGCAGGACAGGCAGCAGCAAAGGACGAAGCCAATAAAAAAATCAAGGAGGCACAGCAGTTGAATAAAGATTCCATTGACAAAATCAAGAGCGAAATCAAAGAACAGATTGTAGCTGATACTAAAGCACATTACAAAACGCTGAATGATGCAGCGTTTAAAGTAAAACCTCTTGTCGGAACTATTGCCGACCCGCTTGCATTTGACAGCGCAGCCGACATTTTTGCGTTTGCATTGAAACAGTGCGGGAAAGATCCGGACAAATACGACAAAGCAGGATATGCAGGCATGGTTGATATGTTGATTGAAAGCAAGCCGGTATTTTCCGCAGCAGACACCAAACCGATTGATAAATTTGACGAACAAACGCAGAGCATTTTTGACAGATTAGAAAACATCGAATAGAACAAAGGGGGATGTGAACTCATGGCAAAAGCAGATTTCCAAAAAAGCGTAAATATGTATCAGGCACAAGGTGTACCGGGTGCATTTGCTTCAATCAATCCGGTTATTTCCACACCGCTTGGATACCTTGCAGGCGACAATGTAAAAGTAGGATGTTTTGTGATTGAAGATTCCAAAAATGCGGGACATGTTACTGGAACTAACACAGGCGGTGCGCAGCCTATCGGATTTGTTGCTCGTGATATTGTATACCCAATTATGACGGTAGGCGACGGATATTCTATGGATGTTCCCAAAGGGTTTGAGGTTAATGTGCAAACCGCTGGGGATTTTTGGGTGCAGGTTACAGAAGGCGTTACTAAGGGGCAGTATGTTGCAGTATTGAAAACTGATGGCAGTGTAAAGAAAGGCGCGACGACTCAAAGCGAATCCGTGGAAGATTGTGTTGTTACTAAATTCAAATTCATGACTGATGCGCAGGCAGGCGAAATGGCTGTTATCAGCAACATGTATTTACAATAAAAAGGGAGGTTTTTAGACCATGAATGACAGACAAGCTCTTGAAAAAATCCGTGAAAAAGGCTTTGTATTCGACGGTGCAAAAGGCTTTATCACAAAAGACAATCGCCAGCGGCTCGCTTCCGACGCAGCAATGATTACGGGTGCTAATAGCGGCGTTCCGGCTTTATTCACGACGTATATTGACCCGATGGTTATTGATATTTTGACAGCACCTACACGGGCAAGAGAAATTTTCGGTGAAGTAAAAAAAGGAGACTGGACTAATACCGGTGCAATGTTTGAAACCGTTGAACAGATGGGAAGCTCCACCGCATATTCCGATTACGGAAACGGCGCAACTGCTGACGTAAACGTAAACTACCCGTACCGCCAAAACTACCTTGCACAAACTCATATCCGTTACGGCGATCATGAAACGGCAGTATCCGGCAAGGCGATGATTGACCTTGTAAGCAAAAAACAAAAAGCCGTTGCCACCATCATCAACACCGACGAAAACAAATTTTATCTGTACGGCGTGCAGGGTAAAGAAATTTACGGCTTGCTTAATGAACCAAACCTCCCGGCAGCAATTACTGCATCCACCGTCGACACCAACAAAACAAAATGGGCAGACAAAGACACCCAGCAGATTTATGATGACGTTTTATTACTCGCAGCTGAACTTTTTAAAAACAGCCAAGGAAACATTGACGAAAAATCTGATTTGGTTTTGTGCGTCAGCCCTGCATCCAACGTTTTGCTCGGCAAGGCTACAATTAACAACGTATCTGTCAAGGATATGTTAAACAAATATTTTAGCAATCTCTCTATTGTTACATTACCGGAACTTACCGCAGACTCCGGCACCAGCATTTTGCTGATTGCCCGTTCTGTTATGGGTACGCCGACGGCGCAGTTAGGCTATAGCGAAAAAATGCGTGCCATGCGCATTGTTCCGTATACGTCTTACTACGAACAAAAATTTGTTTTCGGCACATATGGCGCAATTGTTTACCTGCCATTTGCAATTGCTAAAATGACAGGGGTTTAGACTATTTCCGTTTTGGAAATGGTTCAAACCATTTTCTTAATGCCGGGAAAATGGTACATGAAAAATAAAAATTAAAACGTGCAAGTTGTCGGCATTCCCGACAACTTGTTTTTTATTAAAAAAGGAGCGATTTACATGCAAAAATCAAGAAAGACGACAGAAGAAAATATTACAGAAGAAAAAAATGTAATCATTAAAGACAATTCAATTCAAGATGGAGAAGTCATCAATACGGCAAGCACAAAAAAAGCAAAAACAAAACCGATTGCAAAAACAGGTGATACCGTCGTTATTTGTTCGAATTATCCGCATGATATTAAATACCGCGTTCCCGATAAATCAGGGCGCATGCATGAATTTGTTTTTCACGGAAATGCGGTAAACCTGCGTGGCAAGGATAAAGGAGTTTTGCCGGTAGGCGCATTTGGAATTACAACCGGAGTACCAAAAGATGTATGGGAATGGATTAAAGAACATCGTCCGGATGATGAACTTATAAAAAAAGGGTACATCTTCGCATCGACGGAAGCTAACGCACGGGAAGCAGTTATGGAAAGGGCAGGAATGAGAAATGGATACGAACCGATTGACCCAACAACAGGAAACACAAGAGAATATAGTAAATAACTGCCAATGCTGCGCTGATAATGTTGTACAATTCGACCCCGTTCATTTTTCGATTCTTTATCCGCAGTTTGCTGAATTGGATAACAGCACTATTATGCAATACTTCCGCATGGCAGAAATGATTCTTGACAATTCTCCCAACAGTCCGGTAAAAGATTTAAATAAAAGAGAAACGCTGTATTTTCTCTTGGTTTGCCATATCGCAACCTTGTCAAGCCGTGGAGATGGTTTAGTTGGTATGATAACCTCTGCGACAGAAGGAAAAGTTAGTGTAAGCGTTGCGGCGCTTGCTAATGCCAACTGGTTTAATCAGACAGCGTGCGGCGCGATGTATTGGCAGGCAACCATGCCGTATAGATTAGGGGTGCGTTATATTGGCTACCGTAAACGTTGAGTTCGTTAAATTCAAAGGGCAAGACAAACTGAATAAAAAACTAAAAGAGCTATCGGTTATTCGTGCTAGCTTAAAAATTGGATTCTTTCAAAATTCGACATACCCGGACGGCACCTCGGTTGCTGCGGTTGCGTACATTAACGAGTACGGCGCAAACAACCATCCGGCTAGGCCGTTTATGCAAAAGACGGCGACCGCAAACATGAATAAATGGGTTGATGGTATTGCTAAAAACATAAAAGGTGCAGGAAAGTTTAATTTAAACACAGTAAAAAATGCGTACAAAATGGCGGGAATAGTTGCAGTTGGTGACGTAAAGAAAACAATTAAAAGCTGGCCTCCGGGTGGCAACAGTAAACAGACTGTTGCACGCAAGGCAAAACGCGCGCAGGCAGGCAAAGGAACGAGTGCAATTAATCCGGAAACCGTATTGATTGATACCGGTAAAATGATTAGCTCTGTTGCGTACGAAGTCAGGGGGTAGATTATGGCATTTGGAATAAACTTACATCGCATTGTGCGAGGGACTATTGAAAGCGTGCACGGCGATGAAGAATGTCAGATCTATCAAGCGTGCGGGCAAAAAAATATAAAGGGTAAAGTACATCCTATTTATCAATCGCCAGTTGATGCCCGTATTAATTTTCAACCTCTTGATAGTCAAGCTTTGCAACATCTTGAAGCCGTTGGCGATACGTCGACAAACATACAGGCGTTTTTATATTCCAACAAATCCTACCCGATAGCAGGAATAAAGCGTATCCCTATTGCAAGGGGCGGTGATTACATTCGTCGTGAAAATGGCGAATGGTTTAAAATAACCGCCGTGTTTGAGGACTGGTCGCAGGATGGATGGATAAACGTCGGACTGAATCAGCAGCCAGACGGCCCCGACTTGACGTACTCGGAAGGTGATTAAATGCAAGTACTCGAAGCTGTTAATGATTTTTTATTAACATACGCGGAAGACCTTAAACAAGATAATTTGTTTTGGGGCTATCAAAACAACATGGCATTACCGCCGCATGACAATTATGTTGTCATATCTGTAACGACGACCCGGCGCATTGGCACAAACATCACGGACTACGACGAGTCGGAGCAATCTATCTACGGTATGTCAACGCTGCGTGAATACGTCGTTGCTATTGATTTTTGCAATGAAGACTATGAGCCGGCAATGGACCTTGCAACACGGATTGAAACTATCGCAACCAGTGCGATAGGCGTTGAATTTTTTAAAGATAAAGGCATGAGTTTAGCATACTGCGAAGATGCAGACGCCTTACCGTTTATCGGGGTTGATGAGGATTATATCCAGCGATTCAGAGTAAGCCTGCATATAACAAACACCGTCCGTAGCAAAGTACAGCAACATTATGCCGAAGAAGTCAATTTTGGCAATGAAAAAAGCAGAATCGAAAATGTTGACGTACATCACAAACCAAAATAAAAAAGGGGGTATTTTTAAATGGCAATTAGTGCAAGTCAAATTGTAAACGTTTATCCAAGAACAATTACAACCGGCTCGAATGATTTGGAATTTTCGGGCTTGTTTTTAACTAAAAATAATTTAGCTGTTTATCCCGGAACATTGACGTTCTCAAGCGCTAAACTGGTAGGCCAGTATTTTGGCATGGACAGCAACGAATATAAAACCGCTGTTCAATATTTTCAAGGCTATGACAACAGCTTTAGAAAACCACTGCGCATTCATTTTTCGCGGCTGGCAACGGAAGATATTTCCGCTTTTCTGATTGGCGGTCAAGCCGGAGATGTAAAAGATTTGAAAGCGATTAAAACGGGTACGCTGTCTATGACAATTGACGGGAAAGCGGTATCCGTTGCAGGGCTTGATTTAAGCACGATTAATACACAAAGCGACGCAGCAACAATTATTCAAGGGAAATTAACGGGAACCGCAGTTACATATAACAGCCTGTTAAATGCTTTTATTGTAAAAAGTGCAACAGCTGGAGAAAAATCTTCTGTAAGTTATGCGACAGGAACAGCCGCAGACGCACTTGGGTTATCACAGGGAAAAGGTGCTGTAATCAGCGAAGGAACTAAAGCTCTTGCACCGGACGTATTAATGGAAACCGTTGTAAACAAAACAGAAAATTGGGTAAGCTTCACGACGCTTGAAGAAATCGGCGACGATGATGTTCTCGGTTTTGCAAAATGGACAAACAGCAAAAAATGCGATTATCTCTATTGCCCGTGGACTACAAAAGCCGTTGATGTAAGCACAGCAACAGGAACAAACCTTCCTAAAAAATTAAAAGAAGCAAATTACGAAGGCATCGCTCTTTCATTCGGCGGGCTTGATGTGGCTACGCTTATCATGAGCATCGGCGCATGTATCGACTGGGACAGACAAAACGGCCTTGTTGACTGGGCGTTTAAATCGCAGGACGGTATGGCGGCAAGCGTTACGGATACCAAGACTGCAGAAGCTTGCGAAGAATTAAGAGTAAATTTTTATGGCAAATGGGCAACAAGGAACGACCAGTTTGTTCAATTATACGAAGGCTCGCTTGTTGGCGGCGACCATGGATATATTGATGCGTACATGGGACATTTGTGGTTACGCAATGCGCTGCAGGTATCTATTATGGACGGATTAAAAAATACGCCGCGCGTTCCATATCTTGATGAAGGATATACGTTTATTCGTTCGTGGTGCATGGATCCGATTAATAGAGCCATGACAAACGGCATTATTCAAGCAGGTATTTCGCTCAGCGAAAGCCAAAAGTCTGAATTGTTTAATGAAATTGGTTCCGACCAGTCGGCAACACTTAGCACAAGCGGGTATTATTTACAAATCAGCGACCCCGGCGCAAAGGCAAGGGGAGAAAGAAAGTCTCCTATCCTGGGACTTTGGTATACTTACGGCGGCTCCGTACATAAAGTGGATTTGCCGGTTACGTTGGTTGAATAGGAGTGATATGTAATGAGCAGAGATATTACCGCATCAAATGCAACGGCGATTTTGACAGTTGAAAGCCTGTTTCCGAACGGGTTCAAACTGCAGCAGTTTTCAACGGATACGTTCGCAAGTACAAGTGATGATACATATGCAGAAACACGCATGGGAATTGATTTACAGATGGTTGCGGGCTATGTTGACCAGATTAAGACCGTTACAATTACTCTCGAACCATCCAGCCCAAGCGTTGTTAATATGAACCATATCATTGCAGCGTCGAGATCGAATAAACGTATCTATTTATGCCAGCTTTTAATTTCACTTCCGAGCGTTTCCCGCGGGTACAAATACACTAATGGCGTACTAAAGACCGGGAAATTTATGCCTGATATTAAAAAAGTGTTAGACCCAATTCAGTATACATTCGATTTTGAAAAAGTCGAATCCATGGATATTTCGGCGGCTGGCATTGCGTCGACGATTATTGGAAATTTCACATGATTAAGGAGCTAAACCAATGAGAAAAATTAATTACATTACGCTGCAGGACGGCGGCGAAGGGAAAACATTCCAAGTACAGCAGATGTCGGCGCTGCACTTGGAAAGCTGGATTAATCGTCTTTTGATTATGCTTGCAGGAAAAGACGGCACACAAAAAATGTTATCCAAAACAGATTTTAATAGCTTGGCAAGCAAGCTCAAAGGCGGTATTGCCAACGTGGAAAGCCAGTTTTCCAATCTTCCTGCAGAGAAGGTTATCGGAAATATCTTATCGTTGCTCGGCTCTTTGGATTATGAAAAAGTTGAGCCGCTTTATAATGAACTTTTGACATGCTGCGCTTATGTGCCAAGCCCTGACAACCGTACATTTATTAATCCTCTCGATGTACAAAATGTAGATGCGATTATTTCAGATGTAAAAACATTGTATGTGCTGCGGCTGGAAGCGTTAAAAATTAACTTTAGTTTTTTCGGGGACGGGGAAAACTCCCCAAAAACCACTCACGGCAAAAAGCAAATTACCATCAAGAAGACTATAAAAACGTAACCGGACGGGTGGGCGTTGTCGTATCTAAACAATTGGCGACACTGCATGAACTGGAAACCGTGTACAGCTACGAGGATTTACTTGACCTATACGAGATCGTCTATATAGATAATCTCAACGAACAATACGCAATGGATGAGGTGAGCAGGAACTATGGCAAAGGGTGAGACAATAGGAGAGTTTTTAATCGGATTGGGAATTGACCCGTCAGGAATTGACAAGGGACTAAATAAAGCTGTATCGGGTATCCAAGGTTCGCTAAAAGGACTCGTTAGTAAAATTGCCCTTCCGGTTTTTGCCGCCTTTACCAGTGGCGACTTTTTAACAAAAATGATAGGCGATACCGCCAACACCGCTAAATTATCTAATGCGCTCGGCATGGATATTGGCACGCTGGATGCTTGGCAGCAGTCAGCAGAGCTGGCAGGTATGGAAGCCTCACAGATGGGCGAAACATTTAAAGGCTTAAATGACAATATTATGGCAGTTGCAACGACGGGCCGCGGGCCAATGAATGCCATGATAAAAAATGGTTTAGTGCCAGACATTCGGGATGCCAATGGCAACGTCAAGAAAGCGTCAGATTATATTTTTGAGTTGGCCGATTCCATGAAAATGTTGGCAGATAGCGGACGCAAGCAAGAAGCCATGGGTATTATGTCACGCTTGGGAATTAGCGACGTGAAAATGCAAGGCTTTATTATGCAAGGTCGAGCAGCTTTGCAACAGACTATTCAGCAGCGTAAAGAGGCCGGCGTGCTCACAGATGAGGATAAAAAGCTTGCGGCGGTTATGGGAGATGTAAATAAGCTGAATAAAGATTTGTATGTACAATTAAGAAACTACCTTCGCCCAGTTATGCGTGTAGTTTTAACATTGTATTCCCGAATGGTCGGCGTTCTTAAACAAGTCATGAAGCATATACGTGTATTTATTCCGCTTATCATTGCTTACGCTGCAAAACTAGGTATAGCGAGATTAGCAGCATTGAATTTTTTTAAAGCGTTTACGGTGGTACGGTTTGCAAGAATGGGGGCAGCGATTAAGGCATTTATGCTAAATCCATTTAATATGTTCTTAATTCTTCTCGTACTTGCAGGACTTGCCCTCGACGACTTCCTTACATGGATGGAAGGCGGCGAGTCTCAGTTTGGTAATTTCTGGACTAAGATTTTCGGCAGCCCGGAAGAAGCCAAAAAATGGTGGGACAGTGTAAAAGAAGGAGCCCAAAACGTACTTGATGCGCTCAGCAGTTTACAAGGGCCAACATTAAAAATCGCGGCAGCATTAGCCGGACTTGGTGCCGTTGGTACGGTATTCGGCGGAATATATTCTTTACTTGCGCCGCTTGCACCGATATTTATGCTAATCGGCAAAGCAATACTTTTCGTCGTGACGAAATTAAACATATGGATGGTTGTTATTACGCTTATCATTGCTTTTATTGTGCTGCTTGCAGAGCATTGGGACGAACTAGGCGCACGCATTGGCGAAATTATCGACGGCGTAAAAGAAGCGTTTGGAGAACTTGCAGATGATTGCGGCAACGCTTGGGAACGCATCAAGCAAGGTGCCAGCGACATGATTAATAGCATTATTTCATTTTTTGGCAATCTAATAACAAGTGCCGGAAATATTGTTGATGATATTGTTAAATTTTTCTCTGATGGATGGGATTCCATCGTTTCCGGCGCAAATGATTTTGTTAATAGCATTTTGGATACATTTCAACCTATTACAGATAAAATTAGTGATATTAAAAACAACGTGTCAAACTACTATGACAACAGCACCAATAATTACAACGGATTATTTTCTCCGTATCCTGATGTAACAGGCATTCTCTAAGGTTGGTGATATAAAATGTCAATGATTTTCAGCGACGGGAAAGGATTAAACAAAAATAAATCAACAGCTTTTTGGAATGACGTTATATATCCCGATTCCAAGGATATGTATTTTGCCAAGCGCACGACGTGGATGTTCTCGGATGGTATTCTCCCGACGGCGATTATTATAAAAATGTCAATGAAGGACGGAGGAACCGTTGTTTCCGGGCCAGTTGAAGAAGGTTCGTTTGCTACATACAACAAAACAACGGACCCGTTCGAAATATCCGCAACGCTTGCATTTCAAGGAACCGATACTTATTTACAATCCATCATTACGAGTTTAAAAACATTAAAAAGCAGCGTTACAACATTTTCAATCATTACGCCGTACGAAGAATATAAAGGCATGACACTGGAAAGCTATTCCTATGAATATTCCCTTGATAACGGCCTTGGCATTTTATATGTCGATGCTGAATTTAAAGAAATCCGTGAAATCATGCTATCGTACACTAAACAGCAGTACATCCCGGTATCAGAAACCAAGACCCCGGACGCTACAAGTACTGAAGATGCAGGAAGCGTACAAGCGTCAGAAGACACCGGCGGGGGCGGCGACAGCGGTAATGATTCGTCAGATGATTCAGGCGGAGATGATTCCAGTGGCGATTATAGCGGTGGTGATTACGGCGGCGACAGCTCGCAACCGGAAGCAAAAAAATCAGCAGCAAAAAAAATTGCTGAAGCATTCGGATTTTAAGGAGAGTATAAAAAATGGTTACAATTCCGATAAAGAAAAGCCCCAATCAAAGCCTGTTAACCGTGCTCGATTCGCAAAACTGTAAAATACATATTTACCAGCGCGGCGAGTATATGTATTTTGATTTGACAGTAAACGGCAAAACAATCAGAACGGGGATGATGATTTTAGCAGGTGTCAGCTTGATAGATTTCAATACGCCGCACTTTTCCGGCATATTGTTCTTTTTTGACAAAACCGGAAAAAATGGCGTGCCGTACTATACGGAACTTGGAAGCCGCTACCAACTTTTGTATTTTACAAAAGAAGAAATTGATGCATTAAAAAATGGGAGCTGATGTAAATGCCGTTATACTCTGTTAAGACTATCCGAATTACAATACAAATGCGTAAGGGACAGTTTAATGATAAGGACTTTGAGAACAAGACAGAAGAAGAAAAGAAAAAAATCGAATCGCAAAATACAGTAGTTATCGAAGGGCTCCCAACGCAGGTTGGTATTACAAAGCAAGGTGGCGACGACCCCAACACGGCACATGTGATTGTAAAAAACATGAGCATCGAGAATGTGAAGAAGCTAACCATGTTGGCATTTAAGCAGTTAGAAGTTAATAACAACTACATACAAATCGATGTAGGAAATAAAGGAGATCAGACTCTTGCAACGGCATTTGCTGGAGAAATCACAAAAGCAGTACCACAGATTGACGATTCCGCAACGCTTTCGCTCTCCATTGATGCAAGTGCGGGTTATTATGCGTCGCTCATTGCAGCCCCGCCGTTATCGGTTAATGGCACGACTTCCATAGAAAGCTTGCTCACGCAATGGGCAGAGGAAGCAGGGTATAAGTACGAGAACAAAGGCGTGCAAGGAACCGTGGAAAATGCTGTATTTTTGGGAAGCCCGATAAAAAAATGCCAAACGCTTGCGCATCAGTATGATTTTGATTTGCTTATCGATGATGGAAAAATAACATCGCAGCCATGGAACGCACCGACAGACGGTGAAATTCCTTTGATTGCAAATTACAGCGGTCTGCTTGGCTACCCTTCTTTTTCTGACAACGGCATATCTTTTACCTGCATTTTTAACGATAAAATAAAAGTCGGCGGTATTGTAAGCCTGCAATCTATTTTGCCATGGGCAACGGCAGAATGGCAGGTTACGAAAGTAGAGCACCAACTATCAGCTTTCGACAACAGCGGGATATGGGAAACCAACGTGGATGCTGTCGTACCGGGAACAGAGCCAAAAAATAAACCGAAAAAACAGGGAACAGCCGCAACAGGTTCCGGCGGTTTATCTGTTGATGACGGACTGGCGCAGGGATTCGCCGCTTGGAACGGCGTTACAATGGACAACGGAACAGAAGGATGTGCAGAAGCAGTTGGAAAAATCGGCTCGTACTATTCTCCGTTTTTAGCTCAAGAATGCAGAAACGGCGTTGTATCCGTTCCAGCAATGATAACAGATGCAGGAGATAACTTTATTCCGTTTAGCGAGGGAAACCTTGCAAAAGGAGATGTTATTGTATACAACGGAGACAACCATGTTGTTATCTACGATGGAGCAGGCGGCTACGTTGGTAATAGTTCTAGCCAAAATATGGTTATCCACGGCGGAAACTTTTACGATATGGGAATGACACCGACCGGAATTATTAAAACAAGCCAGTTTTAGGAGTGGTCAAAAATGACAGAAGAAAGCAATCGCAATGGAACCGTAAAAAGCACACGGACGATATATACAACTGCATCATATAAAAATATTACTGACTACAACACGCAAGCAAAAATAAATGACATTAACACGGCAATGCCGGTTAAAGTCGTGCGTACCGACGATTGCAGCCATTATGGTTTTGTCGGATATGTCGATGTGCTTCCGCTTGTCACGGGTGTATCCGGATTTGGCGAAGCGGTACAACCAGCGGCATTGTACCATCTGCCGTATTTTAGATTGCAAGGCGGTATGGCGGCGGTTATTTGTGACCCGCAGGTTGGAGATATTGGTATTGCTGTTTTCTGTCAGCGTGATACGGCGAATGTCACGGCAGGGACGAAAGAGCCACAGCAACCAAGGAGCGCGCGCAAGTATGACATGGCAGATGGTTTTTACATCGGCGGTTTTTTAAATAAGCCCCCGTCGGTATTTATCGAAATTTCGCAGGATAGGAAAATCACTATCCAAGCAGCCGGGGGAATTGAAATAAATGGCGATGTGAGAGTAAACGGGGATGTTGTTGCAAACGGCATTAGCTTAAAGAACCACACACACACCGGTGACAGCGGAGGAACGACAGGAAAACCCAAATAAAAAGGGGGTATTGTAATGCCTAGAACCTTGGCACTAAATGACAATTGGGATATTATGCTTGACGAAATGGGCAACATCGCTGTTTATGATGATGATTATGCTATCGCTCAAAATGTAGCCAATGCGGTACGCCTTTTTACAAATGATGCATATTTTAATAAGACGCGCGGTATCCCGCACTACGACGTAGAGCTTGGAAATCCTGCATTTCCGTCACGCAGCGTATTATATGCACGTATCCGGCAGGCGGCTATGAATGTATCAGGAGTAACAGATGCAGAAGTACAGCTAGATTTTGACAAGGCAAGCCGTGCATATACTGGAAATATTTATATAACAACAAAAAATAGCACGCAGGTACGTATTGAATTATAAAAAAAGGTGGTGATGAAATGGCGGTTACATTTAACCCGGAAACAGGGATAGTAGTAGCTGATGCCGTAACGGTACGGAATGAAGTTGCACGGCTTTGGAAAGAAGCGTTTAAAACACAGGATGGAAAAACACCGCTTAATATCGAACCGGAAACACCAGCTGGGCAGCTTATTGATGGACAGACAGCACTTATTATACAGAAAGATAATGAAATTGCGTATCTTGCCAATATGTTCAATCCATCCGTAGCTGATGGACTATTTCAAGATGCCATTGCTAAATTTTATTTTTTGTCTCGGCACGTCGCAGAAGCAACTCTTGTGACATGCACATGCAAAGGGCTTTTGAATACTATCATTCCGTATGGAGCTATTGTGCAGGATGCCAACGGAAATAAATTTTACAATACAAACGTTGGCGTTGTCGGCAAAGGCGGAACAGTCGATTGTGTATTCCGATGTTCTGAATATGGCACGGTGAAAGTAGATGCCCATGCCGTAAATAAAATTGTGACAGTCATCCCCGGATGGGACAGTGTAGATAATGAAACGGCAGGCGTTACCGGAAGAGATAGAGAATCACAACAGGAATTTGAAACACGCCGCCGTGAATCCGTAGCCAAAAACAGCCATGGACTTGCAGAAAGCATTGAAGGAACCATAGGCGATTTGAGCGGCGTTGTAGCTTGCCGGATTGAACAAAACCGAACGGACGAAACAATTACACTTCTCGGCGTACAAATCCCGCCGCATTCTGTGTATCTATCTGTATACGGCGGCGAATCAAAAGAAATTGGCGAGGTAATGCATAAAAAGATTGACGCGGGGTGCGGCACATCCGGCAATACGAAAGTACAGCTAAAAGATCCGACGAACGGTAGCCCGCAGGCGTATTATTACGAGGTTCCGACGGTTACGCCGCTTGGTATTCGTGTACGTATTCAGCCGGATTCTTCTACGCCGACGACAATTGTTAGCGACATAAAAAAAGCAGTGCAAAATAATTTTAACGGCGATGGGAAAGAATATGTTCGTGTAAAAATGGGAGATACATTATATGCAAGCCGTTTTTACAAAGCGATTATTCAAGCTGGAGCAACGAATCTTATAAAAATAGAAGTTTCTTATCCGTATTCGAACAGTTCGCAAAAATGGCAGGATTCCATCAGTGTGCCGCTAAATCAAATCCCGTCCTTGTCTGATGATAATATTGTTGTCGTGCAGGAAGGAACATAGATCATGGATTTTTATAGTAGCGAAGATGTGCGAGCGTGCGATGACATCCGGGAAGAGTCACGGGAATATATCATCTCGCAGTACGCAAACAGTCCGCATATATGTGATATACTAGACATTTTTAGACAAACCATTATGGCAGACGGCGATATTGGCGTTTTTTATAAAAATATTATGAATATCGACACGGCAAACGGGAAAGGGCTTGACGTTCTCGGCAATATTGTCAATATTAGCCGCACCGTAGAAATGAGCTATCGTGGAAAAAAGCAGCGGTTTACGCTGAACGATGAGCAATACCGACGAATCATTTTATATAGAGCGTTGGCAAACATTGCCGATTCATCCGGATACAACATTAATAAAATGATGGATGTATTATTTAACGGCTCTACGGATACGCCTATGGTTTTGACGATTATACACGAACAGAAACGGGATGACGGGACATATTATAATTCATATCCCATGCACGTTAGATGGGTAATTAACAATAAACTGTCTGATATGGATTTAGCATTGTTCCAGCTTGGCGGCACGCTTTGCCTTGGTGCGGGCGTCGGCTGGATTTTGGTCGCAGTCAATCAGCGCGAAACATTTGGATTTTTAGGAAGCAACCTGCAGCCGTTTAATCAAGGCCATTTTTGGGACGGCTCGTATTTAGAAACCTAAAGAAATGGAGTTGATAATATATGATACCAATGCAGCCGGATTTTATGGAGCAGCCGTTTGCAAATCAAGGAGCAAGAAACACTATTCCGAATGTAGCGACAGACGAAATCGGAAGGGCATCGCTAAAGGAAGGATTCCCGATTCAAACGGAAATGACATTGGAAGAAGGTGGGCTTCCGCCGCAGCGTAAAGATTTTAATGCTATTTTAAACTGGCTTTCCACGTTTGCGTTTTATCAGCAATCAGGAGGTATATTCCGCTATTCTGCAAGTAATTCATATACACCGCCTGCCATGGTGTGGCTTGATGATATGCTTTGGTTTTGTGTCAAGGAAAACGGAGCATCATCTAAGAACGGTGTGAAAAATCCGGAGAGCGAGAAAGAGTATTGGAAATCGCTTCCTGAATATCTCAATATTTATCAAAAAAGTACGTTGGATGATTTAATCAAGCAAATGCAGGAAAAAGTAAACGCTGCGATTGCAAGTCTTTCCAGCGCGTCTTCATTTTCCGTCAATTTATCTGCCGGCGGCTCTGCAAGCTTTGTTGCCTCGCTAAATGTAAAAAAAATATCGTGCATAGCGAATACCAATTTTGTTAAAGCTCCAGATGGCGGATGTGCAGGAACAAATATTGTACAAATACAAAATGTTGGCAATATAACGATGTCCGCAAGCGTTACTAAGTCCGGAAGCAGAGGCCATTACTGGGGCTATGAACCAACTAAATCTGCCGCATCAGATTTTAACGTTAATATTGCTAAAGGCACAACAATATCAATAACAACGCAGTCAAGCGGCAATCTTGGCGTAGCATCAACAAGTGTTTTGTTGGTGCTGTCTTAATGGGGTGATGATATGGTTGATAAGACAAAAGCGTATCAATTTCAATATGTGCCGATTGAAGGGCGTTTATCCGGAAGGCAATTTGAGCAGCAGACGGAAGACGCGATAAACGACATCGGAAACGCAGCATATGAAGCCAAGGCAAACATGCAAAACATACTTGATATAGCTAATAATGCGTTGTCGGTATCAAGAGATGCACAAAAAACAGCAAACCTCGCACAAGCGGAAGCAAAAAATGTACAAAGCACTGCGGATAATGCAGTTAAAAAAGCTGATGATGCTACAGCGACAGCAAACAGCGCAAAAACCGCAGCGGATAATGCAGTAAAAACCGCAAATAGTGCTGTGGATAAAGCAAACAGTGCAGCAGCGACAGCAAACAGTGCAGATGCAAAGGCGGCAAGCGCGGTTAATGATGTAGCAAAATCAAGGCTTGATTCTGCACAGGCGTTAGCAACTGCAAATAATGCAAGCAAGCTTGCTACTGACACATATAATCAGTTGAATAAAATCCTTGATGAACAGCAAATGATTACATTTGACGTTGTAGAATAAGGTGGTGCTGTATATGTTTAGAATTTACGATTATGACATAATTATGACACGCGGCGACACCGGCATTTTTAATTTCTCGCTGTGCGAGTGTGGCATCCCGGAAGATACGGACGTATATCCCGTTACGGCGGTACTGTCTGTCAAAAAGAAGGCAAGCGACAAAACGTATCTACTGCAGAAAACCGTTGATGATGACGGGCTTTTTATTTTTTATGCTGAAGACACTGAAAATATCCCGCCAGGGAAATACATCTATGATATAGAGTTGCGCTCGCGTGACCAAGTTGCAACTATGGGGCCGTACCGTTTTACAGTACTTCCCGATGTCACACGGAAGGATGTGATACAAGATGATGGCTAACCAAGGCGGCATCTGTGCGCAAGTAGGGCTTATCCGGCAGGGTGCTCGCGGACTTAGTGCGTATGATGTAGCCGTTAAAAACGGATTTACAGGAACGGAATCAGAATGGCTTGAGAGCTTAAAAATAGCCGTGGAGCAATACGGCTCTTACTATGATTTTCCGACGGTCGGCGAGCCGCATGTACTGTATGTAGACACAAGCGACGATGCGACATACCGATGGGACGCGGATAATTTAAAATATTACTGCGTCGGCAGGGATTTTACTAATATCCAAGTTATCGACGGTGGCAATGCTACCGACGAAATATAAAAAAAGAAGAAGAGGTAATTTATTATGGCAACAACAAAAACATTAAAAGCAAGATTGGTATTCCGCAATGACAAATCAGAAACATTTAAAACAAGTAATCCGGTGCTTTTAAGCTCAGAACCGGCGTATGAGCTGGATACTGGCGTTTTAAAAATCGGCGATGGTAAAACAGCATACAATGACTTGCCGACTTTTAAAGTTGGACAACTGGCAGCAGTACGCAACTTTTCTATTTCCGGTGGTGCTACGGCACAGGCAGTGTCTTTTGATGGTACTAGCAATGTCAATCTTGTTGTAACGTCGTTAGATGCCACGAAATTATCCGGAGTAGTTCCCGATGCAAACATTAAACCTGCATTGAACGCGGTTGTTGGATATTTTGATAATGGCGTAGCTAAAAACGCAAAACAACTCGATGGCCATGATGCATCGTATTTTGCTACTGCTCAGCAGTTGTCTGACGCAATTAATTCACTGGATTGGAGACCGTCTGTAGCTAATCTTGATGCATTAAAGGCTTTGCAAAACCCGAAGGAAGGATGGACAGTATCGATTGATGATACAAATGCAATTTATCGTTTTGATGCTGATAATACGACAGCAGAAGATGGAACTAAAGTCGTGTATCCAACAGCGCC